>Ga0137463_1000251_pt1 | contig 20430 bp, 15 predicted proteins | sample EasRivERMGT800_2_FD_102333 | JGI IMG/M metagenome (GOLD analysis project Ga0137463, IMG submission 102333) | Soil microbial communities from meander-bound floodplain in the East River, Colorado, USA - East River MetaG ERMGT800_2 | ecosystem: Environmental > Terrestrial > Soil > Floodplain ...
AAAACGACCCCGAAGAGTATCGTTACGAAGAGAGTTGTTCTCGGGGAGCTCGATTTGCGGTAGCGGAATTCCGCTGCCCACTGGTTAATGCGAAATGCCGAGAGTTCCGACTCCCGGCGTTTTTGCGTTTCCGCCTTCTGTCGCGGGATTTACAGCGATCCGGCCGGAAACCGAAAACTCTCTGGTTCGAGAGAGCGACTTGAGGTCCCGAGCCGAAATGCCGGATTCCGTCTCGCACCCCGAGTTTCGGCGCCAGGACTCTCTTTGTTGAGACTGGATGCTGCTGAACCGGGATTCTGAAGTGAATGAGCAGTCGCCAGCAACGTGTTGAAAAAGGGGACAGTCCCTGTCGGCGATATCGATTTGCCGGCGGAAGCACGAGCGGCGGGAGAGGGACAGTCCCCTTTTTCAACGCCCTCCCAGCAGCCCTATCGGCTCGGCAGGAGCCTCGCCCTCCCGACGTTTGGTCGTTTGTCAACAGGCTGCTAGAATCCCGCTACGAAATGACGTCGTCCCCAAAGGCGCGAACGGTTGCGAGCCTGGGCGATCTGGTTGGAGTGCTGCGCCGGGCCGAAGGGTTCGCAGAGGTGTACGAAGCGCTGTCGCGCGGCAAGAGTGCCGCCATCGACGGAGCGTGGGGATCGTCGTGCGCGCTGACGGCCGCGGCGCTGGCCGGCGGCGGAAAGAGCAAACCGGGCAAGAAGGGGCGCGGCGAATCGCGGGCGGACTCTGAGGCGACCGGCCCGGTGCTGCTGGTCGTGCTGCCGCGAATCAGTGAAGTCGATGATTTCGCGGTCGATCTGACCGGGTTTCTGGGGAGCGAACCCGAGATCCTGCCCGCCTGGGAGTCGGTTCCACGGGCGCAGCACGCCACAGACCCGGTCTTCACCGGCCGGATGCGGCTGCTGCGCCAGTTCGAGTCGCTCTCCGACTCCAGGACTTCCTCGGCCGGTGCGCCGCGGCGGGTCGTGGTCACGAGCTTCCCCGCCCTGCTGCAGCCGGTCCCCTCGCGCGACGAAGTCGCGGCCGCAACCCGCACGCTGACCGTCGGCGCCACTCTCGATCCTGAGTTGTTCCTCCGCTGGCTCATCGAGCAGGGCTTTGAGCGGGTGGCGGCGATCGAGCTGCCAGGTGAATTCAGCATGCACGGTGGAATCCTCGATCTGTATCCGCAGACCGAAACTGACCCGCTGCGCATTGAATTCTTCGGCGACGAAGTCGAATCCATCCGCCGGTTCGATGCCGCGACGCAGCGCAAGATCGAAGATCTGCGCGAATCGCAGGTCACAGTCCTCGGAATTGCGCCGCCATCCGCGGAAACCGGCGAGCCGGGCAGCGCCCCGGCTGCCCAAGCTGGGGCCCCCTTTGGCACCGCCCACCTGGTCGACTGGCTCCCCGCCGGAAGCTGGATTGCGCTCGTGGAACTCACCGACATGCTCGACGAGGGTCGGCACTATCTCGGCCGGCTCGATAACCCGCGCGGATTCTACAGCACTGAAGCAACGTTCAAGCGGTGCATCGAATTCCCGACCGTGACGCTGGCGGCTCTGTCGGGTGATTCCGCCGAAACGGTCTGCCACTTGAAGATCGAATCGGTCGAACGGTTCGACGTGCCGGCTGCCGAGGTCATCGGCGAACTGGCCAAAGTTGTCGGTCGCGACGAACAGCTGCTGATCGCCTGCCATAACGTCGGTGAACGCGACCGCCTGACGGAACTGCTGGCGGAAACCGATCTCCCCGCGACGGGGCGCGTGGCCCTCTGTGAAGGGCACGTGCTGCGCGGGTTTCGGCTGGTCGCTGACCGGCTGATCGTCCTCAGCGATCACGAACTGTTCGGCCGGCGCGATATCCGGCGGGCCGCGCCCAAAGCTAAGCACGCGGCGATCGAAAGCCGGGCGATCGACAGTTTTCTCGAACTGTCCGAAGGAGAACTCGTCGTCCACCTGACCAAAGGGATCGCCCGGTACCGGGGGATGCAGATGCTGGGGGAAGGAGACGGGCTGGAAGAGCACCTGGTGCTCGAGTTTCGCGACGGCGTAAAAGTGTTTGTCCCCGCATCACTCATTCATCTCGTGCAGAAATACGTGGGGGGCGCTAAGTCATCACCCACGCTCTCGAAGATCGGGTCCAACAGTTGGGAAAACCGCAAGCAATCGGTCGCGAGCGCGGTCGCCGATCTGGCCGGCGACATGGTCATGTTGCAGGCCGCCCGCGCCGCCAAACCTGGAATGGCCTTTCCCCCCGACAGTCACTGGCAGGAAGAATTCGAAGCAGCCTTCCCGTACACCGAGACGGTCGATCAGCTGTCCGGAATCGCCGCAATCAAAACCGACATGCAGACGCCGCGCCCGATGGACCGCTTGATCTGCGGCGACGTGGGCTACGGCAAAACCGAACTGGCGATGCGGGCTGCCTTCAAGGCGATCGACTCGGGGCGGCAGGTCGCCGTGCTCGTCCCGACGACGGTGCTCGCCGAACAGCATTTTCGCACGTTCTCGGAACGGATGGCCGAGTTTCCGTTTTCGATCGAAGTTCTCTCCCGCTTCCGGACGAAGTCGGAGCAGAAGAAGATCCTCGAAGGGCTGGCGGCCGGTCAGACCGATCTCGTGATCGGCACTCACCGGCTGATTCAGCCCGACGTGCGATTCAGCGATCTGGGCCTGTTGGTGATCGACGAAGAACAGCGGTTCGGCGTGGAAGCCAAAGAAATGCTGAAGCGCCTGCGCCTGGAACTCGACGTCCTGACGCTGAGCGCCACCCCCATTCCGCGGACGCTGCACCTGTCGCTCCTGGGGATTCGCGATATCTCGAATTTGCAGACGCCGCCGCACGACCGGCTGGCGATCGAGACGCGCATCTGCCGGTTCGACGCCGACCTGATCCGCCAGGCCATCGTCCGCGAACTGAATCGCGGCGGGCAGATCTACTTTGTTCACAACCGGATCTACGACATCGAAACTCTCGCCGATCGGATTCAGTCGATCGTCCCTGAGGCGCGGATCGGCATCGTGCACGGGCAGATGAGCGAACATGAGCTGGAAGACACGATGGTCGCGTTCGTCGGCGGCAAGCTCGACCTCTTGATGGCGACGACGATCATTGAAAGCGGTCTCGACATTCCCAACGCCAACACCATATTCATTCACCAGGCCGACAAATACGGCCTGGCCGACCTGCATCAGTTGCGAGGCCGCGTCGGGCGCTACAAGCACCGGGCTTATTGCTACCTGTTGCTCGAAGAGGGGCAGAGCCTGACCGGAACGGCGGCCAAGCGGCTGAAAGCGATCGAAGAATTCAGCGAACTGGGAGCCGGGTTCAAAATCGCCATGCGCGATCTCGAAATCCGCGGGGCGGGAAACATCCTGGGGACCGAGCAGAGCGGGCACATTGCCTCGGTGGGCTACGAACTGTACTGCCAGTTGCTCGAAAACGCCGTTCGCCGGCTGAAGAATCAGCCGATCCGCGAGACGCGGCACGTCGCCGTCGATCTGCCTCTGCCGGCTTACCTGCCCGGTTCCTACGTGCCCCCCGGCCGCCACAAGATTGAAGTCTACCGCAAGTTCTCGCGGATCGAATCGCTTGAGCAACTCGCTGAAATCGAAACGGAACTCCGCGACCGTTTTGGACCGATCCCCGAGCCTGTCACCAATATGGTCGAACTGAAGCGGGTGCAATTGCTGGCCCAAAAATGGCAAATTGACGATATCCATTTGGAGAAACAGTACGTCGTTCTGCGTTACCGTAATCGCGAACAGGTTGAAGCGCTCGCTTCCCGCTCGCGGAAACGGCTGCGGATCGTCGACTCTCGCAGCGCATATCTCATTTGGCAGACAGAAGAAGCGTCAGATCTCGATCCTGTGGCAGCGGTCAAGTCGCTGTTGCAGTGAAACGGGGTTTGGCTATAATCCGCCCGCCTTTCGCTCACCCCCCTAACCCTCCTTCCGGCCAGTCGTTGCGCGTCTTCGACAGGTTGCTTCATGGATGAACGTTTCCGGAGGATTCTGTCGCGCTGCGCCATCGCGCTCGTCTCGGGCGCATTGGGCCTGGTGACGTTGCCCGGCTGCACGTCGACGAAGAGCAAAGCCGTCGCCGTCGATCCTCCCGCGAAGAAGTCTCTGTCCAATGGGGACCCGGAATCCGATGCGGATGACGGATCGGATTCGGGCGACGGGGATCGCGCACCGTCAAGGGGACTCGCCGCCCGGAAGCCCCGGACGTCAACTTCGCGCCTCGAGGTGGCTGACGGAACCGACGCGCGGTCACCTTCCAGGGATCCAGCGGCCGCGCCCTCTGCGCGCGCTGCGAAGCGCGCCCCTGAGATCGTCAGTTCGAAACAATCTTCAGTGCTGATGAAACCTGGACGGCCCCAGGCCCGGGTGGATGATCCCGAGGAATTCGATCCCGATGATCTCGACGACGAGCCAGTCGCCAAGCCGAAATCGGGGACCACCGCGCGGATCGCCAGTTCGCGACAAACGTCGGTGCCGGGAAAGAACGGGCGCCCGCAGGCGAAGCAGGCTGATCTCGAGGACTTCGATCCCGATGATCTCGACGACGAGCCGGTCGCCAAAAAACCGAAGTCGGGCACCAGCGCGCGGGTCGCCTCGGCATCTTCGGCGGCTTCCAAAAATAAAGTCGTCCCGGCCGAGAAGCGTGAAGAATCGGCTTCTGCCGACGAATCATTCGCTGAAGCCGATCGGGCCCGGACGAATCTCCCGTCGCCTCTCGTCTTCGAAGGGGCGGGCGTTACGTTCAAGAAGGGCAAGGTCGCCGCCACCGTCAACGGCCAGCCGATCTTCGCCGAGGACGTCCTGCGGCAGGTGCCTCTCGATCAAGCGCAGCGGCTGGCACAAGCCGAGCAGATGTTTGCAGCGCACCAGCTCTCGGAGGAAGACTTTACCGCCCTGCAACAGAAGGTCATTGAGATCAACTTGCCGCAGCACGAAGACCGCGAACTGCTGCTCCAGGCACTCAAAACCAAGGTCAAGGAGGACGCCCTCAAGGGAATCCAGAAACACATCGACGCCAACTACAACAATGAATATCTGCCGCATGTCATGAAGCTGGCCAAGGCCGATACCGAAGCCGAATTCGACGAGATGCTGCGGAAGCAGGGCTCGAGCATCGAAACCCTGCGGACTCAATACCGGAACAAAGAGCTCGCCCAGAACTACCTGGGATCCAAGGCGATGCCCAAGAGCGGCTTCGATCGGCCCGACGTTCTCAAGTATTACCAGGAACACAAGGAAGATTACGCCATCCGCGCGCAGGCGAAGTGGGACCAGATCAATCTCAAATTCGCGAAGAACGGGGGCCAGGCGGGCACCCGTAAGAAAGCGCATCAGATTCTCCAGCGGCTCGACGCCGGCGAAGACTTCGCCGAGATCGCCAAAGAGTTTTCGAACGGGCCGATGGCTTCCAACGGCGGCAAGCGCGGCTGGACGACCGAAGGGAGCCTGGCGAACAAAGCCATCGAACAGGCACTGTACGAACTCCCCCTCGGCGAGATCTCAGACCCGATTGAAAGCAAGGACGCGATCGACATCGTTCGCGTCGTCGATCGCACCGATTCGGGCTACCAGCCGTTTGCCGCGGTGCAGGAAGATATCAAAACGCAACTCAAAAACCTGCAGTGGCAGAAGGCAACCAAAGCGCTACTCGAGGAACTGCGGGAAAAGGCGACGATCGAAACCTTCATCGACAAGATGTAATCAAGGCGGCCAGCGCCAGCCCGGCCGTTTCGATCCGTAGCACTCGCGGACCCAGCGAAACCAATTTCGCACCAGCGCGAGAGGCCAGTTCCAGTTCGGCATCCGTAAAGCCCCCCTCGGGTCCGATCGCAGCCACCACCGGACCATCAACCGCGATCCGGGAAATCTGAAACGGCGCACCGGTCGGATCCGCGATCCAGGCCTGGGTCGCCGGAAGTTCGACCTGCACGAATGTGGCCCACGGCACCGGGGATGCCAGCTCCATCAGACGGGTGCGGCCACACTGCTTGCTGGCCTCGGCGATCGTCCGCCGCATCTTTTCGAGCTTTCCATCCCCCGGATCGACGACACTGCGCTCGGTGATCAACGGGACAAACCGCCGCACTCCCAGTTCGGTCGCCTTCTCGATCAGCCACGCAAACCGATCCCCTTTGGGAACGGCCGACGCGAGCGTCAGAGGGAAGGCGGTTTCTCCCCGCGCGCTAAAGAGTTCGTCTATCGTCAGATCGACGACGCCGGCAGTGATCCCCGTAATCGTGGCCAAAGCCTCGACATCGGCCCCGTCGAACAGCGTGACCCGCTCGCCAACTCCCAGCCGCAGGACATGCGCCAAATGGTGCGCTTCGGCCCCCTCCAGGCGGACCGGCCCCGCCGCGAGCGGACCCTTCGTCAAGAACCGGCGAGACATGCTGGGATCACCGTAAACCGCTTTGCAACAATGTGTTATGCCGTTTCTGACTGCGATTCCCGCACGGCTGGTGATGTGTCGGTCCTCTCGAAGACGATTATATCAAGGAATCCTGGCCGGAGTGGACCACACAATGTATGCAAATTACTGGGGACTGGCTGAAACCCCCTTCCGAAATCGTCTCGAAACGCGCTGGTTTTACCAGAGCCCCGGGCACGAGGAAGCTCTGGCCCGCCTCTTGTTTCTGGTCGAGAACGGCCGGCGCTGCGGTGTCCTGACAGGCGCGGCCGGAACGGGCAAGTCACTGATTCTCGAAGTCGTGCGCGGCGAGGCGCTGCGCAGCGGGAGCGAAGTCGCCTCTGTCGATCTGCTCGGGCGCAGCAGCCGCGAAATGCTGTGGGAAATTCTGGCCGGCTTGCGTCGTTCGCCCGGGATCGACGACGCGCCGCACCGGCTGTGGCGCAAGCTGCAGGATCACGTGCTGGCCAATCACTGCGCTCGGGGGTCGCTGGTTCTGATTCTGGACCACCTCGACCGGGCCCATGCCGATTGCCTGGCGGTCGTCGAGCGCCTGCAGCACATTGTCGCCGGAGGCGAGTCCGGATTGACGCTGATTCTCGGTGTCCGCCAGCACCGCGACGCCGCGTTCTGGCAATCCTTGCGCGAAATTTCGGATCTGCGCATCGAACTGGGCGCACTCGATCGCGACCAAACACAACTTTATCTGGAAGCGCTCCTGTCGCGAGTCGGGGGCAGAACGGATATCTTTGGTCAGTCCGGAGTCAACCGCCTGTTCGAAGAAACGCACGGGATTCCCCGCGATCTGAATCGCCTGTGCGACCTCGCGCTGCTGGCCGGCATGGCCGACCACGCGACGCGCATCGACGAGGGCATCGTCGCAGCCGCTGCCGAGGAGTTGCACGTGCGGTTTCCTGCCGAGCACCAGCAACCGCGCTTTCAGCACCGGTTCGCCGCCGGCGTCTGAAATTTCGCCTCGCTGCCTTGTGCATAGGTATCTACACAAGTCAAAGGTGGAGCTGCTGAAATTGGTTCCTTCCCCCTCGATGGGGGAAGGCTAGGATGGGGGTGGGAGCGTCATTCGGCGCTCGCCCCCCCCACCCCAGCCCTCCCCCACAACGGGGGGAGGGAGAATGTTTGAATTCGCCTCAAACTGAGACGTGTAGATATCTATGCCGGCTTGTGTCAGCGGCATTCGAGCAGCTCGGCCAGATGCATCACGCGCAAGGGAAGTTTCTGCCGGTGCAGCGCACCGCCGATATTCAGGAGGCAGCCCGTATCGGTGCTGACCAGCGCATCGGCCCCCGTGGCGGTGACGCAGCCGACCTTGTCGGCCACCATCGCCCCCGAGATATCGGGATAGCGCACGGCGAATGACCCGCCGAAGCCGCAGCACTGGTCCTGCTTTTCGAGAGGGACGTATTCGACTCCGGCGACGGCGCGAATCAGCGATTCGGCTTCACTCTTGAGCCCCAGTCCCCGCAAGTGGCAGGCATAGTGATAGGCGACCTTCCCCTGGAACCGGGCGCCCACGTCGGTCACTTTCAGCCGGTTGACGAGAAAGTCGCTGAGCTCAAACGTGCGGGCAGAAAGTTCGACAGCCCGTTCGTGCCACGTTGCGTCTTCGTGTAACAGATGTGGAAATTCGATCTTCACCATCGCCGCACAGGAGCCGGAGGGAACGACGACCGGGCGCTCGCCGGCGAAGACCTCGATCGTGTGGCGTGCCAGATCGCGCGCGCCGCTCAGGAACCCGCTGTTGTAAAAGGGCTGGCCGCAACACGTCTGCTTTTCAGGAAAGTGAACGTTCACCCCCAGTCGCCGGAGCAGCCGGACTGTCGCCACGGCCGCATCGGGGCGCATCACGTCCCCCAGGCAGGTTGCCATCAACGACACGTCCAAGGTTGCTCCCTTCCAGCCATCGCGTGGATGCCACAGGTATCTACACAACTCAAAACTCACGGTGCCGAAATTGATTCCTTCCCCCTCGATGGGGGAAGGTTAGGATGGGGGTGGCAAGAGTCAATTGACGCTCGCCCCCCCCACCCCGACCCTCCCCCACAATGGGGGGAGGGAGAATGTTTGACTTCGGCTCAAACGGCGATGTGTAGACACCTATGCGTGGATGCACAGGGCAACGTACTGGAAGGTGAGGCACGGGTCAATCGCCCGCGCGTGCATGTTTCCGGCCGAGGTCGTAGAATTGAGGCCGCGCCAGTTGCGGTCAGCGTTTGCAGTACCATGCTCAGAACCACCCGATCGGGATCGTCATTCCTTCAGGAGAATAGCTCATGCCTGCGCGAATCTTCGTCCGGAGTGCGTGGATCACCGCCACCTGCGTGATCGCCGCACTGACCCAGCCGCTTGACTATGCGGTTGCCAGGGACGCGCCGACAGCGGTCAGGCAGATTCCGGTACCCGATCGCGGACTCCAGCCCCAGGCCCTGGTTGATACCGAAGGAACCTTGCATGTGATCTATCTCGGCGACGATCCCGCTGGTTCCAATGTGTATTACGTCCGCAAACCGGCGGGAACCGAAAAATTCTCCAGACCTTTGCGGGTGAACAGTCAGCCGGCAAGCGCGATTGCCATCGGTTCCATTCGCGGTGCGCAACTGGCACTCGGTTCCGCGAACCGCGTGCACGTCGCCTGGAACGGATCCGGGAAGGCCGAGCCCAAAGGACCGGCCAAAAACGGCAATCCCATGCTCTACTCGCGACTGGCTGACGATGGAAGCGCCTTCGAACCGCAACGCAACGTCATCGGCGAGCATTTCGGGCTCGACGGAGGGGGCTCGGTGGCCGCCGATCTCGAAGGACACGTCTATGTCGCCTGGCATGCCGGCGACGGCACCGGCGAGCAGAACCGACGGGTCTGGGTGGTCCGCTCCAGCGACGAAGGACTCACGTTTCAATCCGAGGCGCCGGCCGACGCACAGCAGCGCGGCGTTTGCGGTTGCTGCGGAATGAAAGCATTTGCCGATCGTGACGGAACCGTGTACTTGCTCTATCGAGCGGCGGAGGACAAATCCAAACGCGACATGGTGCTCCTGACCTCGACCGACCGTGGCAAGACCTATGTACCGGGCCTGACCGATCCCTGGACGATCGCCACCTGCCCGATGAGCAGCGAAGCCTTCGCCGACGGGCCCGACGCCGTGACATTGGCCTGGGAAACGACCGGCCAGGTGTTGTTCTCGAAGATTGATAAGAAACTGCACCGGGTCTCGAAGCCAATTGGCGCACCGGGATCGGCAAACGGCCGCAAGCATCCGGCTGTGGCGCTGAACGGACGGGGGGAAACGATTCTCGTCTGGGCCGAAGGGACCGGCTGGGAACGTGGCGGGGCGCTCGCCTGGCAGGTCTTTGACGACAAAGGCAAGCCGACAGCCTCCCGCGGCAGAATCGACAAGGCGATTCCCATCTGGGGCTTCGCCGCCGTGTATGCCGAGCCGGATGACTCGTTCACCATCATTCATTGAACCGAGGAGTGTGCTGTCCAGCTCGCGCAAGGTCACGGTGCGTCAGAGCAAGCCACCCGCGGCGCTGGCCACACGCTGCCAGACCCGGTAACGTTTACGTGCAAGCGACAATGTACAATTGGTATCTACACAAGTTAAAAGTCTCGCTGCCGAAATTGATTCCTTCCCCCTTGATGGGGGAAGGTTAGGATGGGGGTGGCGAGCGTCAATTGACACTCGCCACCCCCACCCCGCCCTCCCCCACAACGGGGGGAGGGAGAATCTTTGAATTCGGCTAAACATGCGATGTGTGGAAACCAATGGACGACGCACCGACGCTTGGGCTTGCTCGACAGCACCCTACACGTTCGCGCGACCCTGTTTCGAGTGTGAGGCGAGAATCGCTTGTCATCGGCCGCCGGATTCACGTACGAGTTCTCTGCTCCCGCGCGCATCGTCTTCGGCTGGGGTCACCGCAGCGAAGCCGGCGATCTGGCGCGCAGTCTGGGGCGGCGGGCGTTCGTCGTTTGCGGCTCACGGACGCTCGAGCGAAATGGAGGCCTCGACGACGTCTTGCAGTCATTGCGGAAAGCCGGGGTCGAGACGGTCCCGGCAGGCACGATCACGCACGAACCGCTCGTCGAAGATGTCGATCGCTGTGTCGCATTGTTACGCGACCGGCGCGCCGCTGACGGTGACCTCGTGCTGGGAATCGGCGGCGGATCGGCGATCGACCTGGCCAAAGCGGCCGCGGCGCTGATAACTCAAGAGACCCGCGCGAGCGTCGTCGATTACCTCGAAGGAGTCGGCAAGGGGCTCAAAATCGTCAATACGCCGCTCCCGGTCCTGGCGATGCCGACGACCGGCGGAACCGGCAGCGAGGCCACCCGCAACGCCGTGATTTCGTCGCGCGAGCCCCCCTTCAAGAAAAGCCTGCGGTCCGAGCAGATGGTGCCCCGCATCGTGCTCGTCGATCCGGAATTGGCCGTCAGTGTCCCGCCGCAGGTAACCGCCTGGACCGGGATGGACGCGATTACGCAACTGCTCGAAAGCTACATCTGCCGCCGGGCGACGCGCGCCACTCAGGACATCGCCTGGTCCGGTCTCGGATTCGCCGTGCCAAATCTTGTCGAAGCCTGCCGCAACGGCGCATCACGCCCCGCGCGCGAGGGGCTGGCGCAGGGCGCACTGCTCTCGGGCATTGCGCTGGCGAATTCGGGGCTGGGAATGGCTCACGGCGTTGCGGCGGCCCTGGGAATTCACGCCGATGTTCCGCACGGTCTGGCCTGTGCCGTGATGCTCCCGGTGGCCCTGCAGGTCAACCGTATCCAGCCCGGCGTGGAAGCCCAACTGGCCCGTGCCGGCTGGGCCATGCTCCACCCGGAAGTTTCAACATTCGATCCTCGCGAAGTCACCGGTAGCCCAGAGGAACTCCGCGACTATGCCCGCGCGTCGATCAGCGAACGGGTCGATCAGGTCCTCTGGCGCATCGAAACGCTGCTGGTCGAATTGAAGATTCCGCGCCGGCTGTCGAAACTTGGTGTCCGCAGCGACCAGATCCCGGCGATCGTCCGCGATTCGCGGGGGAACAGCATGAACGGCAATCCGCGGGCGCTCTCTGACGACGAACTGACGCGCATTCTGGAGGACCTGCTGTGATCCTCGCCGCCGGACTCTCTCCCGCCTGGCAGCAGATCGTGGTGCTCGACTCGCTGGCAGTGGGCGAAGTCAACCGCGCCCGCGAAGTGCACTGGTGCGCGTCGGGAAAGGTGCTCAACGTCGGCGCAGCGCTCGCAGCGCTCAAGGACGACACCCGCCAGTCACAGACTCTGACAGTCATCGGCGGATCAACGGGTGGGGCCGTGCGCCGGGAATTCGAGACCCGCGCCCTTCCGGCCCGCTGGATCGAGACCCCCTCTCCGACTCGCGTCTGCACGACGATCCTCGATCGGTCGACCGGCAGAACGACCGAACTGGTCCAGAACGCGGCACCGATAGACGAGGATGATCTCGATCGGTTCTGCGAAGCTTATCGCGAAGAGTCTCGCAGAGCCGATGTCGTCGTCTTCACCGGCTCGTTTCCTGCAGGGACACCGGCAACTCTGTACGCCGATTTAATGGCGGAAACTCGTGCGAACGTCGTGCTCGACGCCCAGGGGGAACCACTGCTGGCGGCCCTCGCCCGCCGGCCCCTGGTCGTGAAACCGAACCGTGAAGAACTGGCCCGCAGTCTCGCCCGGACAGTCGACACTGACGACGGCTTGCATGCCGCGATGCGCGAGTTGTGCCGCCGCGGCGCTCAGTGGATTGTCATCACTCAAGGAAACAAGCCGGTCTGGGTCGGATCGGAGCGCGAACTGTTCTCGCTGAACCCGCCGAGCGTGCCGGTGGTCAATCCGATCGGCTCGGGAGATTGCCTGGCCGCCGGGATCGCCGCAGCGCTGGCCCGCGGAGACGACGTGCCTTGCGCCGTCGAGTTCGGCATCGCCGCTGCGGCCGAGAACGTGCAACATCTTTTGCCCGCGCGGCTCGATGTCGAGCGCGTGACCGCACGGGCCAGACAGTTCGAGCGTCGAAAATAACGCGGCGTCCGCGTTTTCGCCGGTCAGGGAAAGTACTGAACAATTGCGGTTTGGTGCTGTAACGCGTTGGTTTCTGGTAGTAGAATATCTATAGATGCCTGCTCCAGATGCCGGGTTGCGGATGTGAATATGCTGGTTAAAAACAGATTCGCGGTCTCAGACCAGAAACTGAACGAACTCTGCAATCGTTGGCAGGTTGCTGAGTTGTCATTGTTCGGGTCTTCCGTCCGGGATGACTTCGGGCCCGACAGTGACGTTGATTTGCTCGTATCGTTCGACGCAGACGCTCCATGGAGTCTCTGGGACGTTCTGCGGATGCGCGACGAACTGCAGCAGGTGTTCGGACGCGAAGTTGACCTTGTTGAGCGCGACGCGATCCGCAACCCGTTCCGGCGCCGCCGGATTCTCGAATCTCGCGAAATTATCTATGGCGGCCGAAAAGCAGGATGAAGCATATCTGTGGGATATGCAGGACTCGGCGTCTGCTGTGATCGAGTTTGTCACCGGCAAGACGTCTGAACAATACCTGTCGGACCGCATGCTTCGCTCGGCCGTTGAACGTCAGATTGAAATCATTGGCGAAGCAGCCAGGCACGTCTCCCGTGCGTTTCAGGAAGCTCATCCTGAGATTCCGTGGCGGCTGATTGCCGGACAGCGCCATGTTCTGGCTCACGACTACGGTGAGATCAAGCACGACCGGGTCTGGCGTGTCGCTACGATACACGTTCCGGAGTTGATCGCGCTGCTCGCTCCGCTCATTCCCGCAACTCCACCCGATTTGCAAGATTGACGGCGCGAAGTTGCATTTCAATCCCAGACGGCGCGTTACCCTGTTGCGTCCTCCAGAAACTTCCGCGACGTCTGCATGACATACTGTTCGGCACACCCGTAGCCGATCGCGCGGTATCCCTGCTCCCGCGCCCAGCGGGCCGATTCGACGTCGCGGGCGGGAAAGCCGCAGACGACATTGTGCCGGCGGCACGCCGTCAGAATTCTCGCGGCGGCCGCCATCACTTTCGGATGGCTGGTCTCGCCAGGGACGCCGTAATCCGATGCCAGGTCTCCGGTGCCAACCCACAAAATGTCGAGTCCGACGGCGGCGATCTCCTCGATGTTTTCGACCCCCGCCACATCTTCGACCAGTGCGATCAACAGGATGGTATCGTCAATTGTCGCGAAGTATTCGGGGTTCGGCACCAGCCCCCATTTCGCACCGCGCCCCGGGCCGAAGCCCCGTTTCCCGCGCGGCGGATAAAAGGCAGCTTGCTGCAAACGCCGCGCGTCTTCGGCCGTCCGGCAGTGGGGAATCAGAACCCCCTGCGCCCCCAGGTCGAGCGCTTTCATCACTGCCTCGGGCTCGTCGTTACGCAGCACCCGCACGACGGGGACGGTTCCGCCGGCGAAACAGCCGACCACCAGCCGGTCGATCGTCGATGCGTCGGTTGCCCCATGCTCGCCGTCGATCAAGACGAAATCGAAGCCGGCGTAGCCGAGCAGTTCGCACAGTCCCGGCTCGGGCAGCCGCAGTGAACTCGAGTAGACCGTTCCGCCTGCGCGCAAGATCTGTTTGACTTTGTTGTCGCGCACCGGCATGTCAGTTCCTGTCGGGGAGTTCGGAAAGGGCGGTCGTGCTGATATCGGTGAGTGTCAGCTTGAATGACCCAGAGGCGGCGACCTGGCCGTTGGCCTTGAGGTCGAATTTCCAGTCGGCCGAGACGAGGCCGAACGGTGCTTTCTCGTGCAGGCGGTTTTCGGCCTGAATGCCGATCGTCAGGCCGTTCGGCCCGTTGATGTCGTGCTGGCCGGTCACTCCGGGACACGACAGTTTCCCCAGCTTCGCATTCTCGACTTCGAGTGCGTCGAGAGTGGCGGCGTTCTGCCCGGGACCTGTGAGAAAGGCTGCCAGGGCCAGCGTCGTCGGGTCACTGAAGTCCTTGACCTCCATCGGTGCCATGTCTCCCTCCTTGATCCAGGCCCGAATCATGTTCGAACCGGGCGATTTGTCCTTTCCGAGGTGCTTTTCGGGGATCAGCACTTTCGACAAACCGATCTGCTCCTGATCGTCGGCCTTGGTGATCATCTTGATTTCAATCCACCGGCATTTCTCGTTATCGACGGTCACCTGGCCCACCGAGCTGACGGTCACCGATCCGCCGATCTTCACATCCTGGCCGACAATCGTAATCTGCATGTCGTAGCGCGCCTGGGCGCCGTCGGCCGGCAGGGCATAAATCAGTCCATCGGCCAGCGCCGTTTGAGCCAAGGCCATCCCAATCAGCAAGCTGGCAAGCAGAAATGACTTCACGGAAGCCCTCCTCAGAGTGAGGCCACGAATTGAACAATTTCCAACGCCAGATCCGTTCGATTGTAACAAAAGCAAGCTCCGACGACGCCTATGGAAAGTCCTTTGAGCGCAGGACAAGCGGAGGAAAAAAACAGCCCGGGTGGCCCGGCCGCGTGCGCAGCACCGGCCGGGTCGCGAAGCGACAAGATTCGGCGCCATCCGCATTCAAATGAACTGAATGGTTCATGAGTACCAGAAACGGTTACCAATTGCCGTCGATCCCGGACCCCTGAATTACAGCACCGGCATCCGAATCGGAATTCCGACTGGTTTTCCCTCCAGATACCAGCGAGCCGAACTCCACTTCCACTCAACAGCGCGCGCGACAAGGCCGCGCCGAACCGGGTTCATGTGGATGTAGTCGAGCTTTTCTGTCAGCTTCTTTTCCGAATAGACATTAAAGGGATAGAAGCGGGCCTGCCAGGCCGGATCTGTCTCATCAATCGTTGAGCAATACTCTGGAAACTCGTCGCGATAGAGCTCCTTGATTTTATGAGCAGTCTGGTCCTTCCAGTGATTCATGAACGGACTGAGGTGCCCCGGTTCATCAAACCAGATCAGACAATGAACGTGCTCGGGCATGATTACAAAGCCGATGCACAACCCATCGTGGGTCACAAGTTGGGACCCCAGAGTCCCGATCACGATTCGCTTCGCGCGATCGTAGTTGAGCGGCTTTCGCCGCTTGTAGCACGAGAACGTGATGAAGTGGCAGTGCCGCTCATCATCGTAGATGCGACGCTTGGGCATTGTCGGGATTCCTGCTGAGCGAATTCTTGTATTTGATCCAAACTTTGGCAATGCGCATGGCGCCGAATCTTGTCGCTTCGCGACGCGGCCGGGCCACCCTCCGGAAGGCTTGGCCCCGGCCCCGCCCTGCCTGTTTCTGTCGCAGCAGTCTGCACCGATGGGCAGCGACGAGTCGCGCCTGTCCAGGAATCTGCCCGAAAAATGGGCAGGTCTGTGCACGCGTCATGATTTTCGCCGCTCTGGTTCGAATTTTGCTCTTCCTGCGAAAACCACCTCCTTTCGGCTGCTGATAGGCTATTCTATGAGGTCCCGTCTCGTGCTCGCCGACCGTTCGCGGTGAGCCTGCGGGCGCTGGAATTCACCAGCAAATCTGGTTGACGTGCCGACATCGGCCTCGCCAGCAGTCGGAAAGTTTGTTGCCAACGTCAGTGAGAGATTGCCATGCCCATTCGCGTCGCCTTGAACCACAAAACCGAATACTGCTACGACCGCTTTGTCAGCCTGCAGCCTCACATCGTCCGCTTGCGTCCCGCGCCTCATTGCCGGACTCCCATCCTCAGCTACTCGCTGACGGTCGAGCCCGAAGGACATTTCCTCAACTGGCAGCAGGACCCGTACAGCAACTACCTGGCGCGGCTCGTCTTCCCCGAACTGGCCACCACTTTCAGTGTTGAGGTCGATCTCGTTGCCGAACTGATGGCGATCAACCCGTTCGATTTCTTCATCGAATCGGCGTCCGAGAAGTACCCGTTCACGTACGATCCGATTCTGGCCCGGGAACTGGCCCCGTACCTGGAAACGACTCCGGCAGGACCCGAACTTCAAAAACTGGTCGCCGCGCATCGTCGCCACGATTGCCGGACGATCGACTTTCTCGTCGGAATCAATTGCGACCTGCAGCAGAAGATCAGCTACCTGATCCGGCTGGAACCGGGAGTGCAGACCTGCGAAGAAACGCTGACACAGCGCAGCGGTTCGTGCCGCGATTCGGCCTGGCTGATGGTGCAGCTCTTGCGGCAACTGGGCCTGGCGGCCCGGTTCGTCTCGGGCTATCTCATTCAGCTCGTCGCTGACGTCCAGGCGCTCGACGGTCCCTCGGGTCCGAAGCAGGACTTTTCCGACCTGCATGCCTGGGCCGAAGTCTACGTTCCCGGCGCCGGCTGGATCGGTCTGGATCCCACGTCGGGCCTGCTCGCCGGCGAAGGACACATCCCGCTGGCCTGCGCCGCCGACCCGATCACCGCCGCCCCGATCACCGGCTCATACCTCTTTACTCCGAACCCCGCCCGGGGAAGCGAAGACGTCTGCCACGAAGAATTCAAATTCCACATGTCGGTGACGCGCATTCACGAAACGCCGCGGGTCACCAGGCCCTACACCGACGAGATGTGGGCCGCCATCGACACGCTCGGCGAGCGCGTCGACCGCCGGCTGTCGGCGCTGGACGTGCGGCTCACGATGGGAGGCGAGCCGACGTTCGTTTCCATCGACAACCGGGATGCGCCCGAATGGAACACCGCCGCCCTGGGAGAAGAAAAGCATCGGCAGGCGGCAGAACTGCTCAAGCGCCTGCAGGCAAAATTCGCGCCGGGGGCCCTCTTGCACATGGGGCAGGGAAAGTGGTACCCGGGCGAACCGCTCCCGCGCTGGGCCTTTGGCTGCTACTGGCGGCGCGACGGCGTCCCCCTGTGGGACGATCACAGCTTGCTCGCAGAACTCGACATCGACTACGGACACTCTGTCGACGACGCCAAACTGTTTATCACGACACTCGCCGATCGACTCGGCGTCGAAGCGGCGCACTGCCTGCCGGGTTATGAAGACGTCTGGTATTACCTGTGGCGCGAGCGCCGGTTGCCGACCAACGTCGACCCGCTCGAAAGCAAGCTGGAAGACCAACAAGAGCGCCTGCGCCTGGCCCGGATCTTCGAGCAGGGCTTAAGCGAAATCGTCGGTTTCGCCCTGCCGATCCGCAAACGCTGGAACGACGGCGCGATGACCTGGGAAAGCGGACCCTGGTTCCGCCGTCAGGAACACATGTTTCTCTTTCCGGGCGACTCGCCGATGGGATTTCGTCTCCCGCTCGATACGCTTCCCTGGGAACCTGCCGAGCTGCGCGACGAAGTTTTCACTCCCGATCCGTTCGCGCCGCGCAAATCGCTGCCGACCGAGTCGGCACGCGCACGTCAGAAACGGTTCCAGACGCTCCCGATGGGCCGGGGACAAATCGCGGCATTCCATTATGACGGCCTGATGCCGCATCTGCAGAATGGCCACGCCGGCGAGGCCGCAGGCCTCGTGCGCACTGCCTTGTGCGTCGAGCCCCGGGAGGGGCGGCTGCACGTCTTCATGCCCCCGACCGCCGCACTCGAAGATTATCTCGAGCTGATCACCGCCATCGAGGTGACGTCGGCCGAGCTGCAGTTGCCCGTTGTCATCGAAGGCTACAAGCCCCCCTCCGACCACCGGCTCTCGAATTTTCAGATCACTCCCGACCCGGGCGTCATCGAAGTCAACACCCAGCCCGCGCGGACGTGGCGCGAAATGGTTGACATCACGACGACGCTGTACGAAGAGGCGCGGCTGACGCGCCTCAGCACCGAGAAATTCATGCTCGACGGCCGGCACTGCGGCACCGGCGGAGGCAACCACGTCGTCATCGGCGGGCCGACCCCCGCCGACAGCCCGGTCTTGCGCCGGCCCGATCTGCTCCGCAGCCTGGTCTCGTGCTGGCACAATCATCCGGCGCTGTCGTATCTGTTTTCGTCGCTGTTTATCGGCCCCACCAGCCAGGCGCCTCGCGTCGACGAAGCGCGCAACGACAGCCTGTACGAAATGGAGATCGCCTTCCAGCAGATCCCCGAGCACGGCGGCTGCCCGCCGTGGCTGGTCGATCGCGCGTTCCGGCATCTGCTGGTGGACGTCACCGGCAACACGCATCGGGCCGAGTTCTGCATCGACAAGCTGTATAATCCCGACAGCAGCGAAGGCCGGCGAGGCCTGGTCGAGCTGCGTGCCTTTGAGATGCCCCCGCACTCGCGGATGAGCCTCGTTCAGCAGCTTCTGCTGCGGGCCATGGTGGCCCGCTTCTGGGAAACTCCCTATCGCCAGAAGCTCGTTCGCTGGGGAACCGAATTGCACGACCGTTTCATGCTGCCCCATTTTGTGGAACGCGATCTCGAAGACCTGCTCTTCGAAATGAATCAGGCCGGATACCCTCTGCAGAAAGAATGGTTCGCACCGCACCTGGAATTCCGGTTCCCGCTGGTGGGGAGCGTGACTCATTCCGGCGTGCAGATCGAACTGCGACAGGCGATCGAGCCCTGGCACGTGCTCGGCGAAGAATCGGGGCCGGGAGGCACCGCCCGCTACGTCGATTCGTCAGTCGAACGCCTGCAGGTCAAGGTGCAGGGACTCACCGATCCGCGACATGTACTCACCTGCAACGGCGAGCGCGTGCCGCTGTTCCCCACCGGGACGAACGGCGAGTTCGTCGCCGGCGTGCGCTATCGTGCCTGGCAGCCGCCGAGCTGCCTGCATCCGACGATCGGCATTCACACGCCGCTCGTGTTCGACCTGTACGACACGTGGACGAGCCGCTCGATCGGCGCCTGCCAGTATCACGTGAAGCATCAGGGGGGACTGTCGTACGAAACGTTCCCCGTGAACGCCGCCGAAGCCGAGACGCGCCGCCACTCGCGGTTCTATTCGTTCGGTCACACGCCGCAGACGTGGAACGTCCCGCCGGCGGTGACTTCCGCCGAGGCGCCGCTGACCCTCGATCTGCGCCGTCCCGCCCCTGCCGTTCCTGCGCCTGCGGTTCCGGCTGCACCGGTTGGAACGGCTGCATCGTCAAACGGTCAACATGTGTCGTCAGCCGCCCCGCGCCCGGGTATAATCGACTCAGGAACGGGCGCAGCGCGTGAGGCACAGCCAGTTTAGCCGCGAGGCGCAGCCGAGCCTCTCGCCAGGCGCCCGTTCGTCGTGATTGTCGACTCAACAGCGGAGCCATTCGTCGCGCGATGATCGGCCAGACAGAGCCAGTTTCCAAGCCTGACCCTTCTTGCGCGCCTCCAGCGGGCTGGCTGGATTATTGTCCCGCCGGTCAGTACCCGGACGAACTGCTCGACGCCGATCACAACGTCCGCCCGCACTGGAGCGGGTTTCTCAAGTCGCTGGCCACGCTCGGCCCCGACGAACTCCAGCGCCGCTGGGTCGAAGCCCAGGATCTGATTCGCGAAAACGGGGTCACCTACAACGTGTACGGCGATCCGCGGGGAATGAATCGTCCCTGGCAGCTCGACCCCGTGCCGCACCTCATCGCGGCTGCTGAAGCCGAAACGCTCGAGCGCGGCCTGATTCAGCGCGGTCGTCTGCTCGAAGCAATGATGCGCGATTTGTACGGCCCGCAGCACTGCCTGACAGAGTCCCTCCTGCCGCGCGAACTGGTATTCGGCAATCCTGGTTTTCTGCGCGCCTGCCACAACGTCGCCGTTTCGGGAAATCGGTACCTGCACCTGTACGCGGCCAACATCGGCCGGGGAGCCGACGGCGCCTTTCGCGTGCTGGGGGACCGCACGCAGTCTCCGTCGGGGGCCGGCTATGCGCTCGAAAACCGGCTCGTGCTGTCGCGCCTCCTTCCCGACGCATTTCGCGATTGCCGGGTACAGCGCCTGGCCCCGTTCTTTCGCACGCTGCGCGACACGCTCCAGGAGATCGCGCCGCACAATCGCGACAATCCGCGAATCGTCCTGCTCACGCCCGGCCCGTACAACGAAACGTACTTCGAGCATGCGTACCTGGCCCGGTATCTGGGCTACACGCTGGTCGAGGGAGGTGACCTCACCGTCCGCGACAATCGGGTCTTTCTCAAGGT
>Ga0137463_1000252_pt1 | contig 20391 bp, 13 predicted proteins | sample EasRivERMGT800_2_FD_102333 | JGI IMG/M metagenome (GOLD analysis project Ga0137463, IMG submission 102333) | Soil microbial communities from meander-bound floodplain in the East River, Colorado, USA - East River MetaG ERMGT800_2 | ecosystem: Environmental > Terrestrial > Soil > Floodplain ...
ACGGCCAGTGGCGAGGCCTTGCGGCGTAGCTGGTCGATATGGGAACGCATTGCGTCGGCATCCCAGTCGGCTGCCTGATGCACGATCACTTTGACGCCGGCAACATCGACCGCCGAATGCAGCAGTTCGTCGACGAGCCCGACCGCCGCCTGGCTACTGAGTTTCTGCAGGTTCTGCTTCAGAATGCGGATTTCGTCGAGGAGACCAGTCACTCGCTGTGGGAGATCGTCGACCCGCGGTGCTTTGACAAGCTGCGCGAGTTCCAACAGCAACTGTTCGTCATGCCGGACCTTCTCCAGGGCCTTTTCCCCGGTGAGCGCCGTGATGCGCCGCGTCCCGGCGGCCACCGACTCTTCGCCGACGATCTTACACAGACCAATCTGACCCGTGTTGGTCAGATGCGTACCGCCGCACAGTTCCCTGCTGAAATCGCCCATGCTGACCACGCGCACGCGGTCTGGATACTTCTCCCCGAACAATGCCGTCGCACCCGACTTGCGGGCGGATTCCAGATCCATCACCTGCGCCGACACAGTGGCCCCCTCGGCAATCCGGGCGTTGACCTCTTTCTCGATCGCAATCAACTGCTCCCGGGGAATGGCCCGCGGCTGGGTGAAGTCGAAGCGCAACCAGTCTTCTTCAACCTTCGACCCGCGCTGGGTGGCATGACTGCCCAGGGTCTTCTGCAACGAATGGTGCAGCAGGTGCGTCGCACTATGCGCCCGGCGGATACCAGTCCGGCGATGGACATCCACTCGGGCATTGACAATCGCGCCGACGCTCAAGTTTCCGCGGCGGAGGTGCCCCCTGTGCAGAATGAATGCGCCGTGCCGCTGCGTATCCTGGACCTTGAACTGGCATTCAGAGTTTTCGAGAACTCCGGTGTCGCCAACCTGACCTCCGGCCTCGCCGTAGAAGGGGGTTCGATTCAACACGACGACCACGGGCGACTCGTGTCCGACTTCGTTCAGCACGTCCACCAGGCGGTCTTCAGCGACGATGCCCACAACTTCGCCATCGGCCTGCAGCGTCTCGTATCCGAGAAACTCCGTCCCGGCGCAAGTCTCCCGCAGGGCGTCGAGGGGCCCGACTTTCATCACGGAATCCTCGAATGCATCCTTGCCGCTGACGCGATGGTGTTGTTCCATCAATTCGCGAAAACGACCGCGATCAACAGACAGATTGTTTCGCGCGGCGATTGCCTCGGTGAGTTCCACCAGGAATCCATCGGTCTGGTGCAGGTCAAACGCATCGTCACCGGAAATGACGCTCTGGCCCGCCGACCGCAACGTTTCGATCGCCCGCTCGAGCTTCTTGAGTCCCTTTTCGACGGTTCGCAGAAAGTACTCTTCTTCGGCCTTGATCACGAGCCCCACGCGTTCAACCGTTTCTGCAAGTTCGGGATAGGGACGCCGCATGACCTCGGCAACCTTCGGGACCAGGCGATGCACAAACGGCTCCTGGCGGCCCACCAGGTAACCTTCGAGCACTGCTCGTCGCAGCAGTTGCCTGACGACGTAGCCCTGCTTTTCATTGCCGGGCACGACATTCTCATGCACGCAGAACGTGACAGCCCGCGCATGATCGGCGATCCGGCGCACGGGACGTCCTTGTGGAGACCCGAAATCGTAGGCCAGGCCAACCGCGTCGGCTGCGGCCAGACACAGCGGCTTCAGGACGTCATTCTCGAAGTTACTATCAACGCCCTGCAGGACAGCTGCCGTGCGTTCCAGGCCCATGCCGGTGTCAATGTTCTTCTTGGGGAGCGGGCGGAGATTGTCGGGCGGTGCACCGACGCGGTTGAACTGCGTGAAAACGAGGTTCCAGATCTCGACGCTGCTCTTCGCGCCGGGAGCATGGTAGTAGATTTCGCTGCAGGGGCCGCACACCCCATCGGGCCCCTGTGACGGAGCGCTGGCCGGCCAGAAATTTTCGCTTTCCCCTTCGCGGCGAATGTGATCGGCAGAGACTTTGACTTCCTTGTGCCAGATGTTGTAGGCCTCGTCGTCATCGAGATAGACCGTGATGCTCAGTCGCGACGGATCCAGGCCGAGCCACTTCTTCGTCGTCAGAAATTCCCAGGCCCAGTGAATCGCCTCTCGCTTGAAATAGTCGCCAAACGAAAAATTGCCGAGCATCTCGAAAAACGTATGGTGGTAGGCGGTATTCCCGACGTTGTCGATGTCGCCGGTCCGCAGACACTTCTGACACGTCGTGGCCCGCGTATATTCCAGCTTCCCGATCCCCAGAAACTGGTTCTTGAATTGATTCATCCCGGCGGGGGTAAACAAGACCGTCGGATCTCCCCGCGGCACGAGCACATCGCTGGGACGACGAACGCACCCCTTGCTTTCAAAGAACGCCAGATACTTTTCGCGAAGTTCGTCGGTTTGCATTGGATCGATAGCCGGGATTCAGGAGCTTCTCGCGCAAGCTGCTCGTGCGCGTACTGGCACGGATTCTAATTCCCGTGCCGAAAGAAGAGAAGCAACCTGCCGCGGCCTCAAGGAGATTTGATTTCGACCTGGCGCAACATCGAATTCCGTTCCGACGGGGTCGAAATGGTCAAGACGACCGGTCCCGTCTGACCGCTCACCGCCTCGGCAAAATCCTTCGGCGAAATGATCTGCACACCCCGGACGTGGGTAATCAGGTCGCCCGGTTGAACTTCCCTGGCGGCAGCCGGGCTGCCCGCCCGCACGTCAAGCACACGCACGCCTTGATATCGCTCTCGCGCCTGAGGTTGGCCGAAATAGCGGCTGCGAGCCGAAACGTAGTCGTAGGAGATTCCGCGCCATGCTTCGCGCTGCGGCTTGCCGACGATCCCTTCTTCATCGATCACCGGCCACTTTCCCACTTCGACGGGGACGTCGAGTTCCTGCCAGTCCCGTTCCCGCACCTCCCGCAGGATCTTGACGCGTACGATACTGCCGGGAGCCGCGAGCCCGACTTCACGCATCAGGTCGGACTTGCTGAGAACCGGCTTATCGCCCGCCCTCACGATCAGATCATTCGCCTTCAGCCCGCCTCGCGAGGCGGGAAGGTCGTTGAGGACATTTTCAATTCTCACGGCGCCAAATTGCCGGATGCGCCGTGCGATCGCACCCCATTCCGGCTTGGAAAGGTCCGAGGCAAGCACGTCTTCCAGCATGATTCCCAGAAACCCATATTCGACTTCCTTTCCCTGCCGCAGCGATTCGATAATTCGCCGCATGGCGTCATCAAAAGGAATGGCGAAACCTGCCGATTTTTCGTAGCCGACAAGCGCAGCCAGCGCTGTCGTCATCCCGATCACGTCACCCTGAAGATTCAGCAAGGCGCCGCCGCTCGTTCCCAGTTCCAGACGCGTATCGAGTTGCAGCAGCGTACCCAGATGATGGATCGTTTCCCGGCGTCTGCGTTCGAGATCGGCTGGCTCTCCCTCGAGCATGGCCTGTCTCGCGACGTTGCTGACGATACCCCAGGTTGCCGAGGCTGATCCGTCGCGCGCAATGGCATACGGATTACCCAGCGCGATGACCAACTGTCCCTTCCGAACCGGGACGACGTTCCCAAATTTGACCGGCACCAGATCAACCGCCGCGATCTTCAATACGGCCAGGTCACTGCGCGGGTCAGCCGCGAAAATCGCAGCCTCGAAGCCGCGCCGATCAGGCAAATGGACGTAGATCATGTACTCGGACTTCTGGTCCGGCCGACCCTCAATCGGCCCCCCGCGAACCAGGTGATAGTTCGTCAGGATCAATCCGGCTTTATCGATGACGATGCCCGCGCCGAACTCATTGGGAATCCATTCGGGATCAGCCGGATTTGCAGGACGCTCCCCCCCCCGGCCGAGGAACGGCCGAGATTCGTGCAGCGCCAGTGCCTGCCGCTTATCTCGAGAGATGCTGACGACCGATTTCTCGGCTGATTCAATGGCTTTGATGAAGGAGTCCTGGATGGCCGTGGCCGCGGCCACTCCCCCCGTTTCCTGGCCGGAGGCACTTCTGCCGTTTGTCCACAGGCCCGCAACATATCCCAAAATCAGCAGCCACCGGCCAAGAGCCAGACGCTGTCCGTTTCGATCGATCGTCATAGTCATGTCACAGGTCTCAAACGCGCGGTCGTCAGAGGGTCAAACACCGAACGTGCGGCGATTGCCTGCAGGTATCATCAGGCTAATCTCTCGAGCGCCCGGCGGACAGTCCAACAGACAAGTGGCCGACCCGAAGCCAGCACCTTCAGAAAATGAGTCCGGCAGCCAGACCGCTATTCTACTTCCGGTGGCGCGACCCCGGCCTGACCGTTTTGCCCGGACAGCGGGGTCGCATTCAAACCGTGTACGGCGCGAATCTTGCCGATCAGCTCATCGCGAACCTGGGGATTTTCCTTCAGAAACACCCGCGCCTTATCGCGCCCCTGGCCGAGCTTGATGTCCCCGTACGACAGCCAGGTCCCGCTGCGATCGAGAATTCGATGCTCGACCGCCAGATCGACGACGTCCCCTTCCAGACTGATCCCCTCTTCACCGAGCATGTCAAACTCGGCTTGCCGGAAGGGAGGCGCGACCTTGTTTTTGACGATTTTGACCTTCATCCGAATCCCGATCGGGATCTCTCCCTCTTTGAGGGTACTGAGCCGCCGCACGTCAACCCGGCAGGAGCTGTAAAATTTGAGGGCCCGGCCGCCAGGAGTCGTTTCGGGGCTGCCAAACATGACCCCGATCTTTTCTCGAATCTGGTTGATAAAGATCACGCACGTCTTCGATCGGGCGATGGCCCCGGTCAACTTGCGCATCGCCTGACTCATCATCCGCGCCTGCAAGCCGACGTGCGTATCGCCGATCTCGCCGTCAAGTTCGGCCTTGGGAACGAGCGCCGCGACCGAATCGACGACGATGCAATCGACGGCATTCGATTTAATCAGCATCTCGGCAATCTGCAGCGCTTCTTCACCGTACGACGGCTGACTCACGAGCAAGTCTTCGAGATCAACTCCCAGCCGCTTCGCCCAGGCGGGATCCAGCGCATGCTCGGCATCGATAAACGCGGCAATTCCCCCGCCGCGCTGCGCGTTGGCGATGATGTGCAAAGCCAGTGTGGTCTTGCCGCTGGATTCAGGACCAAACAGCTCAATGATTCGCCCGCGCGGAAATCCCATCCCCCCCATCGCCAGGTCGAGTGACAAGGCTCCGGTCGGGATACCGGCAATGGGAACCCCCAACGGATCCGACAACTTCATGATTGAGCCGCGGCCGAACGTCTTTTCGATCTGGCCCAGGGCATTTTCGAGCAATTTGCGGTCGGGACTCTCTTCGGCAGGTTTTCCGGGACGCGTCGGCTTGACCTTGGTCGTCATGAATTTCTCCTCAATCCAGGCAATCCTCAAAATCGATCAGATACTGAACAAAGTTATACTACAAGCATTTTCGAAATCTGCAAGCGCAAACTTAAGGTTTTTTTTCCCGTTCTTTCTCCAGCAGCAGGGCGAGATACGACTTCCTTTCAGGCTCGGCGAGCCCCAGCCGCCGCGCCAGGGACACAATCGCATCCACGGCAGCCGACCGGCTCGATTCGTCGGCCAGAGTCTCGATTTCCAGAAATTCTCCCAGATCGGCGACCTGATCCAGCGCGACCTCAATCCGGCGGTCTCGCCAGACCAGCTCCAACAACCGGCGACGCTTGCGAACCTCCCGAACAGACCGAAACCCCAGCAGCCGAAACATTTCGGCAAACTGCGCTCCGGCATCGGCCCCGGCCAGAGGCACCTCGATTTCACGGCGGGTTTTTGTCTGCTTGTCAACGACCGGCCCTTTGTAAGTCACCCAATGCTCGTCGCCGACCGATCGAATCCGCAATGCCTCGTCGCTGTTGGCAAAATCGCGAGCCGGATGATTGAAATAGAAATCAGATTGCTCGACGGTTCGGGATTCCCTGCCACCGCACAAGTCCAGTTCCCGAAGGACCGGTTCGGCGTCAATCAGCGGAAATTTCAGCTCAACTTCGTACATCGCGCAATCTCGGCCAGCAGGTCCCACGTATATAAACCCGAGGAATGTCCGTCGGACCAGGTGACTTTCAGGGCATAATTGCCGCTGAAGCCCAGACTGGCCGGCGCGATCTCGTCAGGAATGGAGTTCGGATCCAGAATCCGTTCTCCGGTGATTTCGTCAACGCATCCGGCACAGGGACACCGGGATCGCAGCAGTTTAAATGGCACCTGCGCTGTCAGTCCGTCAGCCCACTCGAGTTCGAAGATTCGCTCCAGTTTGCGGGCACGCAGATGAGTGGGGGGTGGCGCTGCCATCGCGGGGCTTCTGTTCAGAATCGATGAGCTGGATCAACGCCGGCAATTGGCTTCGCCGACGACTTTGGCGTAACATACCCGTTTTTTCCAGCCTCGTCACGCCGCCGGGAAAACCCGAGGGAAAGTGGGCAACTGATGCTTGGACTGCTGATCGCCAGCGCATTGGCGGGACTCGTCGTTTCTGCTTGCGCCACGGCCCTGATGCGCAAGCTGGCGCCTCGCTGGAACCTGGTCGACCATCCCAACGCCAGAAAGGTGCATGTCACTCCCACGCCGCTGGGGGGAGGGCTGGCAATTGCCTGCGGGGTCTGCTTGCCGCTGGCGGCGGCCCAACTGGCAGTCTGGCTGATTTCCCGTCGAATTCTCCCTTCCGGATTGCTCCCGCCCGACCTCGAAGTCCATCTCTCAGGCGTCACCTTCCGCGCGGGCCAGCTCTGGGTCATCGTGCTGGCAGGTGGCATCATTGCGGCACTGGGGCTCGTTGACGATCTGCGAGCCTTGCGCTGGCAACCGAAGCTCGCGGTGCAGTTCGCAGTCGCCTGCGGACTCGTTCTGGCCGGAGTCCGGGCGACTGTGCTGGTGAGCATGCCCTGGGTTGGCTGGATCGCCTCGGTGGCCTGGATTGTGGTCCTGACAAACGCCTTCAATTTCCTCGACAATATGGATGGCCTGTCGAGCGGAATCGGGCTGATCGCGTCGGTCATTTTTGCCGTAATCATGCTCACCGGCACGGGCGAACCCCATTGGTTTGTCGCCGGATTTCTCCTGATTCTCGCAGGCTCGCTGGCAGGATTTCTGCTGCATAACTGGCCGCCAGCCCGAATTTTCATGGGTGATACCGGAAGCTGTCTGATCGGACTGTGGCTGGCCTCTATGACCATTGTGGGGACCTTTTACGATTACGGTCCGACCGGCACGCATGTCATTCTGGCGCCGCTCTGCGTTCTGGCAGTTCCGCTGTACGATTTTTGTTCTGTGGTCGTCATCCGTCTGTCACAGGGCCGCAGCCCGTTCCATGCCGACAAGTCCCACTTTTCGCACCGCCTGGTCGAACTGGGAATGACCCGCAAGCAAGCCGTCCTGACAATATATCTCGTCACTCTGACGACCGGGCTGGGCGGACTGTTGCTGTACCAGGTCGATGGGTGGCCAGGTGCCATTCTCGTCGTCCTCTTGATTCTGTGCATGCTGGCCGTCGTGGCAATCCTTGAGACAACGGCCCGCACGCTGGCACGGAAATATTCAAACCCGGAAGACGGCCGATGAACCAGGGGTCAACCAGGATTCCCGCTGCGGGCCACAGCAACCGATGAAATCCCCACCGATTTCAGGGATTCGTGAAGCGCCCGGCAAGCCCTCCGGCGAACGGCGACAAACGCTGCTGGCCAGCTTAGCCGCAGGTTCGCTCTCAACCGCGATGGTCGCGCGATTCCTGACCCCCACCGACGGCGCCGTCAGCGGCGAAACGTTGTGGATTGCCCAGATCACTTTCGTGGCGTTAATCCTGTGGTCCCTGGCGGTCTTGCAGGGGGGGCGGCTGCGGCTGCACTTCGATGCTATTGACGCGGCCGGCGCGAGCCTCTGCCTGGGCCACATCATCGGATCGCTGGTCGTCATTGCGACCGGCGGCGACAGGCGTGCTGCGATGACAATGCTCTGGGAATGGATCGGTCTGGCCGTCACGTTTTTTCTGATGCGCCAATTTCTTACCTCGACAGCCATTCGGCGCAGTCTGCTGCTGACTGTCGCCGCCGTTGCAGTTGCCGTATCGGGGCTGGGATTGTGGCAACATCATGTTGGCTATTCGGAGACACGACAGACTTACCAGCGGATGAAATCCGAGCTGGAGGCCCTGGAAAAGGCCAATCGCCCCGCCACGGCCCAGGAGGCGGTTGACCGCGATCGCCGGCGACGGGAACTGCAGTCCGAGTTTGCCCAGACGGGGATTCCAACGTCTGAATCTGCACGGATGCTCTGGGAGCAGCGCCTGCTGTCGAGCGAGCCGATCGGGTTGTTTGCTCTGGCGAACACGCTCGCCGGATTCATCGCACCGGCCCTGGTCCTGTGGTTGGGTACGATTGTTTCAGCCGATCGAGGCAGGTCGCGCTGGGCAACAATTGCCGGCCTCGCGTCGATCGCACTCATCGCCGATTGCCTGGTCCTGACCAAAAGCCGAACGGCCTTCGTCGGGTTACTTGCCGGTCTGGTCACCTGGCGGGCGCGCGCCGTCCGCACGGGTTCGGCCATGTCAGCCGCCGTGCGGTGGGGCATGGCTGCCGGAGCTGTCGCCTTGATCGCTCTGCTCATCGGGACTGCGGTCAGCGGCGGCCTCGACCGGCACGTCGTCACAGAATCAGGAAAGTCCCTGCGCTACCGGATCGAGTACTGGACGGCGACATGGCAGATGCTTTTCGACTCGCCTCGCAACTGGCTTCTCGGCATCGGACCGGGAAATTTTCGCCAGAACTATCTCCCGTTCAAACTGCCGCAATCGAGCGAGGAGATCGCCGACCCGCATAACCTGGTTCTCGATGTCTGGTCCAATGGTGGATTGATTGGCCTGGCGGGCCTCGCCGGAATCTGTTTCGCGGTGCTCCGCCCGCTCTGGTGTCGGCGAAAGGAATCAACCAGTCGCAACCCCGAGACGGTTGTCTGGAATCGCTGGGTCTTTCTGGGGGGAGGGCTGGCGCATCTTTGTGTCATGGGACCGGATTTCGGCAACGACGAACTCCTCGCACTGTTGTCACTGCTGCTGGTCGGCTGGCTGCTGGTCGTCCTGCTGTGTCAACCGCTGTTCGGCCCAGAGCCAGATTCGATCGTCCTGGCGAGCGCCGGCGTTGTGTTGATCGTTCACCTGCTTGGCGCCGGCGGCGTCGGCATGCCGGCGATTGCGCAAACATTGCTGTTCATGGCGGCACTTGGTTCGGTTCGCAAGGATCATCGTGACCAGTCATTCGCGAACCAGTCCGACCCACGGCTCCCTGTGGATTCTGCGAGATCAGCGGTCGCAGGTTCCGCGGCGCCGATCAATGCCCCGGAGCGGACCGGCGGCTGGACGTTTGCATCGGACGCGTTCTGGCCTGCAACAGTGATCAGCCTGATCGCCGTAGCGCTCTTTACGGGTTGCTGGTACAGCGGTTTAGGGCCAGTGCTCAACACCCGTGCCTGGATTGCTTCGGGCCAGCATGAATTATTCGATTCAGGCCGACCGGCTAATGCCGAGCGCGACTTTCTGCGAGCCGCGGCGGCCGACCGGTGGTCGGTCGAACCTGCCGAGTTGCTGTCTCAGTTGTTCTACCAGCGCGCGTTTGCCCCTCAGGCCAACCGCGACGATGAATTCGGTCGGAGCATCGAATGGCAGCAGCAGGCCATTGCGCGCAATCCGCGCCTGGCGGGCGAACACAGATTGCTGGGTGAGCTCTACTTGTCAATCTTCGCGCGGTCCGAAAAGACGGCCGACGCATTGCGCGCCGCAGACGCCTTCCAGGCGGCGATCAGCCTGTACCCCAATCATGCATTGACGCAATCGGAACTGGCAGAAGCACTCTGGAAAGGAGGCCGGCCAGAGGCAGCCCGGTTGCCCGCGCAAAAGGCCAGAGACCTCGATCTCGTGAACAAACAGGCCGGTCACGTCGACAAACAACTGCCCCCCGATCGATTTGAACTAATGTCCCGAATCCTGGAAGCACGGGATCCAGATCCGAATTGACCTCTCCCGGGTATCATTTAGAATTGCTAGAATCAGCCAACTTATTCTCATTCCACCGGATTTGCGAAAGGTTCGTCATGCGAGTGACGGTCGTACTTGCTGCGGTTGCGGCAATGATCATTTCGGCTGTGTTTGTCGTCAAATTGCTGGGGGAGCGGCCCCCCGCGATCCCGGTCCCGGTCTATAAAAGTCCCTTTGAGCCACCCGCGACGAGCAAAGTGACGAAAACAACCGGCCCGCAACCCAAAGCCGTGATCGACGAGCCGGAATTCGAATTCGGTCGCATGCTGGTCGGCGCCGAACGCACCCACGATTTTGTCATTCGCAACGAAGGTGAAGCCCTGCTCACCGTCGAGTTCGGCGAGACAACTTGCCAGTGCACCTACAGCAACATGAAAAAGGGGGACAAGCTCGAGATTCAGCCTCACGAGTCCGGCAAGGTCACTCTCACGTGGAAACCGACCGGCCAGACTGAGCATTTCGACAAGGGCGCGACCCTGTTTACCAATGACCCGGAGAAATCAACGATCGGCCTGAAAGTCCTGGGGATGGTTACGCCGCAGTTCACCGTAAATCCCGAAAGGGATTGGATTCTGACCGACTCAGGAGACGGGAAAGCGCTGACTGTCACTGGTGCAGTGGCGTCTCCTTTCCTCGAGCACTTCAACATCACGGCGATCGAATGCCGCAGTCCGCTCGTCTCGACGGAGGCTGTCCCGATCGAAAAGCATATGCTTGCACGTTATCGGGCGGTTTCCGGATACGATATTCGTGTGACCGTGAAACCCGAAATGCCGATGGGGTCATTCAGTTATCCATTGACGATCAGAACCGATGTCCTCGATACGGCAGAAGGTGGATCGGGCAAGCCCCTGGAATTTCAAGTCCTGCTGTCGGGAGCCCGCCGTGGTCCGATTCGACCGACCGGCCGGGAATGGGTTGACGATAAAATGGCAATTTCGCTGGGGTCGTTTGAAGCAGCGACTGGAAAAAAGGTCTCACTGCCGGTGGTCGTCAAGTATCCGCCGGCCGAAGGGTTCAAACTGACCGAGCCGCCGATTTGCACTCCCGACGCAATCAAATTCGAGTTGCGCCAGGACGAAAAATCGACGTCCGGCCATCCGCGGTTTCTCATGACGGTGGAGTATCCCCCCGGTTCACCGCGCGGCACCCACCGCGAAGAGAACCCGGGCCGGGTGATTCTGAAAACGAATCATCCAAACGCTGAGCGAGTCGAGTTCCTGGTATTTTTCTCGGCGTATTAGAATCGATAGTCAAAATCCCCCCTGGCCGGGCCAGCTGGTGCTGACCGGGGCAGTTGTCACCCTCCCGCAGACGCGAACTGCTCGCGGGGCGATTCCGATGGAACGAAAGGACGATCAGGATGTCGAACAAGCTTGTTCCCGTGGGGCTGATTCTCATTGTCGCGGTGATCATCGGTCTGGTGGCATTCAAACCGGGGACCGCTGACAGGGAAGAGCGGACAATTGCCAGGCCCGGAGAGAAGCCGCAGCCACAGGTCCCCGCGGCAAACGGCGCCAAACCAGCCGCTCCCGCAGGCGCGGCTGCGCCCAAGCCCCTCTTCGATGGCTGGACCGCGCCGGCCCTCGCCATTCTCCTGACGGGCGAGCAGCATGGTTACGTCGAGCCGTGCGGCTGTTCGTTGCATCAGTTAGGAGGCTACTCGCGTCGCGCCGACCTGATTCGTCAGATCGAAGAGCGCGGCTGGCCGGTGACGGCATTCGATGCCGGCGGACTCGTCAACAATCCCCAGCGCCGCCAGGGGAAGTTCAAATTCGACATGATGCAGAAGTGCCTCGTCGACATGCACTACGCCGCCGTCGCAATGGGGATCGAAGAACTCCAGCTTTCATTTGATTTTCTCAGTTTCCACCGGCCCGAAGAGCTTCCATTTCTCTGTGCGAATCTGATCTGCCTGGGCGATGTGGATTGCCCCGGCGCACCGCTTCGGGGAAAGATCGTGACGATCGGCAAGACGAAAATCGGCGTGACGGCCGTATTCGGCCCCGAACTCGAAGACAAGGTCCGACCGGGCGGCCAGGATCCCGGAGGCTTCGAAATCAAAATTCTTCCCCCGGCCGAAGCCATCCGCAAGCAATTGGCCGAGTTCGAAGCTGACAAGCCCGATCTCCTCATTCTGCTGGCCCACGGCCGCTATGACGACACCCTCAAGCTGGCCGAGGGCTTTCCGCAGTTCGACATTGTCGTCGCCACCGGCGGATCGGAAGATCCCGATCCACGGACGAAGACGATTGGTGAAAAAACTCTGCTGATCGCCCCCGGCCAGAAAGGCAAGCATGTGCCGGTCGTCGGGTTCTATCCCGACAATTCCAAAGCGCGGCTCAAATATGAACTGGTGGATCTGGATGAAAACCGGTTCCACGAGACTCCGAAAATCACCGACCACATGCGGTACTATCAGCAGGACATGCTCGAAAAGGAAAATCTCGTCGCCAACGAAACGGCGATCGACGATCCGCGAAACGTCGATCCTCTGACCGGGTCCCCGATCGACAGCGAAGCCAACCAGTTCGTCGGCGTGAAGGTCTGTGCCGAGTGCCATACAGCGGCGTACGCCGTCTGGAAAGACTCGAAGCATGCCCATGCCACCGAAACGCTGAAAATCGGGCGAGGCGAACCGGACTACATCAGCCGGATCTTCGACCCCGAGTGCGTTGCCTGCCACACGACCGGCTGGGACACGAAGAAATTTGTCCGCTATAAAACCGGCTACACCGGCGAGTTTTCATCCGACCACCTGCTGGGGCAGCAGTGCGAGAACTGCCACGGCGCCGGTGGCCGCCATACCGAACTCGAGCGCCAGTTTGCCAGCGACAAAAAGGAGACCGAGGAGTTGAAGGCCTGGCGCAAATTCCAGCGGCTCAGCAAGAAGGATTCGTTCGACCTGTGCGCCAAATGTCACGACGGCGATAACGATCCCAATTTCAAAACCGACACCTTTGACCGGTATTGGGGCGAAATTGCCCATCCGGGGCGCGATTGACGAAGCGTCGGCGGCAGGGCAGCCGGCCGGGCCAAAATCGGCCCTGAATTTCGCGGGAATCTGCACAATCGGCGACTGTCAAATTCCCCAGTTTGTCGTGGTCCAGAGTCCGGTTGACGGTGAAAGCGGAGTTTGGGACAACACGCCCCTCTCAATCCCCATCCTTCCGCCGTTGAACACGACCCACGCATGCGGTTCCACCTCTGGATCGCAGGTTTCGTCATTCTCTGCGCCCCGCTGAGCCAGTCGGGCTGCGTCAGCGCGCCCGGGTCCGCCTCGCAATCTGCCCTGCCATCCGGACCAGTCGTCGCCCGGCGGGTGAGTCCCGACGGACCGCTGCAGGTCTCGGGGCTGTCTGCGAACCGCGTCTGGGAAGAGGTGGTCGAAGTCGTCGATCGACACTTTGAAATCCAGGATCAATCCCATGCCGATTCTGGCGGAGACAGCCTGTCGACCCGCCGCGCCGCCGATCCAGAATCCCCGGCACCAGGCACAGCGATTACCGGACCGACAAATGGCCTGGCCGATCCGGGAGCGGTCGAACGCGACACGACGCGGCGTGCCTTCGTCGATATGCAACCGGCGCCGGGCGGCTATCAACTGTACGTCAACGTCTTTCGCGAACAACCAGACGACTTGACCCCGCCGCGTCCCCCCGTCTGGGAAACCGAAGCGGGGCCGATCGTTCCCGACGCGCTCGACGTCAACCGCGAACAACAGATGTGGCATCCGGCCGGACGCGACGAGCAGATGGAATCTGACCTCCTGGCCGAATTGCAGTACGAGTTGCTGCAAACACCGTGCTGCACGCCCCGGGAGCGTTTCGTCGCCGAAATCTACGACCTCCCCCACGACATCTGGCAGGACTACAAGAACTTTTACGCGCTGGACAGTCTGGCCATGTTCGGCGTGGCGTTGGGGGGCGCGGCCATTTCAGCAAACACGACGACCGATTCGAAATTCGACGCCTGGTATCAGGGACACGTGCGCACCGGTTCCACCGATGGATTCGTCGGCGGCATCAAGTGGCTCGGTGACGGCGGCAAAACCGTCCCGATCATCCTGGGCGTCACAGTTCTGACGGGCCTCACTGACCGGATCCCGGGAGGTGATGCGGCTCACGACTGGGGGCTACGGTCGATCCGCGGATTCGCCGTCGGCGTCCCCCCCATGCTCGCCTTCCAGGAAATCCTCGGTTCGGCCCGACCCGGTCAGAGTCCGGATGGCTCGAAATGGACACCCTTCAAAACTCCGCACGGCGTCAGCGGCGACGCGTTCATGGCCAGCGTGCCGTTCGTGACGGCCGCCATGATGGCTGAAAACATCTGGCTCAAATCGGCGCTCTACGTCTGCTCAGCACTGCCGGCGATCGGCCGCGTCAACGATCACGACCACTACCTGTCGCAGGCCGTGCTCGGCTGGTTCATGGGGTATCTGTCGGCGCGGGCCGTCAACCTGACTGAGTCCGAGAACCAGAACTGGTCGGTTTCACCCACGTACATCAACGGCGGTGTCGGTGCGGCCGTGGAATATCGGCGCTAGCGAATCGCAGATATCGCCAACTGCGGCGAAGTGAAAGAACCAGCGCGCCCAGGCCTCAGCCCGAGATCTGCGACCAGATCGACCAGGTGGCCAACCCCAACCCGGCGGCAATCGTCGCCAGCGCAAGCCACCGCATCGGCCCGCTGTTCATCGCGCGCGGTGCCACGACGTATTCCATGCGGTAATGGTATTGCTGGGCCACCGTGAACTGGTCTCCGGGCATAAGCACCTGCTCGGTGACCGGCGTACCGTTCACCTGCGTGCCGTTCTTGCTTTCCAGATCGCGAATCCGCCAGACCGAGCCGTCGAACAGCAGCTCGCAATGCTTCCCGGAAACCGATCCGGAGGAAATCTGGAGATCGCAATCGTCGCTGCGGCCGATGACAAACCGTCGACCGTGCAGCGCAACGGCCGGGCCCCCATCGAGCGAGACCAGCGTCGGGCCCTGGCGCCCGCCCGCGGCGGGCAATTCGGGCCGCGACAGCGAACCGGAGTTGAGCGAACCGGAAAACGGAGCGGCCAGGGAGACCACCTCCAGCCTGCTGGCGGGATCGGGAGCGACCGCCGTCTCGGCAGCCGCTTCGGGAAAGCGTCGGGTCGACGCGCTACGCAGATTGTGCCTCGAAGGGGTTCGCAGGGCGGGGCCCGAGCTGTCTCCCGAACGGCGAGTCCCGGCATAGCGCCGACGGGCGTCTTTCGCACGCCAGGCCAGAACTTTGGGAAAATCGAACTCCACCGGTTTCCGCTGCGCGAAGGGGGCCAGCGCCGCGGCCACCTCGACCATCGTCTGATACCGCTCGGCCGGCAGCTTGGCCATCATCTTCTCGACGACGGCGGCCAGCCCTTCGGGAACATTCGGCATCAGGCTGCGAATCGGTGGTGGCATCCGCAGGCGGTGCCCTTCGAGTTTTTGGCTGCTGGCTGCCATCGGGTAGGGGAGCTTGCCAGTCAGCGCCACATACAGCGTGCAGCCCAGGCCGTAAATGTCGGCCCGAGAATCGACTGAAAAACTGTCGACCGACTGCTCGGGCGCAATGTAGTCGGCCGTTCCCAGACAGCTATGGCCGAAGATCATCGCCAGCGAAAACTCATCGGCGTCTTCGTGGGAGTCCAGCAGCGCCAGTCCGAAATCGAGAAGCTTGATCGTCCCGCGGGCATCCACCAGCAGGTTCCCCGGCTTGACGTCGCGGTGGATCAGACCGGCAGCATGCGCATGCTCGAAACCCGTGGCAGCCTGACCAATAAAATCCGCAGCCTGCTCCCAGGGAATCGGACCTTTGAGATTGATCAATTCTTCAAGATTGACCCCCTCGACGTATTCCATGACGAGGTAGAAGGCCTCTCCGAAAACGTCATCGGTCTTGTGAATGTCATACGTCCGGATAATGCCCGGATGATTCAGCTTCTTTCCCGCCTTGGCCTCGATCTTGAGGCGCGTCAGCATGCCTGCGTCGGACTTGTGCTTGTCGGAAATCACTTTCAGCGCCACCAGCGCCCCCGACTTCAGGTCCTCGGCCAAGTACAGGCAGGCCATGCCGCCGGCCCCCAGAATTTCGAGCACCTTGTAGCGGTCGATGAAGAACCCGCGGAAGCGGCCTTCGAGCAGTCGCTCAGCCTGGAACCGGGTGACGAGGCCCCGTTTCAGAAAGCCTCGCGCGACCTCCTTGGCCGGCGTCGCGTCCTGCACCCCCAGCGAGGCGACGGCCGAATCGATGAGATCATCCGGCACGAGCCCGCTCTTTTTGAGCAGTGTGACGAAAGATTCGGCAAGCAGCGGAGTGTCCATGGGTGAACCCACGCTCACTGAGAGCCCAATAACCGCAAACCAGGAGACGCGAGAGAACCTGCGACGAACGCCGCAATAATACGACAATTATATCCTACAGCATTGCCTGCGACATCGGCAATTCCAGCGGGGCTAGTCAGCCGCGGTCAGCGTGGCCCGCAAATACTCCCGATTCAGCCGGGCAATGTTCGAAACCGAGATTCCGGCCGGGCAGGCCGCTTCGCATTCGTTGGTGTTGGTACAGCCGCCAAAACCCTCTTCATCCATCCGGGCGACCATCGCCTGCACCCGCTGGCTGCGTTCCGGCCGCCCCTGGGGCAGCAGGGCAAACTGCGACACTTTGGCCGATACAAACAGCATCGCCGACGCATTTTTGCAGGCCGCCACACAGGCCCCGCAACCGATGCACGTGGCGGCGTCGAACGCTTTGTCGGCGTCCTGCTTGGGTACGAGCACCGCATTGCCATCGGGCGCATTGCCGGTGTTCACCGACACGAACCCCCCGGCGGTGATAATGCGGTCAAATGCCGACCGGTCGACGACGAGGTCGCGCACGACGGGAAAAGCCTTGGCCCGCCACGGTTCGATGACGATCACGTCGCCGCTCTTGAAGCGCCGCATGTGCAACTGGCAGGTGGTCGTTTCCCGATCGGGACCGTGCGCCTGTCCGTTGATCATCAGGCTGCACGTGCCGCAGATCCCTTCGCGGCAGTCGTGGTCGAAAGCGACCGGCTCTTCGCCTTTGGTGACCAGGTCTTCGTTGAGCACGTCGAGCATCTCGAGAAACGACATCTCGGTCGAAATGTCGTAGACCTTGTACGTCTTAAACTCCCCGTCGACGTCGGCGGCAGCCTGTCGCCAGACTTTGAGCGTGAGATTGAGCTTCTCGCTCATTATTTATAACTCCTCTGGGTGAGGTGAACTTCATTGAATTCGAGCGGCTCGGTATGGCGGACGGCCGGCTTGTCGACGCCGGCGAATTGCCAGGCGGCGACGTGGCAGAAGTTCTGGTCGTCGCGCTTCGTATCGTTGTCCGGCGTCTGGTATTCCTCGCGGAAGTGGCCACCGCACGATTCGTTCCGGGTCAGCGCGTCCTGCGCCAGCACTTCGCCGAATTCGAGGAAGTCGGCCACGCGACCGGCCTGTTCGAGCCCCTGATTGAGACCGTTGCCGGTCCCCACGACCCGCAGGTTCTTCCAGAATTCCTGCCGCAGCGAGCGGATCTTCTGGATCGCCGTCTCGAGCCCTTTGGCCGAACGGGCCATGCCGCAATACTCCCACAGGATCTTCCCCAACTCGCGGTGGAAGCTGTCGGGCGAGCGCTTGCCGTTGATCGACAGCATCTGGTTGATGTGCGCGCGGGTTTCTTCCTGGCAGCGACGGAACTCGGGATGATCGGTGCTCACCGGCGGCAGCTTTTTCGACGCCAGATGGTCGCCGACGGTGTAGGGGGCGATGAAGTAGCCATCGGCCAGCCCCTGCATCAGCGCGCTGGCCCCCAGGCGGTTGGCTCCGTGGTCCGAGAAATTCGCCTCCCCCAGGACGAACAATCCCGGGATCGTGCTCTGCAGGTAATAGTCCACCCACAGACCCCCCATCGTGTAATGGATGGCCGGATAAATTCGCATCGGGACCTGGTACGGATTCTCGGCGGTAATCTTCTGGTACATATGGAACAGGTTCCCATACTTGGCCCGGATCGCCGCCTCACCGTCCCGCTTGATGGCGTCGGTGAAATCGAGATAGACGGCCGTGGCGCTGGATCCCACGCCGTAGCCCGAATCGCACCGTTCTTTCGCTGCCCGGGACGCGACGTCGCGGGGTACCATATTGCCGAACGCCGGATAGCGCCGCTCCAGGTAATAGTCTCGTTCGCTTTCGGGAACCTGGTCGGGAGAGCGGGAATCCTTCGACTTGACGGGAACCCACACCCGGCCGTCGTTCCGCAGACTTTCGCTCATCAGCGTCAGCTTCGACTGGTAATCCCCCGTGACGGGAATGCAGGTCGGATGAATCTGCGTGAAACAGGGGTTGGCAAAATAGGCGCCCCGCTTGTAGCAGCGCCAGGCCGCCGTCACGTTGCACCCCTTGGCGTTCGTCGACAGATAGTACGCGTTGCCGTAGCCACCGGTGCAGAGCAGCACGGCGTGGGCCGAATACGATTCAATCTGCCCCGAAACGAGATTGCGGACGATGATCCCGCGGGCGACGCCGTCCACGACGACGACGTCGAGCATCTCGCGGCGGGGAAACATTTTGACCTTGCCGTGGTTCACCTGCCGCATCAGGGCCGAATAAGCTCCCAGCAGCAGTTGCTGCCCGGTCTGACCGCGCGCGTAAAAGGTGCGCGAGACGAGCACGCCGCCGAACGTCCGGTTCGACAGGACACCGCCGTATTCGCGGGCAAAGGGGACCCCCTGCGCCACACACTGATCGATGATTCCGCCGCTCAATTCCGCCAGCCGATGGACGTTTCCTTCGCGGCTGCGAAAGTCGCCCCCCTTGACGGTGTCGTAGAACAACCGCCAGACGCTGTCGCCGTCGTTCTGATAATTCTTGGAAGCGTTGATCCCCCCCTGGGCGGCGATGCTGTGCGCCCGCCGGGGCGAATCCTGAAAACAGAACGCTTTGACGTTGTACCCCAGCTCAGCCAGCGACGCCGCTGCCGAAGCGCCGGCCAGCCCCGTGCCGACGACAATGACGTCGTACTTGCGCTTGTTCGTCGGGCTGACGAGCTTCATCTCGTTTTTGCAGTTCTGCCACTTCTGGGCGATCGGCCCCGAGGGAACGCGGCCGTCCAGCACCGATTTCGCTTCCGTCGTCATGCGCATCAACCTTTTCTCTTATTTGAACGCCCAGGCCCACAGCGGAAAGCCGCCGAAGCCGAGGGCGACCGTCACCGCAAATGCCAGGCTCAAAAACTTGATGATCGGCGTGTACTTGGGATGATTCACCCCCAGGGTCTGAAAGGCACTCTCAAACCCGTGCCACACGTGATAAGCGAGCACGAAACTTCCGACGAAATAGACCAGCGCCGAGATCGGGTCGTGCAGGATGGCCAGCGCTTTGACGAACGGTTCGGGCTCGATGGCGGGTTTCTGGGTCCGCCAGCCGTAGAACTTGAAATCCGAAAGGTGTACCAGCAGAAACACGAGCACGCCGATCCCGGTGGCCAGCATCACACCCGAAGGCGGCGCCGCCAGCGGGCCTTCCTGTTCAATCTTCGATTGCCGCATCGCATAATCGACGGGACGTGCCGAGCGGTTTTCACGGCTCGTGCGAAACGCGAGCCAGATGTGCAGGACGAACGTCACGAAGAGGCCGATTTCAGCCACCAGCAGCAGAATTTCCTGGGCGTGCAGGGTGTGCGCGTAGTGATTGTATTTCTCGGCCCCGACATAGAGCAGCAGATTGCCACCCAGATGGACGACGAGAAAACCGCACAGGGCCAGCCCCGTGATCGCCATCACGAATTTCTGACCGATCGATGAACTCAGCGCCTTGATACACCAGCACGACCCCCAGGCCCCGATCACCCGTTTCAAATTCCGCTCCTTATGCACCAATGCCCCGCGTGAAAAACCGGCATCGCCCCGCCCGTTGCCTTTTGATCAATGACTTGAGAATTATAGGTTCGCCGCGAACAACTGCAATCGACCGGCACAGTTCAGCGCCGCCGTCGTTTTTTGCGTCGCTCTGGCCGGCCCGATTTCGGTTGCGGCGGCCGGGCGTGCCCCGATTTCGGACGCTCGACAGGTCGAAAACTCCGACCGTGCGCAGGTCGCGATGGTCTTTCGGCCGCGCCGCCGCGCCGCTCGCGCAACCCCTGCGCCGCACGCGTTCCGGCCAGGCGGAATTCGAGCTGGCGACGGTTGACGTCCACATGGGCCACCACGACCCGCACCGGCGACCCCAGCCGGTACTGCCGGCCGGCGCGCTTCCCTTCGAGAACGTGATGCGCTGCGTCGAACGTGTAATAGTCGTCGTCCAGGGTCGAGACGTGCACCAGTCCCTCGGCCGGCACTTCGATCCCCTGGCAGA
>Ga0137463_1000253_pt1 | contig 20390 bp, 20 predicted proteins | sample EasRivERMGT800_2_FD_102333 | JGI IMG/M metagenome (GOLD analysis project Ga0137463, IMG submission 102333) | Soil microbial communities from meander-bound floodplain in the East River, Colorado, USA - East River MetaG ERMGT800_2 | ecosystem: Environmental > Terrestrial > Soil > Floodplain ...
CGTGTAGTAAGTCTTTAGCATCCTCCATGTTCCCGGTCAGCCCCATTGCGCTGATGATAAAATGCTCGGAATAAATAATATCTGACACTTGCTTGCCAAAATCTTCCATGTTTGTTTTTAAAATTGGGTCAGATAGAAATCCAACCCGTTAACGATTGCGGCCAAAAATCATTCGTGGTAATATCTTTCCGTCACATCCATCTTCGACACTCGCCTTCTTCTCTTAAACAGGTCGCTAATACTGAGGCAGACCTGGATGATGAAATCTAAAATAATTCCCTTTAAGAATAGCCAGTTGTCGCGGTTCATGAACATGGAGTTTAATTCATTATAAATCTGGTTTGCTTTTTTGACGGCTCTGAGTGCGCTCCTGTATCCCAGGCACCAGGCCACTATTCCCACCACTGCCCACGATACGGCTATGGTGAGGATTCCGACTATCAGTGTCGTGTCCATAAGTTTTAATTATATACATTTCGGAAAGAGTGTTGAAAACGTGTGTCGAGATGTCGTTATACGACAATCGATCCGGTGGGTAGTAACTGGACTTGATCAGTAGTTCATCCATTATTTGGGAGTTTTAGAGATTGCAGAATATTGCTATAAATGAGAAGTCTTTCGGGGATGGAATTAAGATCATATTCATGTGGGCGGCCATGATCTTTCCGCCATGCAATAACCTTATCCCTACGGGCTTGCCTTAATTCTTCCTTATGCCAGCCTGTGACCCTGATGATCCAAATCGCACTCACCCAGCATTTTTTATTGCATTTTTGGGATGTTCCGGATTTATTGGCAAGGTTATTGTGTTGCATTAATATTAGTAAATATTGCGAAAATAAGAATTTGCAATAAGGGTTTTTACTTAGTACTTTTGTAGTCGATCATCTCTGCTAGTCTTATACGGATCTTTTGAACAGTGGCCAGTGAGGCAGTTCCATACACACAAACCCGGTCATATACTACCCGATCCAACCCCAGTGAACTAGCACAATCCTTATTCGTTTCAAAATTCCTGCGATGGCTTTTTAATTTCTTTATTTCCTCCTTGGTCAGAGCGACACTGCGTGGATTCCGAAAAGTTGTTGCTGATTTGATCATTTTGAATTATATTGAAATGAAATGCATTGCAAATGTATGTTGCAATTCATTGCAAACGCAATATTAACTAATATATTTTTAAAATGGGAGCAAAAAATTTGATTTATGAAACGAAAGACCCGCACGATTAGAAAGTATTCAATAGAAGACATGAATAAGCTCGTTTTTTCTATTCTGGCAGGCACAGAAGACACCGAAGAAGACTTATCAATGAGGATAGGAAGGAATAAGGGATATATAACTCAGACCAGGAGCCGCAAGCAGGTGACAGACAAATTGATGTTCTTACTTGAACAGGAGATGGAAAAGAAAACCGCCAAATCCAAGCCGGACCTGACGGTTGACGAAATAACAATGCTGCGGGCAACAACTACCTACATACTGCGAGAGATAGCCCTACTGAAGGCCCGGGCACAGGGGCGACCCGTGGAGGATGTGTTGGACGAATCCGAACAAAACATTCATGTAATTTTGCGAGACATACTGAAAGATTAGCTTTTTCACTTTTCTGTTTTTTCTTAATCACGTGGAACACTTTTAGGAGGTTTAGGACAAATAAGGATGATGGTTTTGTTCGGAATTGGGAGGTTTACCAATGATAATTTCAATAAGTGCAATGTATATGGAATATATTTCGCAAACAATAGGTGAAAACCCTTACCCGACAAAAATTTATTCACATTTGGATGTTATTACCATTTTGTGTTACCCTTTGTTCTTAAACCTCCATAACCAGCGCCAATGCTGATGTTTCAGTTTTACGGTTAGTCCCGTCCGGTCCGCTGAAAGTAAATCATGAAAGTCGCTCCCAAGGCGGCTTTTCTTCATTTTCAGGGAGTTGTGAAGGAAATATTATAATACCCGGGTGGTTTAAGGTGTGTTTAGGTGTTGTTTTTGCCGTATTTCTGTATACATTTGTGTTACCGCAACCGTGTTACCCATGCTTAATTATTCCATTCGTCCGGTTCTTTGGACTCACAAAGCGAACGCAAAAGGTGATTGCCCACTTAAAATCTGCATCACCATTGACCGGAAGCGGGCATATAAAAAGACACCCTACAGGCTAAAAGAGTATCAATTCCGGGACGGTCTGGTGGTTGGCATACATAATGCAGCTATAATAAACGCTTTCATCAACAGAGAGAAACAGGCCATTGAAGAACAGATGTACGCCAGGACGGCTGCCAATGAAGTTATCACGATCAACGACTTCCAGAATGATAAACGGGGAATCCTTTTGGAAGAGTATGCTAAAATAATCCGCTACGATAAGACGAGAGTGGCGCGGATTTTAAAATACCAACCCGGGCTGCGAATGACAGGCATTGATCTTAACTTCCTCAGAGCTTTCGAGCAGCACGAACGCAAGCGTAAGAGCCATCCCAATACCATACACTCAACCTTTAAATACCTGAGCCAGCTACTTGCAGCGGCGGAACGTGAAGGAATCATTGAAAAAAACCCGATGAAGCTCTTCAAGAAACCGAAATACACTAAGCCAGAGAAAGATTACCTGAGCGATAAGGAAATTAAGAAACTCTGGAAGCTGCTTGACAAACCGCTGGAAGAAAACACACGCGGAACGCTGGTGTACTTCCTGCTGGCGTGTTATACGGGGCTACGTCATTCTGATTGGGCTACATTCAATCCACGGACGATGTATAAGGACAATTTACTCAGGTTACGCGCATATAAGAATAAAATGGATGTCGTGATCCCGGTAGGACCGTCATTAAAGAAGCTGATTGCATTGACCGGCCAGGTACCGCCTGCTCTGTCAAATCAAAAATGTAATGTACACTTAAAGGCAATCAGCATCATGGCAGAGCTGGGGAAAAAGATCACCTGCCATACGGCCAGGCATACTGCAGGCAATCTCTTCGCATCTAACGGTCTTAATATATCAATCGTGGCACAACTTCTGGCAATTTCCGAGAATACTGCCAAAGTATATTTTCACTTATCCGGAGCCGACATAACCGCACAGGCCGCTGTACTGCGGACAATATAAAAACCCCCACAATTTCTTGCGGAGGCTTCGGACGGGGCTACTGTCCAGTCTGTTTAAAATAAGTTTCTGCAGAAATTTTGTTTCTCACAAAAAGAGCTAGTGCAGATCCAGCTCCCAGTGATTTTCTTTTTGTACGACCCTTCTTTTTGTCGCCATTGCGGCCTTTTTTGCCACCTTTTTGTGCTGCCATGTGAATGCTGCAACCTGTTTTGTCAGGTCACTTATCGCATTCGGCCAATAATTATATCCATCGTTTTATTTTTAGTTGCGGGGCTTGGAATCGAACCAAGGACGGGAAGGTTATGGGCCTTCTATGCTACCACTGCACCACCCCACAAGTTTAGCCCGAACCAGCCGGGCCTTGCAAATATACAACTTTTTGACATTACAAAATGCAACCTCAAAAAGGGGAAGCCGGAATTGCTCCCGGCTTTTACCCTGAAACGAATATTAGTAATAGAAATTACGGCCATAAGCCATGACGAATGTAAGGAGTTATTATTTACAAATTCATGCAAACGCAACAATGTGTAAAAATAAAAAAGGGCTAGATAGACATCCAGCCCCAAATGAATAACAAAAACCGAGTTTAAGCCACAGGAGCCGGATCTTCCGGAGTCAACGCATCGATATCGGCTGCGTCTGTTACCAGTTTATCAAGCTCGCTCTTCAGATTAGCCGCCTCATCTGCAGTTAACCCGCCAGCCGGAATGCCAGCCGATAGCTTGGCAATATCTGCCCTAATTTTAAGATTTGACGCTTTGATTGCGGCAACGTCTGCTAAAATGTCTTCGTTCAGTCCCATGATTTTTTTGTTTTGTTTAATTATAAAATGCGCATTTCCTAAAAGATGTATACTGATTATTAGAATTAAAAATAGAATACAGGTATTCGGTGTGAACATAATTACTTGTTTAAATATGTAGTCAAGCCGTGGATGTAGTTTTCAACCGGATCACCGAAGTACATACACCTTTTTAAAAGTGTTGCGTACCGGATCGGACTAGTGATCGTAGCCAAGTCTGGCGGAAATCGCCCGTCATGCCGACGCCTGAGTATCCATGCACATATTTCATGCACGGAGTTTTCGATACTGGTGTACATAGCATACGGCGCCTTCTCGGATGATGTGATACCTGGTCCTGCTTGCCAATGCGCACCGGGCACATATTTATACCCAAAGCAGTTGTTATTCTTCAGGAAGGCATGAGAGCTATAGTCATCGGTTTCGTGACGTGATTGAGCAACGATTAATATTGCGAGGGGTTCGGGCATTCCATCATTAAGCACAGTAGTATAAATTAGCTCTCTTATTTCTTTTTCGGTCATCATGTTGTTAATATTTTTTCTGTTTCCCATCCCAACCTTATTCTATTATGAATTTGATATCTCGGGATGCCAATTTTTTCGCTCCACTCAATAACGGAAAGTTTTTCGCCATTAAATTCTATAATATGGTTGTTGCGCTTGTTGCGTTGTTGCTGAGTATTATTAGCGAGCCTGCAATTACTCGGTTTGTAATCCCCGTTATTATCAGGATATCTATCAATACTCAATCCAGGCTTATACCCATTTAGGATACACCAATCATAAAACACCTTAAAATCATTCTTCCATTCATCGCATATTTTTACGCCTCTTCCACCATAGTCGCCATATCGCCTATGTAATTGGTAAAGACATCGTTGCTTTATCTCGGTCCAAACTAAAAATAGTGGATGCCTTGTTAGTCCGTGTTTTCTTGGCGTACCTATCTTCTTAATCCTCATTATTCTTCCGTTGTTTTATCATCTGTTACCAGATCGTCAAAAATTTCTTTGATATAATGATGCATAATCCGAATGCACATTTTTTTTGTCTTTTTTATGTAACTCCGCTCCAACTCGGTAAATTGGGCCAACTTCAGATCATCTATTTCAAGCAATTTTTCTAATGTTAAGGTTGCGGTGTCTACATAATTAACCGAAGTGGTTTCATCCCACTCAACCATATCTTCATCCACGTTCTCTTCCGTGAATGGACCTTTTGGTACTGGTTCCTCTGAGCCTATGATTAAATCATCTTCCATGAACAAGGTTTTGCTATGTCGTCGTCTAATGACAATTCAATTACCTCTGGCAATTCGTCATCTTCGTTCATAATCTGCCAGAGTTTAAAAAACTTTTCAGTGAATAACTTCCCTCAACATCCTTCGGATTAAACGAACACCTACTAAACTCTAGCCGGTATGGTGGTTTGTCGAAAAAATCATCTCTCATTTTATCGATAGCCTGGCTGTAGTGATCGCAATCATCTTTTAGCGGGCATCCCTCACCAGAGCATAAGGGTTTTTTCATGTTTTAAGATATTTAGGCTTCCGGGCTCTACTCAATCTCTTTAGCTCTTCGTATTCGTAGAGTTTTTTTTTAATCTCATTCGCCAACCATATTCCCCCGTCATCTGTATCCAACCACTCCTTAAATTTTTCGTCTGTCATTTTTGGTATTATCATTTAAAAAATATGTGAAAGCATCGCAATTCGTCCGTGTTCTTTATGATGCACAAAACCCTCGATAGCCTTTGGCGCATGTTGATACCCGTTCCTGTGGTGATAACCATCTGCCCCTGATGGACTGCGAACGGTTTTAACATTCACGCTACCAAAATCCTTTGAATCATCGTGATGGATATGGTGCTTATAAAAATATCTATGCCGGCATGACGCCCAGTCTGCTGCCGCTTCTTGAGCCATAAGTAATGGCAAATCGGACGGTTTTGCCCCATCTCCGTGAGTCGTACCTATCAGGTTTGCTCCATACGTGAAATATTTCCTGTGTGCAATTGAAGTATTCCAGGTAATATGTTTTGTGTTGTGAAAGTGGCTTCTTATCGTATCCGCTAAGAAGAACCCATTCAATAGATCATGGTTAGACGGATCATACTGTACATGCAATGGCGCAATCTGTAAAAGCGTTTCAATTGTTTCAATATATATACGCTTTGCCATCTGAAAATTTTCAAACCACATACTGCCCACATCCTGCCTGGTTCCCTTGGTCGTTGTGTTTTGTGGACCATCCACGTGCAGGACATCATTCCCGATAATCAGCGCCGTTTTATCAATATCCCATCCAGATGCCTTATGAATAACCCCATGAACTCCTTCTCTTACGCGCTGAACCGCAATTTGTGCATCATAGTCTTCGCCTGTTTCAAATGATCGAGACAACTTCCCGATATGGATGTCCGCCGGGTTCATTATAAGAAGGTGTCCATCTCTATGTTGTGGATGAACTATGGCCGGATATGCGGGGGCGTGAGCTTGCATCTCGGCTATAATATCATCTCTCATTTCGGCATAGGTAGGCTCCGCCTCTCCCTTTACGTGAATGCTATAATGCTTGCCCTTATACCAGAAATGATTGACGCGATCAAAATCAATCCCCACAGATTCACACTCTTTTGCAAGAGCTGGATTATTCTGCTTTCTCTTTTCCTGGTTTCTTTTGGTGCATACCGTATTGGCGGTAGTTCCGCACATGGCTGCTATTTCCTGATTACTAAGTCCCGGATTTGCTTTAATACAATCCCTGATAGTCATGGAAATGATTTAATTAATAAATAGACGCTCAGGGCCAGGGACACCAGGTATGGCTTCTCTGCGCTTGTAAACCCAAGCATTATTAAAAGACGTTCCGTAATTGCTTTGCTTGTCTTGGACAGGTAGAACATATTATTATCATTCACTACCTGATATGCCGAACCAAATACATGGAAATGACACAAGACGAGGGATGCCATAAGCCACCAGCTATGATGAATAGTCCACGCCGGGGATATGGCCACACAGTATATAATTGCCCACAGCCAGTGCTCGATCTGTTTTTTGTTGCCTATACGCTTTCGATGCTCTACAATACTTCTCTCGACAATAGCGAGAACAATATTGAGAACATAGCACACCAGGTACGCTATGATCGAAAGGACCACTGTGAGCATGTGATAATTTTATAGTGCGTATCCTAAAATCATTGATACCAGCGGAATGACGGTTGTGGCAACCATTGGAAGCGTACTGTCCTGATCTCCGCTATCTTCGAAATTGGAATATATCCACCAACAGCCGGCAACCAGTGTTGCAAGTGCAACCAAGCCCCAAAAAACTGCTGGGAAACCGTATACGCAGATCATAACGATATCAACAACGAATCCCAATGCTGGGAAGAGGAAGAATTTCCATAACGGATCAAAATTTTCTTTTGCCATGTATTTGATTTTAGAGTTTAATTTTAAAAGCTGCACCGGCAGAATAGTATATACCTCCAAGGGACGTATACGATGCACCGACATAATATAGTTTATCTGATTTCGTAAGCAGGAACAACCCGCCGCCGAAGGAAACGAAGTCTTTAGATCCACCGAGCCCCAACCCAGCGAATACCTTATTCTTTTGTGGTGTCACGCTTGTTAGGGTGATTTGTGGTATATCCAAATGAAAATCCACCTGTCTGGCTGCTATTTTATTCTCATGGATCGTATCTATGATCAGAACATACCCGTATTTATTTCTCACCGTATCGCTATACGCGTACCTGGATAAATAGTCTTTCACTATATCCATTGTATCGATCCACATTGCTAGGTATTGTGTATCGGGTGCAATCACGCCAACCGGCACAGGATTGCTATGCACCGTTTCTGTTACCTTAATAATCGTTGTATCATGTTTGGTAATCACTTCCGGACATTTGGTCGAATGATTGCATGACTTTAAGAATACGATGTATAAAGACAGCGCAAAGACTATATACCAAACAATAGGTATTTTAATCACAAGCCCTTTTTAATTTTTTCCTTTAAGGAAGCTGGCGGATTGTTGGCGCAAAACCAATAACCACAAACAAAGCATGCAAGGCATAGGCCGAATACAAACCATCCCATAGTTTTATTTTTTAGGTTCAGGCGGAGGCAAGCCATCCGCGATATTTGTTTTAATGTCAATTACCTGATTGAAGTAGGCCGCATATTTACTGTATTTAGCCAGCACCAGCGTTGAGCCAATAAACCCTAGCCCGCCAAAAAACCATTTCACGTAATCCAGGATTCCCGGCTTCCATGCAATGAGCTGATCTAGCCCTATGATTGCCATCGCGCCGATGATTGCCGTACCAATAACAAGGTTCCAATCAGACTGCCACCAATCCTTCCAAATGAATTGTTGGTTTGCTAATTTTGCTCTTGACTTTATATCGGGTATTTTGATTATAAATACCTGAAGGGCCTGCCCAAGTATTAACATTGCCACACATTGCAGATACATTGAAAGTGTCATTACTATTTATTTTTTTTAAAGAAATTCTTCACATTGATCGCAATCGTTGAAATAGCGGCAAGTATGGCACATATCGTAAGCACCAATTGCCAGTCGTTAAGGGTTATATGCGCTGCGATCGTTAGAGCTCCTGTTATGCAAAGCCCGTAAATGCTAGTGTTTGTTCCGTCTTGAGTCATTGCAGTATGGTTCATGATAGTTCGTGATTAATAGAAGTATATCTTGCTCCCCTTCTTGTGATGAATTACCCCTGGCGTTGATGCATTCACCGCCACTGTTTGCGTCGATGTTCCCGTGAACCCCATATTATCTGTTACCAGCAATTGAAAAACATAAGTACCCTGCAGGAGCCCCGTAATATTTGTACTGGAAGATGTGGCGCTTACTATTATAGGCGTATTCGGTCCTGAAATCTTCGACCACGCATAGCTTACAATATTGCCATCCGGATCCGATGATGCGGATCCATCTAATACCACATTAGTCGTAGGAAGCGTAATAATATTAGATCCTGTTATGCGTGCTATTGGTGGTAGATTCTGAATAAAATTCACATCCACCCAGTAGTTAGCTGACCGGAAACAAGCTGTCGGGAATGCCTGGGTAGCGGAATATAAATATGGTCCATTACACCCGGCAACACCATCCTGAAGCGCAGTCAATGGCGAATTAGTGAGTCCTGTATTAAGGAAATAATCATTATCCTCAACATAATACCCGAGACTACTGAAGTAGGCCGCCATATATGTCACTCCGGCGGTGATTGCAACTGGCGTAGCGAACGTAACGGACTGCCAGCCCGTAGCTGTTTCCCCGCTAAATGTCGCCTGCGCAAGCCTAGTCCCGGTGTTTGTATATAGTTCACCTATATGTGTTCCTATCAGGCCTGCTGTTTTGTAAAAACGAATCCCTGTAATATATCCGCTGGTGGCTGATCGAAACCGCACACCAACCTCCATGCCCACGGTGGGCTGATTGTCGTTACCTGTTGTAGCAACGGGTATTTGTGTAGTGAATATGTGAGATCCGGCGCCGACAGCCGCATTAACAGTGATAGTCACCTGAGATAGGCTTATTCCGCCATTGACGGAAAGTTGTAGAACATAAACCCCGGCAAGTAATCCCGTCACGCTAGTTATAGCTGACGTCGGAGAAACGATCGTCATAGTACTGGGGCCAGATAGTTTTGACCACAAGTAGCTTGTGATAATACCAGTGGATCCGGTACCATCTAACACTACAGAAGATGTCGGCAATGTAATAGTCTGATTAGGTCCAGCATAAGCCGTAACACCAACTGGAATTACCGGCGGGATGGCGCCCTGCAATGAAAGCATGGTATCCACCATATTTTTACCGATCAGTTTGAATCCCTGATAATCGAAATGGGAACCACCATCCATATATGTCGCACCAAGTACAGGGGCTTCGTGGTATCTGGCATCCTGCTGGGGTATGGTAAGCCTGTATACGTTCTCCCAATTGGAAGGAAGAGTCGATAGGGGTGGATTATTGAAGTTCGTTCCAAGGAAAATAATATTTTGATTAGAATACAGGGCTCTACTTCTTGCCCTGAATCTTGCCATGCGATTGACAAATGAATCTATTGGCGTTATCTGTCCAAATTCATCATTAAGACCTATAGATTGCCATTCATAAAACCGATATGGTTTAGCAAGGGCGTTTATTGCCGTCACTCCCGCAACACCGTAGGTCAGCTCCCATCCATCCCACAGACTTCCACCACCAGGAGGTGCGCCGGGGCGAAAGAAATTACCTTCAGCTCCGGGCATCCACTGTCCGATAAAAGATCCGGATACCCCGTTTTTAATTAAATAAGTTGGATTTGGTAAATGACCTGAATCTACTTCGTTAGCCATTGAAAGTTCAAGACCATGACGACCAGCAATACCAAAATCATCCTGCTGATTGTTTACACCTATGTTCAGGTTTTCATATACATGCGTAGCATGATTCCATATCTTAACTTCAGAACGTGTACCCAGTTCGCTTGCAGGTGCGCCGGTATTCGGAGCGTTTCCTGCAGCGTTGCTTTCACCCCATATTTTTACGACCGTTAGTGAATCTGTGGAGGGAGAGTTGAGCATAGTGATACCGGATCTCAAAATATAACTACCATCTGGTTGGCGCCCTGTTATAGCCAACTGCAGTGGAGCCTTGTATCCCGCAGGATCCCTGACAATTACATACATGGTATATGTAGATGGAGGAATAGCGTTGTTCATGCTGAACATATCGCTGACCGTGGTTGGCGTGGCCGAAGGAAGCAATAATCTTGGCGTGAACCTGGATATACCAGTCCAAACTACTGTACCACCAGAATTACGTAGCTCGTACATCACCTTCCAGTTTTCATACACTGGTGCAAGACCAATATTTTGCCACTGTAGGGTGATATTAAAAGCGTTTCCGCTTAAAATATTTGCCGTCATACGACCACTCGGTAAAACAAGCCTGTAACCCTGCTCTGCCCACGCGTTTCTCAAATTAGCAACCTCGCCGGCGTGACCAGAAGTATTGGTTTGGTAGTTTCCGTTCGCCATTGATGAGATATGGAATATCGAGTCTTCGTTATGCAGATCACAATAGAGTATTCCACACCTGGATACACCTGCATCATCCCGAGCTGGTTCGCCAGTAAACGGAGCGTATTTCCATTGATTCATAATTAAAGAATACAATGAAACTGGACCCGTGCCCGGATTATAAGTTGTTGTAGTTCCCGTTAACCAGCCGTTATATCCATCATCTCCAAGATTGTCACGCCTTACCCCTATCGGCCCCATATTGTTTCTGCGTGTAAGCGCATACCACGCGGCCTGCGGGCCGGGATTGCCCGAAGCGTTACTGTAGTTATTGTTGGGAGCGACATAATTCATCGGTTGCGAAAGCAGTACGTTGGGATAAATAGAAATCATGGAATCCACACCCTGCATGAGGGTTGAATCGGTGATCTGCCGACCAGTAGGTATCGAAGCATTCCAGGGAAAGTCATGACCTTCACCGAAATCGCCGTAGTCGCGTCTGTCAAAACCTATGAAAGCACTTGTGTAAGTTTTACCACTAAAACTTGTCGCCGCTATATGATCAGCGACAGCCTTTAGCAATGCATTGTATCTTTGTTTCCAATGAACGTTATTCCAGTTGGGAACCCAAAACCCTCCGGTTGCATAGAACCAGTCGGTATTGTTTCCCCCATCTGCCTGCATGAGATTATGAACGTATGTAGGGTAATTTCCAAAGCCTCCGGTACACGCTGTACACATTGGCATTAATGCGATTTTAAATGTAGCACCTAGGCCAATCGCATGATTTATTGCCGGATCTAAAACCAGATCGAAATGATATTCACCCTGAGGACCATCTACTCCCTGGGTTCCGTTGTTTTCTATATCCTTCCAGTTAAGGCGAATATATTGTGTGCCAGGAGTCGTATTACCTGCCGGGACAGTGGGAGCATATACATCATCCCATACTGTCGTCCCCCAATATTCGGCACCACGATTCGATGCCACATAATCACCCACCAGTGGCGTAAAAGAAAGTGTCACCGGGCCGTTGGCAAACTGGACGTATCCCAGGTCTGGTGGTACGCGCATGGGGTTGCCGAGAATATCAACCGCAGTGTACGGATTTGTTGCACCACCATGTAGTATATTGCCGGGGCTGGCAGATGTTGGAGCAAATAACGGAAAGGATCCTAAATAATTTACCGCATACGCTGTGGTACTATCTAATTTGGCAAGTGTAGCTGAAGCATAATATTGGGTGTTGGCGGTATCTTTAAAATTATACGTGCCGTTGGATTGATCTTTTATGAGATAAGAATTGCCGGCTTTTTGAATATTAAATCCGAGCAGGTTTCTTATCCTATGACTTTTTGTTGAATCAATATTCCCTATCACGGCTAGATTGGCTCCGTATCCGGAAGCCTGATCAAGAGCATTACCCTTGGTCATATTCCAAAAATCAAATCCGCAAGATTGAACTACGGTAGGAATATCATTTGTAGCGTCATACCGGAAATCTACCAAGCCATAGCATGTAGAATTGAACTGGCCGATATTATAAGCAACGGTTGTACGCGGGAAAGCTGTTTGTGTATTACCATAAAGTCTCAGCACATACCCGGGCCCACCCCAGCGATATATATCGTGAAACGTACCATCCGAACCACCCTTAAAATACGCGCAACCGACATCTCCCGAAGGTCCGCGCTGAGTAATTGAAAATATATTCCAGTACGCGAAATAAGGTCTGAAGCATCCCGCGAAACGAACTTCTGTGCCCTCTTCGGCTGTGCCGGTACTAGCCAGTGATACGAATCTTGTAATGGTAACGCTATCGCATATATTACTTGGGTTGGGATGGTTTTGATTCAGTCCACCGAAACCAACACGCATAAGCGCCGGGCACCTGATCTCTGTAATGGAGTCCATAACCAGGTCATAGAACGCGAGTGTTGTGCTATCCCCCGAAGTCCAGGGAAAGGTCCCGTCAGCATGAATACAAACACTGGCTACGTCAATAAACCGGCAATACAAAAATTTGCAATGCCTGTTACTTGTGGCATCGCAGTTCATGGCGGCTCCAAGCGTATTCGTGAAAGTCAGATACTTTAATACCACGCCTATATTACTGGCAAAGCCACCCTCACTGGTAAACAAAACGCTGGTAGTACCAGACGCCGGCAGGATGGTAATATATCTCAGGTTTGAGAAGTTGTATCCAGCATACGAACCGGTCGCTATCGTCATCGTATCCCCGGGGTTATGGCCGGTCATAGAAGTAAGCGTTGGCTTACCGCCGACGATAGGTGCTGGAAAGGTCGTTGCCGATACCTTTAAAATGCTAAAAAATAAGAGTACGGATAAAAGATATTTCATTAATTTATTTTTCTCCAAACTGTTCCGTCATATTGAATATCATAACTAGCCCCTGCAGCAAGATTCGTCGTTGTTGTCGCATTGGCAGTCGTAACTGCTGTTCCGAGCGTAACTGCGCCCGATCCATGATTTACAAGATTTAATCTTCTTTTAGTAACCGCTGCCGGGAATGTCCATGTGGATGTAGTTCCGGTTGCAATGACCGTAAAATCTGTTGCTAAAATGGTATATGTACCAGCGGCTGTTGTTACAATATTATCTAGCCGACCGCCAGTTGTTGTTAGACTACCATTACCATCAATAATTAAAAGATCAGTCATTGTACCACCGCCTGTTATACCCCTGAATGTAAGCTGGGAAGTAGCAGTAGCACCCGTAGCATCAGTTAATTTTGATTGAATCGTATTAACAAGCGAAGTTCCGGTAGTGCTTTTTATATAAAAATCTAACGATCCCCCAATACCATTTGCCGCTGTGCCTGTTGATGACCTGACAAAATTGGCAATAGTAACCACCGTACTTGTCGAAGATGGCGCGATTGTAAAAGATCCACCTAAACCGGATGTAGATGTTGCGGTAACACCGGGGCCTGATGTACTTTGGAAGGCGCCACCAGAGCCGCTCGTTGAAGTTCCGGAAACGGCAGAATTGGTTGATGATATCCCAACGACACCGCCGCCGTCAATGGATTGTCCCTTAATTGCTACATTATTCCCAGAAGCAAGCGTATTGTTTACATAAAATAATCCATTGGCCGTACTGGTAGATCCTTGGATTAGCAACTGACCAGTTGTTAATCCGTCAAGAGTTGTACTGGCAAACGTTCCACCGAGCTTAACCGTTCCAACCGGGGATTCTGTTATTCCATTTGAGAAAACATAACTACCAACGGATGCCGATACTTTTCTGTTGGTTTCATACCAGTTCGTTCCATTGTATTGGAAAGCGATATAATCACCTGCGGTTGCGTTATAGTCAACCCGACCCGCCAGAAGCATTGGAGCTGTTCCGCCACCGCCAGCGGTGTTGTTTTTTATTGTAGGCGTTCCGGTAAATATGAAGGCGATCCTAGAACCTGCTTGAAAATTGGTTGTCGTGATAGCGTTGATCTGTGTATTTCCTGTAATGGGAAATAGGGTGCCATCACTTCCAAGTGTTAAATTATTTGCTGCCGCGACAGAGGCGCCCTGGGCTTCCTCAAAACGAGAAGATGTCATTGCTAAGACACCACCCGATACAGACAAAGTGAATCCAGCGGCAGTTATGGTATTATTCCCGGTGAATGTGGATCCGGCAGTAAATACCTGTTGTAGCGTCGGCACAATTCCGGTACCAGTGGAGCTTATTGTAATCAGGCTGTCACCGGCGACTGTAAACACGATACCGCCTCCTGGCGCAATTTTAGGTATGACCAAATTGCCTCCACTGGCAAATGCTAACGGGATCGCTCCCGTACCCACCCCGGGTGTGCGAAGCAAAATAGAGTCGGTCAGGTTTACTAAACTATCGACATATCGTCTTGTAGCAATCTTTGTAGTATCTGCTGATAATACACCAGTGCCAGAGTTTAATGCTAAGGTATAATTGAGAGAAATTTCCTGTGTTACTCCGGTTGTACCGGCATATCTTCCCAATAATCTCTGAGATAATACGTTTTGAATTTTAGCGTAAGTAACTACCGATGACTGTATGGTAGTAACGCCCGAGTTTGAAATAAACACATCTCCACTCATGGCAACTGCTGTCGCCACATTGGAAACATTACCTACATAGATATTTCCGGAGGCGAGCGACCCACTGATCTTATTATTGAATGTGGTCCAGTCTGCGGCTGTAAGAAATCCGGGCACTGAGGCCGTGGCCTTTTGGCCGTTGGTATAGTCAATAGCCACCACTCCGGAGGTAAGATTAAAATCCGCTGCCGTATAAGCTGAAATGCCCTTTGTTAATCCATTATCTACCGCATTCTGCATGGTAAGAGTCAGGTTGGGCGTGGTTGTCGCATTCGTAACAACACCAGTAAATCCGTTGGCGGGTGTAAAGCTGAATAATGTCACACTTCCGCCCACTCCGCCCGTGCCATTTGGTGTCAGATACCATTTATGGTTCACCGAATCAAAGGCAAGCACATCACCGTTACGTGGAGCTGCGGAAGTATCGACAGGCAGATGCTTTATTGAATCTGTCGAGCCGTTGGTACCTCCCAGAACGGCGCCGGAAAAGCCGATTACGTATGGATTAAATGACGTTCCAGCGCCAGTTACCGTCGCATTATTTCCCGGTACAACCAGTCCGCTTATATTGCTTATGAAATTAGAGCCGTTTGCAAGCTGGTTGTTGTTGGTTATAGTGTTGGCGAGTGTGCCGGACAGGAATGATAATCCGGCGCCGATATTTGCGGAAAGAAATGACGTCCCGTTAGCGTATACGATACCGTTAAGCGTGGTACCGAGTGTTAGTGATGGAGTAGATGTAGCAGTGCTTACCGATCCAATAATACCATTGGCGGGGTTGAATGAAAAAAGTGTAACAGTCCCTACCCCGCCGGTTCCACCTCCGCGTCCGGGAAGTGTGATAAACTTTAGCGGTCTGTTATTTATCTGAACAGAAAAAACGGAGTCGCTTACCTTATTGACATCAACCACGGGATGAACCGTAGCCGAATCAAAAGAAAAAGTATTGTTCGGATATACAGATCCAACGATTATACCATATCCCTGCACGGGATTAAAAAGAGCCGGAGCACCAGTGAGTTTACCATAATCAAGACTAGCTATCCAGACCGGATTGAAATAAAGCTGTGTTTCATCTACGGCATTAGTAACCATCGATGCGTCATAATCTCCATCTACGGGCACCACAACACCTATCCTGTTATTGAAAGAATTTACATACGTACCTCCGGTAAGAGCAAACGCAACCCAGCGCGTGCCTATCCATAAATATGGGGTGTTATCCTGAGCCCTTACGGTTAGGGTGAATATTCTTGATGGTGTATATGTGGTGTCGTGTGACGGAAGCCTTATGGCACTGTCCACAGTCAATACACCCTTAAACCATGCATTTGTCTTCTTTTCGGCAAGGACCTGGGTTACATTTATTGTTTGCGCGTTCACGGAACGTGAACAAAGAAATAAAATGAACAGTATTAAGAGTTTTTTCATACTACTTTTTTAAAAAAACATAAATGCCGGGATCGATCCAGACGAAGTACTCACCGGAACTCCCAGCGGAATATTCGCAAACGCAGCGATTGCGGTAAGGTCATAAGGGTTGCCGATATTGTCATATAGCCCCCACGGGAAATTGTCGGCCTCTGTCGCATCTTCATTTAGACACCAGAAACAAACACCGATTAGATTTGGATCTGTAATTGCTACAGCTAGTTCGTTGATAAAATTTACCCGGTTTCCTCCATAACTGAGTGCCCCAGATTTTGCAACACCACATTCACCGATATAAATTGGTTTTCCATATACCAGAGCGGGCGCCATATCAGCAGTACTGAATGGATAATAATAAACATGAAAATTTAAGTAGTCCACATAAGGAGCCATCTTCGCAACAATCGGAAGATCCCAAAGTGTCGTGTATAAGCCCCACGGCTGCAAACTGAAGGTCAATGGTTTGGTAACACCTGCCGATTTGATTGCTGCTATTGCACCTGAAATGAACGCTACGTTTTGATCCTCTGTTCTTGATGGAGATGTTGCTTTACCCCAACCATTAACTTCTTGAATAAGATCAATACCCACGACTCCGGGGTGCGCGTTCGCCATCTGGGCGAAACTTATGAGGTATGAGAGAATATCAGAGTCCGAGAAATCTACACCAGCCAATTGCTGACAATTTTGCCAACCACCACCAGTTGCCTCAAAATAGCATCCCTTAGATTCAACATACGAAATCAACTCGGAATACCTAGCCAAGTATGTAGCCAAGGTTAATGGTGGTGAAGTACCCAATACGGCATCTGGTGCTCCAATAGTTCTGAAACAGTTTACACCAAGTTCTATTATTGCCTGATCTATCATGTTCCTGATTAATGGAAAGGCTGTGCTCCAATTGACAAACATTTCTTTCCATCCAAAAAATCCAAGATTATTGAAACAACAGGTTATATTGATTCCTTTGAGCTTCACTAGTAAACTGCCTATCCCTGCCATAATTATATATTTTCAGCCTTTACATTATCAAGTCTAAAAGAGTTTGCTGATACCGAACTTTCACAGTAGTTTTTAATTATTACATCCCTTCCAGCCGTTAACGCGCTATCTGTATATGATCCGAATAATACTCCATCTACCTTTATAGTAATTGTACTTCCTGTTATTTCGATAGAAATATCGTGTGAAAGCCCGTCATGTAAATCATTTCTATTTGTGGATGAGTTAAGGGCCGTACTTGTTCCGTTCACAACTTTATATAGGGTTAACGAAAGATTTGTACCATCATCTAAAAATTGGGCTGTATATCCGGTAGAATCTGATTGGCTTGAATCCGCGCGTACGAACAAACCCAAAACTTCTAAATGTGCACTTCCTATAATTCCAGCTTTTTTAAATATTACTGTTATTTTTTGGTTTGCTCCACTAAATTGATTTGCATATTTATAAGTGCCTACAGTGCTATCAGGTGTTGACGGCTTAGTGGTTCCATCCCCAACTAAAATGACATTTCCGGTGGTACTGTAAATCTTTGTAATTGCTCCACCAACAGGTGGCGTGTGTCCGGTGAGGTTTGTTGCAGCAGTACCTACAAAATCATCGTTCACGACAAATGGGGGGGTGATAGTATATACAGAGCTCTTCCAGAACCAGCCTGTGCCACTGTATCTACCAATCAAAATAGTTACATCCCCTGTGCCGGAAGCCCAAGCAAAACCACTTGCAAGTGTTCCGGGCAAATTGGTGATTGTTTTACCAGCAACTGTGTGAGTCACTTCGATTAAAACATAGCAAGGAGTGGATGGATTCGATAAGGTTACTGTGATATTATTTGAAATCGACAATTTAAAATCAGAAAAGGCCACAAGATCAAAATCTACTAATCCGCTTACTGCCCCCTTATCTTGTTGGGCTACCGCCACTCCGCCACCATCCGTTGAGACAGCGGATGCGCTTATTATCTCAACTGAAATTATTTCACCAGTCGTAAGCGGTTGTATAAAGGTTACAAAGTTGTCAGCCAGAATTTTTATATAATAAGATGATCCATCGCCTGGATCCGAACTGATCTGCTTAACGCCTTGGCGGAAAACGCGAACATAAGAATTTACAAGCCTGGCGTCAGTAAGCACAGAGGCTCCGTCGCCGGGGAAGCCACCCTGGCCAACTATCCATTCTATAATTACGGTTGACGGCTTTCCCGTGATAGAGTTCCACGAAATAGTTGTAACCGCACCACTACCCCAATCATACGTTGGTATGACTGTATTTGTATTTGTGTAACTGGGCGTTACGTTATTATTAAATAATTTTTGAAGCTGATATACGTACAATGAAAGCCCCGCCAAATCCCCGCTAGTACCGCGTTTGATCATGTGATCATAAATTGATTCCGCAAGCAGGTAGCGAGTTTTCAGAACCGAATAGGTAGCGCAATTACATATCGACGCATCCAACTGGCTTTTTAAAGTGTCCAGACCTGTCAATAATGTGGCAAGTGTTGGAGGAATTTCGGCATAATATACTGATGATATCGAAAGCTGATCCACAATAGTAACGAACGGATTAACCGCCGTTAATTGCCAGATCGGCTTAACAACTAGCGATACGGAATACTTTGAGTCATAATAATTACCCAGGTATGCCAGATCAAAGTTCTGCGTACTGGATGTGACTGTCCTAACGGTACCTAGCACACTATCAATATCAGCGGACCATGATCGGCTTGTTGTTAGATATGTGAATCCGGTGGCACTGTAAATGGTAGCATCCTGAACGGAAAGGTTCGGAGTGAATACATCAAAGTTCTGCGTTAGAACCAGTGATGGCGCCGTGTAATTAAGGGAAAATGTTTTTGTGAGAACAGTGTCTGTATATCCTGTTGCCCTTACGGTATAGGTAATGACATAGGCGCCGTTCTGAAAGGAGTTGTTTGTGGCAAGGCGAAGGTCTTTAAGGGCCGCGTGCAAAGAACTTCCTGTCCAATATATATCTGGACTACTAAACGAACCTGTAAGAGTTATAAGGTCGGGCTGGGTAATAGAAAGAACCCCTGTAACCGTTTGCGCCACCCCTGCCGGGTATGCACTATTATCAACCACCTGCATCTTTAATGTGGACTTATCCAGCACCACAGAAAAATTAATGTACGCTGAAAGATCGGCCATCGGTAATAGGGGTTACGGATTAAAAACAAAAACTATCTTAATACAACTTCACGTACACATTTAGATTGTCAATGCTGTGATAGGTGGTTTTTTGATCACTATCCGATCCGGATGGGGATCCCCACATATCATGTGCGTTATGATGAAGCCTAATCTTTTTTTCTTCTGCCAGGGCGGTAATTGCGCGTCTGATAGCGTCAACACTTTCACGGTTGGCGATCATTCTAAGTAATGGTGAAAGATTTGTCCATAGTGTCTGATCCTGAAATTTCAGGTGAGCCAGAATTTCATCCCTGATACTTATTGGTTCATGAGTATCGGTGATTTCAAGTTCCGGATCAGCAGACGGCACGGCCTGTCCAGCCTGGGCTAGGAATTGCTCGGCCAGGGAAAGTTCTTTTACCTGGTTTTCTTCCTGAGTTGCGACTTCCGTGGGTATCTCTACTTCTGGTTCTTGCGCTTCTGAGGCTACAGGGGATTCAGATGATACTTCGGATACTTCCGAAGCCTCTGCAATAATTTCACTTGCTGTGACGGGTGTACCAACTTCTTCCTGAGTTGCGACTCCGTTTTGGGATGGGATTAAATCTTTCATTTTTAAGTTTTTTTCTGAGTTAATAAATAAGCCACCACCATGAACATGGCCCGCAGCTATAAACCAAAATCAAAACCGCAAATCTTTAGGCATCAACGCTTGCCGGTTTAAGCAGCGAGACTATCCTGTCA
>Ga0137463_1000254_pt1 | contig 20363 bp, 17 predicted proteins | sample EasRivERMGT800_2_FD_102333 | JGI IMG/M metagenome (GOLD analysis project Ga0137463, IMG submission 102333) | Soil microbial communities from meander-bound floodplain in the East River, Colorado, USA - East River MetaG ERMGT800_2 | ecosystem: Environmental > Terrestrial > Soil > Floodplain ...
CCAGTATTGCCGCTTTCTGATCGTGTTGGAAAGATTGCTGGAGCGGTACTCCTGGTCGAAACTCACGAGCATGAGGGCGTCCCTGCCGGGGTCTCGGAACATGCTGACGTTGCTCAGCTTCACCCTTATCCAGCTCTTGCTGCCGTTGACAACGCGCTTGTGACGGCTCCACTCGCGAATGTCTTGGCCCTGCGCCAAAAAGTGAGCGGAGTAGTGTGAAAGGTAGCGCTCAGTGTCCAGACTTTCCCAGTCGGCGCGCCATCGCTCCAGCTGGCTGCCAAAGGCCTGTCGCTCGTCTTTCCATTCAGCCACACTGAGCCATTCGACATTTTCACCGATCACCACCGGCGTCAGGCCAACCTGCAGGCCGCGAGCCAGAGCCTCCAGATCGGCATTGGCAAGTACTACGCAACCGTTGCTTGAGCGGGGAGGTCTGCTATAGGTGTCGGATGGAGTCCCATGCAGCCAGATGCCGTGCCCGTTGCGGCCTTGCATGATGTCCCACTCATTCGGATAGTTGATGGGGAAAGCCCCGTTGCCGTAGAAGTCCGAGAGTTTTTCCCGTGGCAGGCTGGCCGTGATGTGGTACACGCCGACCGGCGTCTTTTCGTCCCCTTCGCGCAGCTTCAACGCGCCATTCTTGCCGGAACTGACGTAGTAGTCGGTGACCAACCGTGGCATGCCGGAATCGTTCCAGTACAGGTAGAGCCGCGAACGCCGCGTATCGACGACGACGGCGTATTTCTGGTCGTCTCGCAACTGCAGAAGGTACCGAGGCACGCGGTCTGTCGGCGGCCGATCGTGGTAAGCGCGCACTCGGGAGACAGCCTCGGCCCTGAGTCCTTCGATCCGCGCATCCGGGACATTCGGTGCGGCGCCCAGGGTGCTGATCGGTCGGGCTCGCGCGAGCAGCAGATCGCCCTTGATCAGGTGGGCAAGACGAAAGTTGGGTTTTGCACGGATGATGCCTTCCACGTCTTGCAGTGCCGTGTCGCGATGCCCCCGCAGTATCTCTTGGTAAACGCCTGCCAGAAGGGCATCCGTTGTCAGGTCGATGCGAGCCCCGCTGGCTGGGGAAAGGGTCGAAGGCGCTCCGAAAGCGATCGCTGCAAGGGCGACGCAGGTGAAAAGTCGGCCCGACATTCAGCTTCCGCTGCGTTCCTGTTGGATGACCCACCGGCCGTCGTCGCGAACCATGAAGAGTATTTTGCGGCTGCTGACTTTGAGGCTATCCGATCGATACAGTTGCCGGAAAGTCACGACGGCGCTCTTGTCTCCTTTGAACGTGACTTTCGGGGATTCGATGGCTACTTCGATTTGTTTCGGGGCGGAGATGCGCTGCTTGCGGGATTCCTCCCACTGGTTTCGTGTTTCCCCGTTTGCCGTCTTGAAATCTTTCGCATAAAAGGCCAGATAGCTCTCCGTGCTCTTTCGGGACCATGCGCCAGCCCAGGCGCGAACGACTTGCAGAACCTCTTCCGCGTTCCCGCCTTGCTCACTTGTCTTGGCCGCACCTGCCGCGGGCTTTGCACGCTCGGCGGTCTGTTTCGCATCAGGAGCTGCCTTCGCAGGGACGGCGCTGACTGCCGCGGGAGCGCGGCCACTTCCCAACGCCACGGCAGAACCGCTGGAGACACCCGGCAAACGGTTCCCGCCCGAAATCAGATCGCGGATCATGGACAGCTTGTTCTGTGCCGCCGAATTCGAGGAATCGAGCTGCAGCGCCTTGTCGTAAGCCTGGCTGGCCAGCTTGGTGTACACATCGCCGAGGTTCTCGTAGGCGGTCGCATAGCTCGGATGAGTGCGGATGGAGAGTTCGAGTTGCTGTCGGGCCTTTTCAAATTGACCTTGCCCGGCGAGAAGGACGGCCAGATTGTTGTAGGGTTCCGGCAACTCGGGGTAGTCCTGCGAAAGCTTGGTGAAGACTTCGATGGCGTCCGGTACCTTGTTTTGCTCGGCGAGTATCAGTCCCTTGATGAAGCGGCCTTGAGGGTCGCGCGGCTTCTGCGCCAAGTACCGATTGACTCGATCCAGCGCCTGGGCATGCTGGCCCTGCTTTACCAGGCGATTGATGTCTTCGATCTCATCGGCACGAGACGTTGCGACCGTGCAGCCCAGCAGGAACAGCAGTGCCGCGCAGCGCGCGGCCAAGCGGACGGAGCGAGTCATCGTGTTATACTTTTTTGGGCCAAAGAGCGATACGGCATTCTACCAAGAAGCTCGCAAAATCCACAATAATCAGCCCCTTGCTGGAATTTTCTCGTGCGACGCTCGGTTAACGCAATCGCCCTGCGATAGAACCAGCCGGTATTTCGCGGCGCACGCCGGTTCGAGTGCACTTCCGTCATGACAAGGCCATGCTGAGAATCTACAACAGCCTTACACGGGCCGTGGAGCCGTTCGTGCCCATCGATCCGCCCCGTGTGCGCATGTACGTCTGCGGGATGACCGTCTACGACTTCTGCCATCTCGGGCACGCGAGGGTGATGATTGCCTTCGACGTGGTGCAGCGCTGGCTTCGCGCGAGTGGCTATCAGCTGACCTATGTACGCAACATTACCGACATCGACGACAAGATCATCCGTCGCGCGGCAGAAGCCGGAGAATCCACCGCAGATCTGACGAATCGTTATATCCGCCACATGGACGAGGACGCGGCTGCCCTGGGCGTCCAGAAGCCGGACCGGGAACCCCGGGCCACTGCACATGTTGCGGAAATGCTGGAGATGATCGGCAGGCTGGAAGCCCGCGGGGTGGCCTACAGGGCGACCAGTGGCGACGTGAACTTTTCCGTGAGGAAGTTTCCCGGGTACGGCAAGCTCTCTGGAAAGTCCCTCGAGGACCTGCGCGCCGGAGAGCGCGTCGAGGTCGACCCGTCAAAACGGGATCCTCTCGATTTCGTTCTGTGGAAGCACGCCCGGGAGGGGGAGCCGTTCTGGCAGTCTCCCTGGGGTAACGGCCGTCCGGGCTGGCATATCGAGTGCTCTGCGATGAGCACCAAGCTGCTCGGCGCGCACCTTGACATTCACGGCGGTGGGCAGGACTTGCAGTTTCCACATCACGAAAATGAGATCGCCCAGTCCGAAGCGGCGTTCGATGAATCGACAGCCGGGAGGCGCTTCGTGAACTACTGGATGCATAACGGCTTCGTCAGGTTGCACGACCAGAAGATGTCCAAATCCACCGGGAATGTCGAGACGATTCGAGACCTGCTGCGGCGCCACGATCCGGAAGTCATCCGCTTCTTCGTCGTGCGGGCGCATTACCGCAGTCCGCTGAACTATTCCGACCGGCACCTCGAGGACGCGCGGCAGGGCCTGGCAAGGTTCTACACGTCCCTGAAAGGGATGCCGGTGACTTCGGCAGTACCCGACTGGGACGATACTTATGGCAGCCGCTTTCGCGAGGCCCTCGACGACGATTTCAATACCCCCGAGGCGATTGCCGTGCTCTACGAGCTTGCCAACGAAACCAACCGGACCCGGTCGGTGAAGCTCGCAGGGCAGTTGCGCGCACTCGGCGGGCTGCTGGGCCTGCTCAGCGGCGACAGCGAGAGTTTCTTGCGGAGTACGCATGGCGGCGCAGGCGCGATAGACGAAATGCTGATCGTGTCGTTGATCGCCGAGCGTGAGGAGGCGCGCGGAGCAAGGCAATACCACCGCGCCGACGAAATCCGTGATGCGTTGCTGCGCCAAGGAGTCATTCTTGAGGACGGGCCGAAGGGTACCGGCTGGCGCCGCGCGTGATGCCGCCCCTGGGGGAGATCCGCGGCAGGTCTAGTAGGCGAATCTACCGGCCTTGCTTATCGCAGTGAGCTCGACGAACCTCGAGCCGTTGTGATTCGACGGACTGAAATCAACCACGTATCCGCCGGTGTCGTAGTTCTGAATGGAGTCCAGAGTCTTGAGCAGAGACTCGCGCGTCAGATTGGCGCCGGCGCGGCGAATGCCTTCGACCAGCACTTTTGCTCCGATGTAGGACTCCAGCGAGGTGAATGAAAACTCCTTCTTGCCGAGCAACTTCTCGATTGCCGCCTGATATTCTTTGACGACTTCAATCGAAGACTTGGAATAGGGTGGCACGACTTGGGCCACCACGACTCCGGTACCCAGGGCGCCAAGCTCGGTCGCCAGCGCACTCGCGCCGACGAACGAAGTGCTGGCGACCTGGACTCCCGAGCCGGCCTTTCTTGCCTGCTTGACGAAGTCGGCGGTAGTCCGATACAGGGTTGTCGCGAGAATTACATCGGGTGTTGCCTGGACCATACGCGACACGGCGTCACCCAGGTCGGTTTGGTTGCGCGTGACCGCGCTGACGGACACGGGTTTCAATCCCCGCTTAGTCAGAGCGACCTCGACCGCCGCCAGGTTCTCCTTGCCGACGGCGTCGTTGTAGTGGAGTACCGAGAACTTCTTCATTCCTGTCGAAGCGTAGAACTCGACGATCTTTTCTAGTTCGTCGGCGTAGCTTGCCCGGATGTTGTAGACAAAGCGGTTGAATTTTCGCATCGGTTCCGCTCCAGTAAGCGGACCGACAAAGGGCACTTTGTTTTTCTCGGCAAAGGGAAGGGCAGGCAGGCTCAGGGTCGCGCTCGCATAGCCGAACAGGGCGAGAACGCCACGTTCTTCGATCAGGATTCTGCCGTTTTCGCCGGAGCGTTTGGCGTCGTTTGCATCATCGAGCGTGATCAGCTCGAGCTTGCGTCCGTTGATGCCTCCCGCCGCATTGACTTTGTTGAATTGGGCCAGCACGCCGTCGCGAATGTCTTCGCCGAATTCCTTGTTGGCCCCTGACAACGGACCGGATTGGCCGATGGATATGCTCGTCCTGGTGACTCCTTGCGAATGCGCAAACTCAGTTCCGAACGCGAAGGCCAGCACCGCTGCTGCGAACGCAGACCATCTTGTAATTCCCGTCATGGCTTTCTCTCCTCGTTGCGCGCCCGATCGCACGCGTATCGATGGCCGGGCTGCTTATTTTATAAACTTGCCGCCTCGGCCGATCATTGACAGATCCACGTACTTCGACCCGCTATGGCTGCCCGGAGAGAAACTGACCACGAATTCTCCGAGATCGACGTTGCTCATGCCCTCAAGGGCTGTGACCAGCTTTTCCCGCGTCAGATCCTTGCCTGCGCGCCTGAGTCCTTCGACCATCACTTTCGCCACGATAAATCCCTCCAGGCTGGAAAAATTGAAGTCGGTGTTGCCAGCCTTGGTCATTATCGTCTGATACTCCTTCACGATCGGAACGCTGGGGCTCCAGGGGAAGGGTACCACCTGCGAGATCGCCACCCCGTAGCCCTCGTCCTTGAGGGCGTCGGCGAGCGCCTTGCTGCCCACGAACGAGACATTGTGAAACTGGGTGGTGCTTCCGGCTTTTTTCATCTGACGGACGAACTCGGTGATGGAGGCGTACGCGGAAATCATGACGACGCCGTCGGGCTGCACAACATTGATCGTCTTCACCGCGTCCTCGACCTTGACCGTATTGCGTTCCACCTTGCCCAGCGCCAGTATCTTCAGATTGCGCTTGTCCATGGCAATCTGCACGCCCTTCAAGCCAGCCTGCCCGTAGGCATCGTCCTGAAAAAATACCGCAATCTTCCTGTTGCCCGTCGACACAAGCTGCTCGACGATCTTTTCTGTCTCGTCGTAGTAGCTGGCGCGGACGTTGAAGATATATCGATTCACGGGTGTTCGGAGTGATTCCGCGCCGGTGAACGGGCCGATCAGTGGTACCTTGGCCCCCGTAAACGTGGGCATGGCAGCCACCGTGGTGGGCGTGCCGACGTAGGAAATCAGCGCAAAGACCTTGTCTTCCTCGATGAACCGTTTGGTGTTGTCCACACACAGATTCGCTTCGTAACGATCGTCCCTGGTCTTGAGTTCCATCTTTCGGCCATGGACACCACCCTGCGCGTTTACGTGATCGAGATACGCCTTGGTGCCGATATTCATCTGGATGCCGAGCTGGGCGGCTGGACCGGAAAAGGCCGCGGATTGACCCAGCAGGATGGACTTGGGAGTGACGCCTGGAGCCTGCGCCAGCACGCTCCATGGAAGCAAAGACAAGACTGCCAGTGCGAACGCACGAATCATCCGGACCTCCTCGCTGGTACGGCTTTGCGCGGATAACCCAAAGCTTCGCGATTCTAGATCATCCGAAGGTATAGTGGGCCGGTTCGTGGTGAGGTGGGTCCGCATTCGCCGGGCCCGAATGGGACCACCCGCGGGAGTGGGGTGGGTGAGCCTCGTCTTCCGCAGAGGCGAACCTCAACATGCTGATATTGAACAGGTTGCCGGAAACGTCTGCCTCCTCGCCGATAGCCTGGGCCCACCACCTAGTCCGCGAAGAATTCCTTCACCTTGTCCATCCACGACTTGGCCCGAGGATTGTGGCGTGCGCTGTCCTTCTGACTGATGACTTCGAACTCGCGCAGGAGTTCGCGCTGACGCTCGGTCAGATTTACCGGCGTTTCGATCACGACGTGACAAAGCAGATCGCCCTGTTCGCGGCTGCGCACGCCGCGAATGCCTTTCCCGCGAAGCCGAAAAACGCTGCCGGACTGTGATTCGGAAGGGATGCGGATGCGGGCCGAGCCGTCCAGGGTGGGAATCTCGATGTCGCCGCCAAGCGCCGCCGTGGAGAAACTGACCGGCATTTCGCAATGCAGATCGTCATGATCACGCTTGAACACCGAGTGCGGCTTGATCTGCATTTGCACGTAAAGATCACCCGGGGGGCCGCCGTTGACTCCGGGTTCTCCCTCGCCGGAGAGGCGGATGCGATCGCCGTCGTCCACCCCGGCGGGGATCTTGACCGACAGCGTCTTCTGCTTTTTCACGCGAGCCGCCCCGTGGCAGGTCGGGCAGGGGTCTGAAATGATCCTGCCGGACCCGTGACACTTCGGGCAGGTTTGCTGGATGGAAAAAAACCCCTGCTGCATTCTCACCTGCCCCTGGCCCTCGCAGGTCGGGCACGTGCGCGGCTTGGTGCCAGCTTTGGCGCCGGTGCCCTTGCAGGTCGCGCAGTCTTCGTGAGTGGGGATGCGAATTCGTGTTTCGGTACCGTGCGCGGCCTGCTCAAGCGATATCTCGATGTTGTAGCGCAAGTCTGCGCCCCGGTATACCGAGGCACGGCCCCCCCGCGCTTGATTGAAGATATCTCCGAAGATGTCGCCAAACGCGTCGGCAAAACCGGAGAAGCCGGCTCCCGCGCCCGCCACGCCGGCCTGTGGATCGACGCCTGCGTGCCCATAGCGATCGTATGCGGCGCGCTTGCCGGGGTCGCTGAGGACTTCGTAGGCCTCCTTTGCCTCCTTGAACAGCTCCTCGGCCTTGGGGTTGTCCGGACTGCGATCCGGATGGTGCTTCATGGCGAGGCGCCGGTAGGCCTTCTTGATAGCTTCCTCGTTGGCATCACGGTTGATGCCCAGGACTTCGTAGTAGTCGCGCTTGGCCATGTCGGGTGATGGTTATTGAAAAGCTCGGACACCAACGCAAGCAGGGGAGCCTCGCATCCGCGGGCCCCCCTTACGCCTGTCTTGCTGGTCCTGAATCCCTATTTCTTTCCGTCTCTAACCTCGGTGAATTCGGCATCCACAACGTTGGCGTCATCCGGCTGCTTCGATTCCTTGGGCTCGCCGGTGGCCTTGTCGCCAGCCCCCTGGGCCTGTTGTGCATCCGCGTACACCTTTTCTCCGAGCTTCTGCGCGGCCTGCGCGAGCACCTCGGCTTTGGCATCCATGGCTGCCTTGTCGTCCGATTTCAGCGCTTCCTCGGCTTCCTTGAGAGCGGTCTCGATCTTGGTTTTTTCGTCCGCACCGATCTTTTCACCGTAGTCCTTCAAGGATTTCCTGACCGAGTGAACCAGAGAATCGAGTTGATTGCGTGCCGTGACGACTTCGATCTGCTTCTTGTCCTCTTCGGCGTGTGCCTCGGCGTCCTTGACCATGCGCTGGATTTCGGCCTCGTTGAGCCCGGAATTCGCCTTGATGGTGATCTTGTTTTCCTTGCCTGTGGCTTTGTCCTTCGCCGACACGTGGAGGATGCCGTTGGCGTCGATGTCGAATGTCACTTCGATCTGGGGCATGCCGCGCGGCGACGGCGGGATCCCCTCCAGATTGAACTGGCCCAGGCTCTTGTTTCCCGCAGCCATGTCGCGCTCACCCTGCAGGACGTGAATCGTCACCGCCGACTGGCTGTCTTCCGCCGTGGAGAAAACCTGTTGCGCCTTGGTCGGGATCGTCGTGTTCTTCGGGATGAGCTTCGTGAGAATGCCACCCAGCGTTTCTATGCCGAGCGACAACGGGCTTACATCGAGGAGCAGTACGTCTTTGACGTCTCCCTTGAGCACTCCGCCCTGGATTCCCGCACCGACGGCCACGGCCTCGTCGGGGTTGACGTCCTTGCGCGGCTCCTTGCCGAAGAAATCCTTCACGGTTTCCTGCACCTTGGGCATGCGCGTCATGCCTCCGACCAGGATCACGTCCTCGATTTCCGAAATTTTCAGTCCGGCGTCCTTGAGCGCGATGCGGCAGGGCTCCACGGTCTTCTCGATCAGCTCCTCTACCAGGCTTTCAAACTTGGCGCGGGTAATCTTGATCGTAAGGTGCTTGGGCCCGGCCTTGTCAGCGGTGATGTAGGGCAGATTGATCTCGGTCTGCTGGCTCGAGGAAAGTTCGATCTTGGCTTTTTCGGCGGCCTCTTTCAGCCGCTGCAGGGCCAGAACGTCGTTCCTGAGATCGATGCCTTGCTCCTTCTTGAATTCCTCGCAGAGATAGTCGATAACGCGCTGGTCGAAATCTTCGCCACCCAGGAAGGTATCCCCGTTGGTCGAGAGTACCTCGAACTGGTGCTCGCCCTCGATTTCGGCGATCTCGATGATGGAAATGTCGAAGGTACCGCCGCCGAGGTCGTAGACCGCGATCTTGCGGTCTCCTTCCTTCTTGTCGAGGCCAAACGCCAGCGCCGCTGCGGTCGGCTCGTTGATGATGCGCTTGACTTCCAGGCCGGCGATGCGGCCGGCGTCCTTGGTGGCCTGGCGCTGCGAATCGTTGAAATATGCCGGAACCGTGATGACGGCTTCCGTGACTTCTTCGCCGAGGTAGTCCTCGGCGGTTTTCTTCATTTTGCGCAGAACCTGCGCCGATACTTCCTGCGGCGCGATCTTCTTGCCGCGAATCTCGACCCACGCGTCCCCATTGTCCGCCTTGACGATCTTGTAGGGCATCAGGTCGATGTCCTTCCGCACCTCCTTTTCCTCGAATCGCCTGCCGATGAGGCGCTTGACGGCGTAAAGCGTGCTCCTGGGATTGGTCACCGCCTGCCGCTTGGCCGGGGCACCGACGAGAATCTCGCCGTCCTCCATGTAGGCGACGATCGAGGGAGTGGTGCGGGTCCCCTCCGAATTCTCGATCACCTTGGGCTTGCCGCCCTCCATGACCGAGACGCAGGAGTTGGTCGTCCCGAGGTCGATTCCGATAATCTTTCCCATGGTCTTTCCTTTTGAATTTTCAGGCAAATAAGCTTGTGATCGATATGGGGATCAATCCACCGACTTCAAGCCTGAAGCGTCCCTTGCCTTGGCCACCGTTACCAGCGCCGGACGGATCACCCGGTCGTGCAGGCGGTAGCCCTTCTGGAGCACGTTGATCACCGTGTTCGGTTCCTTTTCGGACGGAAGCATGCTGATGGCCTGATGCTGGTGGGGATCGAATTTCAGGCCTGCCGGGTCGATTTCCTTCAGGCTGGCCTTGTCAAATACCGCGCTCAGTTGCTTCAACGTCAATTCGACTCCGCTCCGAAGGACTTCGATGGCGGCCGAGTCTGCTGCAAGCGTCGCCTCGAGGCTGTCTCGCACCGGCAGGAGCTCGGCGGCCAGGCTCTCGATTGCATACTTGTAGGCGTTGGCGACCTCGATTTGCCCCCGTTTGCGTATGTTGTCGGCCTCGGCCTTCGCGCGAAGCCAGGCATCGTGGTGTTCCTGCGCCTTCTCCTCTGCCTGTCTGAGCAATGCTTCGACAGAGGACACCCCGGACTCGCCCGGCTGATCTGTCCCGGGGGCTTCGAGGTCGGGCCGCGCCGGTTTCCCGGGTTTCTCCGGGGATTCGGCAGTTTGAGACGAGTTTGCCTGTGCGTCGGAATCGGACATGCGGGCTCCAAAGGGTCGGTCTTACGTGGGGCTCACCGGGGAAAATTTCAAGACGAATTCAACGCAAGGGGCCCGAGGGGCCGCCGATCAGTCTGCGGCGCCCTCGGAGATCGCTCGGCGCCGGCTTTCCTCCGCGGCTCTCTGCATCGACGCGGGATCCCGGGAATCGCCGACCCAGTCGGCAAGGTTCTCGCGCGCAATGGTGGTCAGGGCTCGAATCCATTCGTCGCTTTCGTTGAGGCAGGGAAGGGCATGGAATTCCCTGCCGCCGGCGCCCAGGAAAATTTCCTTGCCCTCGATCGCTATCTCCTCGAGAGTTTCCAGGCAATCGGCGACAAATCCCGGGCAGACCACATCCACGCGGCGCAGACCCTGCCTGCCGAGGTCGGCGAGTATCGACGCGGTGTAGGGCTTGAGCCACTCCAGGCGCCCCAGTCGGGACTGAAATGCGATCTGCCATCGTCCCGACTCAAGTTGCAGCTCCTCGGCAAGCAGGCGCGCGGTCTTCTGGCACTCGCAATGGTAGGGGTCGCCGCGTGACAGGGAAAACTGAGGCAGGCCATGAAAACTGATCACCAGCCTGTCCGGTTGGCCCCTCGATCGCCAGTGCCTGCGCACCAGGGCAGCGACCGCGCCGATGTACGCCGGGTGATCATGGAAATGCTTCACCAGCCGGATCTCGGGCACGTTCCGCATCTGCTGCAGACACGCGGTGACTGCGTCGAACGCGCTCGCGCTGGTACTCGCAGCATACTGGGGGTACATCGGGATGATCAGGATGCGCTCGCAACCCTCGGACTTGAGCCGGGCAAGTACCTCTGGGATCGAGGGTTTCCCGTAACGCATCGCGTGGTCCGTCACCACCGGCGCGTGGACTTCGCGGCCGAGCTGGGCGGCCAGCAGGAGCGACTGTTGTTCGGTGTGAATCCTCAGGGGCGAACCCTGCGGAGTCCAGATCCGGGCATATCGCCTGGCGGACGCGCTGGGGCGCGTGTTGAGAACGAGCCCGTGGAGGATCGGCCACCACAGCGCCCGCGGGATCTCGACTACCCGCGGGTCGGACAGAAACTCGCGCAGATAGCGGCGCACCGCGGGGCGCGTCGGCGCATCCGGGGTACCCAGATTGACGAGCAGCACCGCAGTCTTGCCGACTGCTGCGTGCCGGTGCTCGGGTTCGGGCAGAAAGCGGGGCATTGCCCCTAATGCTGCGACAGCGCGGAAGACAGCAGCTTCGCAGTGATATCGACGATCGGAATGACGCGTTCGTAGGCCATTCGCGTCGGGCCGATGACGCCCACGGTGCCTATGACCTCCCCATCCACTTCGTAGGGTGCCGTGACGACGCTGCACTCGTCAAGGGGGGCAATCCCGGATTCGCCGCCGATGAAAATCTGCACGCCCTGGGCGCGGGTACTCAGCTCCAGAATCTGCATGAGCCGGGTCTTCTTCTCAAAGAGTTCGAAGAGTTCCCGCAGGCGGGACATGTTGGAGGAGAGGTCATGCGAGTCGAGCAGATTCCTCTCCCCCGAAATGACGTAGTTCTCGGTGGATTCCGAGAGAGCTTCACTGCCCGCTTCGAGGGCAGCCGTCATGAGTTGAGTCATGTCCTCGCGCAACTGCTTCAACTCATCGTGCACCCGGCGGTGGATCTCCTCGAAGGTCAGGCCCGCGTAGTTCTGGTTGAGAAAATTGGCAGCAATCGTCAGATCGGACGGCGTGTGTGTTTTCTCCGTGATCAGGATACGGTTTTGCACATCACCATCGGGGGTCACGATAATCAGAAGCACGCGCTTGTCCGACAACGCGAGAAATTCGATGTGACGGAAGGCCGGCGCCTTGCGCTTGCTCGCCACCACCACGCCGGCAAAATGAGTGAGTTCCGAAAGAAGCTGCGACGCCGAATTGATGAGCCGTTGCGGATGGTCGGGGTGGAGGTTGACCTCCAGCTGATTGATGGCCACGCGGTCGAGCGGTTTTACCGTCAACAGGGTATCGACGAAGATCCGGTAGCCCCGCGGAGTCGGGATCCGTCCTGACGACGTGTGCGGACTGGCGACGAAACCGAGCTCTTCGAGATCGGCCATGACGTTGCGTATGGTCGCCGGGCTCAGGTCGAGCCCCGAAAAACGCGACAAGGCCCGCGAGCCCATCGGCTCTCCGTCGGCAATGTAGCGCTCGACGAGGGTCTTGAGCAGTATCTGGGCGCGACGGTCGAGCATAGTTGGCGATTCTACAGAATCGGCCTCGTTTGGGTTCGTCTGTGTGCCAATGCCGGTTCTTTTGTCACCCCCGGACGTTCATGATTTAATGGCGGGATGCCTGCTTTCAAGACGATCGCGCTCATCGGCCGCTACAATTCCCACGACATAGCCGCGGCGCTTGCCACCATGGGGGATTTCCTCCGCAAGCACGGCTGCGAGGTGCTCGTCGAGAAGGAGACGGCAGCCAGCAGCGGGATCAGCAGCTTTCCAGTCGCCAGTTACGAGGATATCGGCGCCAAGGCGGATCTGGTTGTAGTCCAGGGAGGCGATGGCAGCATACTGAATGCAGCCCGGCATCTGGCCATGCATGGCGTGCCGCTTGTCGGCGTCAACCAGGGGCGACTCGGATTCATGACCGATATCGCGTCAGGCAGCATGCTGGAGTCCATGTCCCAGATTCTGGCCGGCCGTCACGTCATTGAAGAACGCACCATGCTGGCGGCGGAGGTGCACCGTGACGGGGAGGCGGTGTTCTCGACACTCGCCCTCAACGACGTGGTGGTCAACAAGGGTGCCGTCGGGCGTCTGATAGAGTTCCTGGTCAACATCGACGGCGAATTCGTCTATGACCTCCGAGCCGACGGACTCATTGTCGCCACACCCACCGGCTCGACCGCGTATTCGCTGTCGTCGGCCGGACCCATCCTGCAGCCGAGCGTGCCGGGATTTGCTCTGGTTCCCATCTGCCCACATACCTTGTCCAACCGGCCCATTATGGTGAGTGATCGCGTGGTCATCGAGATCATCCTGAAGCGTTCCATCGATGCCAGACTGCATTTCGACGGACAGTTGCAGCGTGATTTGCAGGAAGGCGACCGCGTTGTCATCCGTCGTGCCGAGCATACCGTTTCGTTCGTCCATCCTCCGGGCTACAGCTACTACGCGATGTTGCGCGAGAAGCTGCACTGGAGCGAGGTTCTGTAACCGGCGCCGCCGTGCTGTTGCACCTCGCCATTTCCGATTTCGCGATCGTCGACAGGCTGGAGCTCGAATTTCACCCGGGATTCACGGCTTTGACCGGCGAAACGGGTGCCGGAAAGTCCATCCTCGTCGACGCGCTCTCCCTGGCCCTGGGGGGGCGCGCCGGCACGGAACAGGTGCGTTCCGGCGCAGAGCGTGCAGACGTGATTGCCGAATTCGGCATCGAGGCGCTCCCCGCTGCCGGAGCGTGGCTGCGCGAGCAGGCGCTCGAGGGGGATCCCAATCGCCTGCTCCTGCGCCGGGTGGTGGACGGCTCAGGCAGGTCGCGGGCCTTCATCAACGGCCGTCCGGCCACCGTCAACCAGCTGCACGAGGTTGGCGGGGGTCTGGTCGATATTCACGGTCAGCACGCGCATCAGTCCCTGCTTCGGTCGGAGACGCAGCGCCAGGTGCTCGACACGCACGCCGGACTCAGTGCGCTTTCGGAGGAAACCCGGGATGCCTATCGCGATTGGACGAGAATCTGCAGCTCGAGGCTGGAGCAGGAGAGCAGCGCGACGGTGCGTAACGTCGAGCGTGAGCAACTGGCGTGGCAGGTGGAGGAGCTCGAGCGGCTTGGCCTCTTGCCCGGGGAGTGGGACAGGATACAGGTGGAGCACGGCAGGCTTGCTCACGCCGCAAGCCTGATCGAGGGAGTCCGAGGCGCAATCGATGCGCTGTCGGAGTCCGAAGGTGCGGCGCTCGGAGCCGTGTCGGGCGTGCTCTCCCGGTTGCGCCCGCTCCTGGAATACGACGGGTCTTTGCGCGAAACCTTTGCGCTCCTGGAGTCCGGCGAAACGCAACTCCGGGAATCGGCCTATGCGCTGCGCCACTATGCTGACCGGGTCGAGCTCGATCCGGGGCGCTTGCGTGAGGTCGAACAAAGGCTGGAGGCGATGCATAACGCTGCCCGCAAGTTTCGGGCAAGGCCTGAAGAACTGCCCGAGCGGTACGCCCAGATGCAGCGGCGCTTGAAGGAACTCCAAGAGTCTTCGGACCTTGAAGGGCTCATACGGCAGGAACAGGCGGCACGCACGCGCTACGACCGGGTCGCCGCGCAGCTCAGCACCGGTCGCAGGAACGCGGCGGCCAGGCTTGCCAAAGACATCAACGCGGCAATGAAGGAACTCGCGATGTCCGGGGGGCGGTTCGAAGTGGGGCTGCGCTCGTTGCTTCCCGATGGCAGCGCCGCGGGAAACGAGCAGGTCGAATTCCTGGTGTCGACTAATCCCGGCGTCGAGCCCCGTGCGCTGGCCAAGGTCGCTTCCGGGGGCGAGCTCTCGCGCATCAGCCTGGCAATCCAGGTGATCACCAGCAAGGCCGCATCGGTTCCAACGCTGATATTCGACGAAGTGGACGCCGGCATTGGAGGGGCGGTGGCCGAGGTGGTCGGAAAGAAGCTCAGGGCTCTCGGCGAACAGCGCCAGGTGCTCTGTGTCACGCATCTGCCGCAGGTGGCGGCTCAGGCGCGCGAACAATGGTCGGTGGCCAAGGGGTCGGCGGGCGGGGTTTCCAGGACCCGCGTCATGGTGCTCGACCAGGACTCGCGCATCGAGGAAATTGCCCGCATGCTGGGCGGAGTTGCAATCACCGCGACCACCCGCAAGCACGCAGCGGAGATGCTGGGCTTGCGGTAATATTTGCGCCCGGTTTTCTCGACATGGGAGGGATTTCGATGATTCACCGGAAACGTCAGGCGGGGGCAAGCCAGATCGTCCCGCTCGCCGTTATGGCAGTGATACTTGTGGTTGGGTACGTGGCGCTCGACAGGTACACCAGCGGCCAGAAGGACATCATTGTGGTCGAGTCCCGCGGAATGAACATGATCGCCGCGCTGGGCTCTTTCAAACGGGAGACCGGAAGCTATCCGGACTCGCTCAACAAACTCGTGCCGAAATTTGCCACCAGGGTAAGCCGGTGTCCCGATGGTCAGCCCATGGGATACCTGCTCTCGGCCAGCGAGTACGTGCTGTCCTGCCACAACGTGGTGTTCAAGCAGAAACCGTACAACTACGACTCGCGCGCGAAAGCTTGGAACGACTAGCTCCGGCGCGGCGCGCCGGATGCCAAGCCGTGCCCGGTTTGTGCAGCGTTCGGTTTTCCGCTAAGATTCAACGCTCTTTAGGCGCGTAGCTCAGCTGGTTAGAGCATCACCTTGACATGGTGGGGGTCGTTGGTTCGAGTCCAATCGCGCCTACCAATTGTTAGAGACGGCGGCGCTGCCGCTGTTTTTCCTCCGCGCGTTGGAACGCATGCAAGGCGGCGTTCAACGCGCGGTTCTGCTTTTATGATGGGCGTATGCCGAATATTCGCCTTCCTGACGGCTCGATAAAGACATTCCCCGGTCCTGTCACCGTGGCCGAAGTCGCGCAGGCGATCGGTCCTGGCCTCGCGCGCGCCGCGCTGGCCGGGAAAGTCGACGGCAAGATCGTCGACACGTCGTTCCGGATCGAGCGCGATGCCGATCTTGCAATTGTCACCGAGCGCGACCCCGAGGGTGTGGAGATCCTGCGACATTCCACCGCGCACCTGCTCGCCTGGGCGGTGAAAGAGCTTTTTCCCGAAGCGCAGGTGACGATCGGCCCGGTAATCGAAAACGGGTTTTACTACGATTTTTCGCACAAGCGCCCGTTCACGCCCGAGGATCTCGCCGCCATCGAGAAGCGCATGGCCGAGCTGGCAAAGAAGGATTTCCCGGTCGCGCGCGAAGTCTGGCCCCGCGACAAGGCGGTGCAGTACTTCGAGTCCATCGGCGAGCATTACAAGGCGGAGATCATCGCCGCCATTCCCGCCGGCGAGGAGGTCTCGATCTACAGGGAGGGAGACTTCGTCGACCTCTGCCGCGGCCCGCACGTCCCCTCGACCGGCAAGCTCAAGGTCTTCAAGCTGATGCGGGTCGCCGGGGCTTACTGGCGCGGCGACTCGAGGAACGAGATGCTGCAGCGGATTTACGGCACGGCTTGGGCGAAAAAAGAGGACCAGGAGGCCTACCTGCGCATGCTCGACGAAGTCGGGAAGCGCGATCACCGGCGGCTCGGCACGCAGCTCGACCTGTTCCATCTTCAGGAAGAGGCTCCGGGCATGGTGTTCTGGCACCCGAGGGGCTGGACGATCTGGCAGCAGGTGGAGCAATACCTGCGCCGCGTCTACCGCGACAATGGCTACCTCGAGGTGCGCTGCCCGATGATCCTCGACCGCAGCCTGTGGGAGAAGTCCGGCCACTGGGAGAACTACAAGGACCTGATGTTCACCACGGAATCGGAGAAGCGCGACTACGCGGTTAAACCGATGAACTGCCCGGGGCATGTGCAGATCTACAACAAGACGTTGCGCAGTTACCGCGAACTGCCGCTGCGCTACGGGGAGTTCGGCGCCTGCCACCGCAACGAGCCTTCGGGCGCGCTGCACGGCATTATGCGCATCCGCGCCTTTACCCAGGACGACGGGCACATTTTCTGCACCGAAGAGCAGATCGAGCCGGAAGTCATGCAGTTCATCGCGCTGCTGCAGAAGACCTATGCGGACTTCGGGTTCACGGAAATCGTCTACAAGCTCTCGACCCGGCCGGCCAAGCGCGTCGGGGCTGACCGCGATTGGGACAAGGCCGAGGCGGCGCTCGCCAAGGCCCTGAACGCCGCCGGCGTTCCCTGGGAGGAGCTGAAAGGCGAGGGTGCGTTCTACGGCCCGAAGATCGAGTTTTCGCTCAAGGACTCGATCGGCCGGGTGTGGCAATGCGGCACCGTGCAGGTGGATTTTTCCATGCCCGGCCGCCTCGGCGCGGAGTATGTCGCCGAGGACAACTCGCGCAGGGTGCCGGTCATGCTGCACCGGGCCATCGTCGGGTCCATGGAGCGCTTCATCGGCATACTCGTCGAGCACTATGCTGGCGCCATGCCGCTGTGGCTCGCGCCGGTGCAGGTCGTCGTGCTCAACATCTCCGAGGGGCAGGCCGAGTACGCGGCGCGCATCGCGGCGAGCCTGAACCGGTCCGGATGGCGCTGCGAGGCCGACTTGAGGAACGAGAAAATAACCTATAAAATTCGCGAACATAGCCTGCAAAAACTGCCGTACCAGTTGATTGTGGGTGAAAAGGAGAAGGCAGCAGAAAAGGTGGCCGTGCGTACCCGCGGCGGTGAAGATCTTGGACAGATGAGTTCGTCCGAGTTCACTGCCCGCCTCCGGAATGAGGCGCCGGGGAGCAGCGCGGCTTAGTTTTCAATTTCTGGAGGTTTCGCACATCGCAACAGATAGAGCGCAGCGCATCAACATCGAGATCAACGCACCCGAAGTGCGCCTGATTGGGGTCAACGGCGAGCAAGTCGGGATCGTGCCGATTGCGCAGGCCATGAAGATGGCCGAGGAAGGCGAAGTCGATCTGGTGGAAATTGCACCTCTCGCCAAGCCGCCAGTCTGCAAGTTGATGGACTACGGCAAGTTCAAGTACCGCGAGGCGAAAAAGGCCCACGAGGCCAAGCTCAAGCAGAAGCAGATACACGTCAAGGAGGTCAAGTTCCGGCCGGGGACCGACGAAGGCGACTACAAGATCAAGCTGCGCAACTTGGTCAAGTTTCTTGAGGAGGGCGACAAGGCCAAGGTCACGTTGCGTTACCGCGGACGCGAAATGGCACATCAGGAATTCGGCATTCGGCTGATCGAGCGGGTAAAGCAGGATCTCGAACCTTTCGCCGTGGTCGAACAGTATCCGAAGATGGAAGGACGCCAGCTCATCATGGTGCTGGCCCCGAAGAAGGGCAAGAAGGAAGTGAAAAAGGAATCGAAGAAAGAACCGAAAAAAGAACCGAAAAAAGAATCGAAGAAGGAAACCACGGAGGCAGAGAAGGACCCAAAGCCGGTCGCCTCGTCTTAGGGAAGGTCTAATTAACGTCATGCCCGCGAAAGTGGGCATCCAGCAAGAGGCTGAAATTCCTGGATTCCCGCTCACGCGGAAATGACAAAATCAGCGGTTGTTCAGGCCTTCCTTAGAGGCCAACAAGAAGTGGTGCCGAGGCCCCAAAGCGCTCCGCAGGAGCCGCCCGTCGCCATGCAAGATAGGAGTAGATGCAATGCCAAAGCTTAAGACCAAGCGCAGCGCTGCCAAGCGCTTCAAGGTGCGTTCTGGCGGAACGATCAAGCGCTCGCAGGCGTTCAAGCGCCACATCCTCACCAAGAAGACCACCAAGAACAAGCGCCACCTGCGCGGCACGGTCGGCGTGCATGCCACAGACAAGCAACATGTGCGCGCCATGCTGCCCTACGCTTAGGAGAATTCGAGAACGCGAGGGAGATGTGTTTCCCTCGCAGCCATACAGTGATCAGGGCCGTCCTCAGTGACGGCCCTCAAGGAGATTTGCCATGCCAAGAGTCAAACGCGGCGTAACGGCTCGCGCCAAGCACAAGAAGGTTCTCGCAAAGGCCAAGGGATTTCGCGGTCGTCGCGGCAACGTGTTCAGAATCGCCAAAGAGGCGGTGATGAAAGCCGAGCAATACGCCTATCGCGACCGTCGCCAGCGCAAGCGCCAGTTTCGGGCGTTGTGGATCGCGCGCATCAACGCCGCGGTGCGCGAGCACGGGATGACCTACTCGGCGTTCATGAATGCCTTGAAGAAGGCGGCGATCGAAGTGGACCGGAAGGTGCTCGCTGATCTCGCAGTGGCGGACAAGGTAGCGTTCGCGCAGATCGCGAACCAGGCAAAGGCGACACTCGCCGCGTAACTCGGAGACCCCTTCCTTCGGGAAGAGGTGGCGCGAAAGGGCGCCGGGATGTTGATCGGATCTGCCTTAGCGACTCCGCGACCCTAGCGATGCCCCTCCACGGGGAGGGAAAGCCCATGACCGATTTGGACAATGTTGTATCGCAAGCGATCGCCGAATTCGGCAGTGCCAGCGCCGCCGATCTTGAAAGGATCAAGGCTCGAGTCCTCGGCAAGTCCGGCCTGCTCAGCCAGGCCAGGCAGGATCTTGCCAAGCTGGACCCGGAAGGACGCCGTGCGGCTGGAGCGCGATTCAACCAAGCCAAGGAAGCCATCGAAGCGGCGCTTGCGGCGAGGCGCGAGGCGATTGCAGCTAGTGAACTGAACGCTCGCCTCGCACAGCAGGCGCTCGACGTTACGTTGCCAGGTCGCGGGCGCGGAAAAGGCGGCGTCCACCCTGTCATGCGTACCTGGCAGCGCGTTGAAGCCATCTTTGGCTCGATAGGATTCGACGTTGCCGACGGTCCGGAGATCGAGACCGACTGGTACAACTTCACCGCTCTCAACCAGCCGGTGAACCATCCGGCGCGCTCCATGCACGATACTTTCTACGTCGAGGGCGGTCTGTTGTTGCGTACGCACACGAGCCCTATCCAGGTGCGTTACGCGCGCGTGACCCGGCCGCCAATCAAGGTGATAGCGCCAGGCAGGGCATACCGCGTGGATTCCGACGCGACGCATTCGCCGATGTTCCACCAGGTCGAAGGGCTGTGGATTGACGAGGACGTCAGTTTCGCAGACCTGAAGGGCGTGTACATAGATTTCCTGCGCCGCTTCTTCGAGACCGACGAGTTGCACGTGCGTTTCCGCCCTTCCTTCTTTCCTTTCACCGAGCCGTCGGCCGAGATCGACATGATGTTCACCTCGGGTCCGGGCGAAGGCAAGTGGCTGGAAATTTCGGGAGCGGGGCAAGTGCATCCGAACGTGGTGCGCAACTACGGGCTCGACCCGGAGCGCTACATCGGCTTCGCGTTCGGCACCGGACTGGAACGCCTCACGATGCTGCGCTATGGCGTCAACGACCTGCGGCTGTTCTTCGAGAATGACCTGCGTTTTCTCAGGCAGTTTGCGTGATTCCCGCGTGCGGCCGATGCGAGTGAACTGAATCCATGCAATTCTCAGAGCGCTGGTTGCGCAGTTTCGTCGATCCGCCCCTGCGCTCGGACGAACTCGCGCGCCTGCTGACGATGTCGGGTCTCGAAGTCGAGGCTTGCCAGCCGGTGGCCCCGCCGTTCTC
>Ga0137463_1000255_pt1 | contig 20360 bp, 14 predicted proteins | sample EasRivERMGT800_2_FD_102333 | JGI IMG/M metagenome (GOLD analysis project Ga0137463, IMG submission 102333) | Soil microbial communities from meander-bound floodplain in the East River, Colorado, USA - East River MetaG ERMGT800_2 | ecosystem: Environmental > Terrestrial > Soil > Floodplain ...
ATTTTTTATAAGCTGTTTGATATACGCCACCCAATGCGGTAGAAATTTTCTGGGGGCGGTTGATTTGTTTGAAATAAAGATTGTAGGAAATTAAAATTCACAACAATACTAAAACTACCGGCGCAATGGAAAAAGTAAGATGCAGCTCACTATGAAATACTTTTCCATCCGCTGATATAAAACTTGAAAATGGAATGAAGCCGACCAGAACTGTTCCGGTACCTAAAATGATTAATGGCAATTTCATGCTGAATGCTCCTTCTCCATGATGATCCTGGAAATTTTTTTGTTTATTCCAGAAAATAGAGAAATACAAACGGAACATATAAAAAGCTGTAATGCCCGAAGTAATCAGACCGATATAATAAATGGCCGCATTATTTTGCCAGGCAGCCATTAAAATTTCTTCCTTACTAAAAAACCCGGCAAACGGGGGTACACCGGCAATTGCCAGGCATGCAATTAAAAATGTAATATGAGTGACGGGCATCAACTTTCTTAGTCCGCCCATATCTTTCATATCGTTGCTACGCACAATATGGATGACAGCCCCTGCACATAAGAACAATAAAGACTTAAAAAATGCATGCGTAAACAAATGGAACATTGAAGCAGAATAGCCCAAACCGTTTTCTCCGACATAACCTGAAACTCCAAGGGCAAACATCATGTATCCGATCTGGGACATGGTGGAATAAGCGAGTACACGTTTGATATCTGTTTGTGTACAAGCAATGACGGCCGCAAGAAATGCAGATATTGCACCAACCCATGTAACTACATGCAGTGAGACTTCGTTAATCCGGAAGAGGGGGAATAATCTTGCGACCAGGTAGACCCCCGCAACCACCATGGTTGCAGCATGTATCAATGCTGACACAGGAGTAGGTCCTTCCATTGCATCCGGCAGCCAGATGTGTAAAGGAAACATCGCACTTTTCCCTGCTCCGCCAATAAAAACTAAGGTTAATGCCCAGGTTAAAACTGAGATGCCTAAAAAAGAGGTCGCCGCCAAAGCAATAAATTGGGGCGAATGAACATCGGTCAAACGATGGATCAGGATATTGAAATCAAGAGTTTGTGCGCCAAATCCAAGAATAAGAATACCGATTAAAAATCCAAGATCGGCAAAACGGGTAACGATAAATGCTTTTTTGGAAGCTGCAACAGCAGATGGCCTGTCATAATAAAATCCGATCAGTAAATAAGAAGATATGCCAACCAGTTCCCAGAAAATATAAATCTGGAAAATATTTGAGGCCACTACTAAACCAAGCATTGAAAAAGTAAACAGCGAAAGAAATGAATAATAGGTCCCGAATCGTTCTTCTCCTTTCATGTAGCCAAGACTGTAGATATGGACCATCAATGATACAAAGGTGACGACCACCAGCATCATTACTGAAATGGGATCAAGAATAATTCCCATATCGATGGAAAGGGAAGGAGAGAAATTAAGCCAGTTATATTTTATTGGAACAAGGGTTTGATATGTGTCACCCACCTTTCCATCAACAAAAAAATAATTATAAGCAGTGTATAAAGCTAATGCTGTTGATATGAGTAGAACTGTGCAACCGATAATGCCGGAAAAATCCTTAAAATATTTTCTGCCGAATAAACCGAGCAATACAAAACTTACCAGTGGTAACAGGGGGATAAGCGCTATGTAAGATGAATAGTTCATGAGCCTCACCCTCATTCCCTCTCCGCCTGAGGCGGAGAGGGAGGCCGGGCATTTATTTTTTTATCAAATTCAGTAATTGAGCATTTCAACAATTTTAATTCTATTCAACTATCAGCTCCTGTGCGCTGATGGCCTCATCCGCCTAAGGCGGAGAGGTCCGGTGATGGTTTCAATATTTCATTTCTCTTGCATTTTCAACGTCAATAGAACGATGGCTCCGGTAAAGGTTAATGATAATCGCAATGGCTATAGCTGCTTCTGCTGCAGCAATGGTGATAATGAAAATGACAAAGAAAATACCATCGAGTTTTTCAGGGTACAAATATTTATTAAAGACGACAAAATTGATATTAACACTATTTAAGATCAATTCTATTGCCATCAGCATGGTGATCATGTTACGTCGCGTAAATAACCCATACATGCCGATAAAAAACAAGGCCGTGCTGACAAATAAGATATGTGACATGGGTATATCACTCATACTTCTGAAATTTCAGTTATGATAACTTCTTTTTGCTTTTCAATTTTTATATTTTCTATTTCCTCTTCTTTAAGTTTTCCGTTGGTAGCTGCAGGAGTTTTCATGGCAATGACTATACAACCGACCATTGCCGCCAATAAGAGCATACTCACCACCTCAAAAGGCAAGGCATATCCGCCTTTTGTTGTGCTTAGCATTTGTGAACCGATCTTTGCTACTGTCCAGTCAAAACTTTTTGTTCCAGGTTGAAAACTATAGTTCCATATCTGCAAAAAGGTCAATCCAAAACCAAACAATACAGCCAATGCGGAGGAAATGATTCTTCTCAATGGTTGTTTTGGCATTTCGTTTCCTGATTGCTGAGTAAGAAAAATGGAAAAGATGATGAGTACAACAATTCCACCTACATATACAATTATTTGTACAGCAGCAATAAATTCAACCTGTAGCCAGAAATATAAGGCTGCAATGCCCATGAGTGAGAATAATAACCAGATAGCTGACCGGAAAATTTTTCTTGTGGTCATCGCAAGTAATCCTGCTCCCAGGATAAAAGCTGAAATAATGTAGAATATGATGGCTGATGCACTCATGTTAAGCCTCACCCTCGTTCCCTCTCCGCCTGAGGTGGAGCGGGAGGCCGGGCTGTTTGTTTGTTATTAAACTATAGTAATTAAGCATTTTTACAATTCCTCATTCAACCCCCTCCCTGATTTTTGATCCTGGATTATTTAAAACTTTGGTTAGCTTACTTCTGTCATACACACTATGCTCAAATGTCTGCGCCATTTTGATGGCATCTGTTGGGCAGGCTACAATGCATAGATTGCACAGAGTACATAATTCAAGATGATAAACAAATGTGTCTAACGCTTTTTTCTTTTTACCCTCAGGTGTAACGTCAAACTTTGTAATGATCTTAATCGTTGCATTCGGGCAAGCCAACTCACAGGCTGTGCAACCTGTGCAGGCATGTTCATTGTTTTCATCATGAATCATCACTACTTCACCACGAAAACGCTCAGGCAATATCAATTCATCACGGTTATCAGGATATTGTTGTGTAATCTTCTCTCTTTTATGGTGAAGAGCATAATAACCTGTTAGCTTCATCCCTTTTAGTGATGATCTCACTGCGCCAAAAACATTTTTTATATAATTTTTTAAAAATGCCATTTCAAAATCGCAATTACTGTTACTAATAATAAATTAAACATGCTGATCGGTAATAAATATTTCCATTCAAGATTTAGCAATTGGTCAATTCTCAATCTTGGAAATGTCCATCGGAACCACATGATGACGAAAATCAGGAAAAATGTTTTTCCAAAAAACCATAGCGATGAAGGAATATAATCCATCACTTCATTGAATTTGTTTGCTGTGCCAAAATGCAGAGGCATCCATCCTCCCAAAAACAAAGTGGCTCCAATGGCACAAACAATAAATACGTTTACGTACTCGGCTAAAAAAAACAGGGCGAACTTCATTCCTGAATATTCAGTATGAAAACCTGCAGTTAATTCTGACTCCGCTTCGGCTAAGTCAAATGGTGCACGGTTGGTTTCTGCAGTAACCGCGATAATAAAAATGACAAAAGCAATAATGACGGGTATATGTCCTTTAAATATCCACCATCCATTTGCCTGTGAGTTAATGATGTCGGAAATTTTTAAACTGCCGGAAAGCACAACAATGCAAAGAACAGAAAGGCCTGCAGATAACTCATAGCTCACAATTTGTGCTCCGCTTCGCATAGCGCCGAGTAATGAATATTTATTATTACTTGCCCAGCCCGCCATTAAAATACCGATCACTGACACAGAAGAAATGGCTATAATAAAAAGGATACCGATATTGATGTCCCAGATCTGGAAATTTTTTGCAAACATTAATGGTGCAAGCACTACCATTGAAACAATCATTACAATAAAGGGCGCCAGGTTAAATAAAAACCTGTCAACGTTATTTGGAGTCATTCCCTCTTTCACAATTAATTTCACTGTGTCGGCTACAGTTTGAAACATTCCCCCGGGACCAACGCGATTGGGACCCAACCGCACTTGCATCCATGCAGAAACTTTTCGCTCCATAAGGATAAGTACCAGCCCTAAAGCAGCAAACAGGCCGATCACGCAGACTGCTATGATCAGAAATTCTATTAACAATGCAATCGTCGGGTCGAATGTGTTGTACAACCAGTTGTCAATAGAATGTGATATGTTTTCTAAGCTCAAGCCCATCCCAAGTTCATTTAATTTGAAGTTTTCCTAATTCGCCTTCCCGACCGCGTGCCGCCAAAAGCTTTAGCGGTGGCGCAAGGGAAGGAGTAAAAAGTTTTAAATTCGAAAAATGTTTCGTCATAATTTTTATTTTCAATCTTCCGGTTCTGCGCGTTAGCAAGCCCTCCCTTCGGGAGGGTTTGGGTGGGCTTTATCTATCTATATCGGGTATCACTAAATCCAGTGTTCCCATCATGGCAACCAGGTCCCCAATCTTACTTCCCCTTGCCATATGATCAAGAGCAGAGAGATTTGAAAATCCCGGTGAACGAAATTTAATTCTGTAAGGTGTGGTTCCACCTTCACTTACAATGTAAACCCCAAATTCACCACGTGCTGTTTCCACGCGGCTGTAAAATTCTCCTTTGGGTAATTTCAATACAGCTTTTGTTTTTGCCTGGAAATCACCTTCGGGGATATTATCTATCAATTGCTCAACAATCGATAATGACTGCCTCATTTCTTTCATCCGAACCATATACCTTGCGAAGCTGTCGCCCTCGGTTTCTATAATTTCATCAAACTGCAACTTATCGTATAGCCCGTAAGGATATAATTTTCTTATATCACATTGAACACCGCTGGCTCTTGCCGAAGGACCGGTCATCCCATAGGAAATTGCATCTTCTTTTGAAATATACCCTACATCCTTTGTACGATTCTGAAAAATTACATTTCCCGTCACCAGCTCATCATATTCATCAATTTTATTTTTAAAATGCTTTATAAATTCATTTACTCTCCTTTGAAAATTGGGATGAACATCAGCCATGACTCCTCCCGGCACCATATAATTCATCGTTAATCTTGTACCGCAGGTTTCTTCCATAATATCATTGATCATTTCCCGTTCACGAAAAGCAAGAAAAAAAGGAGTGAGTGCCCCTACATCCATTGCCATTGCCCCCCACCATAATTGATGAGATGCCAGCCTTGTTAATTCATCCATCAAAACACGTATCACCTGTGCCCTTGCCGGTACTTCAATTTGTAAACCTTTTTCCACACACAGAGCGCAACCATGATTATTGATGTGCGAAGAAAGATAATCCATCTTGCTTGTTACATAGATGAATTGACGAAAGCTCAGACTCTCACACATTTTTTCAATGGAGCGATGAATATAACCAAGATGCGGGTCCACCTTTTTGATAGTCTCACCATTCAATGTAATCACAAGATGGAGCACACCATGCGTTGCCGGATGTTGTGGGCCAATGTTAATCACAAGGTCACCTTCAACATCAGGCGATGAAGTCATCGAATTATCACTTACTATTTGAGTTTCTCTGTACAAATGATTTTTTTTATGTTACCAGTCCCGCCTGGGGCGGAGGACAGGGGTTTTATAATTTGATCATGTTCACAGGGTCTTCAAAATCTTTTCTCAATGGATTTTTTCCTTCCCATCCATCAGGTAATATCAGCAATCGCAGATCAGGATGATTTAAAAATTTCACACCAAACAATTCATATACTTCCCGCTCATGAAAATCCGCTGTTCTCCAGATCAGCGAAACAGTTTCTATTTCCGGTTTATTACGATCCAATTTTGATTTTACAACTATCGTGTGCCTGTACGTTGTTGATTCAAGATGGTATACCATTGTTAAGTGTGTTTTCCAATCCACACAGGTAAGGCAGAAAAGGTAATCGAAATTTAAAGCAGGACTGTTGCGAAGTTGTTTTGCAAACGGCAGCCAATCTGTCGATTCAATATTTACATTCAGCCATTGACCACCTTCTTCAAAGGTGACAGCCGGCAATAATTCAGATAATTTTATTTTCAGATCTTCGTTCGTCATTAAAAACTTTGTTCAGGTTTTTCCATTCGGATTTGCTCCCTGGTCAGGCCAGCCCTGATTTTTTTCTGTAAACAAATAAGGGAATGCAATAAAGCTTCTGGTCGTGGCGGGCAGCCGGCTATATAAACATCAACAGGTATCACATGATCTGCACCTTTTACTACAGAATAAGTATTATAAAAAAAAGGGCCGCCGCTTGTTGCACAGGCTCCCATGGCAATTACATATTTCGGATCAGCCATTTGATCATACAATCTTTTTAAAACCGGCGCCATTTTATTTACAATTGTTCCGGCAATAATGATCACATCAGCTTGTCGGGGTGTTGCTCTTGCCACTTCAAATCCAAACCGGCTCCAATCATATTTCGCTGAAGCTGTGCTCATCATCTCAATAGCACAACAACTAGTTCCAAATACTAATTGCCATAAGGAGTTTGATCTTGCCCAATTAATTACATCATCAATAGCGGTAACTAAAACACCACCCGTGGGGCTGGGATGAACTTCACCGGGAAACGGATTATTTTGTATGTCGGGTTTTACATCCATTTAAGGGCTCCCTTTTTGTGAGCATATAAAAATCCCATAAAGAGTATGAAAAAGAAAATAACAATTTCTACCAGCGCCATCCAGCCAACCTGTTTCACAACAACCGCCCAGGGAAATAAAAAGATCAGCTCAACATCAAAAATTAAAAAGATGAGGGCAAACAGGTAATATCCTACATTAAATTGTACCCAGCTCGGTCCTGTTGTAGGAATGCCACATTCATAAGGTTCACCTTTTTGCTTGTTTGTGGTAGCTTTTAAAACAAATTTTGATATAAGAATAGCAATAGCTGAAAAGGCTACGGCTGCGATCGCTAAAACAATGAGTGAAGAAGCACCCATAGGGAAAATGATTTCTGCGAATATACCAAGTCCCTGCTACAAAAAAGACATGATAGTTGTCAATACAAGCCCTGTTAAAAATCAGAAGTTATTGAAGAAAATAATATTTTAACCATATAATTCCTGGTGTATGGATTTTCTATCATAGCCCATTTCTAATATTCTTTTTTTTGCTTCATCAATCATATTCTTCCAGCCGCACAGCATAAAATCGGCAGATTGTTTTTCTTTGGCAAGTTCCTCGTATATTTCGTGCACGTAGCCCTTTTTTCCTTCCCATTCTTCCCTTGAAAGTGTAGGTATATAATGAAAATCCTGAATAACTTCAGCCAGGTTTCTAATTTCATCATAGTAAAGAAGATTTGCTTTTGTTCTTGTTCCAAAGATGAGGTAGATTTTTTTGTGAGCAATATTGTGTTCTGAGATATAGTGCAGCATGCTTCTGAAAGGAGCAACTCCGGTCCCGGTGCAAATAAAAAAGAGATCTTTTTCAATAGGATCGGGTAAAACAAAAACTCCTTGTGCTCCCCGAAACATTAACTCGCTTCCAACATTTATTTCGTTAAATAAATATTTGGTGCCAATGCCTCCTTCCATTAAAACAATAACCAGTTCAAATTCGTTTGTTCTGTTTGGCCAGGAAGCAATGGAATAACTTCTCCAGCGTTTGTTTGACTTTTCATGGATCGGGAGGTCGAGTGTTACAAATTGCCCGGCTTTGAAGTCAAATGACTCTAATTCCGGTACTGCCACCCAGAATCTTTTTGTATTATAGGTCTCATCTTCGATACGGGTCACTATGCCTTTTCGCCAGGGTTGTAATGCCATCCTTATGAATTTTAAGTAATGTAAAACAGAGCGGGTAAATCTCCAAATCATAAGATTAGTAATTAGTAAACAGGGATCCGGAATTGGGAGTTACGGACCCTAAGTTGTTTGAACAGCTAAAAATTTTCTGACTATGGGCCGGCACCCGGTTCCTGATTGCGAATTCCATTAAAGACTGGCACGGTGATTGGCATTTTTTGGATAAGTCCATTTATTAATTAAAAATTCTGGCTATGAAACGTTTTATTTTGCTATGCGGAATTATTCTCACAGCGATCCTGGCAATGTATGCTTTCCGGAATAAAAATCAAACCTCCATTATTGGACGAATAACCCCTGTTGATGGAGCCAATGCTGCCTATGCAATAAGCGGGAAGGATTCCACATCTTCAAATATTGTGAATGGAGCCTTTACTTTTGCTGTTAAACAGGGAATTTATAAAGTAATTGTTGATGCCGTTGAGCCTTATAAAGACGCCATATTGGAAAACATTAGTGTAAAAGATGGACAAACGGTCGATGTGGGCGAAATAGTTTTGCAACGGTGAGTGGTTAACATAAAAAAAGCGGTACTTGTATACCGCCTTCTTTGTGCTAATGTGTAGCAAGCAATCGGGTTATTAAAAGTAATGGAATTTTTTTTGTGACAAAATATTTTTTTAAAAATTACCAGCCCTGGGTAATTATTCGTTGGCTACGGGTTCCAGTTTTTTTAATTTTTTCACCGTAATAAAATATTTTTTCTTCTTCCATAAATAGGCGATCACTACGTCATTTTTATCAGCTAACTTTTGAACAGCTTCGGTTTTTTTATCCTGAACCGGCAGTTCATTTACCTTTAACTCAAGCACTTTATTACTTGTCTGAGGGACCAGTGTTATTTTTTCAGGTTTATTGGGAATATTATTATTAGTATACTCAACCGGAGTGGTCCTGGTTATGGTAGTTTGTATATTAAAACTCTTATCCCTGATAAAGATTTGTACAGGGGAGACACTATATGTGTTTTTGAAGGATAGAAAAATGAAATAATTTTTTTTGGCAGCAGCCTTTTTTATAAGATTACCGTTTTCATCTTTTATACCGGCAGGTTTTGCACCTGGTAAATTTTCCTGTTCAAAAGCAAAAACCTTTATTGGTGGCTGGCTGAAAAGGTTTAATCCGATCGTGAATGCTATAAAAAATAATAGATTTTTCTTCATAAATATTTTATTAAATAGATTTAGGCAAGATTTTGTAGTTTACAAAAGTAATCTTAAAAAAATGCACATGTTTTTTCAAAGAAAGATTGCCCTTCCGCAAGCCATTATTTCTTCTACTTTTTATTTGGTTCCGGGAATATTGTTCTTAAGTGTAATAATGCTCGGTTGCAAAAATTCTTCTGTTGATTCAGAAGAGCGACTTGAAATGGATGGAGTTAAAAAGGCTTTACACCAGGAATTTTTAATGACCAGGGATCCGGCACTTAATATCATTCCAAAAGAAAGGCTGCTGGCAGCTATGAATTATTTGAGTACGCTGCGCACTGGTCAAACAAATAATCTTACCTGGCAGGAACGGGGACCCAATAATATTGGCGGCAGATGCAGAGCCATTATGATTGATAAACGGGATCCGACAGGGAATACTGTTTTTGCAGGTTCTATAAGCGGTGGGATTTTTAAGACAACTAATTTTACTTCTTCCCCACCAAACTGGACTGTAGTGAATGACCAGATGGCTAACCTTGCAGTTACGGTAATTGTGCAGGATAAAAACAATCTCAATACCATGTATGCCGGAACGGGTGAAGGATGGTTTAATATCGATGAGGTGAGAGGAGCAGGAATTTTTAAAAGCACTGATGGCGGAACAACATGGAATCAAATTCCATCTACCGTAACCTTTGAATACGTCCAGGATTTTGTGATTGACAATAACGGAAATTTATATGTTGCCTTACGAAACTTAACTTCTAATAATCGCGGGATAATGCGATCAACGGATGGCGGAACTTCATGGACACAGGTTCTTGGGCTCCAGGTGACCGACCCAACGCCTTGTGTACCGGCAATGACCTTTACTACCGGTCGGGCTGCTGATCTTGAAGTTGCTTCCGATGGAGACATTTATGCCACGCTGGGAATTTTTACCCGGACCCAGGTCTTTAAATCGACTTTCGCCACTTTTGGTGCCAATACAGGGGCGAAATGTAACTGGCAGGAGATTACTCCGGTCCATTCTTCCATTACAGGTCGTGGTGAAATAGCAGTTGCACCTTCGAATTCTCAACGGCTTTATCTTATGATGCAGGATAGTCTGACCGACCAGGTATTATCATTTTACCGATCCAATGACGGAGGTGCCAATTGGGATTCACTGGGTCCTCCCCCGGCAGTTAACAATGGTGCTAATTCACAAACCTGGTATGATCTTATTTCAGCCGTTGATTCCACGAATCCTGATGTAGTTATAGTAGGCGGTATTGAATTGGCCAAATCCACTGATGGAGGAGGCACGTGGTCCACCATTTCTACATCATCCAATGTTCATGTGGATCAGCATGCATTGGTATTTCTTAATTCATCAAGTATATTAATCGGGAACGATGGCGGAATTTATTATTCAACGAACATAAATACCGCCACTCCTGGCTATACTCAGAAAAATAATGGATTCAATGCGACCCAATTTTATGGATGCGATTATCATCCAACGGACCCTAATTATTTTTTAGCGGGGGCGCAGGATAATAACACTCAAAAATTCACTGGTCCGGGCATTAATTCAACAACGCCCGTAATAGGTGGCGATGGCGGTATACCGCATATCCGGCAAACCGATGGACAACTGCAAATTGCCGCCACTACCGGCAATAATTATTTTCGCTCTTTGAACGGGGGCATTAGCTGGAATTCATTGGGCGCCAGCATAAATAATACCCGCGGCCAGTTTATTAATCCCACTGATTTTGATGATACTCAAAATATATTGTATGCAGGTGATGATGTTGGACAATACTATTGTATTACCGGCCTGGATGCCAGTCCCGCCGGAGCTATCAAAACTGTTCTTCAAATGGGAGACAGGGGAGTAACTGCAATAAAACTGGATCCTAATTCAGCAAACACTATTTGGGTAGGTGTTTCAACAATTGATGCATCGACAACGGCGCTTCAGCCGATAGTTATGAAAATTACAAATGCAAACACAACTCCGGTTGTTTCTCTTAATAGTACCATTTCAGTAACTGCAGGTGCGTATATTTCATCAATAGATGTTGATCCCAATACAAATAACATTCTTGTTACTTTATCTAATTATGGTTTAGTAAGCGTATGGGAAAGTACAAATGGTGGCACTACCTGGACGAATATTGAAGGAAACCTGCCTGATATGCCTGTATATTGGGGTCTTTTTGCTCCTACGGGGGCTCAATTAAGCGGGACAACAGGCGGTGGAATTATTTTAGGAACCGACCTGGGAGTATGGACAACATCTTCAATAAGCGGAGCTTCCACCCAATGGATAGCAAACAATTCAGGACTTGCAAATGTGAGAACTGATATGATAAAATACCGCCCGGCCAATACCTCCCTCGTAGCTGCAACCCATGGTCGCGGATTATTTACTGCAACATTAACAGGAGTAGTTACAGCAGTTTCAAATAATGTTATAACAAAGGATTTTATAAAGTATATATCAACTGATGCAAACCTGTTAATGGTTGTAAAAGGCGGTCTTAACACTTTGAAAATGCAGGTGCAGGTTTATGATATCTCCGGCAAATTATTATACAATAAGGAACATCCATATCAAAATCTTTCAATACCCATCTCTGGATGGAGTAGAGGAAGCTATATCCTTAAAGTGCAGGGTAACAATAAAGAAAACTTTGTTCAGCAGTTCATTAAACACTAAAAAATAGCGATCATAGCCTATCTTTGCAGGCTCCATGGGTGTACAGGATTTGTTGCAGCTGTATCAAAATACTCCCCGCCTTTTTCAATTGGCGGACAGGCTGTCTTTTTCTCAATCTCAAAAAATCTATCTTAAAAACCTGCAGGGAAGTTCGTCTCAGTTTGTAGTGGCTTCAGCTTTTTTACATCCGGCCTGCGCACAACTAAATCATCTTATCGTTCTGAACGATGCTGAAGAAGCTGCTTATTTTCATAACACACTGGAAAGCCTTACTGAGGCACTGGATATTTTTTATTTTCCTTCTTCTTTTAAAAACAAAAAAAATTTCAACCTGCTGAATAGCAGCCATGTAATGCTCCGAACAGAGGCATTGACAAAAATTGCATCGACACCATCCTGCGTGAACAAAAAGATTTTTGTTACCTATCCGGAAGCCTTGTTTGAAAAAGTAATTGTTCCGGGCAAGCTTTCATCTTCTATTATTCATATCAAATCAGCTGATGTTTTAAACACTGAAGAACTTCTTCTAAAACTTTCAAATTATGGATTTGAAAAGACAGATTTTGTTTATGAACCCGGCCAGTATGCTATTCGCGGAGGTATTATTGATATTTATTCTTTTGGCAATGATAAACCCTACAGAATTGAATTATTCGGAAATGATGTAGACTCCATCCGTATTGTTGACCCGGAAACCCAATTGAGTGAAAGAAGATTATTGCACGTAAACATTATTCCAAATGTTGACACTCAATTTCAGGATGATGATAGAATTTCCCTTTTCGATTTTCTTCCTGAAAACACTATTGTCTGGCTGCAGGATTATGATTGGTGCAAGGAACGGTTGGTTGATTGCGCGGAGGATTTGAACCTGTTTTTGCAAAGAGAAGATAATAGTGATCCCGATAAATATCGGGAGATAAAAGATAAAAGTGAAGAGATAGTTGAAAAGAAGAGTGTTTCAGGTGATGATTTTATTTCAACAAAAGAATTTGACGAAAAGATTTTTCACAGGCATATAGTAGAATTTGGGTATCATCCTGCTCTTGCAAATTTTGAAATTGAATTTAACACAAAAGAGCAGCCTGCATTCAACCGGCAATTTGATATGTTGATCAGGGACTTGAAACATTGGGAAAGTGAAAGATTTGAATTATATCTTTTTGCTGAAAACCCCAAACAATTAGAAAGACTTTATAGCATTTTTACTGATCTGAAGGCAGAGATAAATTTTAATCCTGTTGCTACTGCCATTCACCAGGGCTTTATTGACGAAGATTTAAAAATCATTTGCTATACCGATCATGAAATATTCCAGCGTTATCACAAATACAAGGTTAAGCAGGCATACAATAAAAGCAAAGCATTAACCCTTCGTACTCTTCGTGAATTGCAGCCCGGGGATTATGTAACGCATATTGATCATGGCGTTGGAGTGTACAGCGGTTTGCAAAAAATTGAAGCCAATGGAAAATTACAGGAAGCAGTCCGTATCATTTATAAAGACAATGATATTCTTTATGTCAACATAAATTCTTTGCACAAGATCGCCAAATACACGGGCAAAGAAGGGAGTATTCCCAAAATAAATAAACTCGGAAGTGATGTCTGGAATCGTTTAAAAGAGAAGGCCAGGACCCGGGTAAAAGAAATTGCTTTTGACCTGATCAGGTTGTATGCTCAGCGGAAGGCGCAGCAGGGTTTTCGGCATTCTCCGGATACTTATTTGCAGGTAGAATTGGAAGCCAGTTTTATTTATGAGGATACACCCGATCAAAGCAAAGCGACTGGTGATGTGAAAAAAGACATGGAATCTCCGTCACCGATGGACCGGTTGGTATGTGGAGATGTAGGCTTTGGCAAGACTGAAATAGCTATTCGTGCTGCTTTTAAAACCAATGTGGAAGGAAAACAAGCTGCGATACTGGTTCCAACAACTATTCTTGCTTTTCAGCATTATCAAACATTCAGCGAACGTCTTAAGGATTTTCCAGTGACTGTTGATTATGTCAATCGCTTTAAATCAGCCAAAGAAAAAAAAGAAACACTGAAAAAGCTTGAAGAAGGAAAAATAGATATCATTATTGGTACACATGCATTGTTAGGAAAAGATGTAAAATTTAAAGACCTGGGTCTGTTAGTTGTGGATGAAGAACAGAAATTTGGTGTGGGTCACAAAGAAAAAATTAAAACATTACGAACCACCGTGGATTGTTTAACCTTAACAGCCACACCTATACCAAGAACGTTGCAATTTTCCTTAATGGGTGCAAGAGACCTGAGTATTATAAATACACCGCCACCAAACCGCCAGCCTATTCAAACCGAAGTGCAGGTGTATAATGAAGATATAATCCGGGATGCCATTTACTTTGAAGCGGAAAGAGGCGGGCAGGTTTTTTTTATATTCAACCGCATTAGCAGTTTGCCCGAGATGGCCAATATTATCCAGGGACTTTGCCCGGATCTGAGTATCGGGTATGCTCATGGCCAGATGGAAGGTCATGACCTGGAAAAAAGAATTCTTGATTTTATTGATAAGAAATATGATGTGCTTGTTTGCACCAATATTGTAGAAAGTGGTGTTGATATTCCGAATGTAAATACGATCATTGTAAATAATGCACATCAATTCGGTTTGAGTGATTTGCACCAGCTGCGTGGAAGAGTGGGTCGCAGTAATAAAAAAGCGTTCTGTTACTTACTGGCGCCACCCATGAGCACATTACCTGACGATTCAAGAAAACGGTTACAAACCCTGGAACAGCATAGTGAGCTTGGCAGCGGTTTTCAAATTGCGATGAGAGATCTTGATATTCGCGGGGCAGGTAATTTACTGGGCGGCGAACAAAGCGGTTTTATGGCCGAGATTGGTTTTGAGATGTATCAGAAAATTCTGGACGAAGCCATCAAAGAATTAAAACGGACACAGTTTAAAGAATTATTTAAGGAAGAAATTGCGAAACAGGATGATTTTGTACAGGACTGTACCATTGATACCGACCTTGAAATTTTAATTCCTGATGATTATGTGGAAAGTATCACTGAACGTTTATCATTGTATACGAGATTGGATAATTCTGAAACAGAAGAGGAACTTTTGCAAATGAGAGATGAGTTGACAGATCGTTTTGGACCGATTCCGCGGCAGGTGGAGGATCTTTTCATCACTGTCCGGTGCAGAAAATCAGGTGTAGAATTGGGTTTTGAAAGGATGCTGTTAAAAAAGGATTCGCTCAAATGTTATTTTATAAATAAACCCGACTCACCCTATTTTGAATCAGAGACGTTCAGACGTATTTTATCATTTATTCAGACTCAAACTAACAAGGCAAAATTGAGGCAAGTGGGAAAATTGTTTCTTCTTATTGTGGAAAATATAAACTCGATGCAGGATATGTATTCTTTCCTGAAAAGAATGAAGGAGTATATACATGAGGTTTCACCAGCCAATGCTTAACCAGCACTGGTTTTTCCCGTTTTTTATATTAGTTTTATTGTTTAATACAAGCTATGAAATCCAATCCGATTCCTTTGATGGCTGCTTTTCTGTTACTCTCATTCCATGCCTTATCTCAGAAGGATCCTGATTATCGGTTACTTTTGAAAACCGGTTCGTTCATTCCCCAAAAAAATATTAGTTCGGATTTTACCCGTGAATTTGATCAAAAAGCATTGCGTGTTGACGGACAGGCCTTCGCAATCATACAATTTGAACATATACCCACAGCAGAGGAGCGGCAGCAGTTATTAAAATCAGGAATTACTCTTGCAGATTATATCCCAAACAATGCTTATACAGCAAGTATAAGGGGAGTAATAAATGAAAATATTTTGCAACAAATAAAGGCAAGAGCCATTGTTGAATTAAATCCTGAACAAAAAATGCCCTTGTCCCTGGCAGGAGGCTTAATTCCACCCTGGTCCGTTAAAGTACCGGGCACCGTAGATGTGTGGGTCAGTTTGCTTAAAGTTCTTTCTTATGAATCAGTGATTAAAGAATTGCAACAAAGAAATTTTGATATCCTCTCCACTCTTTATAAAAATTTTCATGTAATTTCTTTGCGCATTCCCTTACAAAGATTGAATGAATTAGCTTCCCTGCCATTTATTGAATATGTACAATCCGCACCCCATGAAGATCAGCCATTGAACAACGTAGATCGATCTGATGCAAGGGCGAATGTATTAAATGCATCCACAACAGTTGGCGGCAGAAATTTGAAAGGAGAGGGTATGGTAATTGGTATTGGTGATAATGCTGATCCTCAACTGCATGTAGATTTTACAAACAGGCTAATAAACAGAACTTATGCTCCCCCGGGCCCGGAACACGGAAGACACGTAGCCGGAACTGCAGCCGGAGCAGGTATATTAAATGAACTGTATAAAGGCTATGCTCCTAAAGCAACTATTATTAGTCAATATTTTTCAGGTATCTGGCAAAATGCCGCCACCTATATACAGGATTATGGAATGGTTTTAACTAATAATTCTTATGGTGCTATTGTTGGCGATTGTTCTTACAATGGTCTTTATGATTTATACTCAGCTATTTTAGATCAACAGGCATTTGATTATCCTTATCTGGAGAATGTGTTTGCGGCAGGAAATAGTGGCGCAGATAATTGTCCTCCTTACCCTTCCGGATTCAGAACAGTTTTAGGAAGTTACCAATCAGCAAAAAATGTATTGACAGTTGGGAATACGGATTCTGCAGGGATCCTTGCTCCGGGTTCCAGTAAAGGACCTGTAAAAGATGGAAGGTTGAAACCTGAAATTACTTCGATGGGGCGAATGGTGATTTCGGCCGGGTTTGGATATTATTGGACAAACAGTGGAACAAGCATGGCTTGCCCAGGCGTAACAGGTGGCTTGACTTTATTGTATCAATTATATAAACAAAGAAATGCAGGAAGCAACCCGAGGAGTGGATTAATGAAAGCAATAGTTTGTAACAGCACCCATGATTTAGGAAATAATGGCCCTGATTTTTCTTATGGTTTTGGTTGGCTTGATTTACAAAGAGCAGCTTTAACAATAGAAAATAATCGATACTTCACATCAGTAATTGCAAATGGAATTCAAAATAGCCATTCTATTACAGTACCGGCAAATACGGCACAACTAAAGGTTATGCTATACTGGCACGACCCTCCCGCGTCATTATTAGCCAGTCAGGCATTGGTCAATGACCTGGATCTTACAGTACAAACTCCATTATCGGCAACAATATTTCCAAAAATTCTTGATACTATCCCTTCCGGCATTACAAATACGTCAACAGAAGGAGCCGATCATATCAATAATATTGAGCAGGTTATTATCGATAATCCCCAGGCAGGAATTTACTCAGTTAAAGTAAAAGGAAACCTGGTTACTCAAAATTCACCCCAGGAATATTTTATTGCTTATGATTTTGTGCCTGACAGTACGAAGCTAAGTTTTCCCATTGGAGGCGAAAGTTTTTCTACAATAGATTCAGCATTGATTCAGTGGGATGCCTACGGCAATGGCGCTACTTTCACTTTACAGTACTCAACCGATGATGGAGCAAGCTGGACCACTATTAATAATGCCATTGCAGGGAACTTGCGGCAAAAAAAATGGAACCTGCCTAACATTACTACTGATAAAGCAAGAATTCAACTTATAAACAATACAACAGGCTCGGTAAGTACCAGTAATGCGTTTACTATTTTAGGGTTGCCGGTTATAACATTAGCCGATACAGTTTGCGAAGGATATATAAAAATTAAATGGCCCGGTATTCCCGGTGCTACCGACTATGAAGTATTCATGCTTCGTGGGGATGATATGCAATCAATGGCAATAATTACAGATACGGTTTATACGTTCAGTGGTCTATCTAAAGACTCTGTTTATTGGGTAGCGGTTCGGGCCAGGCTGAATGGGAGCCCAGGCCGGAGATCTGTTGCCATTTCGCGTCAACCAAATACAGGAACATGCCTTGGAAATATTTCAGATAATGATTTAAAGCTGGATTCTATACTTGAACCGGTTTCCGGGCGTAAGTTTACGAGTTCAGAACTTGGAAGTTCAGTACAAATAAAAGCCAGGGTTAAAAACCTGGATGATGTCACTATAAGCAATTTTGACCTTAAATATTCAGTGAACGGCGGTGGATGGATTAGTGAAAATGTCTCAATTCCTGTAAGTGGAGGAACTACGTATACGCATACATTCAGTACTCCTTATAATTTTTCCTCTGTTGGCAGTTATATTATAAAGGCAGTAGTAGATTATCCGTCAGACATTGTAAGAGCAAATGATACTTTAACAGTTGTTGTTAAACAACTGGATAATCAACCGATTGATGTTACAACGGCATTTATGGAGAATTTTGATGCCGCATCACCGCAGGAATTTATAAAACCGCAAATTGGATTAATCAATCTTGACCGGTTTGATTTCAGCAATACATCTGTTTATGGCCGCATGCGGAGTTTTATTAATAGCGGTGTTGCATATTCCGGCAATAAAGCCATTACCCTGGACGTTGACCGGTATATTTATCCATCTGCGAATACAAATTACCTGGATGGAACTTTTAATCTTTCGGGCTATAATGCAGGTAGTGATGATATACGGTTAGATTTTTATTATAATAATCATGGGCAGCCGGCAAATGCAGCCAATAAAGTTTGGATAAGGGGAAGCGAAACCTCACCATGGATATCTGCCTACGATTTGTTTGCTAACCAAAACGATCCTGGTATTTACAAAAAAACATTAAGCATTGAACTTTCGGATTTGCTGGTAAGTGCAGGACAAAGTTTTACACCGTCTTTTCAAATACGCTGGGGAGAATATGGTTATCTGCCTGCTGCCGATAAAGAAAATGCGGGTGGTTATACTTTTGATGATATTCATTTATACAAGGTGATCGATGATATACAAATGATCAGCATTGACACACCTATTGTAAGCAGTTGCGGATTGAATGCAACCACACCGGTAAAAGTTTCTGTTCGAAACAGTGCAAATACAACGATTTCCAATATTCCGGTAAAACTTCGGATTGACGGAGGAAGCACTACTTCGGAAACTATTACATCTATCGGTGGTAATGCAAGTTTTCAATATACATTCTTTGCCACTGCCAATCTTAGTTTGCCGGGAACACATACCATCCAGGCGTGGGTTGACTATCCTACTGATTCGTACAGGCAAAATGATACAATAACCACTATAATTGTAAACTCTCCTGTTTATAGCTCATTCCCATATCTTGAAAATTTTGAGAGTAGCAACGGTTCCTGGTACACAGGGGGTGTAAAAAATTCCTGGGAATACGGCACACCTGTTTCCAATAAAATAAAATCGGCCGCAAGCGGCAGTAAAGCATGGAAAACGAGATTGTCGGGAAATTATAACGACCTGGAATTTTCTTACCTGTATTCACCTTGCTTTGATATCAGCAATATGGCCAATCCAACATTGAGTTTTAGCCTGGCTCTTGATCTTGAAGATTGCGGAACCAGTTTATGTGACGGTGCCTGGGTTGAATACTCTGCTGATGGAATTACATGGAATAAATTGGGTGTTTATGGAAGCGGCACAAACTGGTATAATAAAAATTATTCGGGCACTCATTTGTGGAGTGTAGGAAATTATACAAGGTGGCATGTTGCAACGACTACTTTGCCAACCGGCCTTTCAAGATTACGCCTTCGCTTTGTAATGAATGCTGATCCCGGTGTAAACAGAGAAGGCATCGCCATCGACGACATCCATATTTATGACAACATAATGGGTATTTACAATGGGGCTACGATGACTTCGCCCCTCAATCAAACTGTCCCGGGCGGTTCTTCCTGGATTCATTTTACATCAGGAGGAAAACTGGTAGCTTCTCTCCAGCCAAATGGTCAAAACCTGGGTAGTACTAATGTGCAGGCCTATATAAATAGTGGAGCGGTAAGGATAGATTCAAATCAGTATTATCACGACAGGAACATAACCATCAAACCTGCCAATAATAATTTAACGGACTCAACAATTGTTCGTTTTTATTTTCTTGATTCCGAAACAGAGCAATTAATAAACGCCGCTGGTTGTGCTGGTTGCTCAAAGCCTGCAAGTGCTTATGAGCTTGGTCTTGCAAAGTATAACGATGTTGACGACACATTTGAGAATGGGACCATCGCTGATAATGCAGAAGGATTATGGGCATTTATTCCATATTACCAGGCCGCCAAAGTACCTTTTGATAAAGGCTATTATGCAGAATACAAGGTGAAGAATTTCTCTGAATTCTGGTTAAAGAAAGAAGCATTTAACCGAACTATTTCACCCCCTCTTCAATTAAGCATTTTCAAGGTATCCAAACAAACTAATAATGATGTGTTGGTGGAATGGACAACGCTTACCGAAGGGAATGTGAGCCGCTTCGAAATTGAAGTAGCAAAAGGGAATGAGAATTACCAATTAAATAATTTCATTAAAATAGGCGAAGTGG
>Ga0137463_1000256_pt1 | contig 20350 bp, 19 predicted proteins | sample EasRivERMGT800_2_FD_102333 | JGI IMG/M metagenome (GOLD analysis project Ga0137463, IMG submission 102333) | Soil microbial communities from meander-bound floodplain in the East River, Colorado, USA - East River MetaG ERMGT800_2 | ecosystem: Environmental > Terrestrial > Soil > Floodplain ...
AGGGCAAACCTCCAACTTCGATCTCGGCTCGGCCGAGAGGATCGAGGTGATGCGGGGACCCTTCTCGACCCTCTACGGGAATGCCTCGGGCGGGGTCATCCAGATCTTCACCGAAAACGGTCCGCAGGAGCCCACGCTCACGCAAAGCGGAGCGGCCGGGAGCTATGGCACCAGCCGCTCCGCTCTCAAGCTCGGCGGTCAGGCGGGCGCGCTCAACTACATCGGCGGCGCTTCCCACCTCGAGACCACCGGCTATCGCGATCACAGCGCGGCCGAAAAAGACCTCGGCAACGCCAAGCTCAAGCTCGCCTTGAGCGACGATACGCGTGTTGCCCTGATCCTGAATTCCGTGAGGCAGCCCGCGCAGGACCCGGCCGGGCTCAGACGCGACCAAGTGGAGCAGAACCCGCGCCAGGTCGATCCTTCCGTGCTGCAGTTCAATACCCGCAAGGACGTGGTGCAGAGCCAGCTCGGCACGACCGTAGAGCACCGGCTCTCCGCGTCGGACAGCCTGCGCTTTGCCGCCTACGGCGGAAGCAGGCAGGTCGAGCAGTTTCTCGCGATTCCGATCGTAGCGCAGACCCCGCCCACTTCGTCGGGGGCAGTGGTTAATCTCGACCGCTTCTATTACGGGCTGGATTTGCGCTGGTCGCGCGCGACCGAGCTTGCCGGCCAGCCTTTCGCGTTCACCGTCGGATCGGACTACGACAATCAGAAGGAGCGGCGCAGGGGATACATCAATCGCCTTGGAATCAACCTGGGTGAGCTGAAGCGCGACGAGGACGACACCGTGCGCAGCGCCGCGATCTACGCGCAGGGCGACTGGAAGTTTGCCCCGCGCTGGAGCGCAAGCGCGGGCCTGAGGCGCACGGAAGTCTCGTTCTACTCGAGCGACTACTACATAGCGACAGGCAACCCCGACGATAGCGGAAAGATCAAGTTCACCAACACGAGTCCGGTGGCCGGCCTGGTCTATGAGGTCGATCCCTTGCTCAACTTCTACGGCAACGTCGGCAAAGGCTTCGAGACGCCGACTTTCGCTGAGCTCGCCTACCGCTCCGACGGCACGACGGGTCTAAACTTCGCGCTGCAACCGAGCACCAGCGTCAACACCGAGCTCGGCGCGAAGGCCTTCCTCCCGGGCGGCCAGCGCCTGACCTTCGCGGTGTTTCATATCGACACGAAGAACGAGATCGTGGTCGATACTGCGGCAGGCGGGCGCAACACCTTCAAGAACGCAAGCCGCACAACGCGCAATGGCGCAGAGTTGTCCTGGGGTGCGAGAACGCTCGAGACGCTTGAACTGTTCGCGGCCCTTAGCTTCGTCGACGCACGCTACCGCGACGAGTTTACGAGCAACGCGATAACGACGAGCGCGGGCAACTACCTACCCGGGGTTCCGCGCCGCACCCTCTACGGCGAGGCGCGCTGGGCACCGCTCGATCGGGGTTTCAGCACGGCGTTCGAGCTGCGCTACAGCGACCGCATCTACACGAGCGACGCCAACGCCGAGTGGGCCGATCCCTATTCGGTGGTGAACTGGCGGATCGTGTTCGAGCAGCGCGCGAGCGACTGGCGCATCAGCGAGTTCCTGCGAATCGAGAACCTCTTCGACAAGCGATACGTCGGTTCGGTGATCGTCGGCGACGGCAACCGGCGCTTCTTCGAGCCGGCGCCGCGGCGCAACGCGATCGTCGGGATCAACGCAGTCTCCAGGTTTTGACGGCGAGCTGCGGGCGATCGGTCAGCTCGCCGAAACGCGATGCCGGTCGATCCAATACGCCCAAGGACCGAATATCGCCAAGGCGACGATTCCCATGATCGCCACCGCATTTTCGCTCGGCGGCGGCGGAGACCAGGGCCCCGAAACGTAGAGCACGATGAGCAGCGCGATGAATGCCCACCATGCGACGGTTCCGATGCGATCCTTGCTTTTCGTGGACTGCATGTAGAGCGCGATCCCGGCCGCGAACATCAGGCCCTCGACCGCGAAGGTCGCGGGTATGGATTGCCACAAACCCAGGCCCAGGCGCTCGCCGCCGCCGGGATAGAGCGGCATGTCGGGACGGTGGCTGACGAAATCGAGCACCCAGTGGCTGGCGACGGCGATTCCCACCCACACCGCTCCAACACGGTCGCCTCTGGCCCAAAGATAGAGAAACGCGAACAGCAGCGCCCACACCACGGTCATCAGCAGGCTGTGCGACCAGGGGTAGTACACGAAATCGAAGGGATTGATCGCGGTGAAACCCGGCACGATGCGAAAGCGCTCGACCCCGAGGAGCACCAGCACCGGCCACACCACGTCGAGGAATGCCGCGGCGACAACCAGGGTGCCGAGTGAGGATTTGGGCGCGACTTTTTTCGCGGCGAAGGCTACGGCGAAGTGGCCGATGAACACTTACCCTCCCTGCCCGAGCATGGCCTTCTTCAAGTTGGCGTCAACCGGGCTGTCCCCGAGCCAGATCCTGAGGAGCGCGGCGTAAAACTCTTCCCCGGGGACCGGTTTTCCCCGAGCCGCGCCGTCGACCGTGACCCGCGTTCCCGACTCCGGGAGGAAATCAAGCGTGATCACGGTCTTTTCTTTCGCGCTTCCGATCTCGTTCATGGTGGCGATAAACGCGCCAAGCGGATCCTTCAACGCCACGAGCTCGGCTTCGGAGCTGTTGGCCCGGATGCCTTCCTCGAGAGCATCGGTGAGCTGCCGCGCGGTGAGATGGCGCAGCAGGGTCATCGATACGCGCCTCGCCCCTTTCAGCGCGAGCACTTCGCTTGCACTCGATTTCTTTTCCGGCAGATAGAGCGCGCCGACGTAGACCTTGAAGATGAGCCGGGTGCGGATCCCGGCGCCGTTCAGCTGCAGGTCGGCGGAGCCGACCCTCACGCGCTCGTCCACCTTGACACCTTCGATTTCAGCCGCGAGCGCAAGCTGGGCACAGAGCACGAAGGGCAGCAACAGGCCTCGTCGGTTCATCAGGCGCTCTCGTACAGGCGGGTGAGCACGAACTCGCGATGTCCGAGCGCCTCTGCTGCGGTGAGCCGGCCGTTCGCGGTGCGGAACATCATCTCGAGGAGCTTGTCGCCCGCCTGGTCCATGTTGATTTCGCGCCGGGTGATGCCCGAGACGTCCACGTCGAGATGCTCGGCCATCAGCCGCACGGTACGCGGATTGGCGCAGAGCTTGATTACCGGCAGGATGGGATTGCCGATGACGTTGCACTGGCCGGTGGGAAAGAAGTGCACGACATAGCCGCTCGCCGCGCACAGCGTCACCATCTCCGCCGCGGCGGAAGAGGAATCCATGAACCACAGTCCCGGGCCGCTCGGGACCTCGGCCTTGTCGAGCACGCCGTCCACCATGCATTTCTTTCCGATCTTCTGGATGTTGCCGAGCGCTTTTTCCTCGATGGTGGTGAGGCCGCCGGCGATATTGCCCTTGGTCGGCTGCGAATCCATGAGGTCGCCGGTCTTGTGGCGGTTGACCACCTCCTGATAGCGGTTGAACATGGCCATGAAGCGCTCACGCACTTGCGGCGTGCGGCAGCGCGCCGCGACCAGCTGCTCGCCGCCGGTCAGTTCGGTCGTTTCGCCGAACACCAGCGTCACGCCCTGCGCATAGAGCTTGTCAAAGGCGTTGCCGACGCAGGGGTTCGAACCGATGCCCGAGGTGGTATCCGACTCGCCGCACTTGGTGGAAACCCACAACTCCTTCAGCGGCCGCTCCTCGCGGCGCAGCTCGGAGGCCCAGTGCATGTATTCCTTCGCCTTTTGCGAGGCGCGGCGGATCGTTTCCATGTCGCCGTAGCCCTCGATACCGAAGAAGGAAACCGGCTTGCCGGTCTTGCCGATGCCGTCGGCCACGCGCTTCGCCCAGCCGTCCTCGATGCCGATCACCACGACGGCGGCGACGTTGGGATTGGACCCCGTGCCGATCAGCGTGCGGAAATGCAGCTCGAGGTCGGCGCCAAACTGCAGCCGTCCGTAAGGATGCGGGATCGCGAGCGTGCCTTTGATGTTGTTCGCCACCGCCTCGCAGGCGGCGTTCGACAGGTCGTCCACCGGCAGGATGACGACGTGGTTGCGCACGCCGACGCGGCCGTTCTCGCGCCTGTAGCCGTGAAACGTTGCGTTCTTGAGATCGAGTGCCATGCGTTCACCAGCGCTTCGTCTTGATGTTGTGGATATGGGCGTGCTCTCCCACTCTGATCGGCGCGACGGCGCGGCCGATGTCGGTGCTGTACTTGATCACCGTGGCGTCGGCTTTGAGCTCGCGTATGGCGAGCTTGTGGCCGATCGGGATGTCGTTCTTCGCCTGGACCTTGATCTCCTTGTCCTGGTCCATGATCCAGCCGGTAAGCTCCTGGCCGGATTTCACGCCTTCGACGACGACCACGCCGACGGAGTCGGCTTCGTCGTGCACCACGAAATGGATCATTGGGGTTCTCTCGAAAATTGCCGCGTACCGGGGGCTGCGGTGGAACGGCTGATTATACTGAAGCCGGCTAGCGGCACATCAGGTTGCCCGCGTAGGGGTCGACCGGCCGTGTGCAGTCCTGGGCGTTGATTTTGCGCGTGGGGTCGGGCTCGGGCGCCCGGACCGAGGTCTTGCCGTCCGGGCCGAGGCCGTAGTAGTGCACGCCGTCGGCAAGCATCACCCCGACGATGATCGCGTTGCCGAGCGGCGAGCCGCTCGACACGCTCACCCGGGAGGTCGTGGTGCTGCCCAGACCGGAGGCGCGTTCCCGGGCCGAATACCGGAGCGTGCAGCCCGCCAGAGCCACCGCGACGATGATGCAACCCGCCAAAATCCCGCGCATACGTTGAAATTAGCACGCGCCGAAGCGTTTCGCCATATTCGGGTCTCTCGCTTTGCTAGAATTGCCGTCGAAAGCGGAGATTGCGCCATGAACAAACCCGTTGAATCGCTGCCGGCGGAGAAGCTCGAATACCTCAAGCGCCGCACCGACAAGTACTTCACCAAGTCGCGGAGAATCATCGAGAAGTTCGGCGACCGGACCGTCAGCTACGGCGTGTTCCTGCGCCGCGGCGTGATCTGCGCCGTCAACCCCGCCGTCGACGTACTGCGCAGCTACTATTCCGCGAAGGCCGAGCCGCTCAGGATCACGCGCCTGTACGAGGAAGGAGCATTCGTGCCCGACCAGAAGGCGGTGTTCACGTATACCGGTTCGTTCGCGGCCCTGGTCGAGCTCGAGACGCTTATCCTGCAGCGCGTCGGCGTCGCCTGCGTCTCCGCATACAACGCCTACAAGATGGCGATGAACCTGAAGAAAGTCGCGTTCATCGACATGCACGCGCGGCACTCGCCGGGCGACGACCTGTCGCTGCTCGCGGCCTACGGCGCGTCGGTCGGAAGCCGAATGGCCAAGCTCGGCGGCGCAGTCGGCTTCATCGGTTCCTCGCAGGACCTCACCGCGCACTTCTACGGCCACGACAAGGGCATCGGCACCATGCCCCACGGCATCATCGGCTACGCCGGTTCGACCCTGCGCGCCGCGCAGATGTATGTCGAGACCCATCCCCAGGACAATCTCACGGTGCTGATCGATTACTACGGCCGCGAGTATTCCGACGCCCTCGACGTCTGCCGCTGGTGGTACAACGAATACCTGCCGCGGGACGAGACGGGCGCGCGAGCGCTCGCTCTGCGCATCGACACCCACGGCGAGCGCTACGCCGAAGGCCTCGACTACGAAAAATCGACCGAGATCGTGGTCAACTGGCTGCATGTACCGAACGAGTACGAGGCGGTGCGCTACGTGATGGGCGAAGAGGCGTTCGACGCCGACAGCCTGAACATCGTCAAGGACCGGGTGCGCAAAGTGCTGTTCGGCACCGGAGTCTCCGTGGCCGCGGTCATCCAGCTTCGACAGACGCTCGACGCGAACGGCTTCAATGCCTGCAAGATCGTGGGCTCATCGGGATTCACCCTGTTCAAGTGCAAGATGTTCGCCAACAGCCGGGCGCCGCTCGACGTGGTCGGCACGGGCTCCTTCATCCCGGAGAACTTCAACGACACTTTCGCCACGGCGGATATTTTCCTGTACGACGGGAAAGCCGGCATCAAGCTCGGCCGCGAGAAGCTGTTCCAGGGGTTGAAGCCATGAGCAGGAAGCAGGCACGCCGGAGCGCGGAGCAGGGATCCCGGCGCAGCTGGGATGCGACCGCAGAGGCGGGCAATTGGCCGCGTGACGGTGATTGGCGTGCCCTGCGTCCGCTCAGGGTCGCACGTTCCGAGGCTCCACCTTCGCGGCCGCCCCGCGCAGCGGGGATGCGACCGGCCGCGAATGGCTTCGGCCGCCGACAGGACGACATCGTCATGGGCGCGGCGGTCGTGGAGGCGGCACCCTGAGCATGCTGTTTCCGACCACGCTGGTAGGGAGTTACCCGCAGCCGGAGTGGCTGATCGACCGGAAGAAACTCGCCGGGCGCTTTCCGCCTCGCGTGCGCGCGAAGGAGCTGTGGCGCATCCCCGAGCCGCTCCTCGCCGAGGCGCAGGAAGATGCGACGCTGCTCGCGATCCGCGCCCAGGAGGAAGCGGGCCTGGACATCATCACCGACGGCGAGATCCGGCGCGAGAGCTACTCCAACCGTCTCGCCACCGCGCTCGAAGGCGTGGACATCGACAATCCCGGCACGGCGCTCGACCGCTCCGGACACCCCAATCCGGTGCCGCGCATCGTCGGAAAGATTCGCAGGAAGCACGCGGTCGAGATCGAGGATCTGAAGTTTCTGCGAGCCCACACTAAGAAGCCGGTCAAGATGACCGTGCCCGGGCCTTTCACCATGAGCCAGCAGGCGCAGAACGACTACTACCCGTCCGAGGAAGAGGCGGCGATGGATTACGCGGTCGCGGTGAACGAAGAGATTCGCGATCTGTTCGCCGCCGGTGCCGACATCGTGCAAATCGACGAGCCCTACATGCAAGCGAGGCCGGAGAAGGCCCGCCGGTACGGCCTTGCGGCGCTCAACCGCGCCCTCGAAGGCATTACCGGAACCACGGCGGTGCACATCTGCTTCGGCTATGCCGCCGTCATCCACGCGCGTCCGTCGGGGTACTCATTCCTCGGTGAGCTCGCCGGCTGCAGCTGCAAACAGGTCTCGATCGAGACGGCGCAGTCCAATCTCGACTGCTCGGTGCTGAAGGGCCTCCCGGGAAAAAAGATCATCCTTGGAGTGATAGACCTGAACGACATGACCGTCGAGACGCCAGAGAAGGTCGCCTCGCGCATCCGCCGCGCCCTGCCTTTCGTCGCGTCGGAAAACATCATCGTCGCGCCCGACTGCGGGATGAAGTATCTGCCGCGCGAGGTGGCGTTCGAGAAACTGAGAGCGATGGTCGAGGGCGCCAAGCTCATGCGCGCCGAGCTCGGCCAGAGGCGATAGCGAAGGTCATGACCGACCGGGCGCAAGCCCCGCAGGACAACCGCTCGGCTCACCCGGCCTGATTCCGCGAACGGGCTTCCGGAAGATCGGAAGCCATACGTGCAGATCAAAGTTAGAAATACTTCTCTTTAATAACCAATAACATACAGGTTCTAGTAAATTCACAAAATTAATATTATTATGTATCATATTGGACATCAAGAAGTAATTGGGTGTGTTACCCTCAATAACTTTGAGTCTGTTTCAGAATTCACTGACTCAGCCTCCGATTTCGGGGAGCATTGGCGGGTCCCACATCTGTATTTGCATCGCCTCATTTCTCAGAGGGCGGTTATTGGCGGGAGGAGTCATGGACAAGTTCGGTGCATCGCTTACTGGAAGCCTCCTTTTTGCGGGCGCGCTCGCGCTGACCGGCTGCGGAAATGACACGACTACGGCCACGTCGGGGATCCCGGGCGTGTTCGGTAGTGGTACCGCGACAGGCCCCGGGACCGGCCCGGGGGCCGTGGCCGGCCCCACCGGTACCCGGGTTCAGCTGCTGGCGAGCAGCCCGCAAATGCCCTCTTCCGGGACAACGACGGTAGACCTGACTGCGATTGTCGTCGACGCCAGCGGGCAGGCAGTCTCCGGGGCTACGGTGGTGCTTTCAACGGGCACCGATCCCTCCGCGTTCATCAGCAACATCACCCCGAGCGGAGGAGTAACCGACGCGAACGGGGGTGTCACCGCCAAGCTCAATCTCGGGTCCAACAAAGCAAACCGCTTCATTTCGATTACCGCTAGTTCCGTCGGCGCCACCGCGAGCACGGGCGTCGATGTTATCGGCACGGCCATCACCATTAGCGGCAACAGTTCCCTCGCGTTCGGTGCTTCTACGACCCTCACTTTCAGTCTCAAGGATTCGGCGGGGGTTGCATTGCCGGGCTTCCCGATGATCCTCGCTTCGGCCACGGGGAACGCGATTGCCGCGCCCACAGGCACCACTACTAACTCCTCGGGTCAAGTCGTTGCCAACGTCACAGCCAATGTGGGCGGCAACGATGTCATTACCGCCACGGCGGCCGGGACGAGCAAAACGCAGGCACTGACCATCAGCAGTGCAGGTTTTGCGTTCACCACGCCGGCTCCATCGGTGGACATACCTCTCAACACGCCGACGCCGATCTTGGTCCACTGGACCAGCGCCGGAGCGCCCGTGGTGGGTCAACCGGTTACGTTTTCCACCAGCCGCGGCACGATTGCCGGCAGCCCCTCGACTACAGACGGCACGGGCGATACACCCGGCGTGTCGATCTCATCCACTTCCGCGGGTACCGCCACCATCACCGCCTCCGGCCCGGGCGGCACACCGGCTACCACTCTGAACGTTACCTTCGTTGCCACTACCGCCAGCAGCATCGCGGCCCAGGCCGTCCCCGGCACGATCCAGATCACCACAGGAGCGGGATCTCAAACCAGCAATAAGTCGACGATTTCGGTGGTGGTGCGCGATGCAGCCAATAACCTGGTCAAGAACGCGGGCGTAGACTTTACCGTCACGGCTGATCCCACTGGAGGCAGCCTTAGTTCGGCGCACGCGATAACCGATGTGACCGGCGGCGCCTCGGTAACCTACACTGCAGGCACTGTCAGCAGCCCGCAAGATGGTGTGACAATCCAAGCCACAGTGACTGACATCGGTGGCGTTCCGGTCGGCGGTGTAACCGACATTGCGACGCTGACCGTCAGCGGGCAGTCGCTGCTGGTGCGCCTCGGCACCGATAATCTGATCAGCCCAGACCCAGTCCTGCCCGTTTACCATAAGACTTGGGTTGCCATCGTTACCGATGCCGGGGGAAATGCGGTTGCCGGCGCCACGGTGCTATTTACCTTGCGCCCCGGTCGTTATCAGAAGGGGAAGTTCGATTTTTTTAACACCGTGACTGGTATTTGGCATCAAGCTGTATCAGCACTGTGTGACAACGAAGATATCAATTTCAACGGCAACCTCGATCCGGGCGAAGACTTCAATGGAAATGGCTCGCTTGAACCCGGGGGCGCAGCTACCGTGAACCCCTCCGCTATAACGAATGCGAACGGCATCGCCCAAGCGGTCATCACGTATCCGAAGGATCGCGCGTTTTGGGTCGAGGTACAGCTCCAAGCCCGCACCGGGGTCTCCAGCAACGATCCGCCCACCGTGGCCACATTTTTTCTGGTGGGTCTGGCGACTGACTATACGAATCCCACCGTTGCGCCGCCGGGTCAATTCAGCCCGTATGGGACAGCCGCCGTGTGCACCGATCCGAATTGAGCTGGCGGTCTTACCAGCACAGCTCTAGCTCGGCGTTCCCGGTCTTGGGGCAAGCACTGAGGGGCGGCTCGATCTCTCAGCTCGAGCGCAGCCGCTCGAAGCCCTCATCGAGATCCGCGATCAGGTCCTCGACGTTTTCCAATCCGGCGTGTATCCGGAAGCACGGTCCCTTGTGCGGCCACTGCGTCGCACTGCGCGCCTCGCGCGGATCGAAGGGCACGATCAGGCTCTCGAAACCTCCCCACGATGAGCCGATTCCATAGAGCTCGAGGCCGTCGATCATCGCGCAAAGCGCGCGGTCGCTGACCCCTTCCTTGAGCACCACGCCGAAGAGGCCGCAAGCGCCCGTAAAATCGCGCTTCCAGATCGCGTGTCCCGGATCTCCGGGCAGCGCCGGATGGAGCACGCGTTCGACCTCGGGCTGGCGCGCGATCCACTCGGCGAGCGCGACCCCTGCCTCCCAATGCTGTTTCAGCCGCACCGCGAGCGTGCGCAGGCCCCGCTGACCGAGATAAACGTCGTCCGGACCCGCCGTCTGACCGAGCTCGTGGGTCGAGCGCCTGAGCTTCGGCCAAGCCTCCTTCGTACAGGTGATCGCGCCGAGCATGGCGTCGGAGTGACCGACGATGTACTTCGTGGCCGACTGTACCGAAACGTCAATGCCGTGCGCAAACGGCTTGAAGTAGAGCGGCGTCGCCCAAGTGTTGTCGGCAATCACTGTGATCCCGCGTCGGCGGGCGGCTTCCGCAATCGCCGGGGCGTCCTGGACTTCGAAAGTGAGTGAACCGGGCGATTCGAGATAGATCACCCGGGTTTCGGGCCGGATGAGCGACTCGATGGCGCCCCCTGCGAGCGGATCGAAGAACGTCGTGCTCACGCCAAAGCGTTTGAGGAGCCCATTGGCGAAGGTGCGCGTCGGGCCATAGACGGTGTCGCTCATGAGCAGGTGATCGCCAGCGGACATGAAGGCAAGCAACGCCCCGGCGCATGCGGCCAGACCCGAGGGGTAGACGACCGAGCGGTGTCCTCCCTCGAGCGCTGCGATCGCCTCCTGGAGCGATTCGGTCGTCGGGGTACCGAAGCGCCCGTAGTAGGTTCCCGGCTGTTCCAGAATCCAGTTCTTGCGCCTGCGGCGGAACTCCTGCACGGTTTCCGAGAGGATTGTGGAGGCGTGGAACACCGGCGGGTTCACGGCGCCTTGATGCCGCTCGGGGTGAAGTCCGGAATGGACGACGGTTGTCTCTTCGCGCATGGAGCTCCCTCCTGCTTGGGCTAAAACGCAAAGCGTGTATTTTGACAGCAACCGGACTGAGCATAGTCTCCACGTACAATTACCGTTAAAGCGGACGCGAACGCGCCGCTTCAACTCCGCGCGTCTGAGCGGACTTCAAAAACGGCTCAACGCGCGGCTGTGTTTTCATCAAGGGATCGTTCTCGTCATGCCTTCGGCCGCTTCCCGCATCGCCAAAGCCGTGGTCCGGCTCGCCTGGCCGGTGCTCATTGCGCAGCTGGCGGTGATCGCGAGCGGCGTGCTCGACACCGTGATGTCGGGGCGTTACAGCGCGGTGGACCTCGCCGCGGTCGGGATCGGGGCAAGCGTTTATTTCAGCGTCTTCATCGGCCTGATGGGGGTGGTGCTGGCGCTCTCGCCGATCGCCGCGCAGCTCTTCGGGGGAAAGCAGTTCGAAAAAATCGGCGAGGAGACGCGTCAGACGGCCTGGCTTGCGCTCGGGCTCGCCGTGCTCGGCGTTTTGCTGCTCGCGTTTCCCGAGCCGTTCCTGCGACTCTTGAGCGCACCGCCGGAAGTCGAGGTGCGAACGCGGGCCTACCTTCAGGGCATCGCCTGGGCGCTGCCGGCGATGCTGCTCTTTCGCGTGTTTTTTGCGCTCACCACCGCGGTGTCCCGGCCGCGCGCGGTCATGGCGATCAACCTCATCTATTTCGCCGCCAAAATTCCGCTCAACGCCCTGTTCATCTACGGAGCGCTAGGCGCGCCCGAACTCGGCGGTCCGGGCTGCGCGGTCGCAACCGCGATCGCAAGCTGGCTGATCTTCGCGCTCGCCTGGATTTATTGCGCAAAACACCCGTTCTACGCGCCGTTTCGCGTCTTTGGCCGGTGGTCCTGGCCCCACTTCCCCACCCTCTGGAGCCACCTGAAACTCGGCGTACCCATCGGGCTCGCGCTCTTCGTCGAGGTTACTTCGTTCACTTTCATGGCGTTGTTCCTCGCGCGGCTGGGCGCGGCCACCTCGGCCGGACACCAGATCGCATCGAACGTTACCGCCGTTCTCTACATGTTCGGGCTCGCGATCGGAAACGCGACCGCGGTGCTCACCGCGCAGGCAATCGGCGCGGACAATCCGCGCGAGGCGCGGCATACGGGGCTCACCGGCATCGGGATCATGTTCGCCATTTCCGCCTGCGCCGGCGCGGCGATCTTCTTTACGGCGCATCAGATCGTGTTCCTGTACACCCGCGACCCTGCGGTACAGTCGATCGCGATTCAGCTCATGGCCTACATCGCCTTCTTCCAGTTCTTTGACACCTCGCAGGTGGTGATCGTCAACGCCCTCAGGGGCTACAAGATCGCCCTCGTCCCGATGCTCGTCTATACCGTCGCGCTCTGGGGGATCGGACTCGGCGGAGGTTACGCGCTGGGACTCGAGCGGATCGAAGCGGCGAATGCGCTTGGGCTTGCGACACCCATGGGCGCCGCGGGATTCTGGCTCGCGGGCGTCGCAAGCCTCTTCGTTGCCGCAGCGATCCTGTTTGCCTACTTCATGCACGTGAGCCGCCGGCGCGAGAACGCCTTGGCCTGACTCCCGGCGTTGCCCGCAGAGGATCTTTCCTCTATATTCGGCGAGAGATCCGACCCGCAGGAGAATCCATGATCCGCCCAGTTTTTGCCGCGCTCGCCCTCGCTCTGTCCAGCGCACAAGGCCTTGCGCAGGGCTATCCGAACCGCCCTATTCGCATGGTGGTCGGATTTCCGCCGGGCGGCGTGTCCGATGTGCTCTCGCGCGCGATGAGCGCAAAACTGTCGCAGAACCTCGGACAGCAGGTCGTAGTGGACAATCGTCCCGGGGCCGGTACCACCATCGCCTCGGAATTCGTCTCCAGGTCGACGCCGGACGGCTACACGCTCTACTTCTGCGACGCCACCACGCACGCGATCAACGCGAGCCTCTACACCAAGCTCCCCTACGACAGCGTCAAGGATTTCGCTTTCATCAGCCTCGTGGCCTCGACGCCGCTGCTGCTGGTGGTCAATCCTACGCTTCCAGCCAAGACGGTGCCCGAGCTGATCGCGCTGGCGAAATCCAGGGCCGGGCAGCTCAACTACGCTTCCTCGGGCAACGGCACGATCGTCCATCTCGCCGGTGAGAGCTTCAAGTCCATGGCGGGCGTCGATCTGCTGCATGTTCCCTACAAGGGCAGCGCGCCGGCGACCGTGGCAGTGATCGCGGGCGACGTTGCCTTCATTTTTTCGACTATGCCGGCGGCGCTGCCGCACGTGAAGAGCGGTAAGCTCCGCGCGCTGGCGGTGAGCACGCCCGCGCGAGTCGGCGCAGTGCAGGACATCCCGACCGTCGCCGAATCGGGGCTGCCCGCATTCGATCTGACGCTCTACAGCGGAGTCATCGGCCCGGCCGGCATGCCGAGGGAGATCGTGAAGCGGATGAACGGCGAGCTGGCCAAGGTGGTTAATTCCCCAGAAATCAAGGAGTTTTTCGCGACACAGGGCGCGACGCCGATGGCGAGCAGCCCGGAGCAGTTCGCCGACCATATGCGCGCGGACATCGTGAAGCTCGGGAAAGCAGTGAAGGCTTCAGGCGCGAAAGCCGATTGAGCCGAGGCTAGGCGTGGCAAAGAATTTTCTCCCGCGGCACTCGCGCTACGACTACTCGCCGATCACCGAGCGCAAGGACTATTCCTGGCCGGGCGGCAAGCGCCTCGCTTTCTGCATTACGACCAACGTCGAGTGCTTCGCGTTCGGGGTGGGGCTCGGGCACGACAACGCCAAGACGGGCGAGCCCCAGACACAGCGGAACTACTCCTGGCGTGACTACGGCAACCGCGTCGGGATCTGGCGCCTGTTCGATCTCGCCGAGGAACTCAAGCTGCCTCTCGCGCACAACACCAACAGCCTGCTCTACGACTACGTGCCGCAGATCCTCGCGCGAATCCGCGCGAGAGGCGACGAGATCGTCGCCCACGGCCGCACCAATTCGGAAAACCTTCGCGGCCTTTGGGAGCACGACGAAGAACGCATCATCCGCGAGGTGACCGAGACCTTCGCCCGCAACGAGAAGAAACGCCCCCTGGGGTGGATGGGCGCCGGCGCGTACGAGACTTCGGTGACGCCCGACCTCCTGAAGGAGGCCGGCTATACCTACTTAATGGACTGGCCTTGCGATGATCAGCCGATCTGGATGCGAACGCGCTCGGGGCCGATCCTGTCCGTGCCCTATCCGGTCGAGATCAACGACTCTCCGATGATCGTGCACCGGAAACACAGCGCGCGCGAATTCTGCGACATGGTGGTGGACCAGTTCGACGAGATGCTGGAGCAATGCGTGAAACATCCGCTCGTGTGCAACATCTCCATCCACCCCTACGTGTTCGGCCAGCCCTTCAGGCTGCGACCGCTGCGCATTGCGCTCAAACATTGTGTCGAGCACAAATATCGGGACCGCGTTTGGTGGACGAGGCCGGGCGAGATCGCCGAGTTCTGCAACTCCTTGCTGCCGGGAATCATCCCCGGCAGCTGAGAATTTCACCCGGCACCGCAAGGCGCCGGCCACGTTCAATGCGACGCCCCTGCAGGCTTGCCCGGCTGCGGCTGCGCGCCCGCTTGGGACGCCCCTGCCGGCTTGCTTGGCAGCGGCTGCGCGCCGACTTGCGACGTCCATGCCGGCTTGCTTGGCAGCGGCTGCGCGCCGACTTGGGTTTGCGCGGGCACCGCGGGGGTCGGGGCGGGGCTACGGCCCGGATCGGCTGCGCGCGCGACGCCCGCGCCTTGGGTCTCGGGGAGCGCCGCGATGTCGCCGGAGAGCTCGCCGCCTTCCTCGATCGCGATTTTCCCGTAACGGACCTTGCCCGACACTCTTCCCGTAGCGCGAATGACCAGTTGTTTTCGCGCAGTCAGCTCGCCCTCGAAGCGCCCGCGGATTTCGGCGACGTCGATGCCGGCCTTGCCCACGAAAACGCCGTGCTCGGCGATCAGGATGGCGCGGCTGTCCATCGAAGCCTCGACGCGACCCTCGACGACCAGCGTATCGCAGTCGGTGATTTCGGCGCCTTTCAGCTTGATGTCGGGCCCGACGATGAGCTTGCTCACGGTGTCCTCACCGGCTCGGGAAGCTCTGGGGCTATCGTGCAAATCGGGCTTGGGCGCTTCGACCTTGGTCACTTCCGGTTTCGTGGAGTCCGCCCCGCTCGGCGTCAAGGCTTTCTGTAGCTGGCCGTAGGGACTTTGCGTTTGCGGCCGGAGCTGGCCGGGATGCGGATTGTCCTTCCTGCGATAGCTGTCGAGCATGAATACTCCTCTTCAAGATGTGAACGATCAATTTCACGGTTGAAAACCTCCAACCCAAAACGAATTGGCCGGAGCAACGTGCGTGCCACATGCAAGTCGCTCATAGAATCATGCAATTGCCGCAGAGCCGGCGCGCGGTCGGTATGCGACGCCGTCGCTCCGGAGCGACACGCCGTCGTGCGGAATTCTTAAGCTGCTGTTTGAATGGAAATTGGCGCGTCGCGCGAAGGCGACAGCCGGGACGCAGATCGTCACAGACTCCAGGTGCCTTCGAGCGCCGTCGGTCGCCCGAACATGGGCGATCTCACCAACGCTTTCGGCTTGTCGCGCTGGCGCGACGACGGTCTCTACATCGAGTAGCCGCCGGCTCGAGAAGTTTCCCGAGGCTTGACGAATTTCAGAACGAATTCATCCACGGGCACCTTCGGCCGGAATACGATCGAGTCGCGCGGATCCTCGAGATGGCGGAGGAAATCCGCTTCCTCCGCGAGCCTGAATCCCGCCGCCTCGATTTCCCGCCTCAACGTCGCTTCCTCAATGCGATGCAGGGATTTCGCGACGTTTATACCCGCGCCCGTCTGGGCCGAATGGTCGGCGATCACCAACGCACCGCCCGGCTTCAAGGCCTCGAACAGCGCGCGATTCATCTTCGCGCGGTCGACGGTCATGAACGCCGTGTCGTGATAGGCAAAAAAGAAAGTGATCAGATCGAGATCGCGCACGCCGGGCGAGACCGGATCGTCATAGTCTCGCAGCACCCGTACGACGTTCCGCATCGCGGGGGTTTTTGCACGCTCGTCGAAGCGTTCCCTCGCTCTCGGCGAAACCGCCTGTGAGTCCTGCCCGTACACCGTCCCGCCGGGACCCACCGCGCGCGCGAGCAGCTCGGTCGAATAGCCTCCGCCCGCGCCCAGGTCGAGCACCCTCATCCCCGGCCGGACGCCGGTGAACGCGAGCAACAACTCCGGATTTCTTCTCTGATCGGTCTGGCGGTCGGCCTCGGATCGGTCCGGGCTCGACACGATGGCGCGGTAGTCGACGTTCTTGTTCTTGCCCATGCCGGCGCAAGCCGCGATCAATGCCGCGCTGACAAGAACGACCGCCCGGAATAGCGATTCAGCGTTCACGTTCGCCTTTCTGCCGCTCCCTCAGCGACCCTTGAACTTCGGTTTGCGCTTCTCGTTGAATGCGCGAATGCCTTCCCTGCGGTCTTCGGTTCCGACGAGCCGGTTGTAGGTCTCCACTTCGAGCCTCATGGCTGAAGGGAGATCCATCTGCAAGCCGCGGCGGATCGCGTGCTTCGCCTGCCGCACGGACAGCGGTGCGTGGGAGGCGATGCGCCCAGCCACCTCGAGCGTGTGCTCGAGCACTTTTCCAGCCTCGCAAAGTTTGTTGACGACGCCCCAGGCGAGCGCTTCCTCGGCCGAGAAGGGGCGCGCCGCGAGGATCAGCTCTTTCGCGCGCCGTTCACCCACCGTGCGCGGCAGAGTTTGCGTACCGCCTCCGCCCGGCATGATGCCGAGCGATACTTCGGTGAGTGCAAACTTCGCGGTTCGCGACGCATAGGCGAAGTCGCAATGCAGCACGAGCTCCAGACCACCCGCGTAGGCGGCGCCGTTTACCGCGGCGATCACCGGCAGCGGGCACTCGTGCACCAGACCGAACATGCGCTCGAAAATCTCATGCTGATCGAGCCACTGCTTGTCGGTGAACGAGCTCCGCTCCTTGAGATCGGCTCCAGCGCAGAAAGCCCTCTCGCCCGAGCCGGTGAGCACGACGCAGCGATGCCGCTGCTCGGCCTCGAGGCGACGGAAAACGTCGCAGAGGTCAAGAGCGGCCTGCGTGTTGAAAGCATTGGCGACCTCGGGGCGGTCGAGGGTCACCAGGAGAACGGCTTCCGGCCGTTCCTGCACCCGCAGCGTGGCGTACTTTTTCATGCGTGCTCCGCTGCGGGCCGCCCACCACAGCCTGGCCTGCTTACTGCGGCGGCTTGACTCCGTCCTTGCTCACCGTCACGCGGCCGGTCGTGATCTTGCCGTCGGCGGCGACCTGCGCCCCGCTGAATATGGTCGCGCCCCGCACCAAGAGCGACCGGTCACCCGGAACGAAATCGACGATGGGCGTCCCGTTGGGCACCAGAATTTTCTGCGATCCGCCCTTGTATTCGAGCGTCAGCTCGTTGCCGCCCGCCGCTTTCACGACCGAGGCGACATTGGCATTCGTCATGGTATCGCCCGGTGCCGTGTCCCAGGGGGTGTGGCCAGATGGAACGGCCGGTGGCAGCGCATGCACCTCGCTTGCGACCAGCACACCGCTCGCGTTTTTCTTCGCGGTCGAGCCGACGTAGGCGCCCGGCTTGAAATCGGCCAGTGTGACTGCCTTGGCGGCGACAACGGCAAGGTTCGGGGCCAGATTGATCTTGAGATCCTTGCCGTCGCGGGTCTTCACCGAGAGCACGTCTCCGTCCAAGCTCGTGATGGTGCCGCGGATGCGCATCGGGGTTTGCGCGCCGGCGGCGGCGCTCACCAGCGCAAACACTCCGGCAAACAACAGCAATGCAACTCTCTTCATGATTGTGCTTCCTCCTTGAAAGGCCCGACGGGCCGGTTGAACGGCAAGGCTCGCTTGCGGGCGACACGTTAACGCCGCCGGCAAGGCTTCCATTCCGGCGCGGTGCAACTATTGTGGCAGATTCCGGACCGTTCCGCGCCGCACTAGAGCCCGAGCAGCCGCCGGGCGTTGTCGTCGACGATTTTTCGTTTTGCGTCCTCGTCAAGGCGGGGGTGGGCGGTAACGATATCGACGGGTCGTTCGTAAGCGATCGGAAAGCAATAGTCGCTGCCCATCATAACGCGGTCGGCACCGATCACCCTGACCAGATATTCGAGTACGTCGTCGGAGTAGCCGACCGTGTCGTAATAAAAGCGTCGCAGGTAATCGATCGGCGGATGCTTCACGTGCTTCAGGTCGGCACGCTTTTCCCAACCCCGGTTGAGCCGTCCGACGAGCCAAGGGAACGCGCCTCCCGCGTGGGGCAGGCAGACGACGAGCTTGGGAAATCGGTCGAGCACGCCCCCGAAGATGAGATGGGCGGCCGCGATCGCCGACTCGAAAGGGTTGCCGAGCAGGTTGGTGAGGTAGTAGGCGCCCAGACGCTGGTGGCCGATCACCTCGACCGGGTGCAGGAAAAGCGGCAATCCGCTCGCCTCGATGTGCTCATAGACAGGCAGGAATGAAGCGTCGGACAGGTCCTTTGCGCGGATCTGGGTGGCGACATAAAAACCGCGCATGCCGGGCAGCTTGGCGGCGCGCCCGACTTCCTTCACCGCGAGCGCAGGCTCGTGCATCGGCAGTGTCGCGAGGCCGACGAGCCGCTTCGGATGCCGCTCGTGCGCCCGCGCGAGCGCGTCGTTGTAGGTCTCGCTGATGCCCTGAGCCAGCTCTCCATCCGCCCAGTACACCATCGGCTGCGACAGCGACAGCGCGTGAACCTCCACGCCTTGCTCGTCCATCGCCGCGAGCCTGGCGTCCAAATCGACGAATTTCGGGCCGACGGGCCCGGTCATCAGATGGCCGTGCTTGAACTGCGGACCCTTGCCCTCGATCATCTTGTGCTCGAAACCGTGACTGGGTCCATGCTTCGCGATCAGATCGAGAAAGCTTTGCGGAAAATAGTGCGCGTGCACGTCGATCGGTGCGTAGTGGCTCATCGCGGCTCCCTTTTTCCGGGGATTCTACCTTGGCGAGGACCACCCCATTTATAATTCGTCACGAAAGCTCGCGGGAGATCGAAGGAATGGAAGAACGGGTCAGCTTTGTATCGGACGGATTGAAGCTTGCGGGCGTGCTTCATCTGCCCGACCCGCCCGGCCCCGGGGCGCGGCGCGCCGCCTTTCTCGTCCTGCACGGATTCGGCAGCAACAAAGACGGCGGCGGCGGAACGACAGTCGCCAAGATGCTCGCCGGGTTGGGGTATGCGGCGCTGCGCTTCGACTTCCGCGGCTGTGGAGAAAGCGAAGGCGAGCACGGACGGGTCATCTGCAAGGAGCAGGTCAGGGACACGAGGAACGCGCTATCGTTCCTCGCCGGCCGCTCGGACATCGGTCCGAAACGCATCGGCGTAGTCGGCCAGAGCTTCGGCGCGGCGGTCGCCGTATACGCGGCGGGCGTAGACCGGAGGATCGCTGCCTGCATCTCCTCAGGGGGCTGGGGCGACGGGGCAAAGAAATTCCGCAGGCAACACGCCTCGCCCCGGGCCTGGAAGAAGTTCAGCGCCATGATGAAAGAGGGAAAGCGCCGCAAGCGCGCAGGAAAACCGATGAGCGTGCCGCGCTACGACATCGTGCCCATCCCGCCGCGCCTGCGCGGCAACCTCGCGCCGGGCTCGATCATGGAGTTTCCCTTCGAAGTGGTGGAAACCATGTACGCGTTCAACGCGAACGAGGTCGTCGGGAGGATCGCACCGCGGCCTTTGCTTCTGCTTCATTCGGCGAACGACTCCGTGACGCCCACCGAGCAATCGGTCGAGCTTTTCGAGCGTGCCGGAAAGCCGACCGATCTCCACCTCATCGCCGACGTCGACCATTTCATGTTCTCGGAAGGGAACACGCTGGTCGTCAATCTCGTGCGCAATTGGCTCGACAAGTACTTTCCCGCGCGGGGCTGATCCCGGAATGAGCAAGACGCAATTGCGCGCCGGCCAAGCGGCGCCGACCGCTTCGGCCGAGGCGCTCAAGCGCTTTGCGACGGACGTCTTCGCGCACGCCGGCATGCCGAAAGCCGACGCCGCGATCGTCGCCGATGTCCTCGTCTGGGCGAATCTCAGGGGCGTGGACACGCACGGCATCATGAGGATTCCTCGCTACGTCGATCTCATCGAAACCGGCGACATGAATCCCAGGCCCGCGATCGCGATCCGCACCGAGACGCCCGCCTCGGTCCTGATCGAAGCCGATCGCGCGGCGGGGCCGGTCGCGATGACGCGCGCCACCGCCGAGGCCGTGCGCAAGGCCCGGGACGCCGGCGTGGGGCTCGCGCTGGTCCGGGCGACCACGCACACGGCAGCGCTCGGCTATTACACGCTCGCCGCAGCTCGCGAGGGCATGGCCGCGATC
>Ga0137463_1000257_pt1 | contig 20279 bp, 13 predicted proteins | sample EasRivERMGT800_2_FD_102333 | JGI IMG/M metagenome (GOLD analysis project Ga0137463, IMG submission 102333) | Soil microbial communities from meander-bound floodplain in the East River, Colorado, USA - East River MetaG ERMGT800_2 | ecosystem: Environmental > Terrestrial > Soil > Floodplain ...
CCGCTTCTTCGCCTTGCTGGTGCGCTTCGGTGTGCGCCGCACAGCCTTCGCCGGGCCGGCCGCCTTGGCCGCCACCGCCTCGACCTCGACGAGAAATTCCGGCTTGGCGAGCGCGGAAATGATCACCGAGGTCGACGCCGGCCGGTGACCGTCGAGAAATCCCGCGCGCACCTGTGCGAAGCGCGCAAAATTCTCGTAGCGGGTGAGGAACGAGGTGATCTTGACGATGTCGCGGATGCCCATGCGGGCGCCGGCGAGGACCGCTTTGATGTTCGTCCATACCACTTCGGTCTGCTCCTCGATGGTCGACGGAATGCTGCCGTCGGGCCGGACGGGAATCTGGCCGGCGACGTACAGCCAGCGGGCATTGGTTGGTATTTCCACACCGTGCGAATAGCTTCCGTTGGGAGCAGCGGTGGATTCCGGATTGAAGAACCTGGGCATGCGGATCTCTCCTGGTGAAGCGCCCGAGCGGCGCTGCGTATGCATCAGCGGGCTATTCTATCCAACTCGTTGCGCTCCTGCCGGTACCGGCTCGGGTATCATGCCGCGGACGGATTGAATGCGATGACCCCGAACCGATCTCTCGTGTGCGCCGTGCTCGCCTGCGGCGCGATTCTCCTCGGCGGCTGCGCGCTGTTCGGGGAGATCTACAACGTCCAGGAAATCGAAAACTGGGCGAAGGACAACGAACCGCTGGCGGAGTCCGGCCGGATTCCCTGGTCGCAGTTCTACGCGCAGTACCTGGAGAAGGTCGCGGCGGTTCCGGCGTCGGACCAGGCCTGGGTCAGCGAGCGCCTGGGGATCCTGATGACGGCGGCGCGCCTCTACGAGGACGGGCGGCTCGACAAGGCGGCATTCGATTCGATCCGGGGCATCGTCCGCACCTACAGAACGATCGACGATCCCGCCGCCAACACCCTGGCGCGCGCGGCGCTGGTCAGCGCCCTGAAGGCGAGGGAAACCGCAGTTTCTCCGCCGGGCCGGTAAGCGGCCGGGATTCAGAACCCGACCGCGAGGCTGTCGCGCCGGGGATCGGAAGCGCACAGGTAACCGTCCTCGAGCCGGTGCGCGATCTGGGAACAGCCGAAATCCGTGTAGCCCTCGGGCAACTCCACGATCTTGTGGCCGCGGTGCGCGAGTTCGTCGAGCGTCGCCTTGGGCCACTCGCGCTCGAAATTGACTTCCATGCCCTGCACGACGCGGAAGCGCGGGCCATCGATCGCGCCCTGCGGCCCCTGCCCGTAGTCGGCCATGCGCACCATGAGCTGGGTGTGCCCCTGTGGCTGCATGCTGCCACCCATCAGGCCGAAGCTCATCAGCGGCTCGCCGTCGCGCATCACGAATCCGGGGATGATGGTATGGAACGGGCGCTTGTGCGGCGCCACCTGGTTGGGATGGCCGGGCGCGAGCCCGAACCCGGCGCCGCGGTTCTGCAGGCTGATCCCGGTCCCGGGAACGACGACGCCCGAGCCGAACCCCATGAAGTTCGACTGGATCATCGACACCATCATGCCGCTCGCGTCCGCGGCGGTGAGATAGACGGTTCCGCCCTTGGGCGGCGCGCCGTGGCCGAAGTTCTGCGCGCGTTTCAGGTCGATCGATGCAGCACGGGATTTCAGGTAGTCCGGATCGAGGAGTCTCGCCGGCGCGAGATCCATGGCCCGCGGATCGGCGACGTAGCGGTAGGCGTCGGCGAACGCGAGCTTCACCGCCTCGATCTGCAGGTGCACGCTGTCGGCGGAATCCACCGGGTGATCGGCCAGGTCGAAGTGCGAAAGAATGCCCAGGGCCATCAGGCAGACGATGCCCTGGCCGTTTGGCGGAATCTCGTGAACCGTGAGGTCGCGGTAACGCTGGCTGATGGTGCCCGGCCAGTCGTTCACGTGCGCGGCCAGGTCCTGTCGCGTCATCGCGCCGCCGTTCGCGCGGGCGTGGGCCTCGATTTTTTGGGCCAGTTCGCCGCGATAAAAGGCTTCGCCCCGGGTGGCGGCGATCTTCTCGAGCGTCCTGGCCTGGTCCGGAAAGCGGAAGATCTCGCCCGTGCGCGGCGCGCGCCCGTCGGGCATGAAGGCCTCGGCGAATCCCGGTTGCACGCGAAGCTCCGCCACCTGCAGCTCCCAGCGCGCGGCGACGAAGGGGGAAACCGGGAAGCCGTTCGCCGCGTATTCGATCGCCGCTTCGAACAGCCTGCCGAAAGGGAGCTTGCCAAAACGCTGCGAGAGCTCGGCCCAGGCGGACACGCAGCCGGGGACCGAGACGCTGTTCCAGCCGCGCGTCGGCACGGCCTTCTGCCTCTTGAAGTAGTCCGGCGTCCACGCTGCCGGCGACCGGCCCGAGGCGTTCAGCCCGTGCAACTGCCTGCCGTCCCACACGATGGCAAAGGCATCGCTGCCGATGCCGTTGGAAATCGGCTCGACCACGGTGAGCGTGATCGCGGCGGCGAGCGCCGCGTCCACCGCGTTGCCGCCGGCGAGCAGCATGCGCAGCCCCGCCTGCGCCGCGAGCGGCTGCGATGTGGCGACGACGTTTCTCGCCAGCGTCGGCCGGCGGCGTGTCGGATAGGGCGTGTCGAATACGAGGGGATTCGCGGCTCGTTGCAGCATCGGGATCCTGTTACGAACTAGACTTTCGCGGCGGCCGAGAGCGCATTGTCCACGTCCCAGAGAATGTCGTCCAGCGTTTCCAGCCCGACCGAGATGCGGATCATGTCGGGCATGACGCCGGCATTGGCCTGCTCCTCCTCCGACATCTGCCGGTGCGTGGTCGAGGCGGGATGGATGATGAGCGTCTTCGCATCTCCGATGTTGGCGAGATGGCTCATGAAAGTCGCCGCCTCGATGAACTTTACTCCCGCCTTTGCCCCGCCCTTGACGCCGAAGTTCAGGAGTCCGCTCGCGCCTTTCGGCAGGTATTTCTGCGCGAGCCGATAGTACTTGTTGTCCGGCAAGCCAGGGTAATTCACCCATGACACGCCGGGATGCTGCTTCAGGAATTTCGCCACGGCGAGCGCGTTGGCGCAGTGCCGCTCCATTCTCAGAGGCAGTGTTTCCAGCCCCTGCAACAGCATCCAGGCATTGAACGGCGAGAGCGCCGGCCCGAAAGTGCGCAGCGTCTCCATGCGCGCGCGCATGGTGTAGCCGAAATCGCCGAAGGTCTCGAAGAAGCGCACCCCGTGATAGCCGCGCGAGGGTTCGGTCATGCCCGGAAAGTTGCCGTTGTCCCAGGGAAACTTGCCCGACTCGACGATGATCCCGCCCATGGTGGTGCCGTGGCCGCCGATGTATTTGGTGGCCGAGTGCACCACGATGTCCGCGCCCCATTCGAACGGGCGGCACAGATATGGCGAGGGCACGGTGTTGTCGATCATGAACGGCACGCCGGCTTGGCGCGCGATCTTGGCGACCGCCTCGATGTCGACGATGTTGATGAGCGGGTTGCCCAGCGTTTCGGCGTAGACGAGCTTGGTCTTGCCGGTGATCGCCTTGCGGAAGTTCTCCGGATCGTCGGGATCGACGAAGGTGGTGGTGATGCCGAGTTTGGCGAGGTTTATCGCGAGCAGGGTGTAGGTGCCGCCGTACAGCGTGGCGGCCGAAACGATGTGGTCGCCCGCCTCGCACAACGTGAGGATCGCGGTCATCTCCGCCGCCTGTCCCGAGGCTGTGGCGACCGCGGCGCGCCCGCCTTCCAGCGCGGCGACGCGCTCCTCGAACACCGCGGTGGTCGGGTTCGACAGTCGCGTGTAGACGTTGCCGAAGGTCTGCAGGTTGAACAGGCTCGCGGCGTGCTCGGCCGAATCGAAGACGTAGGAAGTGGTCTGGTACAGCGGCACCGCGCGCGAGCCCGTTGCTGCATCGGGGATCTGCCCGGCGTGCAGCGCGAGCGTCTCGATACCGTACTTGCGGTCAGCCATCCGGGGTGTGGTAAATCATTGCGCGAAGAGAAAACGCGGGCGTTCCCGCGCCGCGGAACTATAGCACGCGCGTTCGGTTCAATGCGCCGGCCCGAGCCATCGGTTCAGGTTCCGGACAAAAGCAAACGGGCGGCGGCGATTCAGACTCTTTCGCGCACGCCTGTCTTCTGGTCCTCTGCGGAGTACGCCACCACACGATTGCGCCCGGCCTGCTTCGCCAGATATAGCGCCTCATCGGCACAACGCACCAAAGCTTCGGCTTCGCGCGCATGATCCGGGAAAGCCGCTACACCGATGGAAACCGTAACGCTCCCGAGCGCCCGATTGTTGTGTTCGAGCTTGAGCTTGGCAACTTCCTCCCGCAGTTGCTCGGCCTTGCGCAGCGCGGCCTCCAACGGGCACTCGGGCAGGAGTACCAGGAATTCCTCGCCACCGTACCGGCTGGCGACGTCGGACTGTCGCGCAAACCGCTTGAGCACGCCGGCCAGCTCCCGCAACACCAGATCGCCCGCTTCGTGGCCGAAGGTGTCGTTGAAGCGTTTGAAGTGATCGATGTCCAGCATGACGGCGCCGACGGGCCGGCCATGGCGCTGCGCGCGGCGCAGTTCCAGACTGAACCATTCCTGCACGTAGTGGCGGTTATAAAGACCCGTGAGCTCGTCGCGCATCGCCTGCTCGTGGAGCCTCTCATGCAATCCCAGATTCGCGATGGCGAGAGCGACGTACTCCGCGACCGAATTGATCAGATCCAGGTCCTCGTCGGAGCAGCGCCAGGATTGCGGCGAAACGCGTGGACTCTGCAGATGCAGCGTCCCGACTACCTCGTTCTGCGCGATCATGGGAACGCAAACGTAGGCGCGGGGTGTCTCGCCGGAGAAGTGACGGCAGTTGGGCTGCTTTGCGGAGTCGGCCACATGGTACAGATGGCCCCGGCGCACGGCATGGCAGTCGTTCGGCGAGAACACTTCCTCGAGCCCTTCCGGAGAGGACCAGCTGGCCGCGGCTTCGCTGCGGGAGTGCGAGGCATCGAGCAGAAACATCGCCCCGGCCTTCCCGGGCAGCAACTCCGGCATGTGCCTGGCGATCACCTCGTATCCTTCCTTCGGACTGAGGCAGGATTGCAGATTCTCGCCGAACGCCCTGAGCAAGGCCGCCTCGCGGTTGCGTTTCGCGAGCTGCACGCCGCGAGACTCGGAGATTCCGAGCGATGTGAACAACCAGAACAGCAGCGCGCTGATCGCTAGAGCGGCCGTCAGAATCGTCGCGATCGCGACCCTGTCCAGCGAATCGACCGGGTCCTCGCGCGGGACCACCCTCAGCCGCCACTCGCGGTCTCCGACGGCGACGCGCTGGGTCACGGCGTACGCGGAGAAATCCGCAGACGCGGCGGCGCCCGGCGCTTTGCTGTCGAACAGCAGCTTGTCCTCGGACGCGTGGTCGCCCGACGCGTCGACATGCTCGTATATCTGCAGTTGCGCGCGGGACAGGCTCTCTTTCGAAAGCGCCGCCTCTATCATTTCATTGACGCGCAGGGTCGAGCCGACCATGCCCCAGTAGAGGCGCTGCCGCTCCTCGAGCGACTGCGGCACGCCGCCGCCGCGGTATACGGCGAGCCGCAACAGCGTGCTGGTCACGCTGGTACTGCTGTCCCTCACCAGGCTGACTCCCGAGCTCGAAGCCATCAGGCCAGTGTCGCGTGCGCGGTCCACGGCCGCTCTACGCAGCGGATCCACATTCATGTCGAGCCCCCAGGCTACGAGGTTCTTTCCCATGGGCTCGATATAATTCAGCACGACGTACTCGGGGCGCTCCCCCGGGGGCTTGATGGCGAATTCCGGCAACCCTTTGACGAGCGGGCTCGTCTCGGCGCGCACTGCGCGCTCGAATTCCCGCTTCCCTGTGTGCGGGACGCGGACTGAAAATGAAATGTTGGTGAGACCGGGATAGCGCTCGACCAGGGAGAGCGTCTGCGCGAATTGATGGAAATTGTCGCGGGTCACATTCCGAGAGGAGTCGAACAGCCCGCGCAGCGCGAAGAGCACGTCCCCGTAGGCCCGGATTCGCGATTGCACGTCGTTGGCGACGCCGATGGCGACCGTCTCGAACCTCGAGCGTGCTTCCTGCCGCACATTGAGGTCGAAGTAGTAGGGGCTAGCGGCGGAAAACGCGAGGCTCGCCGCAAGCACGCCCCAGCGCAGCCAGCGATGGCGCATCGGCAGCTGCCGGAGCCGGGCGATCAGATCTCGCGTTGCGTCATCGGGTGCGGACACGGATATTCGCTCTCGTGCGGTGCGGCGCTCGGCAGTTCTTGGCCAACATTGCCGCCGTCGCGCGTTTTCCCCTTCGCGTTTCCCGATAAGAGTATGGCCCTAAAACTTCCGGGTGTCGTTGCCTATCCTCTTATAGCCAACACTCGCTGGATCGTCACTTGCCTTCCGGAGGCGCAGAGGCGCCGCGGCGGTAAATGAGGTGGTAGACCAGCGCGACGAGCACGCTGCCGCCGACGATATTGCCTGCGATAACGAGGGCGAAGTTGCGCAGCATGTGAGCCGCGTCGATCAGCTCGGCGCCGGGGACGGCGGACGGAGCAACCGACAGGTACAGCATCGCGATCGGGAAGAAGTACATGTTGGCGATGCTGTGCTCGAACCCCGCGGCGACGAACGCCGAGATCGGGAACACGATGGCGATCGCCTTGTCGGTGACGCTGCGTCCGGCAAACGCCATCCACACCGCCATGCACACCAGGATGTTGCACAGCACGCCGCGAAAGAATGCCTCCACCGCAGGCAGCGCCGCTTTGGCTGCGGCGATCTTTACCGCCTGCGCGGCCACCGCGCCGCCGTTCGTGCCGAGATGTCCGGAGAGAAATACGATTATCGCGAGTCCGGCGGCGCCCACGAAGTTGGCGGCGCAGACGATGATCCAGTTGCGCAGCACCTCGGCCGAGGTGACCTTGCCCTCGGCCCAGGCCATGGCGATCAGGTTGTTGCCGGTGAACAGCTCCGCGCCGGCGACGACCACCAGGATCAGGCCGAGGGAGAATGCCAATCCTCCCAGCAGGCGCGCCGCCGCGAAACCGAGCGTCGCGTCGCTCGTCACCAGTGTGAAGCAGAGCGCGCCCAGCCCGATGAAGCCGCCGGCGAGCACGCCCAGCATGGCCAGGGGCAGGAACGGCATCCGCGCCTTGGCTACGCCGACGCTCTCCACACGCGCGGCGATCTCGCGCGGCGAGTAGGCGTCAAAACCGAAAAGATCGCTCATGGCTGGGGGTGACGATTCAGTACGGCAGCCATCGCGGCCGTTTCGCGGAAATGACCCGCGTGTTGACCCCACACAGGGAGTCGAACAAGGGGGCACACCCCCTTGTATATCCCCCGTATTTGCGGGTCAACACGCTCAGTACGGCAGCCATTGCGGCCGTTTCGCGGAAATGACCCGCGTGTTGACCCCACACCAGTTGAGACCCCCGAAGAGGCGTCCGTGCTCGATCTTGACGCAGCGGTCCATGACCGCTTCGAGCCCGGCCGCCTCGGCCTTCTTCGCCGCTTCCGAGTTCACGACGCCGAGCTGCTGCCACAGCACTTTCGCGCCGATCGCGATCGCGTCTTCGGCGATCGGCATGATGTCTCCGGTTTTTCTGAAGCAATCGACAATATCCACCTTCACCGGGATTTCGCGCAGAGACTTGTAGCAATTCTGCCCGAGAATGGCGTCGTAATTCGGGTTGACGGGAATCACGGTGTAGCCATGCTCGATCATGTACTTTGCCGCGAAGTAGCTCGGTCGAAACCAGTCGCCCGACAGGCCGACGACCGCGATGACCTTGTTCGCCTTGAGAATGCGGCGCAAGCCGGGAATGTCGTCGACCATGGATTTTCTGGAGGCGTTCGGGACGATTCTATCCAATCGGCCCGCGCGGCGCACCGCCGCGCAGGGTTGCGGTTTTTCGGACGGCCACCCCCGCCGAGATATTCCTAGTTTGCTTTCGGCAGCAGGGCGGTCACGGACTCGAAAGGCGCGGGCCGGCCGAGGAGGTAGCCCTGCAGCTGGTCGCACTCGAAATGTCGCAGGACCTTTGCCTGGTCCTCCGTCTCCACGCCTTCGGCGATCACCTTGAGATTGAGCGAGTGCGCGAGCGAGATGATGGTCGAGACGATAGTCATGCTTTCCGCGTTCGCCGACATGGTGTCGACGAAAGATTGGTCGATCTTGAGCGCGGTGATCGGGAGTTTGGCGAGGTAGCGGAGCGAGGAGTGTTCGGTGCCGAAATCGTCCACCATGATGTCCACGCCCGCCTCCCGCAGCGCCGTCAGCCTGGGGATGATCTCCTCGATGTTCTTCATGATCCGGCTCTCGGTGATCTCCAGGTCCAGCCCGCCACCGGGTATGCCGTTCGAGGTGCGGTTGTCGCCGATGATGGATTTCACGGTGTCGACGAAATCCTTCTGCTGCAACTGGATCGCCGAGACGTTCACTGCGATCCGCGGGGCGCGCAGTCCCGCCGCGCGCCAGCGGCCGAAGTCGGAGAGCGCCTTGCGGATCGCCCAGAAACCGACCTCCAGGATCATTCCCGTTTCCTCGAGCAGCGGGATGAACCGGCCCGGCGGCACCAGGCCGGTGTCGGGATCCTGCCAGCGGATGAGCGCCTCGACGCCGGTAATCGAACCGCTCGTAGCATCCACTTTCGGCTGGTAGTGCAGCACGAACTGCTCGGCCTCGATGGCGCGGCGCAGCTTGTTCTCGAGCCTGAGCGTCTCCGCCACCTTCGCGTTGAGCGAGGGTTCGTAGAATAGATAAGTCTCGCTCGAGGCCTTGGCCTTCTTGAGCGCGGCCTCGGCGTTCCGGAACAGCGTTTCCGCGTCGGCGCCGTCGTTGGGATAGATCGCGATGCCGATCGCCAGGGAGGCTATCAATTCCTGCCCTTCGACCAGGAATGGTTGCCGGAATGTTTCGACGTGGAGGTTTTCGATGTGGTGCGCGACCTCCGAGATCTCCTGGATGTCCGGCAGAAACGTGGCGAAGGAATCTCCGGCGATACGCGCGAGATTCTCGGGATCGCGCATGTTTTTCGGCAGGCGCGCCGCGATCTGCTTCAGCAGCTCGTCTCCTGCGTGCCGCCCGAACGTTTCGTTGATCAGCCGAAAGCGCTTGACGTCGCCGATCATGAGCACGAGCCGGCTCGACGACTGGGCGGCTGTGTGCAGCGCCTGCGAAAGGCGCTCCAGCAGCAACGTCCGGTTCGGCAGGCCTGTCAGCTCGTCGTAATAGGCGACATAGGCAAGCTGCTTCGCCTTGGCCAGATGATCGAGCGCGAACGAGATATCGCCGGCCAGCTCGGTCAGCAGCTTCAGTTCGTCCTCGCTGAAAAAATTTCGCTCTCTGGCGAACAGCGTCAGCGTAGCCGCCACTTCGCCATCCAACATCAGCGGCATGGTGATGATGGATTGGAGGCCCTTTCGCAGCGCCTCATTGCGCCGCGATCCGCCGGCCCCGGGATCGGCACTGATGTCGTTGGTGATCACGGGCTTCTTTCCGCGGATCGCGCGGCCCACTATTCCCTGCCCTTCCGGAATGTCGCCGCGCGCGCTCGCCTTCATGGACGTCGTGCTTTCGTCCATCCCCTTCCAGGCGACCGGCGTGACCTCGAGCGTGGTCCGGTCGAACTCGCCGATCCAGGCCATGCCGAAGTTTCCGTCCTCGACCGCGATGCGGCAGGTCTGGTCGAAAAGCTCCTGGCGATCGCGCACGCGCACGATTAGCGTATTGATTCCGCTCAGCACCGCATAGACCCGGTTGAGGCGAACAATCTTTGCCTCCGCCTGCTTCTGCTCGGTGACGTCCTGGATCGTATTGAACCAGCGCTGCCTGCCGTCCAGGCCGACTTGACCCTGGAGCGGCTCCATTACCTGCCGCACGTAAATCCATGCGCCGTCCGGGCGGCGCAACCGGTAATCGACGTCCGTGCGCGCGCTCGTAACGCCGGCTTCGATCGCCTTTCCGCGAAACATCGCGCGGTCGTCCGGGTGCAGGAGGTCGAGCCATTCGCGCGTGCTTCGGGGCAACTGGGCGGAATCGATCCCCATCAGCTGCGGCAGGGTTTCGGACCAGCTCTCGAACGACCCGTCCGGCCCGGTGATCACCTGCGCAAGCTTCGCCATCAGCTGGGCGCGGCGCAGCCCCGCCTCGCTCGCTGCCAGCGCCTGCTGGGCTTCATTCCGCTCGGTGACGTCGCGCACGATGCCCTGGTTCAAGCCTGTGCTGAGCCGGCGGATCGAAACTTCGACCGGAAGCAGCGAGCCGTCCTTGCACCGCATCATGCGCTCGAACAGGCGGCTCCTGACCTCGCCAAGATTCGCGAGGCGCTGCGCGAACGGGGCTCTTTCCGCCTCGAGATAGGTGGCGGCCACGTTGAGGCACAGCAACTCCTGCTCGCTGTATCCCAGCATTTCGCAAAAACGGGAGTTGACGAGCTTGAAGTTGCCCTGCTCGTCGGTGACGAAAATGCCGTCCGAGGCCTGCTCGATGAGCTCGCGATACTTGACTTCGCTCTGCCGCGAGGCCCGCTCGGCCTGCCGTGCCTCCTCGCTCAGCCGCTTGCGCTCCAGCACCTTCTGGACAGCCGGGCCGATCCGCGACAAGCGGTCTTTCAGGAGGTAGTCGGAGGCGCCGCGCTTGATGCACTCGGCCGCGATCTCGTCGCCGAGCGAGCCGGTGATGACGATCACCGGAACGTCTGCTCCCTGCTCGCGCAACACATCCAGCGCTTCGAAGGCGCCAAACCCCGGCACATTGAAGTCCGCGAGCACGATATCCGGCTTTGCCTCCAGCGCGGTCAGGTAGTCAGGCTTGCGATCGACGCGCGTCCATTCGATTTCCATGCCGGATTGGCGCAGCGCGTCGGCCATCAGCTCCGCGTCCGGAGCCTGGTCCTCGAGTATCAGCACGCGCAGCCGGTTACCCATCTCAGTTCGCCTGCGGAAGCTCGTTGAGTCCGAGCCAGTAATCGCAGAGCCGTCTGGCGACGTCCCTGAAACGTTCGAAGTCCACCGGCCTCACGACGTAGCCGTTCGCGCCGAGCCGGTAGCCCTCGGCAATGTCGCGCGCTCTGGGGTTCAGTCTATTGATGCAGATCAAAAATGCCCGCAATTTGAGCCTCCGACTAGGGTACGCCCTTTCCTGCTCCTGTCAGGAGCTATTCCTGTTGTCGAGGTGTTTCCGCCGGGGTATTCCTGACACCGGATGTCGGGTTTACCCGATATTCCGCCCGAAGGCGGCGCTCCCCTTGCTCCAATCGGCTCGCGCGGCGCTGCGGTATAGTTGCAGCCTTTCGGAAAGCGCACTGCATGGCAATCACCGGCACACCCAGGACCGCAGCGCAAATCCTCGTCGACGCGCTCAGGATCCACGGCGTCGACACCGCGTTCTGCGTTCCCGGCGAGAGCTATCTCGCGGTGCTCGATGCGCTCTACGACGCGCGCAACGCAATCCGGCTGATCGTCGCGCGCCAGGACGGCGGCGCTGCCTACATGGCCGAGGCTTGGGCCAAGGTTACGGGCCGGCCGGGCATCTGCTTCGTCACCCGCGGTCCCGGCGCGACCAACGCTGCGATCGGCGTGCACACCGCGATGCAGGATTCCTCGCCGATGATCCTCTTCATCGGCCAGGTGCCGGGCGAATTCGTCGAACGCGAATCGTTCCAGGAAATCGACTACCGCCGCATGTTCGGGCCGATGTCGAAGTGGGTCGCGCAGATCGACCGCGCCGATCGCGTTCACGAGTACGTGAGCCACGCCTTTCACCTCGCCACGTCGGGGCGCCCGGGGCCGGTGGTGCTCGCGCTTCCGGAGGACATGCTCACCCAGACCGCTGCGGTAGCGGACGTGGCGCGCTACCAGGTGGTGCAGGCGAGCCCCGCGGCGGGCGACATGGAGAAACTTCGCGGGCTGCTCGCGCAGGCGCAGCGGCCGCTCGTCATTCTCGGCGGCACGGTGTGGACACCCGAGTCCTGCCGCGACCTGCAGGTTTTTGCCGAAAAGAGCGGCGTGCCGGTCGCATGCTCGTTCCGCTTCCAGGACCTGTTTGACAACCGCCACAACCATTACGTCGGCGATGTCGGCATCGGCATCAACCCGAAGCTCGCCGAGCGCGTGCGCACGGCAGACCTGCTGCTCGTCGTCGGTGCGCGCCTGGGTGAAATGACCACCGGTGCCTATACCCTTCTCGAGCCGCCACGGCCGCGGCAGACGCTGGTCCACGTGCACGCCGGCGCCGAGGAGCTGGGCCGCGTCTACCAGGGCGAGTTGCTGGTCAATTCGGGCATGCCGCAGTTCGCCGCTGCGCTGGAGAATCTGAAAATGGACGGCAGCGCCTGGAAAGCCTGGCGCGAACAGGCGCGCGCCGAGTATCTGGAGTGGACGAAGCCGGTCACGAACCCGGGCAGGGTGCAGCTGGCCGAGATCGTCGCCTGGCTGCGCGAGCGTCTTCCGCAGGATGCAATCATCGCCAACGGCGCCGGAAACTTCGCCGGCTGGATATCGCGCTTCTACCGCTACCCGGGTCTGCGCACCCAGGTCGCGCCGACCAACGGCTCGATGGGCTACGGCGTTCCCGCCGGCATCGCGGCGAAAGTCGCGCATCCGGAGCGACTCGTGGTCTCGATCAACGGCGACGGAGATTTCCTGATGAACGGGCAGGAGCTCGCGACCGCGGTGCAGTACGAGCTGCCAATCGTTTTCGTCGTCGTCAACAACGGCATGTACGGCACGATCCGCATGCACCAGGAGCGCGATTACCCGGCGCGCGTCTACGGAACGACGCTTGTGAACCCGGATTTCGCGGCGCTCGCCCGCGCTTATGGCGCCTACGGAGAAACGGTCGAGGAGACGCGGCAGTTCGCGCCTGCCTTCGAGCGCGCGGTCAGCGAATCCGGGGCGGCGCGCAAGCCGGCGCTGATCGAAGTGCGAATCGATCCGCAGGCGATCACCACGAGCACGACACTCGATGCCATCCGGGGGAGGGCGCTGAAGCGATAGCCCGCGCGGCGGCGGTGGTGCTCACCGCAAATTCGCGACGAACACCACGTACGGTGGGATGGCGCCGCTCGGATAGAAGCCGCCGCCGTAGGTTTTCCAGATCCGGGCGGCTTCCTCGTGCTCGCCCGCGACGTGCCCGCCGAGCATCGCCGTAAGGAGAAGGAAACGTCCCCAGTTATCGCCTCCCTCGACCCGTCCCACGAGCAGCTTGCGGGCGCGCTCGAGCATTCCCCGCGCATCGCGCGAGGCGACCGCCGCGTATACGCCGAGCCTGTCACGGACGTGCGTCGACAGGCTCCCCGGGCCGCAACCGAGCCACTTGGGATCGCTCCAGAGAGCGCGGCTCAGCTCCGGTGCGAGGTGCGCCAGGGTCATTTCCGCGGCCCACTGCAGCTTGTCGATCGTCGCCTTCGGCGGTTCGGTGCCGCACAACGCTCCGCGCCGTTTCAAGGTGAGCAGGGCGGTGCGCACGATCTCGTTCCGTGTGCGGAGCGGGTCCGCGGAAGGCGTGGCAAGGCCCCGTTCCAGTTCGAGGGCCATCGATTGGGCGACTACCGGAGCGGAAAAATCGAATTCGGGCAACGGGTCGCGCAAATAGACGGTGGTCGAGCCGCCGACCATATCGAGAATCGGGAGCGGTGCCTTTGCCAGCGAGAAAATCGCGTCGGCAAAGGTCCTCTCGAAGCGCGCGCGGGGAGCTTCGAGCTGAACGAACAGGCGGAAGTCGGAATTCGCCGGCGCACCGAGCGGCGCCAACAGCAGCGAGATCTCGCGTTTCGTGCCCACCTTGCGCGCGCTGATGTCCTCCACGTGCCTGATGCCCAGGCGGGCGAGCTGCTGCGTGAAGATGGACTCTTTCTGCGGCAACGGACCCGCACGCGGCACGCGGCCTTCGGCCACCGCGACCACCACCAGATCGACTGAATTCGCCGCGTACACTTCGTAGTCCGCGAAGTTCTCGCCGAGGGCAGTGAGAATGGAGGCGAGCAGCCGGTCGTTGAACTCGTAGATCTGCAGCCACTGCACGAACACGCCACCCGGCGCGAGATAGCGCTTCGAATCGCGATAGAACTCCGTGGTGAAGAGGCTGGCCACTCCGTTCACCCAGGGGTTGGACGGTTCGGAGATGATGACGTCGTAACGCGTTCTGTGCCGTGCGAAGTAGCTCTTCGCGTCCTCGAAAAAGACATGGCTCCGCGGGTCGCTGTAGGCCCGGATGTTGCGCGGAAGGAAGGAGCGCGCCCCGGCCACCATCGCGGGTTCGATCTCGATCGTGTCGACCTCGCGCGGCCCGCTGTGCGACAGAAGCATGTCCGCGGTGAGGCCCGATCCCCAGCCGATGTTGGCGACAGTCCTGGCGTCGGGCTTGAGCAGGAGCGGCAGCGCGCCGAGGAGCGTCATCGTGTATTCGTCCTCGGTGGGCGATTGGCTCGGATCCATGCTGATGGCGGCGTCGGGCTTGCCGTTGGTTACGATCGACACGCCGCCCCGGGCACCCCCGCGAACGGCGACCGAGGCTGTCTTTCCGTCCTTATAGAAAAAGACCTGCCGGTCTTCGGGCACCGCCTGGCCGTAGCGATACACGCCCGAGGCCAGGCGTTCGGGCTCGAGAATCTCGGCGCGCGCCGTCGCGGTCGCGGCGAGCATCCCCAGGATGAGCGCTGAAAAGGCGTGGGCGCGCCGGAAGACGGCCTGTGATTGCCGCAACAGCCAGGCCCCGAGCAACATGTCCGCGGCAGCGCCGAGCGCTAGGGCGAGCTTCAGGCCGGTTTCGGGCACCAGGACGTGCACGGTAAGGAGCACACCCGCAATCGCGCCCAGGGTGTTCGACGCGTATACCTGTCCGATGGCGCGCTCGCCGCGCCCGCCGCGCAGCAGAACAAACGTGAAAAGCGGCAAAGTCATTCCCGCGAGGAAAGTCGCGGGCAGCATCACGGCGAAGGCGAGCGCATGGCTGAACAGATTGAATACCGGATAGGCGGCCTCGTTGCGCTGGAGTATTCCAAGCGCCCAGGCCATCCAGTCGAAGGTCCAGTGATAGATGAAGATGGTCGCGAGCGCGGCAAGCCCCATGCCGAGCTGCACGAGGCCGGCGTAGCGCACCGGGTCGGCGATATGGTCGATGCGTCGCCGGATCCACAGGCCGCCGAGTGCGAGCCCCGTTATGAACGCGGAAAGCATCAGCTCGAAAGCGTGGAACGAGGAGCCGAGGACGAGCGAGAGCATCCGGATCCACACGATTTCGTACACGAACGAGGCCAGCCCGGTGACAAACGCACCTGCGAGGAACAAGCGGACGATGTGCTTCCCGGACAGCGCCGCGCCGCCGGCGGGGACCGCGGCGACGGCGGAGGGCTCGCCGCGGCGCGCGATCGCAAGGACCGTTACGGCGAGCGCGAGATTGAGCACTCCGGCCAGCCGCATCGTGCCCGGCATCCCGAGCCAGCCGAGCAGCAGGAACGCGCAGGCGAGCGCGCCGACGGCGGCGCCGATCGAGTTGGTGAAGTAGAGCATCGCCAGGTGATGCCCGCTCGCCTCGGGCCCGCGGCGGATGACCGCGCCGGAGAGCAGCGGAAAAGTCATGCCGAGCAGCACCGTCTGCGGCACGATCAGTGCCGCGCACAACGAATACTTGTAGATTTCGACGGCCTCCGGAGAGCCGAGCGCTGGGATGACGTGATCGAGCGAGTAGCCTGTCAGCGCCACATAGGCCTCGTGAAAAATCAGCGCCGCCAGGCCGATCCCCGCCTCGATCCAGCCGTAGGTCGCGAGCAGGTTCTTCAACCGGGCGCTCCAGCGGCTCGCCAGCCACGCGCCGAGCGCCATGCCGCCCATGAAGGCGGCGAGCACGAAGGATTGCGCGAACGCCGCCGCGCCGAGGAAGAGCCTCAGGTAATGCGACCAGACGGATTCGTAGATGAGCCCTGTGAATCCGGAGAGCGCAAACAGGGCGAACAGCAGTTTGACGTTTCGGTCGGGCATGTGCTTCCTGGATCAGGGGACGGGCAAGTGTAGCTTTCCCGTCGGGGCGACGACACGGGATTTTCTCACGCCGGCGAGGTAAGGCGTCAGTGATGCAGGATCTTGGAGAGGAACTGCTGCGCGCGCTCCGAGCGCGGGCGGCCGAAAAAATCCTCTTTGGCGGCATCTTCGACGATCTCGCCGCGGTCCATGAAGATCACGCGATGCGCGACCTTGCGCGCGAAACCCATCTCGTGCGTCACCACCATCATCGTCATGCCTTCCTTGGCGAGTTCGACCATCACGTCGAGCACCTCGTTGATCATCTCCGGATCGAGCGCGGAGGTGGGCTCGTCGAACAGCATCGCGATCGGGTCCATGGCCAGCGCGCGGGCGATCGCCACGCGCTGCTGCTGTCCTCCGGACAGTTGGCCCGGATACTTGTCTTTGTGCTCGGCAAGGCCGACGCGCTCGAGGAGCGTCAGTCCCTTGGCGGTCGCCTCCTCGGGGCTGCGGCCCAGCACCTTCACCTGCGCGAGGGTCAGGTTGCGCGTCACGCTCATGTGCGGGAACAGCTCGAAGTTCTGGAACACCATGCCGATTCGCGAGCGCAGCTTCGGGAGATCGGTCTTGCCGTCGCCGACCGAAACGCCGTCAACCGTGATTTCGCCCTTCTGGAACGGCTCCAGACCGTTGACGCACTTGATGAGCGTCGATTTTCCGCTGCCGGAGGGCCCGCACACGACGACGACTTCGCCTTTTTTCACTTCGGTAGAGCAATCAGTGAGAACCTGGAATCCGCCGTACCACTTGCTGACGTTCTTGAGCGAGATCATTGGACCCTACTTGATGATTGCGATGCGTTCCTGGAGTTGCTTCACCAGGGCCGACAGCCCGTACGAGACGACGAAATACACCACCGCGACGAAGCTGTACATCTCGACCAGGCGGTAGTCGCGGTTGGCGACCTTGGCGGCGGCGCCGAGGAAATCCGTGGCCGAAATCACGTACACCAGCGACGTGTCCTGGAACAGGATGATGGTCTGAGTGAGGAGCACCGGCAGCATGTTGCGGAACGCCTGCGGCAGGACGATCCTGGCCATGGTCTGCCAGTAGTCGAGGCCGAGCGCGTAGCCTGACCATGCCTGGCCGCGCGGAATCGACTGGATGCCCGCGCGCATGATCTCGCAGTAATATGCGGCCTCGAACATGGTGAAGGTGATCGCAGCCGACCAGAAGGCCCCAACCTTGATCGGGTTGGGTTCCCTCAGGATCCAGGCGCCGATGTAGGGCACGAGGAAGAAGAACCAGAAGATCACCAGCACCAGCGGAATCGAGCGCATCAGGTTTACGTAACCGCCGGCGAGTACCGACACCGGCCTGATGCTCGAGAGCCGCATCATCGCGAGCAGCGTGCCGAAGATGATGCCGCCGGTCATCGCCAGCGCCGTGAGCGTGAGCGTGAAAGTCATCCCCTCCCTGAAGAGGTAGACCCAGGAGCGCTGGATGACGTCGAAGTCGAAGCCCTGCATCAATGCCCCGCTTGCGGCGCGCCGCCGGCGGCGATGAGGCCGGGAACGCGGACCTTCCTCTCGAGCGCGCGCATCGCGAGCACCACCACCAGGTTGGTCAGCAGGTAGATCGCCGTCGCCGCGGTGAACGCCTCGAACACGCGGAAACTGAATTCCTGCATCGCCCGCGCGCGTCCGGTGAGTTCCAGCAGCCCGATGGTCAGGGCCACCGACGAGTTCTTGATCACGTTCATGAACTCGGAGGTGAGCGGCGGCAGGATGATGCGGAAGCTCTGCGGCAGGATGACGTGGCGGTAGGTCTGCGTTTCAGTCAGCCCCGTCGCGATGCCGGCCAGGCGCTGGCCGCGCGGCAGGGAATTGATGCCCGCGCGGACCTGCTCGGCGACGCGCACCGAGGTGAAGATGCCCAGGCACAGCACCGCCGGGATGTACGAGCCCCACGGTGGCGGCATCTGCTTGATCCAGTCGCCGAGCGCCCTGGGCAGCAGCTCCGGGATCACGAAGAACCACAGGAACATCTGCACGATGAGTGGGACATTGCGGAAAATCTCGACGTAGAAATTGCCCAGACGCACCACCCACTTCATGGGCGTGGTGCGCAGCGTGCCGACCAGCGCGCCGATCGCAAGGGCGATCACCCAGGCGGCGAGCGCGGTGGCGAGTGTCCAGCCCAGCCCCACGATGAGGTATTGAAGGTAGGTCCCGCTGCCGCCCGGCTCGGTCTCGAACAAAACTTGCCAATGCCAGTTGTAGTTCAAGCCGCGCCTCGTTGAAACGAAAAGCGCGCGTTCAACGGCTTACTAGGTCCGTTGCAACGCGCGCGGTCAAAGCGGCGCTCCGCGTCCGCTTTGACTATTTGTAGGCTGCGGGGTCTCCGGAATCCGTCGGGTTGGCGACCAACTTCCTGAACGGATCGCTCATCGGCACGTTCAGGTTGATGCCCTTCGGCGGCACCGGCTTCAGGAACCACTTCTCGTAGATCGGGTTGATCTGGCCCGACTTGTAGACGCTGGTCATCGCGGCGTTCACCACCTTCTTGAATGCGGCGTCGTCCTTGCGCAGCATGATGCCGTAGGGCTCGACAGACAGCGCCTCGGGAGAGATGGCGTAGTCGCCGGGCGAGCGCGATTGCGCCGCGAGGCTGTAGAGCAGGATGTCGTCCATCACAAAGGCCACCGCGCGGCCGGTCTCGACCATCTGAAAGGCCTCGGGGTGGCCGTTCGCCGAGATGATGTTCATGCCGAGGTTCTGCGCCCCGTTGATCTCGGTGATCTGCTTGATGTTGGTCGTGCCCGCGGTCGAGACGATGGTCTTGCCCTTCAGGTCGGCGAGCGAGCGGATGTTGGCGGACTTCTTCGCGATCCAGCGGTTGGCGGTGACGAAGTGCGTGATCGTGAACCACACCTGTTCCTGGCGCGGGAGGTTGTTGGTGGTCGAGCCGCACTCCAGGTCGATGGTGCCGTTCGCCATCAGCGGGATGCGGTTCGCAGAAGTGACGAGCTGGTACTTGACGTCGAGCTTGGGCATCTTCAGCTCGGCTTTCACCGCGTCGACGATCTTCAGGCACAAGTCGATGGCGTAGCCCACGGGCTGCTGCTTGTCGTCGTAGTAGGAGAACGGGATCGAGGCGTCGCGGTGGCCGATGGTGATCGAGCCGCTGTCTTTGACCTTCTTGAGCGTGCCTTCCTGGGCGGCGGCCGGCGCGGCGAGCGCCGCGGAGGCGATGGCTGCAAGGGCGAAAACCGTAGTTCTTTTCATAAGTCTCTCCATGCGGTTTGTCAAACGGAGCGCACGATTCTACGCAGTCCCCGATGTCTTGTCTAAGCGTTTGGAACAGGCGCTGCGCGCTTGAAACGATTGAAACAAGCGACGCGGCCCGGCTGCGCCGCCGGTCGTTCACGCAGCGCGTTTCACCTTTTTTCCGAGGACATTGCGGAGGTACCGTCCGGTGAAGCTCGCCTCCATCGCGGCGACGTCCTCGGGCGTTCCCTGCGCGATGATGCGGCCGCCGCCGTCCCCGCCCTCGGGCCCCAGGTCGATCACCCAGTCGGCGGTCTTGATCACATCCAGGTTGTGCTCGATCACCACCAGCGTGTTGCCGGCGTCGCGCAGGCGGTGCAGCACTCCGAGCAGCAGGTCGATGTCCTTGAAATGCAGCCCGGTGGTGGGTTCGTCGAGTATGTAGAGCGTGCGGCCCGTGTCGCGCTTGGACAATTCCAGCGACAGCTTCACCCGCTGCGCCTCGCCCCCGGACAGGGTGGTGGCGGGCTGGCCGAGCTGCACGTAGCCCAGGCCGACTTCCAGCAGTGTCTGCAGCTTCCTTTCGACCGCCGGCACCGCGCTGAAGAATTCGTGGGCGGTCTCGACGGTCATCCGCAGCACCTCGTGGATGTTCTTGCCCTTGTACTGCACTTCCAGCGTCTCCCGGTTATAGCGCTTGCCCTGGCAGACGTCGCAGGGCACGTAGATGTCGGGGAGGAAATGCATCTCGACCTTGATGACCCCGTCGCCCTGGCAGGCCTCGCAGCGGCCGCCCTTGACGTTGAACGAGAAGCGCCCCGGACCGTAGCCGCGCTCGCGCGCCACGGGAACGCCGGCGAAGAGTTCCCGGATCGGCGTGAACATCGCCGTGTAGGTCGCCGGATTGGAGCGCGGTGTGCGCCCGATCGGGCTCTGATCGACGCTGATCGCCTTGTCGAAGAATTCCATCCCCGTGATCGCGTCGTGCGGCGCCGGCTCGTGCGCCGAGCCGTAGAGTTCGCGCGCCACCGCGTGGTAGAGCGTGTCGTTGATGAGCGTGGACTTTCCCGAGCCCGAGACGCCCGTCACGCAGACGAA
>Ga0137463_1000258_pt1 | contig 20274 bp, 12 predicted proteins | sample EasRivERMGT800_2_FD_102333 | JGI IMG/M metagenome (GOLD analysis project Ga0137463, IMG submission 102333) | Soil microbial communities from meander-bound floodplain in the East River, Colorado, USA - East River MetaG ERMGT800_2 | ecosystem: Environmental > Terrestrial > Soil > Floodplain ...
AGTCGCCCATCCCCGCACGGGGCAGATCATGAAGCCCACGCCGCTGGAGGGGGAGCCGGTGGATGACCCGCTCGATCGGCGAATCCCGCTGGCCAAGTGGCTGACCAGTCCCGACAACGAAATGTTCGCGCGCAATATCGTGAACCGATATGTCGCGTTTCTCCTGGGGCGCGGACTCGTCGAACCGGTGGACGACATGCGCTCCACGAACCCGCCGACCAACGTGGCGCTGATGCAGGCCCTGGCGCGCGACCTGCGTTCGAGCGGGTTCAACGTCAAGCACCTCTTGCGGATGATCATGAACTCGCGGCTGTACCAGCTCGATTCGCAGCCGTCGGCGCAGAACGCCGCCGACAATCGGTTTTACAGCCACTTCAAGGTCAAACGGATCTCGGCCGAGCCTCTGCTCGACGCGATCGATTACGCGACCGGCTCGATGACGAAATACCCGAACCTGCCGCTGGGGACTCATGCCACCGAGTTGCCCGATGCGACGTACCAGAATCCATTTCTGGTGACGTTCGGAAAGCCGAAGCGGGCCAGCGTCTGTGAGTGCGAGCGGACGCCCGACGAGAATCTGTCGCAGGCTCTGCACACGCTCAACGGCGACATTGTGGCAACCAAGATCGCCGACGCCAACGGCCGCGTCGCAAAATTGCTGGCGGCCAAAAAGCCGCACGACGACATTGTGACCGAACTGTACCTGGCAACCCTGTCGCGGCGTCCGACCGCTGCGGAACAGACGGCTTCTCAAAAGTTTCTGGCCGAGAGCCCGTCGCCGCAGGAATGTTACCAGGATCTCCTCTGGGCGCTGATCAACTCGAAGCAGTTTCTGTTTGTCCGGTAATTGACCGTGGGGCAGGTTTTTAACCTGGCTGCCGAAACAATTTGCTTTATGGCTGATTTGGAATTCCTTCCCCCTCGATGGGGGAAGGTCAGGATGGGGGTGGGAGCGTCAATCGGCGCTCGCCCCCCCCACCCCGGCCCTCCCCCACAAAGGGGGGAGGGAGAATGTTGATGTGAAGCGCTCTAAAGAGATGTGAGTCATGCAATCAATTCATTCTGGATCGGTCATGAACAATCGCGTGACTCTCCTGCGAGTGCTCGCCTTGTCTTTCGCGCTCGCAGCGCCCTCGGCATTCGCCCAGACCAATAACTCGTACCCCATGCTGATGAGCGTGAAGCCGGCGGCGGCGCAGGTCGGCCAGACGACCGAGTGCGAAGTTTCGGCGCGCTACATTCTGTCGGGGGCAGATCAGGTAATTGTCGCCGGCGAAGGGGTGACCGGTGCCATCGTCCCTGAGGAAAAAAGCGACAAGGATCCAAAGGAAGAACCCAAGCCGGGCAAGCGCCAGGGGCGGGGCCAGAAGAATGCGTCGAAGATCAAGGTGCGGTTCACGATCGCTCCCGATGCTATTCCCGGCGTTCGCGATTTCCGGATCGTGACGCCCCTGGGGGCCAGCACCGTCGGCCAGATCGTCGTCGCCCGCGACCCGATCGTCAGCGAATCGGCCGACAACGACACGCTCGCGAAAGCCCAGGAGATCACTCTGCCGGCGACGGCCTGCGGGGCGATCGAAAAGGCCGAGGACGTCGATTTCTTCAAATTCAAAGTCGAGGCGGGTGCGGCGCTCACGTTTCACGTGCGGTCGCAACGGCTGCTCAACCGGCTGCACGACATGCAGATCCGGGTCGACCCGATGATTACGCTGCGCACGGCTGCCGGTGTGACGCTGGCGGCAAGCGACAATTACTACGCCGGCGATCCGCTGCTGTTCCACAAGTTCGAGCAGGCGGGCGAATACGTCCTCGAAGTCCGCGACGTACGGTATCAGGGAAACGCCGACTGGACGTACAGCATCGAGATCAACGGCCGGCCGTTCGTCACGCAAGTCCAGCCCCTGGCAGTGCAACCGGCGGTCGAGACGAAGCTGGCACTGGTCGGTTTCAACCTGCCTGCTGACGCGACTGCGGGAGTAAACGTTCCAGCAGGCGGGCCACTCGGCCTGCGGTGGATCTCACCACAAGTTGGCGGCCAGCCCTCCAACGAGTTTGCCGTGTTCGTCACCGGATTGCCTCTGATCGTTGAAGCCGCACCGGTTGCCGCACCGGCAGAGACAGCCGCGAACCCGGCAGCAACAGTCCAGGCGTTTGCTTTCCCCGCCGTCATCAACGGCCGGATCGACAACCCCGGCGAGATCGACCGCTACGCGTTCGATGCCAAGGCGGGGGACAAGCTGTCGTTCGAAGTCGTGGCGCGGCGGGCTCAGTCGGGGCTCGACCCGATCATCCGGATCCTGAACGACAAGGGAGGCGCGCTATCGGAAGTCGACGACATGACGTTTCACCGCGTAAACAGCGCCGACTCGTGGCTCGAGAACTGGGCCGTTCCGGCCGACGGAAAGTATCTGGTGGAAATCCGCGACCTGCATTCGCGCGGCGGTCCGCAGTTTACGTATGCCGTCGAGGTGACCCGCTCGGAGCCGTATTTCCTGCTCGAAGCCGATACCGACAAAACGCTGCTGGCGCCGGGCATTGGGGGTGTCTTCTTTGTGCGGGCGCTCCGCAAGAACGGTTTCGCCGGTGAAATTCAACTGGCCGTCGAGGGACTTTCGCCGGGGGTTACGGCCGTCGCGGGAAAAATCCTCGCCAACGGCAACGACGGCTGCGTCATCCTGCAGGCGGCCGCCGACGCACCCGACAGTGCGGCCAATATCCGCATTACCGGGAGTGCGACGCACGCGGTCCCCAACGGACAGCCGCTGTCTCTTACGGCGACCGCACAAGTCCTGCAGGAGTATTATTCACCGGGAGGAGGCCGCGGGAATTATCCTGTTGAACTGCACACGGTTTCGGTCGCCGAGCCGATGGACGTCCGCTCGATCACACTCAGCGCGTCAGCCGTCAATCTCAAGCCGGGCGGGTCGCAGAAGATCGACGTGAAGATCGAACGGGCGCCGGGATTCAAGGGGAACGTGACGCTGGACGTGCTGTTTCAGCATCTCGAGCAGCCCTATGGCAACAGCCTGCCCAAGGGCGTGAAAATGGACGGGGCCGCCAGCAAGACGCTGCTCACCGGAGAGGAAACTCAGGGCTTCATCACCCTGAAGGCGGCCGACGACGCGGCGGCGGTCGACAAGCAACTCATCCCGGTGATGGCTCACGTCTCGATCAACTTCGTCATGAAGCACACCTTTTGCGGTGCGCCGGTCTTCGTGACGGTTGACCGTCAGTGATGCGCGTCTCCCTTGCCGTTCGTCGCATGGACGCCGGCCGCCTCAGCAGACTGGTCTGACTCTCCGTCAGGGATATTCTCCAGCCACGATTCGACGTCGGCGCTTGGCAAGCGCGGGCCTGGCTTCAGGGGACCCGCTCTACCGCGCCGCGTCACGCGGTACATGGCGACGACGATGATCAGTGTGACGACGATGACGGCGCCGATCGCCAGCATCATCGTCAGGCCGTTTGAGAGGTTGGCCGCGCGCTGGGCACCCCCCTGCAGCACGCGGACCCGTCCGATGAGCAGCGGCGCGCCGCGGGTTTTTCCCATAACTTCGTACGCCAGAACCTTGTGGAAGAACCCGACAAATACGATTTCGCCGTGCGTTTCGCTGGCGATCTTGATTCCCGGAGGAAGTTCGGAACAGACCACGCAATAGGGATTGCCGCGGGACTCGTCGGTGCCGCCCCAGAGTTCATAGATCTTTTTGACTCCCATGGAGTTTTCAGGCACATCGTCCCAGACCACAATCCGCTGCACGTGGATCCGCAAGCGGATCAATTCACCCCGGTGTTTGGGGGCTTCCTGGCTGTTAAAGAGCTTCTCGAACGGAATGTCGCGCTTGGCCCGCTGCTCGAGATCAGAGAACGAGCGGCTGAGCGCCCATTTCATCATCCGCCAGTAGGCGGGCATATCGACTTCGAGGAGCCCGATTCCCTGCTTATCGGCGACCACGCTGAACAGCCGCTGGGCTTCTTCCTGCTCGATCGGGCTGTCGTCTCCCGGATTGGCGATGATCGTTTCAGACCACTTCGCCTGCGGGTCTTCGGGCTGCTCGACGGCTGCGGGAGCCAGGACCTTCTGTGCGGCGCGGGCGGCCAGCGCCTGGTTGCGCATCTGATAGATCGTGGCCCCGATCAGGGCCAGCACGCCAACCATCGCCACCAGACGCAACCCATACCCGCCGGGATACAGGGAAACCCGAGGTTTGTGGGGCTCGACCGACATGGCGGTTACTTCTCCTGGAGTTCGATGAAGCTGATCTTATTGACCGGCTTGCCGTCGGCCATTTTCTGCTTGGTGCAGACGTCGATGATCTTCATCAGTTCGCCGTAGTTGAGGCTTTTGCCTACGCGCAGCAGGATCTGCTCGAACGGCTTGCCCTCAATGGCGAAAACATCTTTCAACCGGCGATCGAGCATTTTCAGACGGCTGCCGTCCAGCGGACCGTCGAACAGCTTGGCCAGCCCCACCGTCATCGAGGCCACCTGCCCGTTGCCGGCCGAGACGATCGTAATCGTGAGCGTGTGCGCCGAGGCCGGACCAACGTCGGGATCATCGTCCTGTGCCTGCTGCGCGTTCATGTCGCGGATGGCGACCGGCGGGGGGAGGTTGAGATTAATCTGCCCTTCGACCGGCGCCGGTCGAAACGTCAGGATGAAGAACGCCAGCAATTGGAACGCCATGTCGAGCATGGCGGCCAGATTCAACTGCACGTCTTCCTGAGCCCTCTTCTTCTTGCGCCGTTTTCTCATGACTTGCCCCCTTCGACTCGAGTCATGGCTCGCAGGGCGAATCGGCGAAAACCGTTGGTCTGGCAGTCGGTCAGCACCCTGTTGAGCAACTCGAAGGGAGTCGAATGATCGGCCCGGATCACAACCAGCGTCGGCAATTCGTCACCTTGTTTGACCTTCTTGCCACCCGCCTCCAGCCTGTTGCGGGCTGCCTGGGCCTCGTGCTGCAAGTAGCTCGTCGGTTCTTTCTCGCCGCCGTACACCATCAGCTTCCCCTTGAGGTTGATGTTCAGGACGAGCAGGTCTTCGCCCCCTTTGTCGACGGGGCGTGCCGAGCCGACGACCGGCAGCTTGAGCGACATGTCGAGCGAAGCCGACTGGAAATTGATCACCAGCATGAAAAAGGTGATCAACTGAAACACCATATCGAGAATCGGCGTCAGGTTCGGCTCTGCCTGTTCCGCCGAGGGGAGTGAGCTCATGAGGTCGTCCTCTTGTGCAAGCGTACGTCGTCCCGCGACGGTTGTCGCGGTGCCAGACAGACCCTTCCCGTTACAAAATCCCCCTTAGGTTCTGGCGACCGGGGCGCCGGCGGGCGCTGCCGGGGCGGCTGCCGGCTTGCTCTTCATCGCGGCGTACAGACGCCGGATGAAAGCATCGGCATCCAGCATCGCCGAGGCGGTGTAGGCCGAAATCCGGTTGCGAAACAAGGCGAAGAAGTAAATTGCGGGAACCGACAGGGCGACCCCTTCGAACGTCAGCAGCAGAGCTTCTGAAATCCCTTCAGCGACCTGGGCGGCTTTCAACTGCGTGCCCGACATGGCGATTGCCGAGAAGCTGGCGATCATCCCCTTGAGCGTTCCCAAAAGGCCGATCATGGGCCCCAGCGTTCCCAGCACGGCCAGCATGCTGATCTTGCGCTCGAGGGTGATCGTATTGACGTCTCCCACCCGCTCCATCGCATCACGGGCTTCGGGAATGCCATTGGGCAACTCGGCGATGCCGGCGCTGACGACGGTGCAGAAGAAGGAGTTATCGGCCTTGAGCCGCTTGTAGAGCCCGGTAAAATCGCGGGCCTGCATCAGCTTCTCCCCTTCTTCGAGCACGTCCAGCGGCGTGAGCATCTCGGGACGGAGTTCCATGAACATGCGGGCGACTGTGGCAACGAAGTAGATCGACAGCACGAGCAGGACCGCACCGATCGCACCCGACGTCTTGGCGACCCACAGCAGAAAGTTTTCAGACGTTTCGCCTTCGGCCGCAGCCTCTTTTTCGCCCCCCTTGGCCCCGGCGTCGGACGCCGCCTTGTCTGCCTTCTCGGCGGGATCCGCTTCCTCAGGTTCGTCCTGAGCGAATACTTGCGGCGCGGTCATCGTGCCGACGGCACAGACGACCAGGCAGATCATCAACCACCCCAGCAGGGTGTGCAGGTGGGTCTTCATAAGCAGCGATCCTCTTCTTAAGCAGCAGACAGACGACTCTGATTCTGGACGGCAACGAGCCGGCTCAGCCAAGAGAGCGTGGTGCCGTGGGCGAATCACCAGCGCCAAGCGTCCCGACAAACGGCAGGGCAGGCACTTTCCAGTGGCCGGAAGTTCGCGCCGGACGAGGCACCCGCGCACCCTGCGTTCCCTGATCGTATCCGCCCCTGTGATTGAAGGCAATATTGTGATCGGAACCGCTTTCCGGGGCAATGGCGCCAATCTGCGGACCAGGAACGCATCAGCGAGCGCCGATGCGTGTTGTGTGATCCGTCATCGGACTGATTGTGAACCTCCCCGCTCGATCACCGGGGTGGCCAGTCAGGGAAACTGTTCCATCTGGAGTAAGCCGGCGAGGGTGGCCGCCGACGTCCAGACCGTTTCCAGCACGTCCACATAGTCCTTCTGGGTCTGCATCAAGGTCCGCTGAGCCTGGAGGTACTCGGCAAACTCGAACAGACCAGTATCGTAACCGCTGCGGGCCAGTCGCAGCGCCTCGATCGAGTCGGGAATGATTTTCGCCTTGTAGCGCTGCGCCTGCTTCTGCGCGCCGCGATACTTACTGAATGAATCGGCGACCTGCCTTAAGAGTTCGAGCTGCACGGTACCGAGGCTCTCAACTGAATCGCGAACGTTGGCCCGGGCGGCCATGATGTTCCCCTGATTGCGGTCCGAGACCGGGATCGGAAACGTCACGGTCAGCCAGTACTGATCGTTCCCCTGCGAGAGACCCCACTGGTAGGCAGGTCCCAGCGTGATGTTGGGATAGGGCTCGGCTTCAGCCCGCTGGAGCAGAACTTTGTTCTTGTCGATTTCGAGCTTCGAGATCTGGACGAGGGCGTGGTCGCTGGTGACGAATTGATCCATGATCTTGACGTCGAAATCAGGCGTCTGGCCCGTCAGCGACCCGGTGAGGCTGCCCTGGATGAGCCCGGGCATGCCGACGATCGCCGCCAGTTGCGAGCGTTCGCCTGCCAGAATTCGCTTCGCATTTTCGAGGTCGGCCAGCGTCTTGTTGTAGTCAATGTCGAGCAGGAGCACTTCGGCTTTGTTGGCGATCTTGGCGTTGAAGAACCGGTCCTGGGCCGTCTTGAGCGACGCCTCGGTAATCTTCAGCAGGCGAGTGAACACCTCGACGCGGACCTGCGCGGCAAGCGTCGTGTAAAATTGCGAGCGAATCTGCGTCAGCAGGGCGTAGCGGTCCTGGACGAGGGCAAATTCGGATTGCTGAACGGCCCGCAGGGCGGCGGCCCGATCGAGTTGCCGCTTGCCTTTGACGACGAATTCCTGCATGACGCCGGCGTTGAACAGGCTGTTCTTGCCGTTGAAGACCTGCGGGTTATTGGTGTCGAACCGCGGGTTCGGGTAGAGGCCGGCCTGAATTGCCGAGCCGCCGGCCGATTCGATGCGGGCCCGGTCGCGCCTGAGGAGCGGATGATTTTCGGCAGCCCAGGTTGAAAGGTAGTCGAGCGTCAGCGGCGGAGAATCGGCAGACTGCGAATCGGGCGTGTCCGCCGGGTCTGGCTCGGCGCCCCGGATCACCAGCGGGCGGGACTTCAACTGTTCGGACGCCGCCGGTTTCGGCTGCCGCAGGGAAACCCGTGCGGTGCGTTCCTGTGCGCAGAGCGGCGCCGCGACGGCCAGCGCCGCCACGAGCATCACAGTTCTGTGCCACAGGTTCTTTACGGCCATCTCCAGCTTTCTGTCCTCTGATCGTTACTCTCTTTGGGAACTCGGTTTCTGATTCTGCACTGACCAGGTACTTGAGGTGTCTGTTGACGTCTTACCAGCGAAACTGCCCGCGAATGAAGGGCCCCTGCAACGTGAAATCTGTAAGCGAGGCCGATTCATTGATGAACCACCAGCGTTCCCACTGGTAGCCGGCTGAAAACTGCACACTGTCGTTGCCCCACGCGGGGCTGTAGTTGAGCCCGGCCTGCACGCGCAGGATCGGAATCCCCGTTGTCGCGCTGTGCGTCCGACCCGTGCCGCTCACGAGGCTCCCGGCGACGATCGCCTGCTCGCCGAACCGCTGGTAACTGGGACCGATGACGCCTGAAGCATCGACCCCACCGAGGAACGAAAAATCGGGCCGCGATGTCGTCCATGTTCCTTCAAAATTGACTCGAGGCCCGGCCCCGACAAAAACGTTGCCGGTGCGCTCGCTCAAAATCTGCGAGCCCGAGACCGAGTTGTCGAAGACCGCGCCGGCCACCCGCACGCCCATCGTGCGCCGCACCAGCGAGGGAAGAAACCACGGCAGTCCCTCGACCGGATCAGTGAAACCGTAGTCGAGATCAATCACATTGACAGTCAGCCGGCTGCCGATTTGCCCCGCGCCGGCCGCGTCGAATGCAGGTACCGTCGCGCTTCCTTCCGACTGAAGGAAGCGATAGCTGGCCGAGATCTCGCCCAGGCCATTTTCGAAGCGGTATCCGACGAGGATTTTCGGCATGGCGGCCCAGCCGAAATCGGCGACCGGCAATTGAAACGTGTTGGCGAATGTCCCCGTGATCGCGCTTCCCGGACCGAGGTTGGCCGAATTCGTCGTGCTGTGCACACGGGTCTGGATGGCCGACAGCTCGGTGCGTGCAAACCACCCGACCGCAATCCCCGGCCATTCACGAAACGGATCCTCCCCCGGCGGATAGGGATCTCCCTCGGTCAGGAACTGATAATTCTGATCGAGCCAGCGGGCAGGAGTTCCGCCGGTATCAGACGGCTCTTCGTTGCCGGCCGGCCCGTCGAGGCCGGGAACAGGTGCGAATAAATCGACTGAGGACGACTTGGGCTCTGGCAAAATCTCGTCAGGGACGTCCTCGTCCGTTGAAGCGGGAATGACGGCCTGGCGAACCGCCGACCGGCGGCTGCGGGGCGGCTCAGGCGCCTCGTCCTCAGAGAACTCATCCCCCACACCCAGCGAGAATTGCGAGCCCCCCTCGGCATAGATCGCGTCCATGCCAGTCAAGCTGGGTAAGACCGCGAGCAGAGCGAGAATGCAAAGTCTGCAATTCATGGGAAAAACCGGTGAATTCGAGATGCGCACAATCACCGCGCAGGGCCGGAACCGACCCTCTCTGTTAAGAGTTATCGGTTGTATCGGTCGCAGCAGATCGACCTATTTGATTAAAGCCCCGTCATGTTTCGGCCTAACGGACGGGAGCGGGGCGAAGAAGCCCCTGTTTGCCGGAGCGCGATGCTCGCAGAACGGCGGAGAATTCATCGAGCCAGGAACGGATCGACGGGCAAAATGGAGGGTGGATTTCAATCCCGGTGCGACCACGTTTCGGGTGGACTGAAGTCCACCCTACGCGCTCTCCAACCTCGGAGCGAATCACACGCGGCCTCACACAATCAGTGGGCCAGATGCCCTGCCTCGTGGTGCGGCTCACGGTGCCCGTAGAAGCTGTACAGGACCGGCACCAGGTTGAAGAACAGCAGCGTGCCGAACATGCCGCCGACGACGACGATCGCCAGGGGCCGCTGCGATTCTGAACCGATCTTCGTCGAGAACGCCGCCGGGAGCAGCCCCAGGATGGCCGTCAGCGCAGTCATCGTCACGGGACGAATCCGGCGTTCTGTTCCCTTGATGATGGCGTCGAATACAGGCACGCGCACGGCGCGCAGCGAGTTGAACGATGAGACGAGAATCATCCCTTCCATGACAGCCACGCCGAGGATCGAGATGAACCCGACGGCCGCCGACACGTTAAAGTGCAGGCCGGCCAGAAGCAGCGTCCACAGCCCCCCCAGCGACATCGCGATCACATTGGCCAGCACCAGAAACGCGTCCAGCAGCGAGTAAAACGCCAGGTACAGCATGACCATGATCAACACGAGGGCCAGCGAGACGACAATCAGCATGCGGCGCTCGGCCTCCTGCATCTGCTGGAATTCGCCGCTCCAGGCCATGCGATAAGGAGGCTTCAGCAGGTGATTGGTTTTTTCCTGCGCTTCGGCGACGGTACTGGCCAGGTCGCGGCCGCGGACGCCGAATTTGACAGCGATCAGCCGGTTCCCCTGCTCGCGGCTGATCGTTGCGGCTCCCGGCTTGACGAATTGCGCCAGGGGATCCGGCTCCCCGAGATCGTTGACGGGAGTCACGAGGTCCCCCATCCGGCGGCGCGGCACCCGACTCAAGGCATTGGAGGCTCCGTTAAACGCGCTCCCCGAAAGGGCCGGCATCGCCAGGCTCGTCCCCAGGGGGGACAGACCTGAAGAGGCGCCGGTAAAGGGGGTGGCGGCGCGGCTGGACACTGTGCCTTCGGTTACGGTGTTTTTGACGACGTCGACGGGAATATCGAGGATATCGTCGGTGCTCTTGCGGAGCTCTTCGGGCCAGCGCAGCGCAATGTCGAACCGGCGCTCACCTTCGAGCATTTCGCTGAACGACATGCCTCCGACCGCCGTTTCGATCACGTCTTCGACGTCGGCGACGTTGACGCCCCAGAGTGCGCACTTGCCGCGGTCGATCGGGAACGAGAGGTTCGTCTGTCCCTTGATGCGGAAGATGCCGGGATCAGACACGCCGGGGATTGTCGAGAGGGTATTGCGAAAACTCACGGCCAGGTCTTCGAGCCGGTCGAGATCGGGCCCGATGATCTTTACCGAGTTCTCCCCTTTGACGCCCGACAAAGACTCCATCACATTGTCGCGGATGATCTGCGAGAAGTCCCAGTTGACGCCGGGAACATGCCGCGAAAGGTCGTCGTCGAGTTCTTCAATCAACTCGTGCTTCTCGCGCTGGCGCGTTCTGCCGGGGGGAACGGGCCATTTATCGCGGGGCTTAAGCGGGACGAACACTTGCAACTCATAGAACCCGGTCGGATCGGTACCGTCGTCCGGGCGACCGATCTGTGAAGCCGCCAGTTTGACCTCCGGGTAGTCAGCCAGCTTCTGCCGGACAAACCGCGCATTGCGGGCCACCTCCTCGAGCGACACATTCACCGGAAACGTGCCGCGGACAATCAGGTTACCTTCTTCCAGCTCGGGCATGAACTCGCGTCCCATGTGCGGGACGATGAGGCACGTGCTGACCACCAGAACGGCGAAAACCCCCACGGTCGCCCAGCGATTGTTGAGGAAGAACTTGAGCTGCGTCATATACACCGACTTGATTGTCCGCACGATGAAGTTGTCTCCCATCGGCTTCAGATTGCCGAACAAGAGACCACACAACACCGGCGAAATCGTGAACGACAGCAAGAGCGCGCCTCCCAGCGCGAAGGCATACGTGTCGGCCATCGGGCCGAAAATCTGCCCCTCGGGGCCCTGCATCGTAAACAGGGGGAGCAGGGCGCACACCATAATCAGCGTCGAATAAAACAGGCTGCGTTCGACTTCCTTGGCGGCGCGGAGCACGCGGTCCTTGACGTGCAACTCGACCGCTTCGCCGCTGGTGAGGCGGCGAAAGATGTTTTCGACCATGATCACCGACGAATCGACGATAATGCCGAAGTCGACCGCGCCGATCGAGAGCAGGTTGGCCGATTTGTTCCGCAGGAAGAGCATGGCGAATGCAAACAACAGCGCCAGCGGAATATTGATGGCCACGATCAGCGCCGTGCGGACGTTGCTGAGAAACATCAGCAGGATCAATGTCACGAGCACGACTCCGACCAGCAGGTTCTCGCGCACCGTTTCGGTCGTCACGTCGATCAGAGTTGAACGGTTGTAATATGGTTCCAGAAACACGCCGGGGAGCAGCCGGCCGGGGTCGTGATTGAGCTCATTGATCTTCTCGTGGACCGCCTGCAGGATGGGGATCGATTTTTCCCCTTTGCGCAAGAGGATGATCCCCTGCACTTTGTCGTCCTCGTCGAGCATGATCCGCTGGCCATTCTGATCGACCAGTTCTTCTCCGTCTTTATCGATCAGCGGCCGGTTGATGCCGATCTGACCCTGGCGGGTCTGGTATCCCACGATGACGCCGGCCGTGAGATCGTCTTCTTCGGGGCGCACCGGGCCACCTTTCACGACGTGCTCGACACGGATCGGGACGTTATTGGTCGCCGTGACGACGATCTGGCGGATCTGCCGCACGCGGCGGCGTTCTTCGGACCGGATGTACGCCGCGGCCTCGGTGGGAGTGGGCAAATCCATGGCCTTGACCAGGGGATCCTCTCCCCCGCCGATCAGGCCGATCCCGCGCACCACCTGCACGCTTCCCCCCTGGACGATGAAATTTCCGCCGGCGTTCGCGTTGCTGTCTGAAATCGCCTTTTCGAGCTGCTGCAGCGTGATGCCATATTCCTTGAGCCGTTGCGGGTCGGGCTGAATCTCGTAACGCTTCACCGTCCCGCCGCAGCTCACGACACCGGCGATGCCGGGAATTCTCAGGAACTGCCGTTCCAGCGTCCAGTCCTGGAGGGACTTGAGATCGTTGAGGGAGTAGATCTCCTTGCCGACCGCGTCTTTGGGGCTGTTGAGCGTGTAGCGGAAGATCTCACCGATCGGCGAGGCCGGGGAGAGCTGTGGCTTGACGGTCTTGGGCATGTCGGCCATCGCCAAACGATTGAGCACCTCCTGCCGGGCGGCGACGAAGTCGATTCCGTACTCGAACTGGTTCCGCAGGTGCGACAGTCCGAACATCGACTTGGTGCGGGTGTATTTGAGCCCCGGCATGCCGGCCAGGGCGACTTCCAGCGGAATCGTCACCAGCCGTTCAACCTCTTCGGCCGAAGCGCCCGGATACTGCGCCACGACTTCCACGATGGCGGGGGCCGGGTCGGGATAGGCCTCGACGTTGACGTGCAGGAAGGCATAGCCGCCGACGTAAGCCAGGCTCAGCGTGAGCAGAATCACGACTGCCCGGCTGTTCATCGCCCATTCCAGGAGTCTGCCGACCATGCCTCACCCGATACCAGAAGAGCGGAAACCTCAAGAAGGGATCAGTGATCCACATTTGGCAGCGAGCAGCGCTACTTGGAAGTCAATTCGGTTTTGGCCTGCGATTCCAGATAGGTGAGCTCGGCGGCCAGTTGCAAACCGCCGGTCGTCACCACCCAGTCTCCCACCGCGAGTGGTTCGACGGCAGCGTCAGAGGAACGCCACCTCGGCCGGCGAGCCAGCGACACCAGATCGTCGCGCCGGCGCACCGGGAAGACCTGTCTCCGCGTGAAACGCTGCGGATTGGCCGGTGACCGCACAAACACAAACGAATTGCCGTCCTGATCCACCAGCGCCGAGACCGGTATCGTGACTTCGTCAGCCGGAACAGGCAGTTCGACGCGTGCCGTAATGAACTGCCCGACCCGCAGTCGGCCCCGCGAATTGTCGACCCAGCCCATGACCAGCGCCGTGTGCTGGGTCGGGTCGATGATGTCGCCGATCCGGTCGAAACTTCCGCGCAAGGGCTCTTCTCTGGGGTCGGCTTTCACAAAGATTTTCCAGTCACGTGCCCCCTGAGGGATGCCCTCGAGCACCGACAGGTCTTCTTCATAGGCATGTGCCAGCACATTCATGCGCGAGAGGTCGGCGATCTTGAAGAGCACGAGATCGGTATTCACATAGTCGCCGACGTTGACGTTTTTCTCCACGATCGTGCCTTCGACGAACGATCGGACTTCGACGCGAGCCCAGTTCCGGGTCAGGCTGTCGTCGGGCCGGCCGGCCCGCTCGCGAATTTTTTGCGCCTCGTTCCGGATGGCCTCGAGTTCGGGAATCGACACCTGCCAGGACTTCAGCGTTCGCTCGGCCTTGTCGATGGCGACCAGGTCGGCCTCGACGTTGCGGTTGGCTTCAATGAGTTTCATCCCGGCAACGGTCCCCTCGCGAGCGCTCTCCATCGCCTTGAGCGCCTTGCGATCGAATTCATACTTGGAAACGGCGTCGACCAGTTCGCTCTTCTTTTCGCCGATCTCCTTGCTCCAGATCACCGCCAGCAATTGCCCCTTGTGGACGAAGTCCCCGAACTGCAACGGCCGCTTCTCGCGGGGTTTGTCGGGAACCGAATCGCTTCCCGAACCGACGGCGACGGGATCCTCGAATTCGCCGATTTCCACGACGTCGCCGGCGAACCGCGAATGCTGGTGCACCATGCTGTTCGACAGCAGAAACAGCGAACCGTCGAGCTTGAGCGGTTCGGGGGAGACAGGAGGCTGCACTTCGGCGACCGTCATCCGCATCGATTTGAAGACGTCGGGGGCGACGACCAGCGTATTGGGCTGGTCGGATGCCAGCTCGTGCATCTTTTCATCGTGGACTTCCGCGGCGTGCTTTTTATGCCCCGCCTCGCGTTCCTCCAGCCACTGATGCACCATCGGCACGATTTTGATGGGCACCAGCACGACCAGCGCGAAGATCACGATGGTCATGATGGATTTGAATACAGGCTTCACGAAACGCATTTTTCGGCCCCTCAAAGCGCGAGAAGAGATACATTCAGTATCCCAGCGCATCCGACTTGCGTCAATTTCTGTAAGCGCTAAACTGGCTTAGACTTGGGGTTTGTTACAGATTTGTAACGCCTGTCCGGCAAAGCAGGCTCGAACGGCACCCGCGGCGGCCTGGAATCAGCCCGCCTTTCGGTCCCTGTCAGTCGCGCTCATCGAGTTCCACATGCCCGTCGAGCATCTCGACCGGGTCGAATTCGACGGCGTCGAGATCGGCGGAATCAGGCTCGGCGGGGACTGCCCTGGCCTGCCGCCCGCCGACCGGAGTCACCTCTTCCGCCGGCGTGAGCAGGCGCGCCATCATCGTGCTGACTTCGCCGGAGTCGGCGTTGCGCTTCGCTTCCGGCGGAATTTCGTCGCGGCTTCGCAGTTTGAGCTTGAGCTCCTGCAGGTCGTCGGCCTGCAGCAATGCGGCGATATCGACAAACGCATTCCACTGGTTTCCCAGAGCCGTGATGTAGGCGCTGATGAAGTTCAGCATATTCTGCTGCGCCACGACAACGTCGGCGAACCCGACGGCATCCGGAGTCGTACTATGCCGTTCATAGGTACCCCGGTACGCGCGGACGGCATCCGGGAGAATCTGGTCTCGTTGCGTTCCCACGAGGTAGCGATTGGTGTCGAAGCGCTCGAAGGCATCGGCCAGTCGAGCCCGCAGATCGTTCTGCACGCGGGTCACTTCTTCGGTCGCCCGCACCAGGGCTCCCTGGGCCGACAGGATGTTTCCCTTGTTGCGATCGAAGACCGGCAGCGGCATCCCGATCTGCGTGTTGTACGTGGCCCGAGGCAAATTCGGGTTGGTGAAGTCCTTCTGGACCGTCACGTAGGCGTACAGATCGGGGATCGGCGTAATTTCCGCCAGCCGCAGTGCCAGCCGCGCCTTGAGCGGGCCGTTGCGGGCGGCGCGGATTTCGGTATTCATGCTGAGAATGTGCGAGATGGCCTCGTCGTAGTCAATCTGCGGCACGCCGAGGTCGGGATCGTCGACGAGATCCGACAGCGGCATGTCGGAGGCGTTGAGCGTCGCGGTCAACTGCTTCCAGGCCGAAATATATCTTTGCCGGGCGGCAACCAGCGTGCCGCGCGACTGCACGGCGAATGTGCGGAGCTGGGTGGGCTCGTAGGCGGCAGTATCGCCTCCAGACTCAACCTGATCGACCTGGATCCGATACAGGCGGTGTGTAAACCGTTCGAGGGCGGTATTGATTCTGACCGATTCGCGGGCGATCAGCAGAGCGAAGTATTGGCGCCGCACCTGTGAGAGCAGATCGATCCGCGCCTGCCGCATTGCCAGTTGTGCATTCATCAGGTCCACGTTCTGAATGGCCTGCGCCACCTCCAGCTTGCCGGCCGTCTTGATCACCTGGCTGGCATAGATTCCCTGATAGTTGCGGGTCTGGCCCGACCCGACCGTGTCGGCTTCGTACCCGATGATCGGGTTGGGATGCGTCCCGGCCTGGATCGCCTGACCGACAGCCTGAGTGATGTCTGACTGGTACTGGGCGATGATCGGGCTGTTGGCCAGCGCGGTCTGCTCGAGTTCTGCGAGCGAGACTTTAGAGAGGGGAGCCTCGGGCGTTCCCGTATCGAAAGGAGGCGGATCGCTGAGCGACGGAAACAGCTTCCGGATCGCCACGTCGTACGCCTGCTTGTTGCCAGGAGTTTGTCGTGGCAGTCGCAGAATCTGGCCGTGTGCACCGGGCAATTCGTCGGGAACCTTGAGCCGGTCTTCCAGGCCGCCGGGCTTCATTTTGCGACGGCCCGCTTCGGGCTGCTCCAACGGTGCGTCTTCTTCGGCACTTGTCCGAACGATACCGGACCGCGATTTTGAAGCAACCTGCTGCCCGACCGATTTCTTACCCGGCGCCTTCACGATTTTATCAGGCAACGGGGCCGATCCGACAACCGTTTCCGCATCTTTCGTCGCGCTGATATCGCGCCGGGCAGACGTGGCGCAGCCTAGCACCAGGACGAGCGCCGCCAGGGGCGCTGTTCTGTGTAGCAGGGCTGTGAGCGAAGTTTGCACGGCTGGATTGATCTTTAGAACGTGATGGTCAGATTGGCCCAGAGCTGGTACTGCTGCCGCAATTGCGGACCCGAAAGCGATTGGTAAATGGGAACACCCCCTTCGATTCCGAGTCGCTGCCCCTGAAGAATGCCCGACGGCATGATGGTGTTCGCGCCGAACAGAATGTTGAGCAGGTGGCCTCCCTGGAGATTCGTGCGGTTCGTCGGCACGAGGTTGGCATTCAGCCGCTGATCGGCCCCCAGAATGTTGCCCCACACCTGGCCGTTAAGCCGTGTCGAAAGGCTGATAGAGTCGGTCAATTTGCGGGAGAGCCAGGCGTTGATGGTGCCGTCGTCGCCGAGCCGGTAGCCGTAGCGATTGATGCCGAGTCGCACCGTCGCCAGGCCCTGCAGGCCCCATGTCCAGTAGTTGGATTGACCGCGATAGGTCAGCCCGGGCAGGAGATCCCAGGTGCCGTTGCTGGTCCGCATGGGGTAAGTCAGCTCGGGAGACGTGGGAGTCGGCACCTGCCCCAACTCGTCGAAGATGCCGTTGGGAGTTCGCAAGCCGAAATTCACATGCACCTGCTGGTGGTCGTCGCGCCAGAGCACATACATTGCATTGAATTGCAGGTCGTACAGGTCGGTGATGTCGGTGTTCTGCTGGTTTCCCAGAGCGTCGACGTATCGAATCTTGCGCTGAATGACCGGTAGAATGAACTGCAGCGTCAGGTCGTCGGTCGGTCCGAATTCAAATACGAAGAAATTGTTCTGAGCAGTCGCGTACGTCGGTGACAGGGGAAAACTTCCCAGCACTGTCGCCGGGCTGACCGAATGCGTTCCCTGCAGCATTCCACTGTAGGAAATGTCGTTGTAACGGTACGACAACTGGATCCGGCCCCCCGTATTGAGCGTGTGGTCGCCGAACACGCCGGCTGGCGCCAGGCCATCGGGACGATCGAGATCAATTGCCGGGGGGCAGGTCGCACAGTGAAAGAAGAGATCATCCTCACTCCCCACCGCCCGTTGATACTCCTGGCCATATTCGTCGGGCGCGATGCCATAGGCGGGACGCACAAGGTCGTACAGCCCGGCGGGAGCCACGATCTTCTGCCGAGCCGGGTCGTCGACCGGTTTCCAGCTCGGCCAGGCAGGATCTCGAGGGTAGTCGGCGATGGGGATTTCGGGGAGATTTTCCTCGGGATCACTCGCCAGCAGACTTTCCTGATCGGAGACTGCGGGAATCTCCTCGTCGACCGCCTGCACTTGCATGATCCGGCGCCTGGCAGGCGGACTCTCGCGCTCGGTGACCGCGCTTCTCCGAACAGCCCTCGTCGGCCTTCGAGCCAGCTCTCTTTCCTGACTGAAGGCGAGATTTGCCGTTCCCAGCACCAGGCTGATCAGCAGCGGGATCCAGGTAGTCAAAAATGTGCGAGGCAGTCTTTGACCGGATGGGGGCGCGCCGGGTCGATGCGACCGGTGACGGTCCGTCGAGCATCGATCTCGGGGAGAAATGCGATCCATTCAACAGCCAGATTTGCGGCGGAACGAGGTGGAACTGCGTTCAAGCTGGCGCCAGCCCGAACGCAAAGGTTTAACGAATGTACCGATAGCGCAAAGTCTGCTGAATTTATCGACGGGGCAGTCTATACCGCTTGAACCTCTCCCCGGCCGACCTGACTATTGAAGGTCAGAAATTGGTCAAAGGTGGGAAGTCGCGCGAAAATGGGATATCTGGGGCGTTCAAAATCCCGCATTGCCCCACTCGCGTGGAGTCGTTGAATTCAATCGCGTGACCGAGAATTCATTGCCCAAGCCATCGTGAGCGTGAATCCTCTGAACCCGGTCCTGCGTACTCCGTACTCGACGTACTCAGTACTCAACCGCCTGCGACCCCCGGACGGCAAACCTCAGCTTTGCTGCCGACGAACGCGGATTGGCTCGCTGCTCTTCCGGCGAGGGGCGGATGACTTCCTCCGCGATCGAAGCATAGAGACCGTCGCTGAGTCCTTGCTTGAACGCCAGCTTCACCCGGCGGTCTTCACCCGAATGAAACGTCAGGATCGCGACTCGCCCCCCCGGCACCAGACACATCGGGAGCGTGCGCAGGAGCGCCGCCAAGGCGCCGAATTCGTCGTTAACGGCGATGCGGATCGCCTGGAAGACTCGGCGCACTGCATCATCAGCCGTGCCATCGGAACGTCGCGTAAACCGGCTGAATGCGGCACGCACAACCTCCGCCAGCGCTGCGGTCGTCGTGAGGGGTGAGTCTGCCTGGGCAACCAGAATCGCGTGGGCATATTCATCTGCGAGACGTTCATCAGAATTATCGGTCAGCAACTGACTCAGCTCAGCTTCGTCCAGCCTCGACAGCAGAGCGGACGCCGGCTGGCCGCGCGTCGGATTCATCTGCATATCCAGCGGGCCGTCGGTCTTGAATGTAAAGCCCCGCGCGGGGTTATCGATCTGCATCGAGGAGACACCCAGATCCGCAAGGAGCAGGTCGGCGCCGCCGGGTGCTTCGGTGGCCAGAAATTTCGCCAGGCCGGCAAAGTTCATCCGTTTCACGACGAGCGATTCGGGAGGAGTCCCGAGCGCGCGCAGCCGGGCTTCTGTCTTGGGCAATTCAATCGAGTCGGTGTCGACCGCCAGCAACCGGCCTCCCGGTTGCACTGCCGCCAGGAGCTCGCGGGCGTGACCGCCGTAACCCAGCGTGCAATCGACGGCGGTCTCTCCCGGTTGCGGGTCGAGCACCTTCAGGATTTCGGCCACCATCACCGGCCGGTGCGTTCCGGCAGGAGTCTTGCCGCTGGACAGAACCTTGGCCACATCATCGGCGTAGCGCTCGGGCTGGTGCTCCTTATATTTCTCGTGGAACTGCCGCGGGTTCTTGCCACGATATCGCGGCCGCCGCTTGGGCCTCTCGGGAGCAGGATCGGTCATCGGCGCGCCACGATTTTCAGTGAGCGAGGTCTGTCGGTCTCGTTGCAGCGACCAGCCAGAGTGTTTCAAGACAATTGTATCACGGACTCGTCATCCGTGTGGCTCAAACGGACACGCGGGCTCGATTCGTTTTCGAGGCATCCGCTGTTAGACTGCTGTTTCGGACGCCGCTAACAACACGACCTTGCCTCGGGTATTCATGAGTGCTCCAGAATCTCCAGACGCCGCCGAAACGAACGGCGCCTGGTCATTGAAGGAAGAGTTCTTCCGCCGGGTTCCGGCGTTTGACTCGCTGCGCACCTATTCGCTGGGGACTCTGGGGCTGGATACGATGGCCGGCCTGACGGTGGCCGCCGTCGCCGTGCCGCAGGCGATGGCCTATGCGCAGATCGCCGGCGTCCCGCCGGAATATGGCCTGTACACGGCCATCGTCATGACCACCGTCGGCGCGCTGTTCGATTCGTCGAAGCAGCTGATCAACGGTCCAACGAACGCCATTTCGATCGCCGTCCTGAGCGCCGTCGTGGGTTTCAGCGATATCGATCGGATACCGGCTGTGATCCTGCTGGCTTTGATGGTGGGAATCGTGCAGACCGGAATCACGCTGCTGCGGCTCGGTGATCTGACGCGCTACATTTCGCACGCGGTGATCGTCGGCTTTACGCTGGGGGCGGCGGTCCTGCTCGTTCTGGACCAGTTGAAAAATCTGCTGGGGC
>Ga0137463_1000259_pt1 | contig 20119 bp, 15 predicted proteins | sample EasRivERMGT800_2_FD_102333 | JGI IMG/M metagenome (GOLD analysis project Ga0137463, IMG submission 102333) | Soil microbial communities from meander-bound floodplain in the East River, Colorado, USA - East River MetaG ERMGT800_2 | ecosystem: Environmental > Terrestrial > Soil > Floodplain ...
CCCGCCCCGATCAGACGCTCGCTCTCAACATGAAGCTCCTCTCGCACCACGAGCTGCAGGGCTTCGGCGGCATCGGCGAGGGCATGGGCATGCAGCTCGCGCGCGACGGGCGCAGGATCCTGTGGCTCGCGCACGAGTCCGCGCCCAAGAACTTCACCGCAGTCGACGTCAGCGATCCGAAAAATCCTCGCGTGGTGGTGCAGACCGAGCTGCCTCACGCAAAGGTGCGCTCCAACTCCCTCGACGTGGTCGGCGATACGATGGCGGTCGCGTATCAGACGAGCGCCGTGAACACCCAGCCGGCGGGCTTCGACCTCTTCGACATCGGCACGCCGGAAGAGCCGAAGCTGATTTCGCATTTCGACGCCTCGGGCGCGCATTCGCGCGGCGTGCATGCCGTGTGGTTCGTCGACGGGGAATACGTGCACATGGCGTCGGGCGCGCCGGACTTCCAGCCCACCAATCCGGCCGACGACCAGTTCTACCGGATTATCGATGTGCGCAATCCCTCCAAGCCCGCCGAGGTCGGACGCTGGTGGCTGCCCGGCACGCGCGTGGGCGACTCCACGCCTCCGCCCGCGCGCCACCCGAAGTTCGACTCGGGCTTTCGCGCGCACAACACCAACGTTTTCCCACAGCGGCCCGACCGCGCCTACGTCGGCTACATCTCGGGCGGCGCGGTGATCCTCGACATCGCCGACAAATCGCGCCCCAAGCTCGTCGCGCACTGGCGCTATTCGCCGCCTTACACCGGGTTCACCCATACGGTGCTGCCGCTTTTCGGGCGCGAGCTCCTCATCGTGAGCGACGAGTGCGTCCAGCCCGACGGGAAGGACTGGCCCAAGCTCGTCTGGGTGGTGGACGCGCGGGTCGAGAGCAATCCCGTGCCGATCAGCACCTTTCCCCTGCCGCCGGTCGAGACCTTCGCCAGGAACGGCGGGCGCTTCGGCGCGCACAATCTGCACGAGAACCTGCCGGTGCCGGGCTCCTGGAAATCCGAAGAGGTCATCGTCGGCACGTTCTTCGGCGGGGGCGTGCGCGCCTTCGACGTGAGCAACCCCTACCAGCCGCAGGAAATCGCCTACTTCGTGCCCCCCGCGCCGAAGCTCTCGCGCGCGGGGTCGATCCAGCTGAACGACGTCTACGTCGACGACCGGCGGCTGGTCTACACCGTCGACCGCTTTGCGGGCGGCCTGTACGTCCTCGAGATGACGATTTGATGCCGAGCCCCGCGCCCACGCGCGATTCGCTGGCAGGAAAGCTCCCGGTCACCCTGATCACCGGATTTCTCGGCAGCGGCAAGACGACATTGCTCCGCCGTCTGCTCCGCGACCCCGGAATGAACCGGGCAGCGGTCATCATCAACGAGTTCGGCGAGGTCGGCATCGACCACGAGCTGGTCGCGGCCTCGTCCGAATCTATGACGCTGCTCTCCAACGGTTGCCTGTGCTGCACGGTGCGCACCGATCTGCAGGAAACGCTGCGCGAGCTTTTCATCAAGCGCCGTGCGGGCGAAGTGATCGACTTCGACCGCGTCTTCGTCGAGACCACCGGGCTTGCCGACCCGGTGCCGGTGCTGCACACGCTGCAGACCGACGCGATGCTGGGCGCGCAGTACCGTCTCGATTGCGTGGTGACGCTGGTCGACGCGGTGAACGGCCTGCAAAACCTCGACGACATGCCCGAAGCGGCGAAGCAGGCCGCGGTCGCAGACCGGATAGTGATCACCAAAAGCGACATCGCAAAACCCGGCGCGGTTGCGGCGCTCGAAGCCAGACTCGAGCGGATGAACCCCTATGCCGCGCGCACCGTCTCGGTCAACGGCGAGTTGGACGTGGCCTTCCTGCGCGATGTCGGACCGAGGAGCACGCGCGCCACGCCGAAAGACCTCGAGCGCTGGCTCGCGCCCTCGGGCGAAGCGCACGCCGAAGGCGCCTATCTCGGCGAGCGCGTTCGCGCCGGAGCGCACGACGCTTCGATCCGCTCGTTCTGCCTGTGGTTCGAGAGACCTTTCACCTGGGATACGTTTTCGGCCGCCGTGCAGGTGCTGACCTCGTTGCGCGGGTCCGACCTGCTGCGCGTCAAAGGCCTCGTCAACGTCGCCGGCGAACCCGGGCCCGTGCTCGTGCAGGGGGCGCAGCACGTGTTTCACCCGCCGGTCACGCTCGATGCGTGGGCGAGCGAAGACCGGCGCTCGCGCATCGTGTTCATCACGCGCAATCTCTCGCGCGAATCGGTCGAAGCGCTCTTCGCCGCCGTCGGGACGCTCGCCGCGCCCCGCAGCTGACTGCTTGCGCCGTGCCGTTCGACCGTGGGTAGTGGTCCCGGGACCCCTACCCGACCGTGAACTCAATTGCACGATCAACAACAGGCAAGCTATGATCGGCTTCCCCTAAGTCGTACCCGATCACAGGAACGCTCATGAACGCCAAGGAAACCGTTTCCCCGACGGTGCGCGCCGAGTCGCCGGTGGCCGGTCCCGAGCAAAAGGAAATCTGGGGCAGCGACGCCATCGCCGCGGTGCTGCGCACGCTCGACATCCCTTTTCTCGCGCTCAATCCCGGCGCGAGCTACCGCGGATTGCACGACAGCATCGTCAACTACCTCGGCAATACGCGACCGCAGATGCTGCTGTGCCTGCACGAGGAGTCAGCCGTGGCGATCGCGCAGGGCTACGCCAAGGCTTCCGATCGCATGATGGGCGCGGTGGTGCATTCCAACGTGGGACTCATGCACGCCAGCATGGCGATCTTCAACGCCTGGTGCGACCGCATGCCGATGCTCGTTCTCGGCGCAACCGGCCCCTGGGACGCGGCGAAGCGCCGTCCCTGGATCGACTGGATCCACACCGCTTCCGACCAGGCTGCGCTCGTGCGCGATTACACCAAGTGGGACAACCAGCCCGCATCGGTGCCGGCCGCGTACGAAGCGATCCTGCGCGCCGCCCAGATCGCCAACACCGCGCCCCGCGGACCGACCTACGTGAATCTCGACGCCGGCCTGCAGGAAGCGAAAATCGGCGCGCTTCCGCCGCTTCCCGACGCGAAGCGCTACCGCGCGCCCGAGGCGGTGCTGCCGGCCGCGCACCTCGTCGAGGCCACAGCGAAGCTTCTCGCAGGCGCGAAGCATCCGGTGATCCTCGCCGGACGCGTCTCGAGAAGCGAATCGGCCTGGAAGCAGCGCGTCGCGCTCGCCGAGAAGATCCACGCGCGCGTCTTCACGGACATCAAGGTCGGCGCGGCGTTTCCGACCGATCACCCGCTGCATGCCGCTCCGCCCGCGACCTTCCTTTCGGCCGACGCGGCGAAGCTGCTGCGCGAGGCCGACGTGGTCCTGTCGCTCGACTGGGTCGATCTCGCGGGCGCGCTGAAAGCAGCCTGGGGCGCGGACCCGGTCGGCGCGAAGGTGATCCAGGTCTCGCCCGACGCGCACATTCACCGCGGCTGGAGCATGGATTACCAGGGTTTGCCCGTTGTGGACGTCCACATGATGTGCGAGCCGGACGCAGTGGTTCCGCTGCTGCTCGATGCGGTGAAGTCGCGACCCGGCGCGGTCGCGGCGAAACCCGCGCCGCTGCCTGATGCCGCGCCCGACGTGGTATCGATTCGCATGCTCGCCGATGCCCTGAATGCGGCGACGCGGGATAGGGAGGTCTGCATCACCCGGCTGCCGCTCGGCTGGAACGGCGCCTACCGCCACTTCCGGCATCCGCTGGATTACATCGGCTCGGAGGGCGGCGGCGGCGTGGGCGCCGGCCCGGGCATCACCGTGGGCGCGGCGCTGGCACTCAAAGACAGCGGCCGGCTCCCCGTCGCCATCATGGGCGACGGGGATTTCCTGATGGGCGCGACCGCGCTTTGGACCGCGGCACATTACGGTATTCCCTGCCTCATCCTCGTCGCCAACAACCGTTCCTTCTTCAACGACGAGCTGCATCAGGAGCGCGTCGCGAAGGAACGCTCGCGCCCGGTGGAGAACCGCTGGATCGGCCAGCGCATCAGTGGCCCTGACATCGACATCGCGATGATGGCGCGCGCACAAGGCGCGGAAGGCATCGGCCCGGTCGCGAAAGCCGCGGAGCTGAAACCCGCGATCGAGAAGGCAATCCAGGCCGCGCGGAACGGCGCGGTGTGCGTCGTCGACGTCCGGGTCGCTCCGGGATACGACACCAACATGGGCGGCTCGGGCGCGAGCCAGAAGCGCTGAGAGCGGAAGCAAAGACAAACGGAGGAGGACAATGTTTACAGCGCGAGTCTTGATTGCCCTGGTTCTGGGCGCCGTCGTGGCGCTGCCGGCCGGGGAGGCAACGGCGCAAGCCGGCTGGCCGAGCCGGCCGATCCGCTTCGTGGTGCCGCTGCCTCCCGGCGGCTCGCCCGACTATCTTTCGCGGCTGCTCGCCGAGCGCCTACAGCCGGTGCTCGGCCAGCCGCTGGTCGTCGAGAACAGGCCCGGCGCGGCGGGCAATATCGCGCGCGACTTCGTCGCAAAGGCGCCTGCGGACGGATACACCATCCTGATGTCGGAATCGGCGCACGTCATGAGCGCGGCCGTGGTGGCCAAGCTTCCTTACGACCCGATCAAGGACTTCGAGCCGATTTCGCTCGCGGCGACGATTCCGTTCGGATTGACCGTAAACTCGAGCATGCCGGCGCATTCGCTGAAGGAATTCGTCGAGTACATGAAAGCATCGCAACGTCCCCTGACGTACGGAACCGCAGGTATCGGGTCGCCGCATCATTTCGCCGTCGAGCTGCTGCGCTCGATGACCGGAATCAACGTCGTGCACGTTCCCTACAAGGGTTCCGCCGGGATCATCCCTGCGCTTCTGTCCGGGGAGATCGATTTCACGATCGCGGCCGTCAATTCGCTTCTGCCTCACTTCAAGTCGGGAAAGCTGCGCCCGATCGCGATGGCGGGCTCGTCGCGCACGGCGATTCTGCCGGACGTGCCGACGATCGCCGAAGCGGGCCCGCTCCCGGGCTACACCGTGGACGTCTGGCTCGGGGTCATGGCGCCCGCGGGCACGCCGCGACCCATCATCGCTCGCCTGAACGGCGAGATCAATCGCGTCGTCCATGACCCGAAAATCGTCAAAGAAAGGCTGAATACGGTCGGTCTCGAAGCAGTCGGAACCACGCCGGAGCAGCTGCTCGATGTGATGAAGGCCGACCTCGTGAAATACACGAAGGTCGCCCGCGAGGCGCAGATCAAGCCCGAATAGCGCAGCGCCGCGGGGACGCCGCGAGGGGAATTAGGCGGCCGCCTTGCCGCGGTTCGTCTCGAAGCCCGGCTCGCTCCCGAGGAGGGCCGCCGGCTTCTTCAGGTCCTCCTGCCAGAGCAGCGACTCCATGTAGATATTGAGCGGCTGATCCTGGACGGTGAGCTCGTACACGTAATCGTCGTACGAAGCGTGGTTGTGCACCGCCCAACCCGGGGCGGAAAGCATGAGATCTCCTGCGGCCCATTCGTAGCGATTGCCCGCGACCGTCGAATACCCCTTGCCATGGAAATAGTAGTTGATGGCTGCGGACACGTGACGGTGCGGCCGATCGACGATCTTCGGCGGGCGAATGGTCATTGTGGCGAAGAAGTTCGGCGTGATGCCGTTGGTGCGGCCGGTGACCGGGTTGTACATCATGTAGAGCCTGCGCCCGACGTACTCTTTCCCGAGCGCCTCGAGCTTGTCGAGCTCGCGCTTCACTTCCTTCCAGGGAAAGTGCAAGGGCTTCGACACCACCGCTTCCGGATTGATGAGAATCTCGTACGGCATCAGCATGCCGCCGTCCGCGCCGATGCGGATCATCCCGTAGGGGCTCTTGCGGCGCGGATCGCCGGACCGCGTTTTCTCCTCCACATCCTCCACCGGATGCAGCTCGGCGGCTGGCTCGTCCTCCGGAAGATAGACCTGCATGTGCTGGAGAAGGGGCACGTTCGAATAGCTCAGGCGCAACTGAAGGTCCTTGCCGTCGTTGACGTGGCGGTAGACCGCATAGGAGGGATGATTCCACACGTCGAATTGCGCGAAGGCGATGCGTTTTCCCGCGACCAGCGTATGGCCCGAGCCGCCGATGCAGAAGTTCACCTCGGTGGCGTTGTGCCGGAACGCGGCGGTCGTCTCGCCCGGCTTCAAAACCGAGAGCTTCACCTGGATGCCCGGCGCAAAGCCCGGCGCATTGACCTCTGCGAGCGGATGCACGATCAGCGACTCGCGCCGGCCGTTCGCCGGCCGGGGCAGGCTTGCCAGCCGCTCGGCTTCGGTGTCGATCTCGTCTTTCGTGACGACGATCGGCGCCCAGTAATTGTTATCGTCCCGCGCACCCTGGCCTGAGCGGTCGAGAAACCGCCCCTGCATGTGCTGGAAGTCCTTTCTGAACTCGTTCATGGCAAGCTCCTCGACCGAGGTTGAATCCTACTCCTTAAACCGCGCTCTTCGCCCGCCCGAGCCGCGGCTTCTGCTTTTTCGGCTGGGGAACCACGCGTCCCGCGCCGCGCTCTCTCGCCCGCTTCAGCAATTCCACCCCGAGAGCAAGATCGGAAATGCCCATGCCCATCGCTTTGAAGAGCGACACGTCATCCGCGCCCGAGCGTCTGCGACCCGAGGCGATGAGCCTGGAGAGCGGCATCACCTCCTCCCACCCGGAGGAAGCATATCGAGTCATGAATTCGCGCGAGAGCTGCTGCACGCCCTTGAGATTGTCCACGGCCACGAGCGTGGCGCGCGCAAAGACGTCCTGCGCGAATTCCTCCCGGTCCGGCGCGATCGCGCCCACGGCGTTCAGGTGAGCGCTTTTTTCGAGCATGGCGGCAGCGAGGAAAGGCTCTGCCGCCCGTGTCACCAGCGTCACGATTTGCGCTCCCCTGCATGCCTCGCTCACCGAGGCGCAGCTTACGGCTTCGATGCCGAACTCCTCGCGCGCTTTCGCGGCGAACGCCTGGCGCGAGTTTTCGCGCGGGCTGTGGATCCGCAGCCGTTCGATAGGACGTACCGCGAGCATCGCGCCGAGCTGGGCGAGCGCCTGTTTGCCCGTCCCGACGATCGCCATCACCTTGGCATCCTGCCTCGCCATCCAGTCGGCCGCCACGCCCGAAATGCCGCCGGTGCGCAGGTTGCCGAGGGCGAATGCCTCGATCACTGCGACCAGGGACCCGTCTTCGGCGCTCCACAGAAGCAGCAGCGGACAAGTGCCTCCTTGCGTATGGGTCCAAGTCTTGGTGCCCACCACGCTCCCGAGCTTCGCGCCGATCGCGTGCAGGTTGTTCTTTCCATATTGCAGCAGCGTCTTCGTCATGTTCTGCGCCTCGCCGCGCGCTTCCTCGCGCAGCGCGCCCTCGAGAGCGACGATCGCCTCCTTGAGGTCCATCAACTGGACGACTTCCGCTTCGGTGATCCAGATTGCGTCGGCGTCCATTCTCAGACTTTGAACGAGGTCAACACCTGTCTGGGAAACAATTCCTCAAGCTCGAGGCGCCGGTGGCACACACCCTGTTCGAATGCAAAATCGACGAAAGCCTGAAGCGTCGTGCGGTTCTTCTCCAACCCGTAGGGCCAGATATCTTCCCCGAACAGGGCCTTCATGCGCTCCGTGTAGGGCGCAAGCCAGGCGAGCGGTGCGTGCGAAGCCGTGATGTCGGAGAGCCGCTCGACGGAGCGGCGCTTCGCTTCCTCGAAGGCCTTGTAGAGATTCATCGCGAGCCAGGGGTGGCGCTCGAGCACTTCTGACTTGATGACGATCACATGCATGATCGGAAAAATGCCGGTCTGCTTGAAATACGCCGCCTCGACCGCCTCGTAGTCCGGAAAGAGCCGGACGATTCCGCGGCCGAAGGCGCGAGGGGGTCGTGCGGAAAGCACAGCATCGATATCCCCTGCAAGCAGCATCTCGTTCAGAGAGTGCTCGGGCTCCGGGCGGAGCCGCACCCCCTCGGGCAGCTTCAGCTTCACTTTCTCCACGCGCCCGGCTTCGTTCACGCCCGCCTGGACCCACTCGACCGAGGCGAGCGGCACTTTGGCCTGGTGAACGAGGTAGCCGCGAGAGTAGATCACCGCGGTCTGGGCCCACTCCGGAACCCCGATACGCTTGCCTTTCAGCTGCTCCGGCCGATCGATCTTGCCGCCCTCGCGCACGTAGATCATCGATTGCCGGAACACCCGCGACGGAAACACGGGGATCGCGGCGATGCCGGTGTCTTCCTGAGAGCGCAAGGACACGTACTTGCCCATGGACATTTCCGACACTTCCCATTCCCGGAAAAAGGTGAACCGAAAGAACGCTTCCTCCGGCGGCAGGTTGAGCACGTTGAGGCTCGCGCCCTGCACGGGCACCTGACCGGTGGCGATGTCGCGCGTGTGCTCGTAGTCGCCGATGGCCAGCGTCAGGGACACTTTTTCCATGGCATCGCTATTCCTTGAGCAGCACCGTGCCGTTTTCGATTTTCACGGCGTAAGTGCGAATGTCCTCGATGCAGGGAACGCCGACCGCCTTGCCGGTCGCGATGTGAAACCTCCCCTGGTGCAGCGGGCATTCGATCTCTTCGCCTTCGATAAAGCCGTCGGCGAGGCTCGCCTGTCCGTGGGTGCAGGTGTCGTGCGTGGCGAAAATTTTGCCGCCGAGGTTGTACAGGCACACCGGCTCCGCTCCGAGATTGACGAGCAGCGTTCCGTCTTCGGGAACATCGGAGGCGTTCGCGACTTCGACCCAGTTCTCGCTCATGTCAGAGGGGATAGATCAGGCTGTTCGGGATGAGGAGGCTGTCGAAGATGCAGAGCTTTTCCTTGAATTTTAACCTGCCCTCTTCCACGACGAGCTTGTCGCGATATTGACCGGTGTTGAAGACGCGCGTGAACTCGTCTTGCAGCGTCTCGAACGCGACATAGTTCGCGCGTACCTCGAGTACGCTCTCCTTCCAGCCCAGGACGCGAATGCCGCTCACCATGCGGCGCATGATGCGCGGCGCGTACACGGCGGTCTTGCGGATCGCAGTGACCCGGTCGGCGAGATACCCCCTGCTCTCGCAAAGCCAGGTCGCGAGGGGCAGTCCTCGCTCGAAGTTTTCGCGCGGAACGATCTTGTAGAGACATCGTTCGACGAAAAACTCCGGCCATTCCTCGAAGCGCTCCTCGTCGAGGCAGGCGGTGTACGCGGCATAAAGCTCTTCCAGCTCCAGGCGCAGGTCCCGGGAATTCAGGCTGAGATAGTGCTCCGCCGCACTCATGGTACAAAAAAGAACGAACGTTCGATGTTTATCATTTTATTGATGATTAACAGTTGTTTAAATCTCCATCACCTGACGGTAGTAGGCATAGAACGCGCGTATCGCGGATTCCGTGACCATGTGTTGCTCGTCCTTCCAGTCGCGCCCGCCCATCTCCATGACTCCAGCCCCTCGAGGGTACGGACCGACGCCGGCCTGAGAGAATTTCATCACTTCGCTGTCGTCGATCGAAACGAACCCAGCCGGTCCCATGAGGTTCGCCTGCCGCAACCGGCGCCGGGTCATGTCCTCGTCGTCGGCGGCGTAGCCGAAATAAGTCCAAGCGAGTTCGAACGCCACCGGGCCGCGCGTGATGAGCTGACGCATCGCCAGAGTGTTCGACTGCTGCTGGATGATGAGGTTGGGCCAAAGGGTGGTCATCACCACGGTGTATTCGGGAAACTCGCGCACCGGCTCGAGAAGCGTCGAATCCTGCAGTTTGAAGTTCTCGATCAGCGATTTCATGTCGGCGTTGTCCTCGGTCTTCCTCTGATCTCCTCGCCAGGAAATCAACGCAGCGTGGCGGCCGGTCGCGTCCATCTGCACTTTCGAGGGCTGATCGGCTCGAAACAGCCCGAAGCTCACGAGGAACACGTGCAGCAAGCTCGCGTGGTAGGGGTCCTTGATGTTCTCGAACATCAGCTTCCAGTTGGCGGGTATCAATTGGCGCGAGTAGCCGAGCACGCGGAGCTCCCGGCCGTCGAACACGCGGTCGAACAGCGCCAGCATCGAAGGTCCGAAATACTCTTCGAGCGGCTCCAGATCCGACGCAAAGGAGGCGAAGATCACGCCGTGGCGGCGAGCGACCTTGAGCCTGCGCAGCCCGTGGTTCCTCGGATCGAAATCCGCGGGCATGCCGCCCTGCTTCTTCACGCCGCGCCGGAACGGCACGCCGATCAGATTGCCCTTCAAGTCATAAGTCCACTGGTGGTAGGGGCACATGAACTGGGCGGCGTTGCCGAGATGCTTCTGGCAGAACTGCACGCCCCGGTGAGCGCAGCGGTTCTCGACGACGTTGATCGACCCTTCCTGGTCGCGCACGACCACGACCGGCTTTTCGCCGATGAAAGTACGCTTGAAATCGCCGGAGCGCGGCAGCTCCGCCTCGAGCGCAACGTAGCTCCAGCTCGGCCCGCAGAAGATGCGCTCCTGCTCCCGGGCATAGATCTCGGGATCGGAGTAGATCCAGTAAGGGATGCGGGAAATGCCTTGCTCGGGCCATGCGTGGTGCGCGCCCATCGACTCCCCTCTCCGTGGAACAGGCGGGCGCTGCATCGCCCGGATTGCTTGCGCAATCTTAGGCTTTGACCCGGGGTTGATCAATCTGCGCGACGACATGCTGGCACGCCCGGGGCGGAACCGCGATAATGCGCGGCTTTATCTCCCGTTGGAATCCAGGTGACGCCGCACAGGATCTTCGCGCTGCTTGTCCTGCCGGTCGCCTTGTCTGCGCCATGCAGCGCGCCGGGGCAGGAGACGGAGAGGACCGACGAAGTGCGGGTCATCGGCCACTACGAAAATGCTGTCGGCACCTCCGACGCCGCAAGCCAGGGTAATGTCACGCCGAAGCTGATCGAGGAGCGGCCGATGCTGCGGCCGGGTGAGGTGCTCGAGTATGTGCCGGGGGTCATCATCACGCAGCACAGCGGCGAGGGCAAAGCCAACCAGTACTTTCTGCGCGGCTTCAATCTCGATCACGGCACCGATTTCCGCACCACGGTCGCGCATATGCCGGTGAACATGCCCACTCACGGCCACGGGCAGGGCTACACCGATCTCAACTTCATGATCCCCGAGCTCGTTTCGCGCATCTCGTACAAGAAGGGTCCGTATTTTGCGGAGGAGGGTGACTTCGCCTCGGCCGGGGCGGCCGAAATCCACTACGCCACCCAGCTCAGACAGGGTATCGCTTCGGGCGGGTTGGGAACGGGCGGTTATCGGCGCGGGCTGGTGGCAAACTCGTTCGACGCCGGGTCGGGACACTTGCTCTACGGCGTCGAACTGTTTCATAACGACGGTCCGTGGGACAACCCCTCGGACTACAGGAAGTTCAACACCGTTCTCAGCTACAGCCACGGCACCAATGCCGACGGCTTCGTCCTCACTGGAATGGCCTACCGGGGCAAGTGGAACTCGACCGACCAGGTCCCCAGGCGCGCGGTGGACTCGGGGCTGATATCGCGGTTGGGCGCGATCGACCCCACGGACGGCGGAGACACGGAGCGCTACAGTCTGTCACTCGACCGGCACCAGGCGCTCGGCAACGGGGAATTCCACTTCGACGCCTACGTGATCAAGTATCGGCTGAATCTCTTTTCCAATTTCACGTTCTTCCTGAACGATCAGACGAACGGCGACCAGTTCGAGCAGGCTGACGACCGCAGTATCTTCGGGATCGAGCCGAGCTGGACGCTTACCGGCAAATGGGGCGAGCGGCAGTACGTCAACAAATTCGGACTGCAACTGCGTCGCGACGACATCGGTAATGTGGCGCTCTACGACACGCTCGCCCGGCAGCGCCTCAACACCGTGCGCGAGGACAAGGTGAACCAAACCGGCGCCGGTCTGTATTACGAAAACAGCCTTCAATGGAACAGCGTTTTCCGGACAGTGACGGGAATTCGAACCGACTTCTATCGGGCCGACGTCACGAGCAGTCTCGACGAGAACTCCGGTTCGGCGAGCGATCACATCACGTCGCCCAAGCTGAACTTCATCTTCGGCCCATTCGAGCACACCGAGTATTTTCTGAATTTCGGGCAGGGCTTCCACAGCAACGACGCGCGCGGCACAACCATTACGATGGATCCGAGAACTGCGGCACCGGCTGAAAGAGTGAAGCCGCTGGTCAAGACGCACGGCGAGGAAATCGGCGTGCGCACTGGGCTGATCGAGCACCTGCAGAGCTCGATATCGCTGTGGCGCCTCGCGCTCGATTCAGAGCTCCTGTTCGTAGGCGACGCAGGCACGACCGAGGCGAGCCGTCCGAGCCTTCGGCGCGGCCTCGAGTGGTCGAACCGCTACATCCCGAAGCCCTGGCTTATCGTGGACTTCGACGTGTCGGCCTCGCGCGCGCGCTTCACCGACGGTGACCCGGCCGGGGTCGGCACCTATGTTCCGGGCGCGATCGACAAGGTCGCGTCGCTCGGCGTCACCTTGAACGATCTGGAGCGCTGGTCGTTCACCGGCCACATGCGCTATTTCGGGCCGCGCCCGCTCGTCGAAGACAATAGCCAGCGCTCCCAATCTTCGATCCTTTTTTCCTTGCGTTCTTCCTACAAGTTGGACCCGCGTCTGCGGCTCAACTTCGATATCTTCAACCTCTTCAACCGCCAGGCGAGCGACATCGATTACTTCTACACTTCGCGGCGCACGCCGACTTCCGCGGCGGAGGACGACATCCACTTCCACCCGGTCGAACCGCGCAGCTTCCGGGTCGCGCTGATCGGGAATTTCTAGCCCTGTGAAGCGTAAAATCGCGCGAGCGGCCCTTGGACGCCGCAGACTGTGAAGAAGAGAAGGCGCATGAAGTCTGAAGTACTGCTCTTCGTCGGCGAAGCACTGGGCAATTATGGTTTTCCAGACGGTCACCCGTTTTCGGCCGACCGCCAGGGGGCGTTCTGGAAGGAAGCGCAGACGCAGGGCTTGGACAAGCGCGTAACGCTCGCTGCGCCTCGGCCGGCGTCACGCGAGGAGCTGCTTCGATTCCACGACGAGAAGCACGTGGATTGGGTTGAGAAGTGCTCGCGCACGGGTTCGGGTTACCTCGATTACGGCGACACCCCCGCTTTTCCCGGAGTGCTGGAAGCGGCCTCGGCCGTGACCGGCAGCGCGCTGGAAGGCCTGTACCGAATCATGGCGGGAGAGGCGCGGCGCACGTTCCAACCGATCGGCGGCATGCACCACGCACGCCGCGGCCGCTCAGCCGGGTTCTGCGTGTTCAACGACATCGGCGCAGTCATCGACACTCTGCGCACGCAATACGGAATCCGGCGCGTCGCCTACGTCGACATTGACGTGCACCATGGGGACGGCGTGTTCTACAGCTACGAATCCGATGCCGACCTTGTTCTTGCAGATGTCCACGAAGACGGGCGCTTTCTCTACCCTGGAACGGGATTTGCCGAAGAGACCGGGACCGGCGGAGCTGAGGGCACGAAACTCAACATCCCTCTAGCGCCTGGTGCAGGTGACAAGGAATTCTTTGCCGCGTGGGAACGTGTTCTATCCCACCTGCGCCGATACCAGCCTGAGTTCGTTCTCTTGCAAGCCGGCGCCGACAGCCTGGCGGGTGACCCGCTGGCGCATCTCGCCCTGTCGCCGGCGGCCCACGCGCATGCGACGAACACGCTCGTGGAGATCGCCGAGGCGACGGCCCGGGGAAGGCTGATGGCCTTCGGCGGTGGCGGCTACGACCTCAGGAATCTCGCCAGCGCCTGGACGCAGGTGCTGGCAGAGCTCGTCAAGAGTTAGACCGCTTTCGGCGGAACTTGGACAGGAGGTCGTCCAGGTGAACGGGACTCGAATAGCTGATGACCAGTTTCCCCGCGCCTTTCTTGCCCGGCTTGATTTCTATTTTGGTTCCGATCTCTTCGGACAGTTCTTCCTCGAGGCGCGCGATGTCGCGGTCGGAATCGGGCCTGCGTCTGGTTTTAGCCGTGGGATGAAGGATGGCGTTGACCAGCCGCTCGGTCTGGCGCACCGAGAGCGCCTGGTCTGCGACCCGCTTCGCCGCACTTTCCTGCTGCCGGCCGTCGAGCGCGAGAAGGGCACGCGCGTGTCCCATCTCGAGCTTTCCGTCGAAAACAAGCGCCTGAACCGCCTTTTGCAGATTCAACAGCCTGAGCAAGTTGGTGGTTGCGGTGCGGGAGCGGCCGATAGCCTCCGCCGCCTCCTGGTGCGTGAGTTTGAACTCGCCGATCAGCCTCTGCACGCCGCCTGCTTCCTCGAGCGGATTGAGGTTCTCTCTCTGGATGTTCTCGACCAGCGCCATGGCGAGTGCCGACGAATCCGGCACCTCGCGAACGAGCGCCGGGACTTCCGCGAGACCGGCGATTTTCGCCGCGCGCCAGCGGCGCTCGCCCGCGATGATCTCGTAACGGTTGCTCCCGATCGGCCGCACGAGAATAGGCTGCATCACTCCTTGCTTCCTGATCGAAGCCGCGAGCTCCTGAAGCGAGTTGTCGTCCATCTTCGTGCGCGGCTGGTAGCGGCCGCGCTGCAGCTGATCGATACGAAGCGTGGCCTGCCGCTCGGAGACGGGCCCCCCTTCGCCATCCTTGTCGAGGAGTGCGTCCAAGCCCCTGCCCAGTCCCTTGAGTTTCACCGGCGTTTCCCGCTCATACTGCCGCCGCGATGCCGTTGCGGGAGAGGATCTCGCCCGCCAGGGCGACATACGCTTGCGAGCCTTTGCACTCGCGATCGAGCTTCACGGCGGGCGCGCCGAAGCTCGGCGCCTCGGCCAGCCGTACGTTGCGCGGAATCACGGTTTCGTACACCTTCTTGCCGAAGTGCTCCTGCAACTGCGCCGAGACCTGCTGCGCGAGCGCATTACGCGGGTCGTACATGGTTCGAAGCAGCCCTTCGATATCGAGCGTCGGATTCAGGTGCTGGCGGACTTTCTTGATCGTGTTCACGAGATCGGAGAGCCCCTCGAGCGCGTAGTACTCGCATTGCATCGGAATCATCACTGCATTGGCTGCCACCAATCCGTTCAACGTGAGCAGGTTGAGCGCAGGAGGGCAGTCGAGCAGGATGAATTCGTACTGGCCGGCGATCGATTCGAGCGCACCTTTCAAGCGGGATTCGCGGTGCTCGAGGTTGACCAGTTCGACTTCCGCGCCGGCGAGCTCGCGGTTGGCGGGAATCAGATCGTACCCGCCTGATTCCGACTTCTGCCGCGCCGATTCGGCGGTGGCCAGACCCAGCAGCACTTGGTAGATCGAAGTCTTGAGCGTGCGCTTGTCGATGCCGCTGCCCATGGTGGCGTTACCCTGTGGATCGAGATCCACCAGCAGCACGCGCATCCCGGACTGCGCGAGGCCCGCCGCGAGATTGACGCTGGTCGTGGTCTTTCCGACCCCACCCTTCTGGTTGGTAACGGCGAGGATGCGGGTCATGCGCGCTCGATCACGACAAGATGCCGCTCCCCGAGCCCGGGAACGGCCAAAGCGTGCACCTGCCGCAGGCGGAAGTCGGGCGGCAGGCGCTCGATCTCCTCGAAGGGATAGACACCCTTCATCGCCGCGAGCACGCCGTCCGGCGCAAGCAAATGCCTTGTCAGCGCGATGAACTCGGCAATTTCGGCAAACGCGCGGGAAATGATGCAATCGAATTTTTCAGCGGTGCGCCAGGCCTCGACGCGTTCGCATACCACTGTGGCGTTCCTCAACTGAAGTTCCGCGACCGCCTGCCGAAGGAAGGCCGCTTTTTTGTGATTGCTGTCGAGCAATGTGACCTGAATGTCGGGCCTGGCCACCGCGACCGGAATTCCAGGAAATCCCGCTCCGCTGCCAGCGTCGAGCACCCGAGTACCGGTCATGTACGGGATCACGGCCAGGCAGTCGAGTAAGTGACCACTAACCATTTTCTCCAGGCCCCGTATGGCGGTCAGGTTATATACCTGGTTCCACTTCTCCAGCAATGCGAGATACTGAAGAAGCTTGTTCCTTTCGCCGCGATCCAGCGAAAGACCTAATTCCACCGCTCCTTTTTCGAGGCGCTGGCCTGCCTCGGCCCGCGCTGGCCCCGCCACCAGTGTCGTCACGCGGCCGATCTTTCGCGCGCGCCCACTCCGCGCTTCAGGTGGACAAGCAGCAGCGAGATCGCGGCCGGAGTGATGCCCGAGATGCGCGAGGCTTGGCCGATCGTCTCAGGCTTGTGTTGGTTCAGCTTCTGCTGCACTTCGATCGATAGGCCGCGCACGCTTTGGTAATCGAGATCGCACGGCAGCGCCATCGTTTCGTAGCGCTCCTGGCGCGCGATTTCTTCATGCTGACGCGCGACATACCCTTGGTATTTGGCCTGAATCTCGACCTGTGAGGCGACCGCCGCATCGCCGACGAGGGCATCTCTTTCCGAAAGCTCGGCCAGTGAGGCGTAACTCACGCCGGGACGCTTCAGGAGATCCATGAGGGAGTATTCGCGCTCGATCGGTTTGCCGAGCACACGCTCGGCAACCTCGCCTGGCAGGGACTGGGGGTTGACCCAAGTGGACTTGAGCCGCTCCTGCTCGCGGCCGATCGCGTCGCGCTTACGGTTGAACGCGTCCCAGCGGGCGTCGTCCACAATGCCGAGCCTGCGACCGGTCTCCGTGAGTCGCAAGTCCGCATTGTCCTCGCGCAACATGAGCCGGTATTCCGCGCGGCTGGTGAACATGCGATACGGCTCCGAAACACCGCGGGTAATGAGGTCGTCGACCAGGACTCCGATATAGGCTTCGTCGCGCCGCGGGCACCAGGCGTGCTCGTCCCGGACGAAGAGCGCCGCATTGATACCGGCGAGGATTCCCTGCGCCGCCGCTTCCTCGTACCCGGTAGTGCCGTTGATCTGCCCCGCGAAGAACAGGCCCGAGATCGACTTCGTTTCCAGCGACGACCTCAAATTGCGCGGGTCGTAGTAATCGTACTCGATGGCGTAACCCGGCCGCAGGATATGGGCCTGCTCCAGCCCCCGGATGCTGCGCACCAGCTCGATCTGCACGTCGAAGGGCAGACTCGTCGAGATCCCGTTCGGATAGAACTCGTTGGTGGTGAGCCCTTCAGGCTCCAGAAAAATCTGGTGGCTTTGCTTGGCGGCAAACCGATGGATCTTGTCCTCGATCGAGGGGCAATAGCGAGGGCCTATCCCCTCGATCACTCCGGTGTACATCGGCGAGCGGTCCAAGCCACCGCGGATGATTTCGTGTGTATGCGGATTGGTATGGGTAATCCAGCAGGGTAACTGGCGAGGATGCATCCCAGGCGTTCCTACGAACGAAAAGACGGGCACCGGCTCGTCACCTGGCTGCGCTTTCATGACCGAAAAATCGACGGAGCGACCGTCGAGCCGGGGCGGCGTTCCGGTCTTGAGGCGACCCACCGGAAGCTGAAGCTCGCGCAGTCGCGCCGCGAGACTGACCGAAGCCGGGTCCCCAGCCCTCCCGGCCTGGTAGTTCGACAGTCCGATATGGATGAGTCCAGAAAGAAAAGTACCGGTAGTCAGCACCACCGAGCGGCTTGAAAAGCGAACGCCGAGCTCAGTCACCACCCCGGCAACGCGGTTGCCCTCCAACAGGAGGTCATCCACAGCCTGCTGGAACAAAGTCAAGTTGGACTGGTTCTCCAGCCGCGACCGAATAGCGCGTTTGTACAGGAGGCGGTCAGCCTGCGCGCGCGTCGCACGGACTGCGGGGCCCTTGGAGGAATTCAGGATGCGAAACTGGATTCCCGCTTCGTCTGTAGCGATCGCCATGCCTCCGCCCAAGGCGTCCACTTCCTTGACAAGATGCCCCTTCCCAATACCCCCGATGGACGGGTTGCAAGACATCTGTCCCAGGGTCTCGATGTTATGGGTGAGCAAAAGGGTCCGACAGCCAGTCCGCGCGGCCGCAAGCGCGGCTTCGGTCCCGGCGTGGCCGCCACCGACCACGACGACATCGAACTTCATCGGGAATTGCATCGCTTTAGGCACGAAAATAGACCGAAACCAATCGAATTTTAAAGGTATTCCACGACGAGAGACAGTGTTTCACGTGGAACTTCCAGCAACCAGAAGCCAATCGTGGGATAAATGGAATGGTGGAAATGGAGAAGCAAACCATCGGTCGTCGGACGTTTCACGTGAAACGTCCGCGTTCTGCGCAAGCCTTCCACCGGGATTACGCAGCTTGTTTGCCGGCAACTCTACCCATTGCTAACCGAGAGCTCACCGTCTAATCACACATCTGCGGCTACAGGCGTTCAGTCTTGAATATACAATGTAAACAATACGTTAAATACACTAAATCAGTCTTGTGACGCCTCGTTCAGGAAAATTTCGGAACTTCAGCCTAAGGAACGCCCAAGTGTCTCACGCCGGGCAGCGAGTTCACACGGCAAGCGGTTCCCGAGAAGCTGCAGCAATTCATCCTGCAGCTTCAGTTCCCGCTTCCACTCCCCGCCATCGACCGAACTCACGCGCTTGAACTTTTCGCTGCCGAAACTTTCCAGGCCCTTCCAATCCAGGTCCTCGAAGTCTGGCACTTTGCCGATGGGTGTTTCAACCGCATTACCTCTGCCTTGGCAGCGCTCCACGATCCACTTCAGTACTCGCATGTTTTCGCCGTATCCAGGCCAGATGAATTTTCCATTGGCATCGGTACGAAACCAATTGATGCAGAAGACGCGGGGGCGCTTGGGCACCGAGCGGCCCAGTTTCAGCCAATGGTTGAAGTAATCGCCCATGTTGTAGCCGACAAATGGGATCATTGCCATGGGATCGCGCCTCACCACCCCTACCTTTCCGGTCGCCGCAGCCGTGGTCTCCGAACCCATTGTTGCGGCCATATACACGCCCGAGTCCCAGTCGACTGCCTCGGCGACAAGCGGCACGGTGTCTGAGCGCCGGCCTCCGAACACGAAGGCCGATATCGGAACGCCCTGCGGATTTTCCCAATCGGAATCGATCGAAGGACACTGCGACGCAGGGACCGTGAACCGTGCATTGGGATGCGCCGCTTTCCTGCCGCAATCGGGTGTCCACTCTTTCCCCTGCCAATCGATGAGCCTGGCGGGAGGCGTAACGGTCATCCCTTCCCACCACACGTCTTCCTCCGGGGTCATGGCCACGTTCGTGAATATCGTGTTGCTCCTGATCATGGCCATGCAGTTGGGATTGGTCTTCTCCGACGTCCCCGGCGCAACGCCGAAGATTCCCGATTCGGGATTGATCGCGTAGAAGCGACCATCCTTGCCCGGCTTGATCCACGCAATGTCTTCCCCGACGGTCGAGACCTTCCAACCCTTGAACGCCGGCGGTGGAATCAGCATGGCGAAATTCGTCTTGCCGCACGCCGATGGAAACGCGGCGCTCACGTAGAGCTTCTCCCCGGAAGGCGGTGTCACGCCGAGGATCAGCATATGCTCCGCGAGCCAACCTTGCTCCCGCCCCATCACGGAGGCGATGCGAAGCGAAAGACACTTTTTTCCGAGCAGCGCATTGCCGCCGTAACCGGAGCCGAAGGACCATATTTCCCTGGTCTCCGGATAATGGACGATATATTTGTGTTCCTTGCTGCACGGCCAGGGCACATCTTTCTGTCCGGGAGCGAGCGGCGCGCCGACTGAATGGACGCAGGGTACGAAGTCCCCGCCCTTGCCCAGGATTTCCCACACCTTCTTGGACATGCGCGTCATGACGTGCATGCTGACCACTACATAGGGCGAGTCGGTCAGCTCGATGCCGATATGCGCGATGTGCGAGCCGAGCGGCCCCATGGAGAACGGAACTACATGCAGGGTCCGGCCGCGCATGCAGCCGTCGAAGACCTTGTTCAACGTCGCGCGCATCTCCCCCGGATCGACCCAGTTGTTGGTCGGGCCCGCGTCTTCTTTTCTGTGGGAGCAGATAAAGGTCCGGTCTTCGGTGCGTGCCACATCGTTGGGATCGGAGAGCGCGAGGAAAGAATCCGGACGAAGCTTGGGGTTGAGCCGCTTCAGCGTTCCCGACTTGACCATCTCGTCACAAAGCCGGTCGTACTCTTCCGGCGAGCCGTCGCACCATTGAATCCGGTCGGGTTTGGTCAGCGCGGCAAAGCCCGCGACCCATTCCTTGACGCCGTGGTGCTGAACGTAGGCGGGGGCGCCGATATCAATAGCGGCAAGGTAAGGTTGACTCATCCTGGGGCCTC
>Ga0137463_1000260_pt1 | contig 20077 bp, 17 predicted proteins | sample EasRivERMGT800_2_FD_102333 | JGI IMG/M metagenome (GOLD analysis project Ga0137463, IMG submission 102333) | Soil microbial communities from meander-bound floodplain in the East River, Colorado, USA - East River MetaG ERMGT800_2 | ecosystem: Environmental > Terrestrial > Soil > Floodplain ...
CGATTCGCAAAAAATGAATGCTCGTATCGACAGCAAATCCCCAGCCGGCCCGTGCGATGTCTTCGTAGCCTTGAAAGTACGCTTTCACGGCGTCCGGATGCGGAAGCGTCGGGTGAAGGTAGATCGGCACATCGAGGGCCTGCGCTGCTTCGAAGATGACCCAATACTTCTTCTCGTCGAGAAAGCTGCCATGAGTATGGCCGTGGATCATTGCGCCTTTGAAACCGAGCTGGGTGACGCAACGCCCCAGTTCGTCGGCGGCGGCGCCGGGGTCGGCCGTCGGCAGCGCGGCGAAGGCGGCGAAACGGTCCGGGTGCGCTTTGACCGCCTCGTGCGCGAGGTCGTTCGCGTCCTTCGCCATCGGGATCGCAACGTCCGCGCCGAAGCCTTGAGGTCCGGGCGAGCCGAAGGAGAGCACCTGCATGTCGACCCCTGCGGCGTCCATGTGCGCGAGGCGCTTCGCGCCGAGATCCGAATTCTGCTCGACGATGTCGTGGCCGATCTGCTCGCTGCGGGAGCTGAGATAGAAATTCCGGAATTCGTTCGCGGCGACCTTCTGCCGGTACATCGGCGTGATGAAATGCTCTTCAATAGCGATTGTTTTCATGGGGGGTTCCTTTCAGCTGAACTGGATCTTTCCTCCCGCGCGCTCGTGGCGCTCGATGGCGAAGGCGCAGGCGAGCGCCACCGCGGCGCAGCCGAGCAGCGGCCACAGCGTCGCGTCCCAGGAGCCGCCCCAGGTCACCACGGCGGCGACGAGCGGCGGCCCCAGAAAAATTCCTATCTGCGTGAGGTGGACGATCAGCCCCTGGATCGCGCCGACTTCGGCGGGCGAGCGCGCGTAGCGCATCCCCGCGGAGAGCGCGGCCGAAGGCACCGTTCCGGTGATGAAACTGTAGAACACCACGAGCGCATAGCGCAGCGTATTGGATAACCCGCCGGCGAAAATGAGAACGAAAATGAGGCTGGTCACGGCGAAGGTCGCGGCGATGATGCGGCCGCGCGGGATGTTCTTCTGCAGCAGCCAGCCGCCCAGCAGGTTGCCGAAGCAGTTCACGATCACGGCGAGCGCGGTGGCGAGCACCGCGGCCGTCAGCGACAGGCCCTGCGATTCGATCAGATACATGGGCAGCCAGATCATCAGCGACTGATGCTGGATCGCGTACATCGCGAATGCGAGTCCGAGCAGCCAGGGCACCGGCTGCGAGTACGAGACTCCGAGACTCGCCAGCGAGCGCTTCGCGCCGCGAACGACGCCCGCGTAGTCGCGCCGTCGCGCCGCAAGCAGCAGCGCGCAGGCCGCGGAAGCCAGTGCGCCCAGCACCCACACGCTGCGCCAGCCGAAGTCCCCGAGAAGCGGCGGGCTCGCGACCATCACCGCGCTCACGCCGATCGGGAAATAAGTCGCCCAAAGCCCGAAGGCGATGCCGCGGCGCTCGGGCGCGGCGGCCGCGGTGATGAGACCGGGCGCGGAGACGATCACCGCGATGAATCCCGCGCCCTCGATGAAGCGCGACGCGACGAAAAGCGGCGCTCCCGGCGCGAACGCGCCCACCAGCGCGCCTGCGGCCATGAGCGCGGAGCCGGCGATGCAGAAGCGCAGCGCGCCGACGCGGTCGCACAACACGCCGAAAAAGATCGCACTCGCCGCAGCGAGCGCGTTGAAGGCCGACACCAGCCAGCCCGCCCCGATGAGCGAAAGCTGGAACTCCTCCTTCAAGAGCGGCAGGGCCGGGGACATCTTGCCCCAGGCGAGGGCGCCGACCACGCCGGCGAAGAGTGCCGCGAACACCGCCGGCCAGCGCGTCCCGGGCCGCGCGGTCGTGGACTGCGCGGCGAGTTTTTCCGGGGGAAAGTGCATGCCGTGGGCGGGGTCTGCAGGCTGTCGCGGCGAAAACTGTGCTGAAGCTTACACGATGGCGTCGGTCGTCGCGGGGAAGCCCGCCCGCGGGCGATTCCGGGAAGGTCGCGGGCGCATTTCACACCACGGATTCCATGACAATTGCATAGTTCAGCGGATGGCCCTAGGATGCCCCCCCATGGCCATCTTTCGAGGACGGTTCCGCGGAATGAAGCTTGGCGAGCGCCAATTGCGTGCGGCGGCCGGAGACATGCTCGACCAGCTCCGCCCGCGCAGCGTGCTGCGGGACGCGCGCGATCTCGCGCTCAAATTCCAGCGCGACGAGGTCTTTAGCGAATATTTCGCAAGCCGGATATGGGCCGTGCTTGCGATGGTTCTCGTGTTCGTCCTCGTCAGCAGCGTCTGTTCCATCGACATCATGCTCCGGGTGGCCCGTTTGATGTCGGACCCGCCGCTGTGGCTCAAGCCCTTTGCCCTGCTTGTCGGGGCGGCGGTATGGGTGTGCGGGGTAGCCGCACAGATCTACGTATTCCTGATCTGGCTGGAAGAAAGAGCGGCGCAGAAAAACCGTTCGGAGCGGGGGATTCACGTGGAAGTTCCCGCAGGCGTTCTAGCCTACCTCAAATACAGCCGGGCCCTGCCTCCCTGGATCCTCATCTTCGCATGCATCGTTCTGCCCCTGGCGATCATGGCGCGCCGTGCGCCCCTGGTCGCGCTGCTGCTCCTCGCGGCGTCGATACTGGCTCCCTATCTCTTCAAGAAGTTCGATCCCTGATTTCACTCAGAATCCCTTGCGAGTCTCAGCGCAGCTGCGCCGCCTTGAGCTGCCCGGACTTGTACGCGCGGCTCGCCAGCTGGTAATAGCTGATCGCCTCATCCATCACGCGCGCGGAGTGCGCGTCCTCCGCGCGCTCGCGGCCCGTGGCCGCATCGACGATCCGGTAGCGCGCTTTGGGCTTCAGCTCGACGACGATCCCGTCCCGGTAGTACCCGACGGTCTGGTAGTTGGCAAACAGCGCGCGCGGATGGTTCACGCCATCGTGCAGGATATCGTGCCCGAAGAAGCGCGATCGATAGCCGAAGCCGAGCATCCCGAGGAGAGTCGGCCCGACATCGATTTGCGATGCAATGGTGTCGATGCGGGCGGGATGAATGTGCTTGGGCGCATAGACGATGAGCGGGATGTGGTAGTTCTCCAGCGGCAGCTCGGTGCGTCCGCGCCCCTTGTGGGTATGGTCTGCGACGATGACGAAGAGCGTGCGCTCGAACCACGGCCTGGCGCGTGCGCGGTCGATGAACTGTCCGATGGCGAAGTCGGTGTACTTGACGGCGCCCTCGCGGGTCCCGGAAGGAATGTCGATGCGCCCGTCCGGATAGGCGAAGGGGCGGTGATTCGAAACGGTCATGATGTGCGCGAAGAACGGCTTGCGTGCGGCGTGGCGCTTGTCCAGCTCGGAAATCGCAAGTTTGTACAGGTCCTCGTCGGCAACGCCCCAGATGTTCTCGTAAGTGATCTCCTCGGGCTTGAGCGCGGTGCGGTCGATGACCGTATAGCCGTTGCCCGAGAAAAAAGCTTCCATGTTGTCGAAGTAGGCGTAACCGCCGTACAAGTAGAGCGATTCGTAACCCTTCTCGTTGAAGACTTCGCCGAGCGTGAACAGGCCGCCGTTGTCCGGCCGTTTCACGATCGAGTGACCCGGCGTCGGGGGAGTCGAGAGGGTCAGCGCCTCCAGCCCCCGCACCGTCCGCGTTCCGGTCGCATACAGGCGGGTAAACAACATCCCTTCGCCGGCGAGCCGGTCGAGCCGGGGCGTCAGCCCCTCGCGGTTGCCGAAAGCCGCCAGAAAATCGGCGCTCAGGGCCTCCACGGAAATCAGGATCACGTTGAGCCGGTTCTCAGGCCCGCGGCCGGCGATCGTGCGCTCGAAGGGCGGCTGCGGAACCCCGGTGACCGAGGGCGGGAGATCCATCTCGCGCGCAAGCACACGCTCCGCGCGTTCCGCGGGCAGAGTCTTGTAGAAGCGCTCGTAGTCGATCTCGTTGGCGCGGAAGGCGTGCCAGAAATCGAAGTAGCCGTCACCCGCGAGCTCGTTGAGCTGCGCGTCCGGCGAGAACTCCTTGTAGCGCGCGTCGAGCGCGCCGAACGCGAAGAGGGGCGCGATCACCCAGAACGCCAGGGCGCGCGAGGACGCCGCCAGGCCGCCCTTGGGCGAGGAGACGAGCGGGCCGATCTTTCGCACGATCGCCCACCACAGCGCGACGGAGACGACCGCCACGAGCGACAACAGCAGCGGCATGTTGTAGGACTCGCGGATGTTGCCGATCACTTCATTGGTGTAGATGAGGTAGTCGACCGCGATGAAGTTGAAGCGCGATGCGAATTCGTTCCAGAAGGTCAGCTCGGCGGCGGCGACGAACACCATGAAACCGCAAAGCGGCAGCAGCAGCAGGGCAAGGAGGATCTTGAGGGCGGTGGGATAGCGCGCCGGCCACCACGCGAGCAGCGCGGCGATCGGCGCCAAGAAAAAGGCCGCGACGCCGAGATCGAACAGGGCGCCGATCAGCATCGCCGGAACGATCCGCCACGGCAGGAAGACCGAAGGCTCGCCGTTGAAAGCCGCCAGCGCGAGGCGCGTGAGTGCGTTGAAAGCGAGAAACGCGACGAGGAGCACGCGCAGGCCGGCCAGGCGGGAGGGAAACAGTGCCGCCTCGATGGAACGCAGCGCGCGGGTCATGGATTCGCCAGCAGTCTCGTTAGGGAACCCTATATTGTGTCACCTGCGCCGTGTTCAAGGCAGGACAATCGCTCCGTTTGCGGAGCGTTCGATTGCCCGCAGGACGAGCCGGATCAGGGTCTGAACTTCGCCGCCAGCGCCTCGGTGCCGCGCGCGAGCACGCCCGTGTCCGCGCCGACGGCGACGAACAGGCCCCCGCAGTCGAGCCAGCGGCGGGCGTCGGCTTCGACCCCGGTGAGGATGCCGGGGGCCTTGCCCGCCTTTCTGATGCGGCGGATCGCCTCGTCGATGATAGTCATGACTTTCGGATTGTTCGTTTCGCCGGTGTAGCCGAGCGAGGCGTGCAGGTCGGCCGGGCCGATGAAGACGCCGTCGATGCCCTCGACCGCCGCGATCTTCTCCAGGTTGTCCAGGCCCTGCTGGGTCTCGATCTGCACCAGTACGCAGAGCTCCTCGTGGGCGCGCTTCGCATAGTCCTTCACGCGCGCAAAGCGCGTCGCGCGCGTGCCGCCCGCCACGCCGCGCACGCCCGCGGGCGGGTAGCGCGTGTAGGCGACGGCGTTCTTCGCTTCTTCCGCGTTCTGCACGTAGGGAATGAGGATCGACTGCGCGCCGATATCCAGGAACCTCTTGATCGTGACCATATCGTTCCACGGCACGCGCACCACCGGATGCGTGGGGTAGGGCGCCGCGGCCTGCAGCTGCTGCAGCACCGACTCGAGGTCGTTCGGCGAGTGCTCGGTGTCGAGCAGCATCCAGTCGAAGCCCGAGCCGGCGACGAGCTCGGTCGCGTAGTGGTGCGAGAGGCTGCACCACAGGCCGATCTGCGGCTTGTTCGCCTTGAGGGCGCGCTTGAAATGGTTAGGGGGAAGTTCCATCGTCAGACCTTGTAGCCTTTTTCCTTGAGCGCCTTGTCCACCCAGGCGCGGTCCACCGTGCCCGCGCGGATCTGCTTCATCGACGCTTCTTCCTTCGCGAGGATGGACTTCGCCGAGGCGAGAATTTCTTCCGCCTGCTCCTGAGGGACAGCGACGAGGCCGTCGGCGTCGCCGACGATGATGTCGCCGGGATTCACCGGCGTGCCGCCGATCGTGACGGGAACGTTGATCTCGCCTGGCCCGTTTTTGTAGGGGCCGCGGTGGGTCACGCCGCTCGCGTAGACGGGGAAGCCGCCTTGCCTCAACTCGGCCGAATCGCGGATTGCGCCCCAGATCACCATGCCGGCGACGCCGCGCTGCTCCGCGCGCGCCGACATCAGCTCGCCGATGAGCGCGTAGTCGTTGAACCCCCCGCCGTCCACCACGATGACGTCGCCCGGCTCGGCCGTATCGATCGCCTTGTGGATGAGCAGGTTGTCACCCGGCGCGGTTCGCACCGTGAACGCGGGGCCGCAGAGCTTCGCGCCGTTGTGCATGGGACGGAGCTGCGGACCGCCCGCGTACAGACGCTGCATGCTGTCGGAGAGGTGCGGCGTCACCATTCGCCCCAGCTCGGCGACGAGCTTCTTGTCGGGACGCTTCGGGATGGGAAGGATGCGAAAGCCGATTCCGGTCATGCCGTGACTCCCCTAGACGAACTGCACTGCGATCCCGCCCAAGGGCCCGAAGTCCCCGTGCAAGGTGTCGCCTTTGTTCGCGAACACGACGCGCGTGAAGGAACCGGCGAGGACGAGGTGGCCGGCGTCGAGCGAAACGCCCATCTGGCCGAGCTTATTCGCAAGCCAGGCTACGCCGAGCGCCGGATGGCCGAGCACGCCCGCGGCGAGGCCCGTCTCCTCGATCTCGGAGTTGCGGTACATGATGCCGCCCACCCAGCGCAGGTCTGTTTCCATCGGGCCGATCGGGCGGCCGCCGACGACGATGCCCGCAGCCGCCCCGTTGTCGGCGACGGTGTCGAAGATCTTGCGCGGGTTCACGATGCGCGCGTCGACGATCTCCATCGCGGGCACCACGTACTCGGTCGCGCGCAGCACGTCGGTGAGCCCGATTCCGGGGCCCTTCAGGGTTTTTCCGAGAATGAAGGCGAGCTCGACCTCGACGCGCGGGACGCAGTAGTTCGAGTGCGGCACTTTCGCGCCGTCGGCGATCATCATGGTGTCGAGGAGGTGCCCGTAGTCGGGCTCGTTGATCTGCGAAGAGGCCTGCATCGCCTTCGAGGTGAGCCCGACCTTGTGGCCGATGAGCCTGGCGCCCGCCTTGATCTTGTGCTGGGCCACCGCGGTCGAGATGGCGTAGGAATCCTCGATGGTGATGTGCGGATAGGTGACGGAGAGCTGCACCGCCTGCTTTTTCTCCTTCTCGGCGTTCAACAGCGTTTCGACGCATTTCTTGCGTTCGGCTTCTGAAAGCGGCATGGAGATCGTCTTTCTTTTTCGGGAATGCGGATTTTACACTGCCGCGAATTCCCGGACGTGCCTGGATCCCCGCCCCCGATCGGAGTCGAGGGCGAGCTTGCGCGGGAATGGTTTGACGCCCTTCGGCGTCAAACCACTTCGAACAGGCCCGCCGCGCCCATGCCGCCGCCGATGCACATGGTGACGACGACGTGCTTCGCGCCGCGCCGCTTGCCTTCTATCAGCGCGTGGCCGGTGAGCCGCGAGCCGGTCATGCCGTAGGGGTGGCCGAGCGCGATCGCGCCGCCGTTCACGTTCAGGCGCTCGTTCGGAATGCCGAGCCGGTCGCGGCAGTAGATGACCTGCACCGCGAACGCCTCGTTCAGCTCCCACAGGCCGACGTCCTCCATTCTCAAGCCCGTGCGCGCGAGCAATCGCGGCACCGCGAACACCGGGCCGATGCCCATTTCGTCCGGCTCGCACCCGGCGGCCGCGAAGCCGCGGAAGATTCCGAGCGGCTTCAAGTTGCGCTTTTCGGCGAGCTTCGCGTCCATCACGACGCAGGCGGAGGCGCCGTCGGAGAATTGGCTCGCATTTCCGGCCGCGATCGTGCCGCCTTCGATCGCCGACTTGATCTTGGACACGCCCTCGAGCGTCGTGTCGGGGCGGATGCCTTCGTCCCTCTTCACCGTGACTTCCTCGACCCAGCTCTTGCCCGTCTCCTTGTCGGCCTTCTGCATGCGCACGGTGATCGAAAAAATTTCCTGCTCGAACCTGCCGGCCGCCTGGGCGGCCGCTGCGCGCTGCTGGCTCTGAACGCCGAACTCGTCCTGGCGTTCCCGGCCGATGTCGTAGCGTCTGGCGACGACTTCGGCGGTCTGCAGCATCGGCATGTAGATCTCGGGCTTGTGCCGCGCCAGCCACTCGTCGTGCGCCATGTGCTCGTTCATCTCGTTCTGCACGCAGGAGATGGACTCGACGCCGCCTGCGACGACGACGGGCACCTTGTCGACCATCACGCGCTGCGCGGCGATGGCGATGGTCTGCAAGCCCGAGGAGCAGTAGCGGTTGACGGTCACGCCGGCCGTGGTGACCGGGCAGCCGGCGCGGATCGCGATCTGTCGCGCGATGTTGTGGCCGGTCGCGCCCTCCGGATGGGCGCAGCCCATGATGACGTCCTCGACCTCGGCCGGATCGACCCCGGCGCGCTCCATCGCGTGCTTCGCGGCGTGGCCGCCGAGCTTCGCGCCGTGGGTCATGTTGAACGCGCCCCGCCAGGACCTGGCGAGCGGGGTGCGGGCGGTGGATACGATCACTGCGTCGGTCACGGGAATCCTCCTGGTTTTCCCGTAGGATATCGGTTCTTCACGTTTTCGCGAAGCCATTGCGAGGGGTACCACGAGGAGGTCATGGGCAAGGCTCTTCAGATCAGCCTGCGCTTTGCGCCGCCCGAAGTCCGGGTCGAGCATCGCGGGGACGGGGCGACCGTCCTGCGCTCGCCACTCCAGCTCGGAGCGCACGCTCGCGCGGTCGGCGAGTGGCTGCTGCACTGGGCGAAGGCGGCGCCGAGGCGTGTGTTCCTCGTCGAGCGCAGGGACGACGGCTGGAGGAGAGTCGGCTACGGCGAGGCGCTGGATCTCGTTCGCCGCATCGGCCAGGGCCTGCTCGACCGCGGGCTCGACGCGTCCAAGCCCGTCCTCATCCTCTCGGACAATTCCGTCGATCACGCCCTGCTCGCGCTCGGCGCGATGCACGTCGGCGTTCCGGTCGCGCCAGTCTCGCCCGCCTACTCGCTGATGTCGAAGGATTTCGCCAAGCTCAAAGCGATCTTCGAGCTGCTGCGTCCGGGCCTGGTGTGGACCGCCGATCCCCTGAAGTTCGCGCCGGCGCTCGCCGCGGTCGGCGCGAGCCCGACGCCGATCGCCGAGCTGCTTCCGGCGAGGGCGGGCCCCGAAGTGGACGAAGCCTTCGCGCGGATCGGACCCGACACTGTCGCGAAGATCCTCTTCACTTCCGGCTCGACCGGAATTCCCAAGGGGGTGATCAACACGCAGCGCATGCTCACCGTGAACCAGGAGCAATGCGCGCTCGTGTGGCCTTTCGTTGAGGACAAGCCGCAGGTGCTGGTCGACTGGCTGCCGTGGAACCACACTTTCGGGGGCAACAACAATTTCGGTATGATGCTCAGGAACGGCGGCACGATCCACATCGACGGCGGCAAGCCCGCTCCCGGCCTGATCGAGACGACGGTGGCGAACCTCAAGGAGATTTCTCCGACGATGTACTTCAACGTGCCGCGCGGATTCGATCTGCTCCTGCCCTTTCTCGAGAAGGACGCGGCGCTTCGCAGGAATTTTTTCAGGAACCTCGACTTCATGGTCTATGCGGGAGCGGCGCTTCCGCAGAATCTCTGGGAGCGCATGCAGCAGCTCGCGCTCGCCGAGCGCGGGGCGCAACTGCCGCTCGTTTCGGCCTGGGGCTCCACCGAAACGGCGCCGATGGCGACCGGCGTGCACTACACCGTCGATCGCGCCGGCGTGATCGGCCTGCCGGTGCCGGGCTGCGAGCTGAAACTCGTGCCCGCCTCGGGGAAGCTCGAGGTACGCGTGAAAGGCCCCAACGTCACCCCCGGCTACTACGGGCGAGAAGACCTCACGAAAGCGGCGTTCGACGAGGAAGGTTTCTATCGAATCGGCGACGCGCTGAAATTCGTCGATCCGAAAAAGCCCGAGCTGGGCTTCGCTTTCGACGGACGCATCGCCGAGGACTTCAAGCTTTCGACGGGCACCTGGGTGCACGTCGGCGCGACGCGGGTCAGGCTGATCGCCGCCGCAGACCCGCTTGTCCAGGACGCTGTGATCACCGGCCACGAGAGGAGCGAAGTCGGCGCGCTCGTGTTCCTCAATGCAGCCGCGGTCCAGGCGCGCGGACTGGACGAAGCGGGGGTGCGACGGCACCTGCGCGCGGCGCTCGACAAGCTCGCCGCCGACTCGGGCCGCGGCAGTTCCACACATCCGGTGCGCGCGCTCGTCATGGCCGAGCCGCCCTCGATCGACGCGAACGAGATCACCGACAAGGGCTACATCAACCAGCGCGCGGTCCTGGAGCGGCGCGCGGCCTTGGTCGAAGAACTGCATGCCGATCGTCCGGCCCCCGAAGTCATCGTCGCCACCCGATAAAGGAGTCACTCCATGACACAGGTCCGAGCAGCCGTTCTTGCATCGCTTGTCTTGACCGGCGCCGTCGCCGCGCAGGAGCAGCCGATCCGCATCGGCGTCTTGAACGATCAGACGAGCGTGTACGCGGACTTTCAGGGGAAAGGCTCGGTGCTCGCCGCGCAGATGGCCGTCGAAGACTACGGCGGCAGGGCCGCCGGGCGCAGGCTCGAAGTGGTTTTCGCCGACCACCAGAACAAGCCCGATGTCGGATCGGTGGTGGCGCGCAAGTGGCTCGACCAGGACGGCGTCGACCTCATCGTGGATATTCCGAACTCGGCCGTGGCGTTCGCCGTCAACGAGATCGTACGGCAGAAGAACAAGGTGCTGATCGGCTCGGGAGCGGGAAGCGCGGAGCTCACCGGATCGAGATGTTCGCCCAACACCGTGCACTGGACTTACGACACCTGGTCGTACGGGCATTCGCTCGCCAAGGCCGTGGTTCAGCGCGGCGGCAAGACCTGGTTCTTCATCACCGCCGACTATGCCTTCGGCCACGACCTCGAGAGGCAGGCGACCGATCAGCTCCTGAAGGACGGAGGCAAGGTCCTGGGGGGCGTGCGCGTTCCGATCGCGACGCCCGATTTTTCTTCTTTCCTGCTGGCCGCTCAAACCTCGGGCGCCCAGGTGGTCGCGCTGGCGGTCGCGGGCGGCGACACCACCACTTCGATGAAACAGGCGGCGGAGTTCGGGCTGCCGGCCAAGCAAAGCATCGTGTCGCTGATTTTCGGCATCAACAACGTGCCCGCGCTGGGGCTCAAGGCTTCGCAGGGAGCGCTCACCGTGAACCCGTTTTACTGGGACATGAACGAGGGCACGCGCGCGTGGTCGCAGCGCTTCCGCAAGCGCGCGCACAACGCCGCGATGCCGAACGACATGCAGGCTGGAGTCTACTCGTCGGTGCTGCATTTCCTGAAGGCGGTCGACAAGGCGGGCGGCGCGGGCGACGGGAAAGCGGTAGTGGCCGCGATGAAAGCGATGGCTACCGACGATCCGCTCTTCGGCAAGGGTCGCATCCGCGAGGACGGCCGCAAGATCCACCCGATGTATCTCTTGCAGGTGAAAACGCCCGAGGAGTCGAAGGGCGACTGGGACTATTTCAAGATCGTCTCGAGCATTCCGGCCGAGCAGGCGTTCCGGCCGCTGAACGAGGGCAACTGCCCGATGGTGGCGCGGAGATGAACGAGCCGGCGGCTCACCGCCGTCGTCCGCGGATGATTGCGCCCCGGCTTCAGACCTCGACGACGAAGTCGAACGTTCCCTCACCGGCGCTTTTGCCGGCCATGCGCATCTCCAGGTCCGGTCGGTAAAGGCCGTCTCGGCGATTGCCGGGCTCGCCCCGGAAGTAGAGTTGCGTGGTCAGGACTCGCTTGCCGGGCGCCTGCACCTTGACGTGGATATGACGGGCCCGGCCGGGATATTCGGCCGGAACGATGGTTTGCAGGCGATAGCTCCCTTGAGCGTCGGTGAACTGGTGGCCGCGATAGCGAAAGCCGCGGGTGTCGTAATCGCCGTCCTCGTCCGCGTGCCAGAAGTCGAGCAAGGCGTTCGCCACCGGCTGGCATCGAGCCGACAGGACCTGTCCGGTCACGATCAAGCGGGGAGCCCTGGACTGCGGTTCCAGGAGGGAAACCCGGAGCGGCGTGTTGGTCTTGAAGAAAGGGCCTTCGGTCTGCCGCGCGGTCAGCTCTCCGCAGGTGAGCGGGCGCGTCTGAGCAAAGGCCGGAACCACCGGGAGCGCGACCGCGGCGGCGAGCAAGCGGCGGCGAATGATGGAGGTCATGGCTAGTGGATCTCCGGCTCCGGCGTGGGCGCGGTGCCTTCGAGGAAGTCGAAATCGCAGCCTTCGTTCGCCTGGCGGATGTGCTGCGAGAAGAGCGCGCCGTAGCCGCGCTCGAACTTGCGCGCCGGAGCTTTCCACGCGCGCTTGCGCTTCATCATCTCGGCGTCGTCGATCAGGACCTGCAGGCGCCGGCGCGGCACGTCGAGCTCGATCGTGTCGCCGGTCTTGACGAGCGCGAGCGGCCCGCCGACCCAGGACTCGGGCGCAACGTGCAGCACGCAGCAGCCGTAGGCGGTGCCGCTCATGCGTGCGTCCGAAATGCGCACCATGTCGCGCACGCCTTGCTGCAGCAGCTTCTTCGGAATCGGCACTTCCCACTCGGGCATGCCGGGCGCGCCGACGGGACCGGCGTTCCGGAGCACGATGACCGAATCCGCGTCCACGGCCAGCGCGGAGTCGTCGAGGCGCGCCTGCAGGTCGTTGTAGTCCTCGAAAACGACCGCGCGGCCTTTGTGCTGCAGCAGGCGCGGCTCGGCAGCGGCGGGCTTGATGATGGCGCCGTCGGGCGCGAGGTTTCCGCGCAGCACGGCAAGCCCGCCCGAGGGAATCAGCGCCTTCTCGCGCGGCAGGATCACCTCGGCGTTGTAGATCTTCGCGCCCTCGAGATTTTCGCCGAGCGTCTTGCCGCTCACGGTTTTTGCATCGAGATCCAGCAGGTCGCGGATCGAGGCGAGCAAGGCGCGCAAGCCGCCCGCGTAGTAGAAATCCTCCATCAGGTATTTGCCCGACGGGCGCAGGTTGGCGATCACGGGCGTCTTGCGCGAGATCGCATCGAAGCGCTCGAGGTCGAGCGGCACGCCTGCGCGCCGCGCCATCGCGATGAGGTGAATGACGGCGTTGGTCGAACCGCCGCAGGCGAGCACGCAGGTCACCGCGTTGTCGAACGAGGATTGCGCGAGCAAGCTCTTCGGCGTTGCGTCCTCCCACACCATCTCGACGATGCGTTTTCCGGTCGCGGTCGCCATCTGCGCGTGGTGGGAGTCGGCCGCGGGGATCGACGCCGAGCCGGGCAGCGCGAGGCCGAGCGCTTCCGCGGCCGAGGTCATGGTCGATGCCGTGCCCATGGTCATGCAGTGGCCCGGCGAGCGCGCGATGCCCTGCTCGATCTCTTCCCAGTCGCGCTCGGTGATCGTTCCGGCGCGCAGCTCCGCCCAGTACTTGCGCGTATCGCTGCCCGAGCCCAGCACCTGCCCGTGCCAGTTGCCCCGCAGCATCGGCCCGGCGGGCAGATAGATCATCGGCAGTCCCATCGACAGCGCGCCCATCACGAGAGCGGGCGTCGTCTTGTCGCAGCCACCCATGAGCACGCAGCCGTCGGCGGGATAGGAACGCAGCAATTCCTCGGTCTCCATCGCGAGGAAATTGCGGTACATCATGGTGGAGGGTTTCTGGAACGGCTCGGCGAGCGCGATCGCCGGCATCTCGATCGGGAATCCGCCCGCCTGCCACACGCCGCGCTTCACTTCCTCCGCGCGCGTTCGGAAATGCGCATGGCAGGGATTGATGTCGCTCCAGGTGTTGATGATCGCGATCACGGGTTTCCCCGCGTAATCGCTCTTGTCGTAGCCCATCTGCGCCGTGCGCGAGCGGTGATCGAACGTCTTGCGGTCGCCCGCGCCGTACCAGCGGTGGCTGCGCAGCTCCTCGGGGCGTTTCCTTTTTGCGGGCATCTTGGACGGTCTTTATTTCGAGCTGCAATTCTACCTCAGAGGCAGCACCGCGCTCGCTCGCGCGCTACTGGCAAAAGCGATATCCTTCGGACCGACATGATCGACAAGATCGCCCCCTCTGCCGAAGCCGCGCTCGCCGACGTGCGCGACGGCTCGACCGTGCTGATCGGCGGTTTCGGCGGCGCGGGCGTTCCCGCGGAGCTGATCGACGCGCTCGTCGCGCAGGGCGCGCGCGAGCTCACCATCGTCAACAACAACGCCGGCAACGCCGAGGTCGGCGTCGCGGCGCTGCTGAAAGCCGGGCGCGTGCGCAAGATCGTCTGCTCGTATCCGCGCCAGGCCGACTCGCACGTATTCGATGCGCTCTACCGCGCCGGGAAAGTCGAGCTCGAGCTGGTGCCGCAAGGGACGCTCTCGGAGCGCATGCGCGCGGCGGGCGCAGGCATCGGCGCTTTTTACACGCCCACCGGCTACGGCACCGATCTCGCCAGGGGCAAGGAAACGCGCGTCATCGACGGGAAGCACTGCGTTCTGGAGCACCCGATTCACGGGGATGTCGCACTCGTCAAGGCGGAAAAGGGCGACCGCTGGGGCAACCTCGTCTATCGCAAGAGCGCGCGCAATTTCGGACCGACCATGGCGAGCGCCGCGAAGTGCACCGTCGCGCAGGTCTACGAGACGGTGGAACTGGGGGCGCTCGACCCAGAATGCATTGTGACGCCGGGGATTTTCGTGACGCGCGTCGTCAAGGTGCCGCGCAAGTCCACGGCACAGATGCTCGACGCGGGGCGGGCGGCATGAGCTACGCCAGGCTCACGCGCGAGGAGATCGCGCGGCGCATCGCGAGCGACATCCCCGAAGGCGCGTACGTCAACCTCGGCATCGGCATGCCGACGCTGGTCGCCAACCACCTGCCGAAGGACCGCGAGATTTTCCTGCACAGCGAGAACGGCATCCTGGGAATGGGGCCGGCGCCCGCGCCAGGGCGGGAGGACCCGGATCTCATCAACGCCGGGAAGGAGCCCGTGACTTTGTTGACCGGCGGCGCGTACTTCCACCACACGGATTCCTTCGCGATGATGCGCGGCGGGCATCTCGATATCTGCGTCCTCGGAGCGTTCCAGGTATCCGTCTCCGGCGACCTCGCCAATTGGCACACCGGCGCAAGAGACGCGATTCCGGCGGTGGGCGGCGCGATGGACCTGGCGGTCGGAGCGAAGAACGTGTGGGTGATGATGGAGCATCTCACGAAGAGCGGGGAGTCGAAGATCGTGTTCCGCTGCACTTATCCGCTCACCGGCATCGGCGTGGTCAAGCGCATCTATACCGATCTCGCGGTGATCGACGTCACCTCGCGCGGCCTCGTGGCGAGCCGCCTGGTGCCGGGGCTTTCTTTCGACGAGCTGCAGCGCCTCACCGGCGTGCCGCTGTTGCCTTCGGGAGACCGGGCTGCGGCTTGAGTTCGTAGCGGCGAACGAATCGATGATGAACGGAATAGCTCCTACCGTAGTGTGTTTGCCGATCAGTAGCAGGGGAGGATGCGTTGGCTGAGATCGTCATGTCAAAAGGGCCAGGCGTTTCCCACCTTAGTTCAACTTGACACATCAAACCGGAGGTCAGATGAATTTTTCGAGAATCGCGGCAGCAAATATTTTCGTCGCAGTGGTCGCAGTGGGAACAGGGATGACATCTGCCGTGCAGGCTCAGCAGGCAAGCATGACGTTCTTCGTGACCAGTGCGGGCAAAGGCAACGGTGCCGATCTCGGCGGTCTGGAGGGCGCCGATGCGCATTGCCTGGCGCTCGCCAAGGCGGCCGGCTCGAAGTACACGAACTGGCGCGCGTACTTGAGCACGACATTGCCCGGAGGCGACGCGGGCGTCAATGCGCGCGATCGCATCGGCAAGGGTCCGTGGCGGAACGCCAAGGGCGTGGTGGTGGCGAGGAACGTGAATGACCTGCATTCCGGCCACAACAACATCAACAAGCAGACAGCTTTGACCGAGAAGGGCGAGGGGGTCAGCGGCCGCGGGGATCCCGTGAACGTGCACGATATCCTGACGGGCTCGGACCCGGCCGGGAATTTCTCGACGGCGGGCGGCGATACCACTTGCGGCAACTGGACAAAGAGCGGCGAAGGCTCGGCAATCGTCGGCCACCACGACCTGCAGGGATTGAAGGAAACCCGGCATATGAAGTCATGGAACTCCTCGCATGGCTCGCGCGGCTGCAGCCAGGAAAACCTGAAAGCCTCCGGTGGCGCCGGCCTAGTCTATTGCTTCGTCGCAAACTGACGGAAATCAGCACGCGCATTCCAAGTGGCGACCCGCTCAACCCCTCTTCGGAGGGGTTTCCTTTTTCAGGCGGGCGCAGATCACTGAACCAAGTGCACCGGTCGGTTCGCGTTTCAGCGAGCCCGCTTGAGGGCCGGGCGCTCCCCGCAGCGCTTGGACCAGGCGGCTACTCGCGGGTGGCGATCGAGCTTGGCGCCGAACAGGGTGCCAAAGCCCAGCCAGCTTGCAGCCGCAACGTCGACGAGCGAGAAGGCGCCGAGCAGGTATTCGCGGCCCTCGAGTCGCGCCTCGAGGGCGTCCAGGCAGCGGTTGAACTGCGACAGGCTGTACTCGGCGGCTGCCTTGCTGCGATCCTCGAGTTTGTACGAGATCGGGGTATCGAGCCCGTGGTAGAGATATTGCATCATGTAAGGCCCCAGCTCGGTCATGGCCCAGACGGTCCAGGAGACAGCGTCGGCGCGGGCCTGGCCGCCGCTCGCCGGCCACAGGTTTTTCTCGACGCCGTACTTGTTGCCCAGATGCAAGAGCATGGCGCCCGACTCGAAGAAAGTCCGGTCGCCATCGGCGAGCCCCGGCACCTTCCCATGGGGATTCACGGCCAGGTACTCGGGCGAGCGGTGCTCCTGCTTCTTGGAGTCGAGCTCGACGTACTCATAGGGCAGACCCAGTTCCTCGAGCGCCCAGGCGACGCGCGTGCCCGAGCTACGTGGCCAAGAATAGAGCTTGATCGCCATGCTGACTCCTTCGGTTGATTTCCGCGGTGGGGCCCTGCGGCTCCCTCGCTCGCTCGCAGGCATCGCGCAGGTATCGTTATCCGAGCGATAGGACTTCGCAATGCTAATAGCCTTTCTCGCTATTACGCAATAGTCATTATCCGGGGGCGATCGTGTGCTATTGTCGAAACATGAAATTCGACAAGGAAAGATTCAAGACCGCGCAGGAAGCGATGCGGATGCTCAGGAAGCAAGCGAATGGTTCGCTTAGACAGCCTCGACTTTTGAGCCGAGGGACTCTTTCATGTCCGCCGTCGAAATAAAAGCAAGACCCTCCGACCCGCGCGTCGCGGCGGCGATCGCGCATTGGGCGCCGCGGTTCGTCTCGAACGGCGTGCTGCTCGCCGACTTCGAGGAAGTGACTGCCGGGATCGAGCGCTGGGAGGACTGGTGCCGCGCCTGGTGCGCTCGCGGCAAGGTCCACGAGGGGCTCGGGCGCGAGGCGCTCGCCCAGGGCTACAAGCTCACCGCCGGCGAGCACCTGGTGCGCGCGGCGATGTACTACCACTTCGCAAAGTTCGTTTTCGTGCACGATCAGAAGCAAATGCGCGACGCGCACCTGCATGCGGTGGAATGCTACCAGTTGGCGCTTCCGCTCATGCGCCCGACAGGCGAGCGCGTCGCGATACCGTTCGAGGGAAAGACCCTCTATGGAATCCTGCGGCACCCGCTTCAACGTTCCGCCCGATCGCCCGTGCTCATCATGGCGCCGGGCCTGGATTCGACCAAGGAAGAGCTGCACGCCTACGCGGAGCCTTTCCTTGCCCGCGGCGTCGCGATCCTCGCGATCGACGGGCCCGGACAGGGCGAGGCGGAGTACGAGATCCCGATCTGCGGCGATTACGAACGCGCCGCGCGCGCGGTGTGCGACTGGATCGAGAAGCGCGCAGATCTCGACGCGGCGAAGATCGCCATGTGGGGCGTGAGCCTCGGCGGCTATTACGCGCCGCGCGCGACCGCATACGAGAAGCGCATCCGCGCCTGCATCTCGCTTTCGGGCCCGTTCGAATGGAAGGAAATCTGGGGCGCGCTGCCGGTGCTCACTCGCGAGGCCTTCCGGGTGCGCAGCCACTGCGCGACCGAGGCCGACGCGCTGCGCCACGCCGCGACGCTGTCGATGAAGGACGCTGCCGGTAAAATCGCCTGTCCGATCTTCATCGTGACCGGGCGCCAGGACCGGCTCGTGCCGGCTTCGCACGCCGAGCGGCTGGCGAAGAGCGTCTCCGGTCCGGTAGAGTTGCTGATCGTCGAGGATGGCGGGCACAATGCCAACAACCGCCCCTATCGTTATCGAAGCCGGACGGCCGACTGGCTTGCCGGGCAGCTCGGGCTGCCCAGGATTTGACGGCCGAACAGAGGAGAGAATGACCATGTCAAGACGCAATCGATGGGCTTTGTTCGCAGGGGCAATGCTGGTCTCGGGCATCGCCGCCGCCCAGACTTTTCCCAGCAGGACCATCCACCTCGTGTCGGGCGTTACGCCTGGGAGCGCCTCGGACACGACCGCGCGCATCGTCGCCGAGAAATTGCAGGCGAGCTTGGGTCAGGCGGTGATCGTCGAGAACAAGCTCGGCGTGGGTGGACTGATCGGCGCTGCTTATGTCGCACATGCCGATCCGGACGGACATGTGATCAGTATCTACACCTCGGCGTTCACCGTGGCGCCGCTCCTCAGCCCCGGACCGCTCGACCCGAAGGAACTCGCGCCGGTGGCGACCATAGGCACGGTTCCGACCGTGCTGGTTGTCTCGACCGCCAAGAACTACAAGACCGTGGGGGAGCTCGTCGCCGCGGCCAAGGCCAAGCCCGGCGCGATCGTCGCCACGACGGCCGGAATCGGCAGCTCGACGCACATGAACCTCGAGCGCTTTCGCATCTCCGCCGGGATCGAGGTGCTGCAGGTTCCGATGAAGGGCGCGCCGGATGCGCTCACCGAAGTGCTCACCGGGCGAGCCGATTTCTATTTCGCGCTCCCGTTTCAGGTGGGGCCGCAGGTCAAGGAGGGCAAGCTGCGCGCGCTTGCGGTGGGTTCGCCCAAAAGGAGCGCGCTCTTTCCCGACGTGCCCACCACCGTCGAGGCCGGCTATTCGAATTCCGACTACAATTTCTGGATCGGTGCTCTGGTCGCATCCAAGACGCCGCGCGACATCGTCCTGCGGCTGAACAAGGAATTCAACGCCGCCGTGAACTCGCCCGATGTGCGCGAAAAGTTTCTCAAGCTCGGCGTGGACCCCCTGAGCATGTCGCTGCCCGATTTTGAGGCGATGATCCGCCAGGAGTTCGAGTCGAACGCGAGGCTCATCAAGGCGGCGGGGATCAAAGCCAATTAGAAGCTAGTAAAGGCGGACGCGCGCAGCGCGCCGCTTTACTTCCGCGGGATCGAACGGGCGCGGGGCGCCGCTCATCCCGCGGTGTGCCGCGGGGCCGTTCGCATGGCATACTTCGCAATCCGCAGGAAAGTCATCCAGGAAAACGTCGATGGCCAAACCGAAAAAACCCGCCGAGCCGAAAATCGTCCGGCCGGACGATATCGACCCGCATCACAACTGGAAGCGGCCGCTGCACGCGCCCGGCCACACGCAGGTCGATTTCGAGGAGCGCATCAATTTCAGGCGGCTGCACGACTACCGCCTCGCGCGCGTGCGCGCCGCGCTCGCAGCTTCGGACCTGGGCGCGCTGCTCTCGTTCGATCAGCACAACATCCGTTACACGACGAGCACGGTGATCGGAGAATGGGCGCGCGACAAGCTGACGCGCTATTCGCTCTTGACCGGCACGGGCGACCCGTACATCTGGGATTTCGGCAGCGCGGCGAAGCATCACCGGCTCTACGCGCCCTGGCTGCACACGGATCACTGCCGTGCCGGGATGCTGGGCATGCGCGGCGCGACCGGCGGCGACATTACGCTGTTTCGCGACGCGGCGAAGGAGATCAAGGCGATTCTCGACGCCGAAGGCGTAGGAGACATGCCGCTCGGCCTGGACGTGGTCGAGCCGCCGATGCTGTTCGAATTGCAGAAGCTCGGCATCGAAGTGCGCGACGGCCAGCAGGTGATGCTGATGGCGCGCGAGGTGAAGAACATCGACGAGCTGACCCTCCTCAACATGGCCGCGGCGATGGTCGATGGCGTCTACCAGGACATCGCCGAGGCGCTGAAACCCGGGGTGAAGGAATCGCAGATCGTGGCGCTCGCCACCGCGCGGCTCTACGAGATGGGCTCGGACTGCGTCGAGGCGATCAATGCCATTTCCGGGGAGCGCTGCTCGCCGCATCCGCACAACTTCACCGACCGGCTGATCCGGCCCGGCGACCAGGCGTTCTTCGACGTCATCCAGTCGTACATGGGCTACCGCAC
>Ga0137463_1000261_pt1 | contig 20066 bp, 18 predicted proteins | sample EasRivERMGT800_2_FD_102333 | JGI IMG/M metagenome (GOLD analysis project Ga0137463, IMG submission 102333) | Soil microbial communities from meander-bound floodplain in the East River, Colorado, USA - East River MetaG ERMGT800_2 | ecosystem: Environmental > Terrestrial > Soil > Floodplain ...
CCGGAGGAAGAGCCTTCGCTGCTGATGAACATCTTCGTCTCCTGGTTCCCGATGCTGCTCCTGATCGGCGTGTGGATTTTCTTCATGCGCCAGATGCAGGGCGGCGGCCGCGGCGGGGCGTTCTCGTTCGGCAAGTCGCGCGCCCGCATGATCGACGAATCCAACAACAGCATCACCTTCGCCGACGTTGCCGGATGCGAAGAGGCCAAGGAGGAAGTCTCCGAGCTGGTCGAGTTCCTCCGCGATCCCGCCAAGTTCCAGAAGCTGGGAGGCCGCATCCCCAAGGGCGTGCTGATGGTGGGCAACCCCGGCACGGGCAAGACGCTGCTTGCGCGCGCCATTGCGGGCGAGGCCAAGGTGCCGTTCTTTTCGATCTCCGGATCCGACTTCGTCGAGATGTTCGTCGGCGTGGGCGCGGCGCGCGTGCGCGACATGTTCGACCAGGCGAAAAAACACGCGCCGTGCATTGTGTTCATCGACGAAATCGACGCGGTGGGTCGCCAGCGCGGCGCGGGCCTCGGCGGTGGCAACGACGAGCGCGAGCAGACGCTCAATCAGCTCCTCGTGGAGATGGACGGATTCGAAGGCACGACCGGCGTCATCGTCATCGCTGCCACCAACCGTCCGGACGTGCTCGACCCCGCGTTACTGCGCCCCGGCCGATTCGACCGCCAGGTCGTGGTGCCGCTGCCCGACATCCGCGGCCGCGAGCAAATCCTCCTCGTGCATATGCGCAAGGTCCCGGTCGCCCCCGACGTCAAGGCGGAAATCATCGCGCGCGGCACGCCGGGCATGTCGGGCGCCGATCTCGCGAACCTCGTCAACGAGGCGGCCCTCTTTGCTGCGCGCAAGAGCAAGCGCCTCGTGGACATGGAAGATTTCGAGCGCGCCAAGGACAAGATCATCATGGGTGCCGAGCGCCGCTCCCTGATCATGCCCGAGGACGAGCGCAGGAACACCGCGTATCACGAGTCGGGCCACGCAGTAGTGGCGAAGCTCCTGCCCAAGACCGATCCGGTGCACAAGGTCACCATCATCCCGCGCGGGCGCGCGCTCGGGGTGACCATGCAGTTGCCCGAGCAGGATCGCTACAGCATGGACCGGGACCGGCTCCTCTCGACGATCGGCGTGCTGTTCGGCGGTCGCATCGCTGAAGAAATCTTCATGAACCAGATGACCACCGGGGCCTCGAATGATTTCGAGCGCGCCACCGCCATTGCCCGCAGCATGGTGACGCAGTGGGGCATGTCGGATGCGATGGGTCCCATGGTGTACGGCGAGAACGAGGGCGAGGTGTTCCTCGGCCGCTCGATCACCACGCACAAGAATGTGTCCGAGGTGACAATGCAGAAGGTCGATGCCGAGATCCGCAGGATCATCGACCAGCAGTTCACGCTGGCGAGGAAGCTGATCCTCGAAAATCGCGACAAGGTGGAAGCGATGGCCAAGGCGCTGCTCGAGTGGGAGACCATAGACGCCGAGCAGATCCAGGACATCATGGACGGCCGGCCGCCGCGCCCGCCCAAGCCGGCGCAGGCGCCGCAGCCGCCGCCCCAGGCGGGCGCGCCGGGCGCACCCGAGCCGGCGCCGGCGGCGTAAGCAGGATCGGGGATCGAGGAGCGAGGATTGAGGGACGACGCGTCTCGTTCCCCGCTTCCATCTCAATCCCTGATTCTCGATCCCCGATCCTTTCTCGTCTGCGGCAGATTCCGCCTCGTTCTCGATCGCCCGCTCGTCATGGGCGTCCTGAACCTCACGCCCGACTCGTTTTCCGATGGAGGGAAATACCTCGAACCGGGAGCTGCGATAGGACATGCGCGACGGCTTATAGATGAAGGAGCGGACCTGATCGACGTCGGCGCGGAATCCAGCCGGCCAGGCGCCGCCGCGGTATCGGCGCAAGAGGAATTGTCCCGTCTGATGCCCGTGCTGCTGGCGCTCCGCGATTCGGCGGTACCGATCTCGGTCGATACGACCAAGCCCGAAGTCATGCGCGCTGCGGTCGACGCCGGCGCCGCGATGATCAACGACATCGGGGCACTGCGATCGCCCGGCGCCCTCGAGACCGTTGCGGCCACGGGTGTTGGCGTGTGCCTGATGCACATGCAAGGCGAGCCGCGCACGATGCAGCATGCGCCGCACTATGACGACGTCGTCGAAGAGGTCAGGGAGTTTCTCACCCGGCGCGTCGCAGCGGCCGAGGCGCAGGGCATCGCGCGCGAGCGTATCGTGATCGATCCGGGTTTCGGCTTCGGCAAGAGCGTGGAACACAATTTCCAGCTGCTGCGCCATCTCGGGCGATTCGTCCAGACCGGCCTGCCAGTGATGGCGGGCTGGTCGCGCAAGTCGACACTGGGTGCGATCACCGGCAGGCCGGCAGACGACCGGGTCGCCTCGAGCGTCGCTGCCGCTTTGCTGGCGGTGCAACGCGGCGCTAGAATCGTGCGCGTCCACGATGTCGCGGCGACGCGCGATGCGCTGGCGGTGCTGGCTGCAACAAACGGGAGCGACGCTCATCCATGAGCAGAAAATACTTCGGCACTGACGGAGTGCGGGGCGAGGTGGGAGAGGCTCCCATTACTCCGGAATTCGTCATTCGACTGGGCTTCGCGGCCGGGGAGGTCCTGGTGCGGCACTCCGGCATGCCCAAGGGCGAGCACCCCGTCGTGCTCATCGGCAAGGACACGCGCGTGTCCGGATATATGCTCGAAGCCTCGCTGGAGGCCGGATTCTCGGCTGCTGGCGTCGACGTGATGCTCACAGGCCCGCTGCCGACGCCGGCGATCGCCTACCTGACGCGGGCGCTGCGCGCGCAGGCCGGGGTCGTGATCAGCGCCTCGCACAACCCCTACCAAGACAACGGCATCAAATTTTTTTCCAGCGATGGCAGCAAGCTTCCCGACGGTGTGGAGGCGGATATCGAGGCCCGGCTCGACCGCCCGATCCACTGCAAGGATTCAGCCGGTCTCGGAAAAGCGCGCCGTTTCGAGGACGCCCGCGGCCGATACATCGAATTCTGCAAGAGCACCTTTCCCACGGCACTCGACCTGCGCGGACTGAAGATCGTGGTCGACTGCGCGCACGGCGCCACCTACCAGGTGGCGCCGCACGTGTTCCACGAGCTGGGTGCCGACGTGATCCCGATCGGAGTGAGCCCCGACGGTTTCAACATCAACGCCGGCGCGGGCACCGCACATCCGCAGGCCCTGCAGCGCGCCGTCGAGGAACACGCGGCGGACCTGGGCATTGCGTTCGACGGAGACGGCGACCGCGTTCTCATGGCCGACCCCGACGGAGCCCTCTACGACGGCGATCAGCTTCTGTACGTCATCGCCAGGGAACGCGCGAGGAACGGCGGTCTCAAGGGCGTCGCCGGGACGCTGATGACCAACCTGGCGCTCGAGCATGCCCTGGAAAAGATGGGCGTGCCCTTCGCGCGGGCCAGGGTCGGCGATCGTTACGTGCTGGAGATGCTCAGGGACAAGCACTGGGACCTGGGAGGGGAGAATTCCGGCCACATCATCTGTCTAGACAAGCACACGACCGGCGACGGCATCGTCTCCGCGCTGCAGGTGCTGTCGGCGATCCGCACCAGCCGCTCGACGATCACCCGCTTGTGCAAGGGTCTCGTGCTCTACCCGCAGGAACTGGTGAACGTGCGCGTGCCGAAGGGCTTCGACTGGCAGAAGCAGCCGGCCATCGGCCGCGCCAGGGAGCAGGCCGAGCGCGCCCTGGGCAAGAACGGGCGCGTGCTACTGCGGCCCTCGGGCACCGAGCCGGTGCTGCGAGTGATGGTGGAGGGCAAGGACGGAACGCAGGTTCGCAGGCTGGCCAAGAAGATTGCTGGCGCCGTGAACGCAGGGGCCTAGAGCAGAGCGGCCCGACGCCAATGGCCTGGCGATCCGGCAAGATCCTGAATTTTCCGGTGTTTTCGTTTGACCCTCGCGCTGGCCCGGCGGTAAAATTGCAGGTTTTGGCGGGGTTTCAACCCGATGCGCACGCGGCTCGTCGTAGGCAACTGGAAGATGCACGGCAGCCTCGACGCGAACGCGCGCCTGCTCGATGCGCTCAAGGCCGGGCTGCAGGCGGTTCGCGGCGCGACGATGGCCGTTTGCGTTCCGTTTCCGTACCTCGCACAGCTGTCGGCGGCGCTCGCGGGCAGTACCATCGCCTTGGGCGCGCAGAACGTCGCCGAGCACGACGCAGGCGCGTACACGGGCGAGGTGTCCGGAGCGATGCTCAGGGAATTCGGCTGCCGCTACGCGATTGTCGGCCACTCGGAGCGTCGCGGCCTGTACGGCGAGGACGACGCCCGCGTCGCGGCCAGATTCGCTGCCGCGCAGCGCGCCGGACTCACGCCGATTCTTTGCGTGGGGGAAACGCTGGAGCAGCGTGAGCGCGGCGAAACCGAGAGCGTGGTGGAGCGGCAGCTGGGCGCCGTCGTCGCCGTCACCGGAGCGTCCGCATTTGCAAGCGCTGCGCTCGCCTACGAACCGGTCTGGGCGATCGGCACGGGCAGGAACGCAACTCCCCAGCAGGCCGAGGAGGTGCACGCCTTCATCCGTGCCTGGGTGGCGAAACGCAGCAATGAGACCGCCGCGGGTCTCACCATCATGTACGGTGGCAGCGTCAAGCCCGGCAACGCGCGCGAGTTGTTCGCCATGCCGGACGTCGACGGCGGGTTGATCGGCGGGGCCTCGCTCGTCGCCGAGGATTTCATCGCGATCTGTGCCGCGTCGGCCAGGCGCTAACTGAAGGAAGACAATATGGACATCTGGTTCACCCTGACTCTCATCGTCGACGTCGTGGTCGCGCTCTTCATCATCGGGCTGGTGCTGCTCCAGCACGGCAAAGGCGCCGACGTCGGCGCGGCATTCGGCAGCGGCGCCTCCGGAAGCCTTTTCGGTGCCAGCGGCTCGGCGAATTTCCTGTCGCGGACGACCGCAGTCCTCGCCGTGGTTTTTTTCCTGACCACGTTCCTGCTGGCGTACATGGTGACGCACAAGCCGCGCGTCAGCGGCGGTGTGATGGACGCAGTGAAGGAGCAGCCGGCGGCGCCTTTGCCGGAAATCCCGGTGCCCCAGGGCGCCAAGGGCGGCGACGCGGCGAATTCGAAAGCAAACGAGGTGCCGAAGTAGTAAAATTGGCGGCCTCGGTACCGGGCGTTCCCGACGCGCGGCGGGTACCGGGCTCAATCATGCCGACGTGGTGAAATTGGTAGACACGCCGTCTTGAGGGGGCGGTGGCGAAAGCTGTGAGAGTTCGAGTCTCTCCGTCGGCACCAGACACGCAGGATCGAGGATCAAGGTTTGAGGATTCAGGGGCGGCGTAGCGGTTTCACTCCAGGCGTTCCGGCCGGGTTGCCTCAATTCCCTGCACGGCCTCCCCGTCCTGACGCACGATCGTGCTAGAGAATTATTTCCCGATCCTGCTGTTCATCGTGATCGCGCTGGTCTTCGGCGGTCTCATGGTGGGCGCGGGCACGGTGTTTGCGCCCCACCGCCCCGACAGCGAGAAGCTGTCTCCCTACGAGTGCGGCTTCGAGGCGTTCGAGGACGCGCGCATGAAGTTCGACGTGCGCTACTACCTGATCGCGATCCTGTTCATCCTGTTCGACCTGGAGATCGCGTTCCTGTTTCCCTGGGCGGTGACGCTCAACGAGATCGGCACCTTCGGCTTCTGGTCGATGATGATTTTCCTGCTCATCCTCGTCGTGGGTTTCGTCTACGAGTGGCGGAAGGGCGCGCTCGAATGGGAGTAGCGGAGACGACCCATGGGCATTGAAGGCGTACTGCACGAAGGCTTCGTCACCACCACGGCGGACAAGCTCATCAACTGGACGCGCACCGGGTCGCTGTGGCCCATGACCTTCGGGCTGGCGTGCTGCGCCGTCGAAATGATGCACGCCGGCGCCGCGCGCTACGACCTCGACCGCTTCGGCGTCGTGTTCCGACCGAGCCCGCGGCAGTCCGATGTGATGATCGTCGCTGGCACGTTGTGCAACAAGATGGCGCCGGCGCTGCGCAAGGTATACGACCAGATGGCCGAGCCGCGCTGGGTGATATCGATGGGTTCGTGCGCCAACGGTGGCGGCTATTACCACTATTCGTATTCGGTGGTGCGCGGCTGCGACCGCATCGTGCCCGTTGACGTCTACGTTCCCGGCTGCCCGCCGACGGCCGAAGCGCTGCTCTACGGCATCGTGCAGCTGCAGAACAAGATCAAGCGCACCAATACCATCGCCCGGTAAGCGCGAAATGTCCGTCAAGCTCGACCAGCTCAAAGGTGCGCTAGCAGCGGGACTCGGCGGCGGCATTGCACGCTTGAGCGAGGCCTTCGGCGCGCTGACTCTGGTGGTCGATGCGAAGGACTATCTCCAGGTGGCCGGGCGGCTTCGCGACGAGCCGGCGCTCGGATTCGAGCAGCTGATCGACCTGTGCGGCGTCGATTATTCCGGATACGCCGAGCAGCCGCTGCAGGGGCGGCGCTTTGCCGCCGTATCGCACCTGCTGTCGGTCTCGCACAACCAGCGCCTGCGGCTGCGCGTGTTCGCGCCCGACGACGCGTTTCCCGCGGTCGACTCGCTCACCGGAATCTGGCCCAACGCGGACTGGTACGAGCGCGAGGCGTTCGACCTGTTCGGCATCGTCTTCACCGGACACGCCGACCTGCGACGCATCCTCACCGACTACGGCTTCATCGGCCATCCGTTCCGCAAGGATTTTCCGCTTTCGGGAAACGTCGAGATGCGCTACGACCCGCAGCAGAAGCGCGTCATCTACCAGCCGGTGACCATCGAGCCGCGCGAGATCACCCCGCGCATCGTCCGCGAGAGCGAGTACGGGGAGCTGGGGGCGAAGCAGTGAGCGGGAACCGATCGCATGGCTGAGATCCGCAACTACACGATGAATTTTGGGCCGCAGCATCCGGCGGCCCACGGGGTGCTGCGGCTGGTGCTGGAACTGGACGGAGAAGTGATCCAGCGCGCCGATCCTCACATCGGCCTGCTGCACCGCGCGACCGAGAAGCTCGCCGAGCACAAGACCTTCATCCAGGCGCTGCCGTACATGGACCGGCTGGACTACGTCTCGATGATGTCGAACGAGCACGCCTACTGCCTGGCGATCGAGCGACTGCTCGACATCGAGGTGCCGATCCGCGCGCAGTACATCCGCGTGATGTTCGACGAGATCACGCGCATCCTCAATCACCTCCTGTGGCTGGGGGCGCACGGCCTGGACATCGGGGCGATGACGGTCTTCCTTTACTGCTTCCGGGAGCGCGAGGACCTGATGGACGTCTACGAGGCGGTGTCGGGCGCGCGCCTGCACGCCGCCTACTACCGCCCGGGCGGGGTGTACCGCGACCTCCCGGAGGCCATGCCGCAATACCGGGCCTCGATGTACAGGAGCGAGCGCGACCTCGAGAGTCTGAACGAGAACCGGCAGGGGTCGCTCCTGGATTTCATCGAAGACTTTACCCGGCGCTTTCCGAAGTACGTCGACGAGTACGAGACGCTGCTCACCGACAACCGCATCTGGAAGCAACGGACGGTGGGCATCGGCGTGGTGTCGCCGGAGCGGGCGCTCGCGCTGGGATTCAGCGGGCCGATGCTGCGCGGCTCCGGCGTCGAGTGGGACCTGCGCAGGAAGCAGCCCTACGAAGTCTACGACAGGCTCGATTTCGACATTCCCGTCGGGGTCAACGGCGATTGTTACGACCGCTACCTGGTGCGCATTGAGGAGTTCCGCCAGTCGAACCGCATCATCCGGCAATGCGTCGATTGGCTGCGCGAGAACCCCGGGCCGGTGATCACCGACAACCACAAGGTTGCGCCGCCTTCGCGGGTGGAGATGAAGAGCAACATGGAAGAGTTGATCCACCACTTCAAGCTCTTCACCGAGGGGATTCACGTGCCCCCCGGCGAGACCTATGCCGCGGTCGAGCATCCCAAGGGGGAGTTCGGGATTTATCTCGTTTCCGACGGCGCCAACAAGCCCTGGCGCCTGAAGATTCGCGCCGCGGGTTTCCCGCATCTTGCCGCGCTGAACGAGATGACCAGGGGCCACATGCTCGCCGACGTCGTGGCGATCATCGGCACCCAGGACATCGTGTTCGGGGAGATCGACCGATGATGGCTGCCGCGACGCTCAGCCCCGAGTCCCTGAGGAAGATCGACCAAGCGGTTGCCAGGTATCCGGCCGAGCACATGCGCTCGGCGGTGATGGCGGCGCTCACCGTCGCGCAGGACGAGAAGGGGCATCTATCGACCGAGGTGATGGATTTCGTTGCCGGCTACCTGGGCATGCCGCCCATTGCGGTCTACGAGGTCGCGAGCTTCTACACCATGTACGACCTCAAGCCGGCCGGGAAGCACAAGCTTTGCGTCTGCACCAACCTGCCGTGTGCGCTGTCGGGCGCACAGGATGCCGCCGAGCACCTGAAGAGGAAGCTCGGCATCGACTGGAACGAAACCACCGCCGACGGCCGCTTCACGTTGAAGCAGGGGGAATGCTTCGGCGCCTGCGCCGACGCCCCGGTGCTGCTCTTGAACAACAAGAAGATGCTCTCCTTCATGACCCCCGAGAAAATCGACAGCTGGCTTGCGGGGCTGGAGAAGTAGATGCTCGACTACGGGTCCGACGCGATCATCCTCAAAGGCCTCGACGGCAGCAACTGGCCTCTCGAGGATTACCTCAAGCGCGGCGGCTACGCGGCGTTGAAGAAGATCCTTGCCGAGAAGATCCCGCCCGAGAACGTCATCGCCGAGGTGAAGAAGTCGGCGCTGCGCGGGCGCGGCGGCGCAGGCTTTCCGACCGGCCTCAAGTGGAGCTTCATGCCGCGGCAGTTCGCCGGAGCGAAATACCTGGTGTGCAACTCCGACGAGGGCGAGCCCGGCACGTGCAAGGACCGCGACATCCTGCGCTACAACCCGCACATCGTCATCGAAGGCATGGCGATCGGCGCCTACGCCATGGGCATCGGCACGGGCTACAACTACATCCATGGCGAGATCTGGGACGACTACGAGCGCTTCGAGGAAGCGCTCGCCGAGGCGCGCAAGGCGGGCTATATCGGCCGGGACATCCTCGGCAGCGAATTTTCCTTCGAGCTCCATACGCATCATGGCTACGGCGCCTACATCTGCGGCGAGGAAACCGCGCTGCTCGAGTCGCTCGAGGGCAAGAAGGGGCTGCCGCGCTTCAAGCCGCCGTTTCCGGCGAGCTTCGGCCTGTACGGCAAGCCGACCACGATCAACAACACGGAAACCTTCGCTGCCGTGCCGTGGATCATCAACCACGGCGCCGATGCGTTCCTCGCGCTGGGGCGTCCGAACAACGGCGGCACCAAGATTTTTTCCGTCACCGGCCACGTGGCGCGGCCAGGAAATTACGAAGTGAAGCTCGGCACGCCGTTTGCAAAGCTCCTGGAGATGGCCGGCGGGATGCGCGGCGGGCGCAAGCTCAAGGCGGTGATCCCGGGTGGCTCCTCGATGCCGGTGCTGCCCGCCGACATCATGATGAAGACCGACATGGACTACGACTCGATCGCCAAGGCGGGCTCGATGCTGGGGTCGGGCGCGGTGATCGTCATGGACGACACCACCTGCATGGTCAAGGCGCTCGAGCGCCTGTCGTATTTCTATTTCGAGGAGTCCTGCGGCCAGTGCACGCCGTGCCGCGAGGGCACGGGGTGGCTGTACCGCGTGGTGAACCGCATCGAGCACGGCAAGGGGAAGAACGAGGATCTCGATCTGCTCGTCAACGTCGCCGACAACATCGCCGGGCGCACCATCTGCGCGCTGGGCGACGCCGCGGCGCTGCCGGTGAAGAGTTTCATCCAGCATTTCCGCGACGAATTCCTCTACCACATCGAACGCAAGCGCTGCCGGGTGGGCCCCGGCGGATACTCGAGCGCGCCGGACACCCCGCAGCGGCAGGCGGCCTAGCGAAATGCTCAAAGTCACCATAGACGGGAGGGAGACCGAGGTCGCGAGCGGCACCACCGTGATCGAGGCGGCCAACGGCCTTGGCATCTTCATCCCGCACTTCTGCTACCACAAGAAGCTCTCGATCGCCGCCAACTGCCGCATGTGCCTGGTGCAGGTCGAAAAGGCGCCCAAGCCGCAGCCGGCGTGCGCGACGCCGGTCACCGACGGCATGAAGGTGTCGACGCACTCCGACTACGCGAGGGACGCGCAGAAGGGCGTGATGGAATTCCTGCTCATCAATCATCCGCTCGATTGCCCGATCTGCGACCAGGGCGGCGAGTGCCAGCTGCAGGATCTCGCCGTCGGCTACGGCAAGAGCGCTTCGCGCTACACCGAGGAGAAGCGCGTCGTCCTCAACAAGAATCTCGGGCCGCTGATTTCGACCGACATGACGCGCTGTATCCACTGCACCCGCTGCGTGCGTTTCGGGCAGGAAGTCGCCGGTATCATGGAACTGGGCATGATCGGGCGCGGCGAGCACGCCGAGATCCTGACTTTCGTCGGAAAAACCGTGGACTCGGAAGTCTCGGGCAACATCATCGACCTGTGCCCGGTGGGGGCGCTCACCTCGAAGCCCTTCCGCTACACGGCGCGAACCTGGGAGCTTTCGCGGCGCAAATCCGTGAGCCCGCACGACAGCCTCGGCTCGAACCTCATCGTGCAGGTGATGCAGAACCGCGTCATGCGCGTGCTGCCGCTGGAGAACGATGCGCTCAACGAATGCTGGCTCTCGGACCGCGACCGCTTCGCCTACGAAGGCCTGAATTCCGAGGAACGCATCCAGCGCCCGATGCTCAAGCAGGGCGGCCGCTGGCAGGAAGTCGACTGGCAGACCGCGCTCGAACACGTCGCCAAGGCGCTGTCGGAGATCCGCTTCAAGTACGACGCCAGGGAGATCGGGGCGCTCGCCAGTCCGCATTCGACCTTCGAGGAAATGGCGCTGCTCGCGAAGCTCGCGCGCGCGATGGGCAGCGACAATGTCGATTTCCGCCTGCGCCAGTCGGATTTTTCCGCGGACGGCCACCGTGCCGGCGCGCCGTGGCTGGGCATGCCGGTGGCGGAACTCGACCAGCTCGACCGGCTGCTGCTTATCGGCTCGTTCCTGCGCAAGGACCATCCCCTGCTCGCCGCGCGCCTGCGCCGCGCCGCCAGCCACAAATTGCAGCTGAACATCCTGCACTGCGCCGATGACGACCTGCTCATGCCGGTCGCGCACAAGGCGATCGTCGCGCCCGCTGACCTCCCGCGGCAGCTCGCGCAGATTGTGAAGGCGGTCGCGCAGGCGAAGGGCAAGCCGGTGCCCTCGGCGCTCGCCGGCGTCGAACCCGGCGCCGCTGCTACCGCGATCGCCGCCAGTCTCGCCTCGGGGCAGAAGGCCGGGATTCTGCTGGGCAACCTCGCCGCGCAGCATCCTCAAGGCGCGCGCCTGCAGCGCCTCGCGCAGGAACTCGCCGAGCTGCTCGGCGCGCGCTTCGGTTTCCTCGGCGAGGCCGCCAACAGCGTCGGCGGCTACCTCGCCGGATGCGTGCCCTCGGGCAGCGGCATGAACGCGCGCAGCATGCTCGAGCAGCCGCGCCGGGCCTATCTGCTCCTCAACGCCGAACCAGACTTCGATTGCCACGATCCGCGCACCGCGATCCGCGCGATGGACTCGGCCGACCTGGTGGTGGCGCTCGCGTCCTACCGCAGCTTCGTCGCGGACTATGCCGACGTGCTGCTGCCGGTCGCGCCGTTCACCGAGACCTCCGGATCGTTCGTCAACTGCGCCGGGCAGATGCAGAGTTTCAACGGCGCGGTGAAGCCCCTGGGCGAGGTGCGTCCGGCGTGGAAAGTCCTTCGCGTGCTCGGCAATCTGATGAGCCTGCCGGGCTTCGACTATGAATCGACCGAAGCGGTGCGCGACGAAATCTGCCGGGCCGAGGCGGTCGCGGGCAGGCTCGACAACCGCCTGGACGGGCCCGTGGCCGCCGACGATGCGCCGGCGGCCGATGGCCTGCAGCGCATCGCCGACGTGCCGGTGTACTTCGGCGACCCGATCGTGCGCCGCGCGGCGTCGCTGCAGAGAACGCGTGACGCACTGCCGCCGCGCGCCTGGATCGGTTCGCCGCTCGCGCGGGAGCTTGGTGTGAAAGCCGGAGAGCGCGTGCGCGTACGCCAGGGCGACGGCGAGGCCGTCGTCGAGATCGGCATCGACGAGCGCGTGCCCGAACGCTGCGTGCGCCTTGCCGCTGCGCACCGCCACACCGCCGGCCTCGGACCCATGCTGGGGCGGATCTCGGTGGAGCGCGAATGACGCTCGTCACGACCGTGTTCGATGTCTGGGCGAACCTCTGGACTGCGTGGCTCGGCCCGCAGTGGGGACCGCTTGCCTGGACGCTGGTGAAGAACACGCTCCTGATCCTGTGCATCGTGCTGCCGCTGTTCGGCTGCGTCGCCTACCTCACCCTTTGGGAGAGAAAGCTGATCGGCTGGATGCAGATCCGCCTCGGCCCCAACCGGGTGACGTTCTTCGGCATTTCCTGGCTCGGAGGCCTGGCGCAGCCGATCGCCGATGCGTTCAAGCTGATCTTCAAGGAGCTGATCATCCCGACCGGGGCGAACAAGTTCCTGTTCATCCTCGGGCCGATGCTGACGCTGATGCCGGCGCTCGCCGCCTGGGCGGTGATCCCGTTCGCCCCACAGGCGGTGCTCGCCGACATCGACGCGGGCCTCCTCTACGTGATGGCGATTACCTCGATGGGGGTCTACGGGGTGATCATCGCCGGCTGGGCGTCGAACTCGAAGTACGCGTTCCTCGGCGCGATGCGCTCTGCGGCGCAGATCGTCGCCTACGAGATCGCGATGGGCTTCGCGCTGGTGTGCGTGCTGCTGGTGTCGCAGAGCCTGAATCTCACCGACATCGTCGCAGGCCAGGAGCGCGGCTATTTTGCCCACAAGGGGCTCAATTTCCTGTCCTGGAACTGGCTGCCGCTCTTTCCCATGTTCATGGTGTATTTCATCTCCGGGGTGGCCGAGACCAACCGCGCGCCCTTCGACGTCGCCGAAGGCGAGTCCGAGATCGTCGCCGGGTTCCACGTCGAGTATTCGGGGATGACCTTCGCGCTGTTCTTCCTCGGCGAGTACGCGAACATGCTCCTGGTGTCTGCGCTCGCCACCGTCATGTTCCTCGGCGGCTGGGCGGCGCCCTGGGACAGCACGCTCACCAACGCGATTCCGCCCTTCGTCTGGCTGGTCGGCAAGATCTTCTTCGTGGTATCCATGTTCCTTTGGATCCGCGCCACCTTTCCGCGCTACCGCTACGACCAGATCATGCGCCTGGGCTGGAAGGTGTTCATCCCGCTGACGATCGTCTGGCTGGTGGTGGTGGCGGTATGGATGCAGACGCCCTGGAACATCTGGACGGCGCCATGATCGAAAAAATCGCCGATTTCTTCAGGAGCTTCCTGCTGATCGAGCTGGTGAAGGGCATGGCCCTTACCGGCCGGCACCTGTTCCGGCGCAAGATCACGGTGCAGTTTCCCGAGGAAAAGACGCCGATGAGCCCACGCTTCCGCGGGCTGCACGCGCTGCGCCGCTACCCGAACGGCGAAGAGCGCTGCATCGCCTGCAAGCTGTGCGAGGCGGTGTGCCCGGCGCTGGCGATCACCATCGAGTCCGAGGCGCGCGCCGACGGCACGCGCCGCACCACGCGCTACGACATCGACCTGACCAAGTGCATCTTCTGCGGTATGTGCGAGGAATCCTGCCCGGTGGATTCGATCGTCGAGACGCACATCCTCGAATACCACGGCGAGAAGCGCGGCGACCTCTACTACACCAAGGAAATGCTCCTCGCGGTCGGCGACCGCTACGAGGAGCAGATTGCAAAGGACCGCGCCGCAGACGCGGCTTACCGATGAATCCAGAACATGTTTGAGTTCGCGGTTTTCTGGATCTTTGCCGCGATCCTGGTGATTGCGGCGATATGCGTCATCACGGCACGCAACCCGGTGCACGCGGCGCTGTTCCTGGTGCTTGCCTTCTTCACCGCGGCGGCGCTGTGGATTCTGCTCCGTGCAGAGTTCCTGGCAATTGCCCTCGTGCTGGTCTACGTGGGCGCGGTGATGGTGCTGTTCCTGTTCGTGGTCATGATGCTCGACATCAACCTGGAGCGCCTGCGCGAGGGCTTCTGGAGCTATCTGCCGCTCGGTGCCGCGGTGGGCCTGGTTATCGTCGTCGAAATGGCGCTGGTGCTGGGCGGGCGCACCTTCGGCCTGCAGGCGCTTCCCGCGCCGCGCGACCCCGGCTCCGGTTACAGCAACACCCGGGCCCTGGGGCGCATCCTCTACACCGACTACGCGTATCCGTTCGAGCTCGCCGCGGTGGTGCTGCTGGTGGCGATCATCGTCGCCATCGCGCTGACGCTGAGGAAGCGCAAGGACACGAAGTACCAGAACCCCGCCCAACAGGTGTCGGTGAAGCGCCGCGATCGCGTGCGCATGGTGTCGATGCCCTCGGAGAAGAAGGAATAGGCATCCAGGAGTCAGGACCAAGGAAAGGTCGACGCTCTCCGGGCGCCGGTCTCAAAGAAAAAAAGGACAAAGCTTGCTATCGCTCTCGCATTTCCTGATTCTCGGCGCAGTGCTGTTCTCGATCAGCATCCTCGGGATCTTTCTCAACCGCAAGAACGTCATCATCCTGTTGATGGCGATCGAGCTGATGCTGCTCGCGGTGAACATGAATTTCATCGCCTTTTCGCACTACCTCGGCGACATGGCGGGCCAGGTGTTCGTGTTCTTCATACTCACGGTGGCCGCGGCGGAATCGGCGATCGGACTGGCCATCCTGGTGGTGCTGTTCCGCAACCTGCAGACGATAGACGTCGACGACCTCGACGGGCTGAAAGGCTAGGGCGGCCGCGATGACGATGCAGCAGCTCTACCTGGTCGTGCCGCTCGCACCGCTCGCCGGGGCCATCGCCGCCGGCCTGTTCGGGCGGCAAATCGGCCGCGCCGGTGCGCACTGGGTGACCATCGTGGGGGTGGCCGTCTCGCTCGTGGCCTCGAGCGTGATCTTCGCCGACGTACTCAAGGGCAACGTGTTCAACGGCCCGGTGTATACCTGGCTCGTCTCGGGTGACGTCCGCTTCGAGGTCGGCTTCCTCGTCGACCGCCTGAGCGCCCTGATGATGGTGGTGGTGAGCTTCGTGTCGCTGATGGTGCACGTGTATACGGTCGGCTACATGGCCGAGGATCCGGGCTACCAGCGGTTCTTCGCCTACATCGCGCTCTTTACCTTCTCGATGCTGATGCTGGTGATGGCGAACAACTTCCTGCAGCTTTTCTTCGGCTGGGAGGCGGTGGGGGTAGTTTCGTACCTGCTGATCGGTTTCTGGTACACGCGGCCGAGCGCGATCTACGCCAACCTCAAGGCGTTCCTGGTCAACCGCGTGGGCGACTTCGGATTCCTCATCGGCGTGGCGCTGGTGCTCGTATACTTCGGCACGCTCGACTACGCCGCGGTGTTCTCGCAGGCGCCGCTCATGGCGCAGCGGACCATCGAGGTGATTCCCGGCATGCCCTGGCTACTCGTGTCGGCGATCTGCATCGGCCTCTTTGTCGGCGCGATGGGCAAGTCGGCGCAGTTCCCGCTGCACGTCTGGCTGCCAGATTCGATGGAGGGCCCGACGCCGATTTCGGCGCTGATCCACGCCGCTACCATGGTCACGGCGGGGATATTCATGGTGGCGCGCATGTCGCCGCTGTTCGAGCTCTCGCAGACGGCGCTGACGATAGTGCTCGTCATCGGCGGGATCACCGCCTTTTTCATGGCGCTGATCGCGGTGGTGCAGTACGACATCAAGCGCGTGGTGGCGTATTCCACCCTCTCGCAGCTCGGCTACATGACCGTGGCGCTCGGCGCCTCGGCGTACTCGGCGGGCATCTTCCACCTCATGACGCACGCTTTCTTCAAGGCGTTGCTGTTCCTCGGCGCCGGCTCGGTGATCATCGCCCTGCACCACGAGCAGGACATGCGCAAGATGGGCGGCTTGCGCCGATACATGCCCGTGACCTACCTGACCGTCCTCATCGGCGCCATCGCAAGCGCTGGCGTTCCCGGATTCGCCGGATTCTTTTCCAAGGACGCGATCATCGAGGCGGTGCATCTGTCGAAGACCCCCGGCGCGGGCTTTGCGTGGCTGATGGTGACGCTGTGCGTGTTCGTCACCGCCTTCTACACGTTCCGGCTGGTGTTCTACGCGTTCCACGGCAAGGAGCGCTTCGAAGTGCACGACCACGATCACGGCCACGATCACGGCCACGATGACCATCATCACCACGCGCCGCACGAATCGCCGCTGGTGGTGACCGTGCCGCTGGTGCTGCTGGCGATTCCCTCGATCTGCGCCGGCTGGGTGATCGGCAGCTTGCTCTACGGGGACTATTTCGGCGCCGCGATCATCATCGCGCCGGCGCACGCAGGCTTGCGTGAAATGGCGGCGGAATTCCACGGCGTGGTGCCGATGATGACGCACGCGCTCACGACGCTGCCGTTCTGGCTTTCGATGGCGGGCATCGCCGCCGCCTGGTTCCTCTATATCCTTCGGCCGGACTTGCACCCTGTGTTACGCAAGAAGGCCGGGGTACTCGTCACCATCCTCGAGGAGAAATACGGATTCGACCGCTTCAACGACTGGTTCTTCGCAGGCGGCGCGAGAATGTTCGGAGGAGGCCTGTGGCGCTGGGGTGACGTCACCGTGATCGACGGCCTGATGGTGAACGGCACGGCGAAGCTGGTCGGCTGGATCGCAGGCGTGGTGCGCTGGCTGCAGTCCGGTTTCATCTACCACTACGCGTTCGCCATGATCATCGGCGTGGTGGTGCTGCTCACGGTGTTCGTGTTCTTCTTCGGAACCGCGCTCGCCCGCTAGGACAATGCCGACCTTCGCTCCCTGGCTCAGCCTCTCCATCTGGGTGCCCATCGTCGCGGGCCTCATAGTCCTGGTGGCGGGCGAGCGCCATGTCCGCGAGGCGCGCGCGATCGCGCTGCTCGGCGCGGCGATCGGGTTCCTCGTCACCTTGCCGCTCGTCACCGGATTTGACACCGCGACCAGCGCCATGCAGTTCGAGGAGAAGCTCGCGTGGATTCCGCGCTTCAACATCAACTACCACGTCGGCGTTGACGGCATCTCGGTGCTCTTCATCCTGCTGAACAGTTTCATCACTGTGCTGGTGGTGATCGCCGGCTGGGAGGTGATCCGGATCAAGGTGGCGCAGTACATGGCCGCATTCCTGGTGATGTCGGGCCTGCTGAACGGCACCTTCGCCGCGCTCGACGCGATGCTCTTCTACACCTTCTTCGAGGCGACGCTGATCCCCATGTACCTGGTGATCGGCGTATGGGGCGGGCCGAACCGCGTCTATGCGGCGGTGAAGTTCTTCCTGTATACGCTGCTCGGGTCGCTGCTGATGCTGATCGCGTTCCTCTACCTGTACGGAAAGTCCGGCGGTAGCTTCGCCGTGCTCGATTACCACAAGCTGCCGCTGCCGCTCGACGCGCAGATCCTGCTGTTCTTCGCTTTTCTCATGGCCTTCGCGGTTAAGGTGCCGATGTGGCCGGTGCACACCTGGCTCCCGGATGCGCACGTCGAGGCGCCCACCGGCGGCTCGGTGGTGCTTGCGGCGATCCTGCTTAAGCTCGGCGCCTACGGTCTCATCCGCTTCTCGCTGCCCATCCTTCCCGACGCCAGCCGCACCCTGTCGGGCATGATGATCGCGCTGTCGCTGATCGCGGTGGTGTACATCGGCCTGGTGGCACTCGCGCAGACCGACATGAAGAAGCTGATCGCCTATTCGTCGATCTCGCACATGGGATTCGTCACCCTGGGATTCTTCGTCTTCAACGCCTACGGAATCGAAGGCGGCCTGGTGCAGATGATCTCGCACGGTTTCGTCTCGGCGGCCCTGTTCCTGTGCGTCGGCGTGCTCTACGACCGCATGCACTCGCGCGATATCGCCGACTATGGTGGCGTGGTGAACACCATGCCGAAGTTCGCCGCGCTGATGCTGCTCTTCGCGCTGGCCAACTGCGGGCTGCCGGCGACTTCCGGCTTCGTCGGAGAATTCCTGGTCATCATGGGCGCGATGAAATTCAGTTTCTGGATCGCGCTCCTCGCCGCCACTACGCTCGTCTTCGGCGCGGCCTACACGCTGTGGATGTATAAGCGCGTCGTCTTCGGGGCAGTGGCCAACGAGCACGTCGCCGGGCTCGCCGATGCCAACGCGCGCGAATTGCTGGTGCTTGGCCTCCTCGCCGTCGCCGTGCTCTGGCTGGGCCTGTATCCGGCCTCCTTCACCGGGATCATGCACGCCTCGGTGAACGACCTGCTCAAGCACCTCGCCGCGAGCAAGCTGTGAAAGAGGCGCACGCATGCTGACTACGCTCCCGCCCGCATTCCTCGCGTACCCGGAAATTTTCCTGCTCGGGGCGGCGTGTGCGATCCTGCTGATCGACCTGTTTCTCGGGGACGAGACGCGCTGGGTGAGTTACTCGCTCTCGCTCGCCGCGCTGCTCGGCTGCGCCGTGCTCACCGTCGTGGTCGCCGGGGCCACGGGCGGGCGTCCCGCCCACACGTTCAACGGCATGTTCGTGTCGGACCTCATGGCGAACCTGCTGAAGATGTTCACCTACGTCGCGGTGACGCTGTGCCTGGTGTACTCACGCACCTACCTCTCGGACCGGGGCCTGTTCCGCGGCGAATATTTCGCACTGGTGCTGTTCGCGACGCTTGGCATGATGGTGATGATCTCCGCGGCCCACTTCCTCACGCTCTACCTCGGGCTCGAGCTGATGTCGCTGTGCCTGTATTCGCTGGTGGCGCTCAACCGGGACTCGGCGCTCTCGACCGAGGCGGGGATGAAGTACTTCGTGCTGGGCGCGCTCGCCTCGGGGCTGCTCCTGTACGGGATGTCGATGATCTATGGCGCCACCGGATCCCTGGAGATCATCGATGTGGCGCGCAAGACGGCGGCCATCGTGCAAAGCGACGGGCCGTCGTCGAAGGCCGTACTCGCGCTGGGGCTGGTGTTCATGGTCTCGGGCCTCGCCTTCAAGCTGGGGGTGGTGCCCTTTCACATGTGGATCCCCGACGTGTATCACGGCGCTCCCTCCTCGGTGACGCTCTTCATCGGATCCGCGCCGAAGCTCGCCGCCTTTGCCATGGCGATGCGCCTGCTGGCGGGCGCGCTGCAGCCTCTCTCCGGCGATACGCCGCAGTTCCCCAGCGGCTGGCAGGACATGCTCATCATCCTTTCGGTGCTGTCGATGGCGATCGGCAATCTCGCCGCGATCGCGCAGACGAACATCAAGCGCATGCTGGCTTACTCGACCATCTCGCACATGGGCTTCATGCTGCTCGGCCTGCTCTCGGGCGTCGTCGGCGGCAACACGCTCTCGGCGGCCGACGCCTGGAGTTCGGCGATGTTCTACGCGGTCGTCTACGTCCTCATGAGCCTCGGCGCCTTTGGCATGGTGGTACTGCTGTCGCGCGCCGGGTTCGAGGCCGAACGGCTGGAGGACTTCAAGGGCCTGAATGCGCGCAGCCCCTGGTTCGCGTTCATCATGCTGCTCGTGATGTTCTCCCTCGCCGGCGTGCCGCCGCTGGTGGGCTTCTACGCCAAGCTGTCGGTGCTGCAGGCGGTCATCGCGGCGGGGCACCTGTGGCTCGCTCTGGTCGCGGTGGGCTTCTCGCTCGTCGGCGCCTTTTACTACCTGCGGGTGGTGAAACTCATGTATTTCGACGAGCCGCACGACACGAGCGCGATTGCGCCCAAGCTCGACATGGGCATCCTCCTTTCGGCGAACGGGCTGGCCGTGCTCGTCCTCGGCATCCTCCCGCAGCCGCTCATGCAGCTCTGCCTGTATTCCATCAAGGGCCTGTGAGGAAGGCGGGGCGCGGCGCGCGCCGCAGGAGCCTCGCCGAGACTCGCATCCGCGGCGCGCGCGTCTTCGACGGCATGCTGCTCAAGGTGGAAAAGGACACGGTGCGCCTGCCCGATGGCGGTCGGGCGGTGCGCGAATACATCCGGCATCCCGG
>Ga0137463_1000262_pt1 | contig 20061 bp, 16 predicted proteins | sample EasRivERMGT800_2_FD_102333 | JGI IMG/M metagenome (GOLD analysis project Ga0137463, IMG submission 102333) | Soil microbial communities from meander-bound floodplain in the East River, Colorado, USA - East River MetaG ERMGT800_2 | ecosystem: Environmental > Terrestrial > Soil > Floodplain ...
ATTCGGTCCCTGTTGGATCAGATTGCCGATGATGAAAGTCAGGCCGGTCTGGGGTATGTCGATCGCATAGCTCGCAGTGCCGTCGACTTCGTCCATGATGCGATTGTAAAGGATGTGGTTCTCCTGCGCCCGGCTCTTGACGTTGTGACCGATGCTGGCGCGATGCGAGTAGCTGTAGCGCAGGGTGAACCGCGTCACCGATTGGCTGAAGTACATGTTGTGCGCGCAGCCGAAGCCTTGGGGGCATTGGCCGTTGTGGTCGAATTCCGAGTATTCGATCAACACGACGCCGCTGCCGTCTAGAATGCCGTTCTGGTTGTCGTGGAAATAGCCGTTACACACAGTGAGACCGGAGCCTTCGGCGCGAATTCCGGCGCCGTTCTGGTCGGTCACCGTGGCCCCGGAAAACTCGATGTTTTCCACGGCGGTGTTCTGCCCCTGCGTCACCCAGATTCCTTTTCCGTTGCCTATAAGGGTCGTCGAACGCAGGTGCGCACGGCCGCCGACACCACGGAGCGTGAGATTGTTCTGGGTCCAGACAACGTTATCGTCGGGATAAAAGTCGCCCGCATCGATTTCGATGACATCGCCGTTCACAGCAATCGCCTTGGTGTCACTTGGGACCTTGAGAGCACGCGTCGGCCCGACCTGTAGGGGCGACCGGGTTGATGAGAAGTTGCGAACGGCACCGCCACCGGAGCCAACGGTCACCTGCGCCGTACCGACGAAAGCGATCGTTTCGTCGGCTGGCGTGTCGTTTGCGGCCTGATTGGTGAAGGCCACGGTATAGGTCCCGGCCGCCAGCCCCCCGAGTTGATAGCCGAATGTGCAGGCGTTGTTGTCCTGCGTGACCAGTGCCGTGGTAAGGGGCGGCGTGGGGCTACCGATGTCGTCAGGTGTGACCCCCGCGCTGTAGACGTAGACCGCGTTGACGCCGTTGCGGTTGATCAGCGAACTGTCCACGCTCCCCGACAGGCTGGTCCCACCGCCGAGGTTATACGTCACCTCCAGCGTGGCGTTGCGGGTGTTGCCGGCGGCGTCGTGCGCGGTAACCGTAATCGCGTTCGTCCCCAGTACGAGCGCGATGCTCGCAATGCTCCAGCTGCTCGTGCCGGTGGCGCTGCCGCTTGTGCCGTTTGCGGCGTTGCTCCAGGTCACGCTTGCTACGCCGACGTTGTCCGACGCGCTGCCTGCCAAAGACACGGTGGCGCTCGCCGTGGAATAGTTGCCGGAGGCAGTCGGCGAGGTGATTGAAACGGTCGGGACAGTCGTATCCGTGCTGGACGGCGGCGAATTCGACTCAGACGGACCGACCGGCTTGCTGCCACAGGCGCCGAGTACCAGCAGCAACGTGAGCGCGCCTGCGCCAGAGGCGATACCGATAGTTCTCACTGCCTGTTTCTCCTGAATCAGCGCTCCAGCGGCGGGACATCAACCAGGAAGACAAGCAATTGCCTCCCCGCGCAATCACCTGAGCCGCGCAACTATCTTCCCTTGCGCAGATAGATCGCCGGTCCCCCGATGGTGATGAACATCGTCACGCCGTAGTCATAGACCGGCGCAGCGACGACGCCCATCACATTGCCTTCCGGATAGAACGCAGAAAAGAATCCGGCCGGCGGTGCGGTGTCAGTAAACCATGTGTTGGTGCCCGGATCGTAGACGCGAACCACCTGGTCGCTGCACACCAACACCAGCCTGCCGCTCACCGGATCGACGGTCGTGACCGACGCGATAATGCCGAATTCGACCGGGCAACTCGCTCTGGGAATGATCGAACCGACGTTGGACATCGTGTAGAGCTGGTTCGAGCCGTTGCCGCCGCCGAGGTACATGAGATCCTTGATGGGGCTGTAGACGCCGACGTTGTGATAACCGCCCATTGCCGGCGACCCGACAACTGACCAGGATTTGCCATTCCAGCGGTACACGGCGGGGGTTTGGCCGTTGACAATGATCAGGCTGCCGGTGCCGAACGTGGGGAACCACTCCAATGCGCCGAGCGCGCCGGCCGTTCCCAGACTGACGCCGGTGGTGTCCAGCAGCCCCCAGGTCCCGCTCGGAATGTCCCTGGTGTGGAGTGTTGTGCCGCCGAACTGGAGGTAGTAATGGGTGCTGCCGCGGCCCGCGTTGTGCTGGTAACCATGGATCGCTCCGCCGACAGGCTGAACGTACCAGGGCGGTGTGCCGAGGTCGTGCCAGGTGTTGTCGGCGTCGGTGTACATGATCGTCTTCTCATTGGCGTTATGCCCACCGCCGGTGAAGTGAATCTCCTGCCGGCCAGAGAGCCAAACCATCTTGTCGGCATACTCGGTGATCCGCTTGTCCGGGTTGCCGCCGGCGTCGATCAAATCAAAAAGTGACGCTGCGCCGTCGAGGTTGGTCGAGAATGTCGCCCATGACCCGGGGGCCATCGCGGCCGCGGCTTGCGCGAGCGGTGTTGGAACGACGACCCGGACATCGAATGGGTTGGAGTTTGCGGTGGCCATGGGACCTCTCTAGAAAACGGTCGGTGCGCCGCCGTTTTCGAAGATCAGGTAGGTGTATTGCAGCTCGCCTTTGTTGTTGTAGAGGTACTGGTTGTTCGTGCTCGTATCGAACCTCGTGTCGACGAAGTGCCCTGCCACGTTGTCCGCGCACTCGCGATTCGTCGTGCTGCCGTAGATGTTCTTGGTCCCGCGGTTGAAGCAGTACTGCGCCGGATAGTGTCCGTTCGAGGCCGCTCCGGTGAGAAAGGTCGAATCGCCCGTGAACTTGTAGCCCATCACGAGCAGGTTGACGATCGAGATGGTGTAGACCCCGTCCCAGAACGTCACGGGACCGAGCGAGTAGTTCCACCATGCGCCCCCGGAGCCCAGGATTCCGAGATAGTTCGAGCAATAGCGATACGTCGGATCGAGCCCGTTCGCCCGCATCCAGGTCGCCATCATGACGATCTTCGACTTCAGCCCGTCCTTGCGCGCCTGCGTCACGTTGGGTGAGAGCCACGCGGCGAAGAACGCTTCGGCGAGCTGCCCGATGTGGAAGCTCGACACCATTCGGTCGCCGGCCGCATAGTTAAGCGGACCATTCGGCGGCAGAAAGGCTCCCATGTTCTCTTCCGACACCCAGTACATGCCGTTCACGTTGTCCCAGTCCGGCGACTGGAGCCACAAATCGATGAGGCGATCGCGCAGTTCCACCGCTTTGGCATCGAGCGTCGCGTCGGCGATTGCGGCCGCAATGTGCAGCTGGCGCGCCGGGCCGCGGTGCCCGTAGTGCGCCATGTCGAAAGAGCCGGCGACGGGCCAGGTCTTGCCAGGGCCTGAGCGCCCGCCTGCGGCATACCAGTCGTACAAGGTCGTGCAGATTTTCAGCGCCTCGCCTTGCGCCCCCGCATCGCCGAACTGCGTCGCGTACTGCTGCAGGCCCCAGCCGTAGTAGTGGTCGAAGAGGAAGGACTCGTCGGTCCCCTGCTCCGGTGAGCCCTCGAAACCGTTGACGTAGTAATTACGCCAGGCCGTCGCGCGCTGCAAGTAGCCGTCCCGGCCGGCGGTGCGCCGGTTGTACGCCTGGAGGTAGTTCCAGACGTCGTCGCTCTCCGTGTCGTAGTGAATGTCCGGGTTCGAGACCGCGTAGCCCGGTGCCGAGTTGTAGGCCGGGTTCGCCGTCGCCTCGTTCCACGTCCATTTCCAGAGAGTGTAGGTGGCCCGCTCGTCCTGAACCGTCGGCATCGAGAAGGTCGGAGCTGTACCGATCACGACGTTGAAGGCATTGCTGGCTGCGTTGGCCATCGGCTATCCTCCGCTCATGTGCCCATATGCCCGCGCGGCGTGATTCCCGAGGCGCGAGCGGAAGCAGCTTCCCGGTCGCGACCAGAATCGTCGACGAGGCAGTGACGGCGTTGGCGGCTCACCGTGAACGCCCGAAGGAAGTCTGCGCCATCAGGGTCGGCCGTCGTCAGCGGTCAATACGTTGCCGCTGCCCGTGCCGACGGCGCCCATGCCATCGTAGACGAAGCGCTTATTACCCGCGTCATAGGTGACACCGGCAGGCAGCGTACCGGAAAACATGGTTATCGCAAGCGCATCTCCATTGGGATCGCTGACATAGACGGCAATCGAAATGCTCGATGCAATACCCTGCGTGAATGTGATGGTCGGGACCCCCTGCCACACAGGAGGCAGATTGGCGACGGCGACTGTGAACGCCGGCGAGGAAGCCTGTGCCATCAGGGCTTGCCGTCGTCAGCCGTCAATACCACTCCGCTGGTGGCGCCGACAGGGCCGGCTCCATCGTAGACGAAGCGCTTGTTGGCCGCATCATAGGTGACGCCGGCCGGCAACGCGGCAGAATTCTTGGTTATCGTAAGCGCATCTCCATTGGGATCGCTGACGTAGGCGGCGATCGAAACGCTCGATGCGTTGTTCTGCGTGAACGTGATGGTCGGGACCGTCAACCACACGGGAGCCTGATTGCCGACGGGCGGCGGGGGCGGCGGGAGAGGCACGGGAGTTTGAACGGCGGCCTGCGGTGAACTCGCTGGCTGAGCACCACCGTAGTAACACCCGCCCACTGCCAAGCCAGCCGTCGTTGTTGCCAGCATCCGCAAAAACGCACGGCGCTCGGCGTAGCATGCGGCATCCATAGTGGAGCTCCCTTCGTCCTTCATTGATCGGGCCAGGCTTGATCCGCCAAAATCTGCTTGGTGAGTGCTGTCCACGCGGACCACGGCATACCTTCCGTGCGCGACGTCCCCATTTGACCAGTTTTCATGCACATGTCATAACCCATTGCATTCCCGGGGCGGTAGTTTCTCACGTTCGACGTCACATCGGCCCGGAACATCGCGCCTCTCGGCCCGGAACACTGACAAAAATACTACCATTCTGTGAAAGATTCTACCTTGCGCGGAACCGCGGGCTGCAGACCCGATCGTCTCAGCCGGATCTTTGCTGACGGCCGGCCGTTGAATCCGGCCGCGGCTGCACGCCATGGCTCTGGATCAGGTTCCGCAGGTGCGTCTCAATTGCCGCCAGGCTCTTTTCGATGGATTCCAGCGCCGGCGACCGTTCCTCGAACTTGCTGAGCTGGGCGGCAATCGCCGCCAGCGTCTGAGACTGCTCACGCAAAATCCCTTGCACTCCGCCCTCGACCGGGCCACTTTTCATCTTCAGGCGACGTTTTTCGATGCGCTCGGAGTGGGGTGGCCATTGCAGTTCCTTCGCGGCGGCCTCCACGACCTCCGCCGTGATCCCTGGCAAACTATCGGCAAAGGCGCATGTCAGCGCCGTATCGCACAGCGTGTTGATCAGGCGCGGGATACCCCCGGAGTACTTGTAGATGGTAGGCAGGGTCTCGGGGGGAAACAGGTTTCGGTTCGTCGCACCGACAATGCTCAGCCGGTGGCGGATATAATCGCCATGTTCCTGCTCGGTCAGAGCCCGAATGTAGTATCGCAGCTTAACGCGCTGCATCAGCTGCTCCATTTGCGGTTGGTCGAGAATCTCATTCAGCTGCGGCTGGCCGACGAGAATCACGTGCAGAATTTTCTCCTTGCGCGTTTCCAACCCTGCGAGCATGCGGATCTCCTCCAACACCTTCATGCTCAGATTGTGCGCATCGTCCACAATCAGAACGATCTGCTTGCTTTGCAGGAATTGTTCGATGAGGAAGCTGTTGAGCATGTCGAGCAGCTCGACCTTCTTCGCGTTGAACGGATTCAACCCGAACTCCACCAGCACTGCCTGCAGGAACTCCGCCTCATCGAGCTGCGTCTGGAAAACCTTGGCAACGACGACGTTCTCGTCCAGCTCAGAGAGGAGCTTCTGGATCAGCGTCGTTTTCCCGCAGCCGATTTCCCCGGTAATCACGACGAAGCCTTCGCGATTCCACACCGTGTAGTCCATGTAGGCTTTGGCGCGACTGTGAGGCTCGCTCATGAACAGGAAATCGCTGTCCGGAGTGAGCCGGAACGGTTGCGCCGAGAGGCCGAAATATTCCAAGTACATGTGTGATTATCGCCTGGATTGAACTTGGTAGAGGGGCCCGGTACTGTAGCCCAAAAGCAGCATGACTCGGTTGTCCACGAAACTACTCGAGGGTGCCGTGCTCTGGCGCTCGACGCGGCCGCCTTCCATCGTCATGGTTACGTTGCGGTTCAGCCTGTAAGCCACGCCGGCGGTAACGTTGCGATCTCTGTCCTCTCGATCGAAACTGTCGTAAGTGCGTCTCCCGTAGTCCATGGTTGCGTTGAACCGCATCGCTCCGGAATAGACCCAGGTCCAGGTGAATCGCGCGCCTCCCTCGTGGTAGTCCTGATCGAGAGTTTCGAAATCGACGCGGCGTGCGTACCCTAGCAGAGTGTACTCGAAACGCCCGCCGATATTCACGTAGCCGAGGTCGCCGCGCTTGCTATGATACAAGTCGCCGGAGGCAGTTGCAGTGGGCGTCGCAACGCCCCCTTCCCTCGGCGCCGTCGAAACGGCGGATCCTGCGATCTGGTCGGAGTAGGTATCCGAGATTTGGTCCGAAAGCGCGAGGCGGAGCGCCGACTGCGTAGAGAGCGCTTTCGAAAGCGTGAGTCGCGCCAGTCGGCCAGTCAGGTCGGTGTCCGTGTAACGTGCTACGCGAGTGGCGCCGAGGTCGACCGTCGTGCCGTTCAGACCCGAATGCGTTTCGTAGTGAGCAAACGAATCCTCGCGGAGAACTTTGGGAAACTGGGCTTCCGGCGCGGAATAAACACGCGTCGTCTCGTAGTTCAGCGAAAGCGTCGATTGTGCTGCCAACGCGTGCAATCCGCGCACGTAAGCCATGTAGCGCCGGTTGTCGCTGTTGGAGTTTTCGATATCGTATCGGCCGTACCTGCCGCCGATCACGGCCGAATTCGTGGAGCTCAGGGGGAAGGTGAAATGCGGACCCGTGTTCAGGGCATTTGACTTGGCGCGGTTCGTGGGCGTGTCCGGGGCGGTAACATCGAGAAACACCTCCCGGAATGTGTCCTCGACGATCCAGGTGAGTTGCCGCGGCAATATCGTCCAAACCGCCGCCCCGTCCAGGAACCCGCCCCAGTCGTCGCCGTTCGCGTGGCGGTAGAAATGCCGTCTTTCGATCTGCGCCAGAACGTGCGCGGTCACGTCAATCGTGTTCTCCTGGTATAAAAGACCGGCCATCAGCGCCTGGGTCCACTCACTTTGCGGGTTCGTCTCGACGCGTGCAATGTTGCTGTTGTGCGTGAGGGACAGACCGACTCCATAGTCGGTTTGGCCCGCATGGATCGGGGTGGTACAGACCCAGCCCAGCATCGCGGCGCACCAGATGCTCCCCGTCGCGAAGCGAGCGTCACGCCGATTGTCCCTGGGCAATCGCGCTTTCCGCCAAAACCGGACCGCGCTCGTCGCCCTCCCGACGGCCTCTAGCATTCGGTCAGCGGATACGGGGAATGCGCGGCTCTTCGTTGAAAATAATGCCGAGCAGTTTCTTGTCGCTGATCGCGTTCAGGCACTTTGTTATCTGCGCGTTGGTAGAGCGAGCGTAATGCGCGACGACAAGCACGTAATCGGCCTGTTCGGAAAGAGTCCGGATGTCCGCGATTTTCGACATCGGCGGACCATCCATGATGATGAACCGCTCTGAGTACCGTTGTCGCACCGTCTCCATGAGGCGCCGCATCTTTCCCGAGGAGAAATGTTCCTCGGGGACCTCGTATCTCTTCCCGGTAGTGATCGCGCGATAGCGCGCGATACCCACCGGCTGAATGATCTCTTTGATTTCGAGATCCGGCTTTTCAAAGTATTCCGTCAGGCCCGGCGCCCCTGCTTTGGCGAGCAGTCTGTGCACGCTGGGATTGCTGAGATTGCAGTCGATCAGGAGCGCGGTCTTTCCAACATCAAAAGCAAATGCCGCCGCGAGATTTTGCGCGACGAAGCTGGCTCCGCACCCCGTGCTCACCGCGGTGACCAGTATCACGGCGTTCCGACCTTGGCTCTGCTCGATAATCTTGGTCCGTAGCTCGCGGAACACCTGGACCGCAGGGTCTTCGCTGTGCCGGGGCTGGATGATGCCCAGCTGCGCGAGGTCGCTCGGGCCGAGCAAGCGCACCTCGTTCTCGGCCATGTGGGGGATCGTTTCGGGGGACGTAACCCGATTCGCGACCATGGCCGTGCCCGGCGTCGGCGCTACGCTTGCGCCTGCGACAGGCACCACTTGCGTATCGCGTTCTGCCTCCCTGGCTCTGCTGAGGGCCTTCTCGATCTTGCTCATCTTACAGCACCTTTATTAGGCGTAGCGCGGATAGGGCTGCCGACGCGGCGATCGTCGCCACCATAATCAAGGTCAGCAGCGCTAGCTCCCTGCGCAGGCTTTTCAGTTCAGTCGGGCTCCACAGGTGGGGTACGACCGTAACAATCGGCAGGTTGTACGCTGCAGCGATCTCGCTTCCCATGCGAATGCGCGGATCGAACTGAAGCCGGGCGAGAAGCAGCCCCAGGGGAATCAATACCCCGAGCAGTATGCCGCCGAGCACAAAATGCAAAAATCGAAACCCAGTCGGGGCCAGCGGTAAAGTAGCTGGTTCCTGAATCTTGAATGTCAACCCCTGGTGCTCGCGATCCATGTTCATCGAGACGCGTGCATTCTCGCGCCGCCGCAAGAGGTCCTGATAAATATCGCGGTTGGTCTGGTAGTCACGTGTGAGCTCAGCCAGGCGGGCATCGCCGCTGTGCATGCGCTTGCCCCGACTTATCTCATCCTGCAACTGCCGCTGCAGGTCTGCGAGACGCGCTGTTAGTGCTTCGATCTGACTCTGATTCTGCGACTGCTCGCGGCGCAACTGCTGGTACACGGGATTGGCCACGACCGACTCGTCCCGCCGGCCGGAGCGCTTTGTTTGCTCGCGGCGCGTGCGCTCGGAATTGATGCTGTCGGTCAGCGCCTGAATCTGCTGCTTGACTTGAATGATGTCAGGATGCGTGTCGTGGTAACTCAGCCTCAGCGTGTCGAGCTTCGATTCGAGCTCCGCGATACGTGTTCGGTATTGGCCTTCGCGCAAATTTTCGGTGGTTGTCTCCGCTTCGCCGGACGCCTGGCGCTCCAGCGAAGCTTCCACGACCTCTGCTTCTCGCAGCTCCTGCTGCGTGGCTTCTACACGCTTACGGAGATCGTTCACCCGGGTAATCACGTCACCCTCTTTGCTGGCACTCACGTCCAGGGTCGCTGAGCGCAACTCCTTCAGCTCCTCTTCGGTGCGGGTCAGCTTGTCCTGGTAGTCCTGTGTCTGCTTTTCGATGAAGTCGAATGCCGCTTTGCTTTCCGCTGCTTTCGCGGCTATGCTTTCCTGCATGTACAGCTCGGCGAACTTCTCGGTCACGCGAAATGCCCGTTCCGGCTCGACGTCCCGGTACTCGATCCTCAGGATGTTCTTCCCGACGGTGCTTATGATCGTTCGCTTCTTGATTTCTTCGATGATGAGCTCTCGCTCCTCCACGCTCGGACTGGCTTTCAACCACCCACCATATTCGAGGACGATGTCCATGATCTTGCGTCCGAAGATCACCTCGCGCGCGTTCCTGCTCCGGTCAAGAGCGTCGGTCGCCACGGCAGCGCCCTGCATCAGGGGCTGGATGATGGTCCTTTCGTCCACCAGGATGCTGGTCGATGCCGTATAGGACTTAGGCCACACCAGGCCGGCCGCGACCATCGCCGCATTCACGACGACGAATATTCCGACGACAAGACGGCGCGAATGGAACGTTTCGTTCACGAGGGCTCTTGCAACTTGTTCGGGTGCCAACTGCATGGTGTACTCCTAGCGTCTTGCTAGAACAGTCGCTCGGGAACGGTGATCACGTCGCCGGGTCTGAGCAACAGATTGGTCTGGAGCCGGCCCTTGTTAAGTATGTCGCCGAGCTCGATCTCTAGTACTTCCACTTCCGTCTTGTTCTTGGCCTTGCGATAGAGCTTGGTGCGATTGGCCGACGCGAAGTCGTTTACCCCTCCGGCTTCGAGGACGGCGTCGAGCACCGTCATGCCCTGGCGGTGGGGAATCGATTTCGGAGTGCGCACCGCGCCGGTCACGCGCACGCGAGAGAGATATTCGTGCGAACGCAGTTCCGTAATGATCACGGCCACATTGGGGTCGCGGATATAGGTAGAGAGCTGTCGCTTGATGCTTTCGGCCACTTCGCTCGGCGTGCGGCCGCCCGCCTCCACGTCGCCGATGAGCGGCGCCGAAATCTTGCCATCCGGCCGTACCGGGGCGGTGACGGACAACTCCGGGTTGCGCCACACGGTCACCTGCACCCGGTCGTCCGCTCCGATGCGGTACTCCTCCACATTTGCGGGCGTTTGATCCACACCCTCAGCGGGCGCCGGGACGCTCTCGCAACCAGCCACCAGCAGTGCCACCGAAGCAATACCGACCCACCGCAATCTATTCATCTACCACCTCGCGACACGATTGTTGACAATGATTGTTTCCTTGCCCGGGATTCCTTTGGCCCCTCGCCCGAGGGAACCCGCATGGTGACAGGCACAGCTGCATCGCGCCTGTTTGGTCCACGGCTTTGGAGGCCCCGACAACAACTTTGCCGCGAAATATTCGATTCTCCGGCCACTCGTCGGACATTAACGTGGAAAATGTGCAAGAATTCCGCTACCCGAATCACTCCTGTGTCCGCAAGCACCACCCGCTGTCATGGACGACTATTCGGCATTTTACGCTACTCTCGGAGTCGACCCCGACACCGATTGGGAAACGCTGCGCGGACACTACAAGCGCCTCATTGGACAATGGCACCCGGATCGCTTTTCGGGTGACAACATCAGCAGGGGAATCGCCGAGGAACGGAGCAAGCAGATCACGATCGCCTACCAAACGCTGGGGAATTACAGGCGCGAACACGGTGTGCTCCCGCCGAGGAAGCGTGCGGTGGAGGATAGGGGGGCGCAAGTACCGAGGCGTCACGTCGACCCCGTATCTGATCGCGTCCATTCCAATGAGCGTGCGGAGACGGGCGCCGCGGACGCAACGGTCAGCAGACCTTCGAAGAGCAGGTCCGGGCGCCGGCGCCGTATTGCGCTTGCGCTTTTTGCCGTTATCGCCGCGCTGTATCTTGCCGATCGCTACGCGGGGCCGATGGCGCCAAACGACAGCCGACCCAGCGACAACCTTAACCATCCAGACCTTGCGACACAAGCGCCCGCGGAAAGTCCTCGTAGCGAGCCTCGCTGGATTTGGATCGGCTCGACAGTCGGCGAGGTCTACGCCGTCCAAGGCGTTCCGACCTTCACTCAGGGCGAAATTTGGCACTACGGCAAGTCGCAGATCCGCTTTGCGCAAGGGAAAGTGATTTCCTGGAATCAGCACCCCGACAATCCCTTGCGAATTGCCCGTGACCAACCCGTTCAGATGCAAGACGGAAACTTCGACATCGGGTCCACCAAGGACGAAGTGCGGGTGATCCAAGGGACGCCGGTCACGGAAACCGACACCGTCTGGGACTATGGGCTGTCTCGGATTCAGTTCAAAAACAACCGGGTCATTCATTGGGAGGAATCGCCCATGCAACCTCTGCGCGTGGCGCATTAGCCGACCTGCCTTTCGCGTATCCACCGTACACGCCCGCGGCTTTCGCGAATCGCCCGGGCGTCTCACCCTGAGGTATTCGATGCCCTTGACTCAACGGAGTGAAACGGGCATCCATGTAAACATCCATTCCTGCCGTTTCCTGTTGGCTCGCTTCTGACTTCGCGCTCGAAGGAACTTCCGGGAACGGCTGCGAAGGCCCGACGCTACACCTAGCGCGCGCCATCGTGGCCAAATAAAACGACCTGCGCAGTTTGAAAGAGAATAACCAAGTCCAGGAACAGGGAGTGGTTCTTCACGTAGTAAAGGTCAAATTGCAGCTTCTGCACCGCGTCGTCCACCGACGCCCCGTAAGGATAGCGAACCTGCGCCCAACCCGTGATACCCGGCTTCACGGAGTGCCTGCTTGCGTAGAACGGCACTTTCCGGCTGAGGTCGTGCACGAACGGTGGGCGTTCCGGACGCGGGCCGACGAAGCTCATGTCACCACGCATCACATTGATGAGCTGCGGCAACTCATCGACGCGCGTCAACCTCACGAATTTCCCCACCCGCGTAATGCGATCGTCGTTTTTCTTGGCCCATCGCGCGACGCCGTCCTTCTCCGCGTCGACACGCATGCTGCGAAACTTGAAGATTTCGAATACCTGTCCGGATTCACCGACCCGCTTCTGCCGATACAGAATCGGCCGGCCGGTCTCGAGCCAGATAGCCAGCGCCGCAACCAGCATGATCGGCAGAGTGGAGACCAACATCCCTCCGCTTACGCAGATATCGAATGCGCGCTTAAAGAATTTCTGAAAACCGGTCTTGGAGAATCCCTCGGAAAAGACCATCCAGCTCGCGCTCAGGGAATTCAGCTGGACGTAACCGGTCTCCCGTTCGAAGAAGGTCGGCAAATCCACAATGCCTGTCCCCTCGAGCTTGCACTCGAGAAGCTTGGACATGGGAAAGTGTCCGTTGCGCCTGTCCCTCACTCCCACCACGATCTCGTCGATTCGGTGCTGCCCGACCAGAGAGCGCAGGGCATTGCAGTCGCCAAGCAACTTGGACTTGTCTCGCCCCGGTTGCTCGTCACCGCACAATACGAAGCCGACCAGATGAAATCCTGCGCGCGAGCCGAGCCTGCTCAACAGCGCTTCAACCTCGGCCGCGCGGGATCCGCTCCCGAGCACGAGGACCCGGCGCTTCAACGTTTCGCCGCCGACAATCCGGAAGAACGCCGCCCGTGCCAGCACCGTGAGGATGAGCGAAAACAGAAAGCTCAAGGCCATGATGCCGCGCCCCAGGAAGCTCGCCGGTATGACGTAGAAGATGATCACCATCACCAGGGCCCCGGCGGGGTAGCTCGCAAGGAACCGCATTTGGTACTCGCGGTCATTCTTATGCAACGCCGACCCGTACAGGCCGAAGGCGGTCATGACGCCCAACATCACGAGCGCAAATAACAGGGCCCGAGGCAGCAACCACCCGTAATCCCCGCTGGAGGAATAGATAATGAAGTTGATGTCCAGGAAGCGCAAGGTCCCGGCAAGATAGACCGCGCCCACGTGGATCGCCGCTTCCGCCAGCATAAGCAGCAAAAGCGGCAGTGACACGTAATGGCCGAAGATACGAACGCTCACTATTTCCCTCCCTACCCTGCACTTACACCCAAGGGTCCTGCTACCTACTCATTGCTGTTTGGGTACCAAGCCGACCAGTGACCGCGAAGCCCGGATCGGCGTTTCTTATGACTCGATGCTAGGCAATTCGACCTCTTTACGCAATAGTAAAAAATCACAGAGCCGCTCAGTCCGCGCATCGCTTCAGACATGGCGACCGTCGTCGTAGGGACGCCCTAACATTGCGCAGCGTCGATCTGGTCCAAAAATTCTTTCTAATTCAGGCCGCTTCGTCCTAGGCTTCCCGGAACTCCGCAAGCATATGAACACGGATGCTCATGAAGGTTGCATGGTCTGTGCCAGCACTACTCTTCTTTGGCTTGAGCCAAGTCGATCAAATGCCGATCCGGCTTTTTCGCTCGGCATGTGGAGTTTCGGATGAAATTCAAGCCTTTTTAGGCTTTGCCTGACAGTTATTGTGGGAATGACCCGTCCCAAAGGGTCGATATAAGCCCAAAAAGGATCGCGGCCGAATTTGCAGAGTCCGGCTGCCGGCGCCCCATGACCCTTTGTCGTAGGTTCGGCACATGAGTGGAAAAACCGACAGGTTGCTATTGCTGGTTGCCTTGCGCGTTTTTATCGCGGCCGAGTGGCGGAGAGGGTGGGATTCGAACCCACGATACGCTTGCGCGTATTCCGGTTTTCGAGACCGGCACGTTCAACCGCTCCGTCACCTCTCCGATCTGCGCGCATTTTACAGCGCGAGAGATCAACGCGCGGGATCGATGGCCTTGAGTGAGCCCATATAGGGTTCTAACACGGCAGGAATATCCACCCCGCCATCGGCCCGTTGGTAATTCTCCATGATCGCGATCAGCGTCCTGCCCACGGCGAGCCCTGATCCATTGAGCGTGTGCACCAGCTCAGGCTTGCCCTTTTCGTTGCGGAAGCGCGCCTGCATGCGCCGCGCCTGAAACGCCTCGAAGTTGCTGCACGAGGAGATTTCACGGTAGGCATTCTGGCCAGGCAGCCAGACTTCGATGTCGTAGGTCTTGGCGGCAGCGAATCCCAAATCGCCCGTGCATAGCGCCACCACGCGGTAAGGTAGCTCGAGGCGCTTCAGGATCTCTTCCGCATGCGCCGTGAGACTTTCCAGCACCTCGTATGATTTTTGCGGATGTACGATCTGCACCAGCTCCACTTTGTCGAACTGATGATTTCGGATCATGCCGCGCGTGTCCTTGCCGTAGGAGCCGGCTTCGCTGCGGAAACATGGCGAGTGGCAAACGAACTTGAGTGGGAGCTGCTCGATCGGAACGATTTCATTGCGGACGATATTGGTCAACGGAACTTCCGCAGTTGGAATGAGATAGAGCTCGGAATTGGCAACCCCGGGAAGTTTGTCCGGTGCAAGATCCGATAGCGGTACGGTGCCCCCTTTCACTACCCAAAACAGGTCTTCCTTGAATTTGGGCAGCTGTCCCGTGCCGCGCATGCTGTCGCCGCTGACGAGGTAGGGCGCATAGATCTCCGTATAACCGTGCTCCTGTGTGTGCACGTCGAGCATGAATTGCGCGATGGCACGGTGCAACCGAGCGAGCGGCCCCTTCATCAGCGCGAAACGCGCCCCTGAGATTTTACTGGCCACGTCGAAGTCGAGCTGCTTCAATCCGGCGCCGATGTCAACGTGATCCTTAGGCGCAAAAGCGAACTTGCGCGGTGTCGCGATACGGCGCAATTCGGGGTTATCTTCGGAAGATTTCCCGACCGGAACCGATTCGTGCGGAATGTTCGGGACTCCCAGGAGAAAATCCTGCTGCGTCGCCTGGATCGTCTCGAGACCCTTCTCAAGGCCGGAAAGCTCACTGTTAATGGCCTTGGATTTTTGGGTCAGCTCCGCGACATCGGGACTCTGATCACCCTGGCCAGCGCTACGCAGTCGCCCGACTTCCTTTGCGAGTTTATTTCGCTCAGCTTGCAGCTCCTGTGTGCGGATCTGCACGCGCTTGCGTTCCTGCTCGTCCGATTGAAAGGTGGCGACGTCGAGCACGAAAAAACGCGCGGCGAGCCGCGTTGCCACGGCGTCGATGTCGCTGCGGAGGAGCTGCGGATCAAGCATGCTTACTTCTTCTTCATCGGGCCATCGAGGCTGCGCAAATACGCGAGCCTCTCGGCGATCTTCGCTTCGAGCCCGCGGTCGGTGGGCTCGTACCATTTCACCTCCGGCATGCCCTCCGGAAAATAATTCTCGCCCGCGGCGTAGGCGCCCGCCTCCTTGTGCGCGTAGCGATAATCCTTGCCGAAGCCGAGTTCGCTCATGAGCTTCGTCGGTGCATTGCGCAAATGCGTGGGAACCGGCCGCGACGCGTCTTCCATCACGAAAGCGCGGGCCCGATTATACGCGTCGTACACGGCGTTCGACTTCGCCGCGCACGCGAGATAGATCGCGGCTTCGGCGAGCGCGAGCTCGCCTTCAGGGCTCCCCAGGCGCTCGTAAGTCTCGCAGGCGTCGAGCGCGACCCGCAGGGCGCGCGGGTCGGCAAGGCCGACGTCTTCGACCGCCATCCTCACCATGCGCCGGCCCAGGTAGAGCGGATCGGCTCCGCCGTCGAGCATGCGCACGAGCCAATACAGAGACGCGTCGGGGTTCGAACCGCGCACCGATTTGTGGAGGGCCGAAATCTGGTCGTAGAACGCATCACCGCCCTTGTCGAAGCGGCGCAGGTTGCGCGCGACCGCGTTCTGCACCCAGTCGCCGTCGATCTTGCTCGCCCCGGCCTGCGCTGCGGCCGTCTGGATCAGTTCAAGCAGGTTGAGCAAACGGCGCGCATCACCGTCAGCAAGTCCGATCACCCGTTCGCGCGCGCGCGCGTCGAACGCGAGCCCGGAGAGGGCTACCCGCACGGCACGGTCGAACAGCTCTCCGAGCTCAGCCTCTGAAAGACTTTCAAGCACGTACACCGAGGTGCGCGAAAGCAGCGCGCCGATCACCTCGAAGGAAGGATTTTCGGTCGTGGCGCCCACGAAAGTGAGCAACCCCTGCTCCACGAAAGGCAGGAATGCATCCTGCTGCGCCTTGTTGAAGCGGTGCACTTCGTCCACAAAAAGGATGGTGCTCTTTCCGGATGTCGCCAGTGCCTCCTCGGCCCGCCGCACGGCGTCCTTGATGTCCTTGACGCCCGAGAAGACGGCCGAGAGCGCGATGAACTGCGCATCGAACGCGTCGGCCATGAGGCGCGCGAGAGTCGTCTTGCCGACTCCCGGCGGCCCCCACAGGATCATCGAATGCGGCTTGCGTGATTCGAACGCAAGACGCAAGGGCTTGCCCGGCCCGAGCAGATGCTGCTGCCCCACGAATTCGTCGCGCGACTTGGGTCGCAGGGCCTCGGCCAGCGGCGCCACAGGCACGGGAGCGGGGAACAGGTCGGTCATTCGCTTGCCAGGCGAAGAGGAGTTATTTCACGTCGCCGATCACGTCGGCGCCCTTGGGAGGCGAAAACCGGAAGAGTCCGGGATCCAATTTGGGATTGCGTTCAAGCGACGCGAACCTGAGCACCGTAGTTTGTCCGAAACTGTCGACAAGTTCCATGACTTCGAGACCGGAAGAACCGAAGCCCATGCGGATCTTCTCGAAACTGCCTTCCTTGTCCCGAGGCAGCGCTTCGAGCCATTCGAGACCGTCCTTTGCACCTTTGTCCGAGAGCCTGAACGCCCGCATGGCCTCGTTGTTCCCCGCGAGAAGTGCGGCCGGCGTGGAGCCGAGCGCCTGGTCGAGCCTTTTCACCGTGACCTGCTTCAGATCTTCGTCATAGATCCATACCCTGGAGCCATCGCCGACGATGAGCTGGGCATAAGGCTTCACATAGGTCCAGCGAAATTTCCCCGGCCGCGAGAATGCGAGTACGCCGCGCGACTCCTGCAGCAGCTTGCGGTTGTGATCGAAGATCTTTTGCTCGAATTCTCCCCTTGCAGTGAGGGTCTTTGAAATAAACTCGGAGAAGCGCTCCGGGCTCGATGCGCCGGCACTCGGCACCGCAAGCGCAAGAATCGCTCCCAGGGAAACCGCCACGATGCCGGAACGCACGGCCATCGGGCAGCTATTCCACTTTCGCGGGCACCAACACCTCGCGATTGCCGTTCGATTGCATGGCGGACACCAGTCCCGCCTGCTCCATCTGCTCGATGAGACGCGCGGCACGGTTGTAGCCGATACGTAAGTGGCGCTGAACGAGCGAGATCGACGCGCGCCGCGTGCGCATCACGATCTCGACGGCCTGATCGTAAAGCGGGTCGGCCTCCCCGCCCGGTTCGCCCGGGCCCAGTTCGGCACCGGCATCGGTTTCTTCGCCTTCGAGCAGGCCCCCCACGTATTCAGGGCGCCCGAGCGACTTGAGATAGTCGACAACTTTGTGCACTTCCTGGTCGGCGACGTAGGCGCCGTGCACGCGCTGGGACATTCCGCTGCCGGGCGGCAGGTAGAGCATGTCGCCCTGCCCGATCAGCGACTCCGCACCCTGCTGGTCTAGGATGGTGCGCGAATCCACTTTGCTCGACACCTGGAAGGCGATACGCGTCGGAATGTTGGCCTTGATGAGCCCGGTGATCACGTCCACGGAAGGACGCTGCGTCGCGAGAATCAGGTGCACGCCCGCGGCCCGCGCTTTTTGCGCGAGGCGTGCGATCAACTCCTCTACCTTCTTGCCCGATACCATCATCAGATCGGCTAGCTCATCGATGATGACGACGACGTAGGGAAGCTTCTCCAGCGGCTGGGGTTCGGTCGAGTCGAGCGTGTCAGGGTCCTTCAGCGGATTGCCCGATCTTTCTCCGTCGGCGACCTTGTGGTTGTAGCCGGACAGATTTCGTACACCGATCCAGGTCATGAGCCGGTAGCGGCGCTCCACTTCGCCCATGCACCAGGTAAGAGCGTTCGCGGCCTGCCGCATATCTGTGACAACCGGCGCGAGCAGGTGCGGAATATCCTGGTAGGCAGACAACTCGAGCATCTTCGGGTCGACCAGGATAAGCCTCACCTCGCGCGGCTCGGCCTTGTACAGGATCGAAAGGATCATCGCGTTGAGAGCAACCGACTTCCCCGAGCCGGTTGTCCCGGCGACGAGCAGGTGCGGCATCTTGGCGAGGTCGGCAACCACCGGATTGCCGGCGATGTCCTTGCCAAGCGCAAGCGTGAGCGGCGCGTGCAACTCGTGGTAGGCCCGCGAGCTGACGATCTCGGAAAGCCGCACGATCTGGCGATGCGGATTGGGAATCTCCAGGCCCATGCAGGACTTGCCCGGAATAGTCTCGACCACGCGAATGCTATAGACCGAAAGCGCGCGCGCGAGGTCCTTCACCAGGTTGACGATCTGGCTGCCTTTCACGCCGACGGCGGGTTCGACTTCGTAGCGAGTGATCACCGGCCCCGGGTAGGCCGCGAGCACTTTGACCTGGACCCCGAAATCGCCGAGTTTCTTTTCGATCAACCGCGAAGTGTATTCGAGAGTCTCGGCTGACAAAACTTCGATGTCGCTCGCAGCTTCATCGAGGAGCTTGATCGGGGGGAGCGGCGTGTCGGGCAGTTCGCGAAAGAGCGGCTCTTGCTTTTCCTTCTGGACCCGGGAGGACTTAGGAATCTCGACCACAGGGGGCTCGATCCAGATCGGCGTATGCTCCTCGACCAGCAGCTCACGTTTTTCCCCGACCGCCGCCTCGCGCTTTTCTGCGGCGATCGCCCCAGCCTTGCGATCCTGCCAACTCTGCCACTTCTCAACCGACCAAAGGTACGCGCACTCGAGTGCCCCTCCGACCTTCTCCATGACAGCCAGCCAAGAAATGCCGGTGAATAGGGATAAGGTCACCGCGCAAAGCGTGAGCAGGATCAGGGTGGCGCCGGTAAAGCCGAAACCTGATTGCAGAGCCGTGGATACGACGTCTCCGACTACACCTCCGGGCTTATCAGGGTCAGGAAGCGTAACCCTCAGGGAATGAAGGCGCAGGGCTTCGAGTCCGCTTGAGGCAACAAGGAGCACGCCAAATCCGATGAGCGCGATGACGTATGACTTCCGGTCGCCGATCGGGTCGCCATCCAGACGGCGGAAGGTCCATATCCCACCCATCAGGAGGAGCACGACCCACCACCAGGCCGAGACACCGAACCAAGACAGCAGAGCATCCGCTATCCAGGCACCCACCCTCCCGCCGAGGTTGCGGACCTCGCGGGCCGCCACGCTGTGGGACCAACCGGGGTCCGCTCGGTTGAAAGTAGTGAGGATGAGGGAAAGATACAGCGCCCCCGCGACCAGGACGAACAGCCTTGACTCGCGCAGCAGCGCTGCGACCTTTCCGGGAAGGGGCGCTTGGTTCCGTTTCAAAGAGGCTCTGATTGAGTCAAACCGCTAACAACGCTCCGCCGGGCAGCGGCTCCGGGTCGATGCTGGAATTCTAGCAGATGAGGAACCCCTCGCTTCGGCTGCCGGCGCTGGAATCTCAGAGCAAGGCGGAGATTTGGTGCTGCGACAGTCGATCACCGCGACGCTGAGCCAGCCCCCTCCGGGCCCGGCCCCTCAATCGATTGTCAGTATGGTCTCGTGCAGGAAAATAGAACCGGGGCGCACTTCGATGTAGCCGCCCGACTGGAGGTCCTTCATCACCCGGCTGACCATTTCGCGCGACGCTCCGATCATCTTGGCGATGTCCTGCTTGGCAAGTTTTTTCGTGACCACTTTCTGACCGTTCACGGTTTCCGCCATTTCGAGCAGCAACCGCGCCACTCTGCCGTACACGTCCATCAGGGCGAGGCTGCCGATCTTTTGATCGGCTTCTCGAAGCCGTTTGACCAGTCCTCGCATGACCGTCATGGCCATCTCGAAATTCTCGGCAAGGCATCTGTTGAAA
>Ga0137463_1000263_pt1 | contig 20059 bp, 18 predicted proteins | sample EasRivERMGT800_2_FD_102333 | JGI IMG/M metagenome (GOLD analysis project Ga0137463, IMG submission 102333) | Soil microbial communities from meander-bound floodplain in the East River, Colorado, USA - East River MetaG ERMGT800_2 | ecosystem: Environmental > Terrestrial > Soil > Floodplain ...
CACGCGCCCGGCGATTTCCTCATAGTGCTGTATACCTTCGGCGGTCGAGCGCTGCTTCTCGTACTGGGACACGTCGGCGCCGGAGACGAAGGCCTTGTCGCCTTCGCCCTTCAGCACGATGACGCGGATGTTCGCGTCCTGCTCGAAGCGGTCGAGCACCTGCGGAATCGCTTCCCACATGTCGATGGAGATGGCGTTCCTGCGCGCCGGGTTGTTGAACGTCAGCCAGCCCACCGGACCCTGGGTCTCGGCGATGAGCCGCTCGGTGATGGCGCCTGCGGCGAACGCCGGCCGTCTCGGTGTGGCCAGTATCTCGTCCTTGGTCATGATTGTCTTCGTCTGAGTGAAAGACCGCGATTGTAAGCCGGGCGGCGGCGCTGCGACAGGGGATGCCGCCCGGACATTCAGTCGGGCGTGGCGCCCGACTCGCGAATAACGCGCTCCATGCGCTGCGATTCGCTGCGCAGGCGGCTGGCAAATTCGCCGGGCGTGTTTCCGACCACCTCGAAGCCGAAGCCCTCGAGGCGCTCGCGCATCTCGGCGGCGTTGAGCGCCCGAAGGTATTCGGCGTTGAGGCGCGCGATCACCGGCTCGGGCGTGCCGGCGGGCGCGACGGTGCCAAACCAGCCGCTCATCTGGTACCCCGGCAGCCCGGACTCGGCAATCGTCGGAAGTTCGGGTGCAAGGGCAGAGCGCCTGGCCCCCGCTACCGCGAGCGCGCGCAGCTTTCCCGATCTTGCATAAGGCATTCCGGTCGGCGTGCCGTTGAGCATGATCTGGACTTCGCCTGAGAGCATCGCGTTCACCGACAGCGCGCTGCCTTTGAACGGCACGTGCACGATGTCGACCCCGGCCATGCGCTTGAACATCTCCATGCCCAGGTGAAAAGCGCTGCCATTTCCGGAGGAAGCGTAGTTGAGCGTGCCGGGCCGGGCGCGCGCCAGATCGATCAGCTCCTGCACCGAATTCGCCGGCACCGAAGGATGCACCAGCAGCACGTAGTGGACCTCCACCGTCATGGTCACCGGAGCGAAATCCCGCTGCGGGTCATACGGAACTTTCCTGAAGAACAGCGGATTCGCGACCAGCGTCGCCTCGGTCGCGCCGAGCAGCGTGTAGCCGTCGGGGGCGGACTTCGCCACGGTTTCGGCGGCGACGAACCCCGAGGCGCCGGGGCGGTTGTCGATGAGCACCGGCTGCGCGAGCAGCTCGCCGAGCTTCGGGGCGAGGCTGCGGTTGAGCAGATCGTTCGCGCCGCCGGCGGGTGAGGTGACGATCAGGCGGATCGGCCGGGTGGGGAACGCGCCTTGAGCGTGCGCGACGCAGCACGCGGCGATCAGCAGGCCGGCAAGTCCGACGCGCATCGTTCAATAAGGCCTGGCGCCAAATAGATAGGGATGCAGATACACCAGCACGAAATACAGCGCGAGTCCGGCGAGCACTTTGACCCAGCCGATCTCGTCGAACCTGAACTGGTTGCGGCCCTGAATGATCGCCGCGAACGGAATGTTGGAGGTGGCCGCGGCGAAGCGCTTCCAATCCACGCCGATCGTCCTGTCCTTGCGAGCGTCGATGAGCACGGTCCCCGAAAGCGAGAGAAGGAGCAGCCCGCCGAAGAAGATTGCCGACGCGCCGTCTCCCCGCGTGATCAGGTGCAGGAAGGCCCAGAGCGCTATGGCCCACTGGACCGGGTGGCGCGTGACGCGCAGGATGCCGCGCGGCTCGCCCATCGAACGCAGCGCGCTCTCCTGGCGCACCGCGCTCGGATTGCGGCTGAGAAGCCCGCACACGAGAAACACCAGCGACACGGGCATGAGCACGATCGCCCAGACCTTGAATTCGTCGCCGACCCACAGCCGTTCGAACGGGGCCTTGGCGTAGGCCCAGATCATCCATCCGAGCATGGCGAGCGACACGGCCGTGTAGAGGCCGAGGTAGCTTTTGTCGCCGAGCAGGCCGACGAGCCCCGACCGGAGCGGCGTGCTGGAAACGTAGTGGGTGGCGAGAAAGGCGACGGTGGCAAGCGCGAGAATTTCCATCGGATCCATGCGCGTTTCCTCCCGGTGTGGTGTTCGGCGTGGTGGTCGGCACCGCGGCCCGGGTCCTTGCCCCGGCCGCGGCGGCGTCCGGAAACCATGCTGCCACGAAACGCGCGGCGCGGTCAAAACACCCCGGGCGGCCGGGCTGGTGGATGCGGCATCCCCGGCGCCGTTACACGGTATTACAGTTTTCCCATCAACCGCGGCCGCCCGGCTGCGTTAGTGGGCGGTGGGAGGCATTCCCTTCAAGGAGGTCACATGAAAACAGCAACGGCGGCAGCAGCGGCGGCGATCGCGGCCCTGTTCTCGGTCGCAGTCCAGGCGCAGACCACGGGTTCGGAAGTGCAACGCGACCTGAATCAGCAGCAGCGCATCGAGCAGGGTCTGAAAAGCGGGTCTTTGACGACCCAGGAAGCTTCGAAGCTCGAGCGGGGTGAAGCGCGGATCGACCGCATGGAGTCGAACGCGCTCAAGGACGGCAAGTTGAGCCCGGCGGAGAAAGCGCGCATCCAGCGCGCGCAGAACCAGGAGAGCCGCGCGATCAACAGGCAGGAGAACAATGCCGCCAAGGGCAATCCGAACTCTGCGTCATCGCAGCGCATGCAGGCCGATGTGCAGCGAAATATCAACCAGGAACGGCGCATCGAGCAGGGCGTGAAGTCGGGGCAATTGACCAATCGCGAAGTCGGCAAGCTCGAGCGCGGCCAGGCGAAGGTCGATCGCGCGGAGGCGCGTGCCGGCGCCGACGGCCACGTCGGAGCCGGGGAGCAGCGCGGCATCCAGAAGGCGGAGAACCGCCAGAGCCGCCGCATCGCCCGCGAGAAGCACGACGCGCAGAAGCGCTGAGGGCTGCCGGATCCTTCGCAAGTCCGCCCGGGCTTCAATCCCGGGCGGCTTTTTTTTGTCAGTCGGACGCAGCCCCGCGGCGCAGCCGCTGCGTGGCCCCGGTGTCGACGCGGCCTTCGCCGTCGAGCGCGACGCGGTAGATGTCGCGTGCGATGTCGCGGCTCACATAGCCCTGACGCACGTCATTGGCCACTTTTTCCGGATCGCGATCCTCAGGCGGGCCGAAGCCGCCGCCGCCGCCGGCGCGGATGGTGATGGCGTCGCCCGCATCGAGCCGCTGCATCAGGACTTTGGCGTTGGGCAGATCGGTGATTTCCTTTCCGCCCAGGCGCAGCGTCACCTGGTTGCCCGCGCCCGAATGGCCACCCGCCAGACCCCAGGGCGCGCAGTGGACGCGGTCGACCTGGATGTTGATGTTGATGGGGAAGCGCGCCCGCACCACCTGCTCGGTGCCCAGGCCGCCGCGGTGCCGGCCCGCGCCGCCCGAGTTCTCGCGCAGCGCGTGGCGCTCGAAGAGCAGCGGATACTTCGCCTCCATCTGCTCGACCGGGTGGTTGTGCGTGTCGCCGTCGTTCATGCAGACCGTCGCGCTGACGCCGTCCTCGCTGATCTTCGCGCCAAAGCCGCCGCCCGACGGGCCGATGCCGGCGAGGAACAGCCGGCCGTCTTTCGGAGAAATTCCGTTGATGAGGCACACCAGCAGGTCGGCGTGATGCGCGGCAATCGTGCGGTCCGGGATAGCCGCTTCCATCGCCTTGAACACGGTATCGACCACCGTCATCGGGAAGGTCATCCACCAGCGCATCGCGGCGGGCCTCACCGCGCTCACTACGGTGCCCGCCCCGAGGATCACCTTGAGGGGACGGAAGCTGCCTTCGTTGATCGGATAGTCGGTTGGCGAGGTGAGACACTTGTAGGCGACCTGCGCGCAGGAGTAGCCGGTGGTCGCGCCCGAGTTGTAGAAGCCGCGCACCTGCGGGCTGACCTGCGAAAGATCCACCGTCATCTCGTCGCCGCGCTTCACCACCTGCACCCTGATCGGCACGCGCTTGCCGATGTCCACGCCGTCGTCGTCCATGAAGGACTCGGCTTCGTAGGTGCCATCCGGAATGCTGCGCGTGCGCGCGCGTGCCGCGGCCTCGGACTGGTCCATGATGTTCGCGATCGCCGCGAGCACCTCGTCGCGTCCGTAGCGGTCGAGCAACTCCAGGAACCGCCGCTCGCCCGTCTTCACCGCCGTGATCTGCGCGCGCAGGTCGCCCATCGCGCGCTCGGGAATGCGCACGTTCATGCGGATGATATCGACGAGGTCCTGGTTGACCACGCCGGCGCTGGCGTACTTCACGATGGGGATCTGCAGACCCTCGGCGTAGATGTCGGTGGTGATCCCGCCGAGCACGCCGCCGACGTCGGTCCAGTGCGCCATGCAGCAGGCGAATCCGGATAGCTTCCCTTTGTGAAAAATCGGCAGGCTGAAGGTGAAGTGATACAGGTGGCTGCCGGTGGTGTAGGCGTCGTTGGTGACGAGGATGTCGCCCGGCTTGATGCCGTCTTTTCCAAAATGCGCGAGCTTCGCCTTGACCGTCTCGGCCATGCCGCGAATGAAACTCGGCAGGCCCAGCCCGATCGACACCGTTTCGCCTTCGGCGGTGTACAGGCCCACGGTGAAATCGAGCGCCTCGTACACGATCATGTTGTACGCGGTCCGCATGAGGTTGGTCTTCATTTCCTCGGTCACGGCGATGACGCCGTTGCGGATGATCTCGGTCAGCACGGCATCGGCACGGGCCTTGCCGCTTGTTTTCCTCGCCTCCCTCATCGCTGCCTCCCGGCGACGTCGATGACGAGATTGCCGAAAGAATCCACCTGAAGTCGGTCCCCGGGCAGCACGACCGTCGTCGAGGCGTGTTCCTCTACGAGCGCCGGTCCCGCGATGCGGTTCCCGGCGCGCAGCGCCTCGCGCGCGAAAGTGGGTGTGGCGACAGCGCGGCCGAGTTCGCTGAAGTACACGCGCCGTCCGCCGCGTCGCGCGGAGGAAAGCGGCGCCCGCCCGCCGCGGGCGATGCGCTCGAGCGGCGGCTTCCGCATCACGCCGGCGACGCTGGCGCGCAGGCTGACGATCTCCGCCGGCTCGTCGGGTGCGCAGGTGCCGTAGCGCTGCTGGTGCTCTTCGTCGAAACGCCGCTTCAGCGCCCCGCGGTTGCGGCGCTGAAAAACCTCGCGAGGAAGATTCACCGTCACCGGGTGCTCCTGGCCGACGTAGCGCATGTCGGCGGCGCGCGAGACGTACACGCGCGCGGGCCGCACGCCGCTCGCAGCGAGCGACTTGCGCCCTTCGGCGATCAGCGATTCGTATACTGCCTCGATCGCTTCGAAGGACACGTCCGCGAGCCGCGTAAACCAGGTTCGCACCAGGTCGTAGCGCAAGTCCGAGTGCAGCATGCCAAAGGCGCAGAAATGCCCGGGCGCGCGCGGCACGATGACGCGCGACATGCCGATCTCGCGCGCGACGGCCGCCGCATGCAGCGGTCCCGCGCCGCCGTAGGCGATGAGCGCGAACGCGGCCGCATCCAGGCCGCGCTCGGTCGAAACCGCCTTGACCGCGTAGGACATGGCGGTGGCGGCGATGCGCAGGATGCCTTCGGCCGCGCGCGTGACATCGAGTCCCAGAGGTTTCGCCACGTGCTCGCGGATGGCGCCCTCGGCCGCACCGACGTCCAGCAGCATCTCGCCGCCGAGGAAGCGGTCGGCGCCCAGGCGCCCGAGCACCAGGTTCGCATCAGTGACCGTCGCCAGCGTGCCGCCGCGCGCGTAGCACGCCGGCCCGGGCTCGGCGCCTGCACTCTGCGGGCCGACTTTGAGCGCGCCGTTCGCATCGACCGCGGCGATGCTGCCTCCGCCGGTGCCGACTTCGAAGATGTCCATCATCGGGATCTGCACCGGCAGCGCCTGGTTATAGCCGCCGATCAGCGCCGCGCCCGCGGTGAGCGCCTCGCCCCGGTAAATCACCCCCGCCTTGGCGGTGGTGCCGCCCATGTCAAAGGCCACCGCGTCGGCGATGCCCAGTTCGCGGCACAGCGCCTGCGCGCCGATCACGCCGGCGGCCGGTCCGGATTCCAGCATGCGCACGCATTGCACTTGCGCCTGGTGCGGCCCGTACAGGCCGCCCGTGGATTGCACCAGCAGGAACGATCCGCCGAAGCCGGCGTGTTTCAGGTGCGTGTCGATGCCGCGCACGTATCCGCTCACTACCGGGCCGATGTAGGCATTCGCCACCGCAGTGGAGCAGCGCTCGAACTCCCGGTATTCCTGGGTCAGTTCGTGCGAGGCGGTGACGAAGACGCTCGGGCAGCGTTCGCGCACGATGGCTTTCACGCGCGCCTCGTGCGCCGGATTCACGTAGCAGTGCAGCAGCATGATCGCCACCGCCTCGGCGCCCGCGGCCTCGATGCGGTCGCAGGCCGCGTGCACGCTCGCCTCGTCGAGCGCGATGTGCACCGCGCCTTCCGCGGTCATGCGCTCGCGCACTTCGAAGCGCAGCGCGCGCTCGACCAGCGGCTCATGTTTTCTGAAGAAGAGGTTGTAGGCGTCGGGCCGGTTGATGCGGCCGATCTCGTATATGTCGCGGAACCCTTCGGTGGTGATGAGCGCGGTCTTCGCGCCGCAGCGCTCGAGCAGGGTATTGATCGCGATGGTCGAGCCGTGGAGGAATACGACCGCGTCGGCGTAGCGCGTGCCGGCCTTTTCCACACCATGCGAGATGCCCTCGACGAGGTGCGCAGTCGTGGAGAGCGCCTTGCCGAGCAGCAGCCGCCCGGTTTTTTCGTCGAAGGCGGCGATGTCGGTGAAGGTGCCGCCGATGTCGGCGGCGAGACGCGTGCGTGGAACGGGAGTCGCTTTATTCAACGCGATGGACCGGATGGACGGCGCGGGCTACGCAGGCGACGGCGCGAAGGACTTGAACCTGAGGTACGGTTCGCGCTTGACCTGCTCGACCAGGGCGACTTCCCAGTCGAGATAATCCTTCATCGCCTGCTCGATCTGCGACTTGCCGTCGTAGGGCCGGTAGTAGATATCGTCGGTTGCCGAAGCGAGGCGCGCGCTGTCTCGTTCGAGCGCGAACCCGGCGGCGGTCCACGCCGCGGTTCCACCGGCGAGCACGCGCACGCGTGCCGGCGTGAGCGATGCGGCGTCGAGCGAGGCGAACAGCGCGAGCAGGCCGTCGGGAGAGGTGAATACCAGTTCCCGGATGGTGCCGATCTTTGCCAGAGCCTCGCGCAGCCGCGCGCGCACCGCGAACCAGGCACCTGGAATATGGCCGTCGCGGTACTCGATGCTGGTGCCGAAATCCACGAGCGTCGCCTCGCCCGCTTCGAGCGCCCGGCGCAATTCCGCTGCCGCGACTCTCTGCGCCTTGACGCGTTCCGTGCCGAGCGCGCGGGGCGGCTCCGCGCCCTTGACGAGCGCGCCTTGCTCGCCCCCGAGCACGCGAACCTCCGGCCAGCCCATCTGCACGAGCCAGGAAGCGGTCAGCGTCGCCCGCACCCCGTCGGAATCGGCGAGCACGATGCGCGCGTTGCGCACCGCCGCGTAGCGGTCGGTCGCCTGCACCAGCTGGCCGCCGGGCGCGCTCGCGAATCCGGCCGGATGGCCTTCGCGGTATTCCTCGGGGCTGCGCACGTCGAAGCAGTAGAGCGTGCGCGATGCGTCCTTGAGACGCATCAGTTCCGCGGTGGAAATCGCTCTGACACCGAAGCGTTCGGACACCCTCGCAGCGGCTTCGCGCGCCCGGGCGAGGGCGGCCGGACCCGGGTCAGGCGCGTGTCGGGTGCTGCCGCGTTCCAGTTCGAGGCCCGCGAGGTGCCAGCCCATGGTGCCGTTCTGCAGCGCGACCACCCGGTTCGGCAACCCGGCGTTGATCAGCGACTGCGCGCCGATGATCGAGCGCGTTCGCCCCGCGCAGTTCACCACCACCAGCGTTTCCGGGCGCTGCACCACTTCGTGGATGCGGTAGGCGAGCTCGGCGCCGGGGCAGTCGAGCGCGCCGGGGATGTTCATCACCCGGTATTCGCTCATCGGCCGCGAATCGAGCACCACCACGTCTTCGCCGGCGTCCAGGCGCGCCTTGAGTTCCGCCGCGCCGATGCGCGGCGTGGCGCAGGAATGCTCGACGTGCTCGCCAAAGGCCTTGCTCGGTACGTGGACGCCCGAAAACAGTTCGAAGCCCGCGGCGCGCCATGCACCCGCGCCGCCGCCCAGCACCGAGACCTGGCGGTAGCCGAAACCGCGCATTACCGCCGCCGCGCGCTGCGCGAGCGCCTCGTCGTCGTCGCAGAGAACGATGCGCGTCCCCCGCCGCGGCACCATCGCCTCGAGCCGCAGTTCCAGGCGCGACAGCGGCAGGCAGGCGGCGGTGAGCAGATGGCCTGCCGCGAACACGCCTTCCTCGCGCACGTCGAGCAGCGCCAGCTCGCGCCCGTCGCCGAGCATCTCGCGCAACTCCGCCGCGGAAACGAGCGGGCTGAAAATCTCCGGCTTCGACATGTAGCGCCGGTAAGTGGTCCCTTCGGGGCTCTCGAATCCCACGCGTCCGGGCAGGTCCTCGAGCGTGCGCCCGTAGAGATGCAGGTGCAGCCTGGGACGCTCGCCCAGGGCCTGGATGGTGTGGAAGTCATCGGGCATGAGCGCGACCGCGTTGCCGCGCTTCACCGTGACTTCGTGCGTTTTCTCCAGCGTCCCGACGCCGTCGACCGAGCGGTCGTCGCTGCGCCGGTAGAAAACGTTGTGCTCCTCGCCGCGCACGCCCGAGATCACCGCCCAGGTGGTGTGGTTATGCGGCCGCTGGCGGCTACCCGGGATGGCGGCCGAGCCGTACATCGCGAACGCGCCGTCCGCGTCTTCGGCAAGGTGGTAGATCGCGCCCGTGCGCCCGGCGGCGATGGCGAAGTGCTCCGGCGGAAAGAGCTCGCTCCGGGATGCGAGCGCGACGAGCGCCGGCTTGATCGCCTCCAGGGCCTCGCGCGTCACGCCCAGGCGCGCAACGATCGCCCGCGCCTGGGCTATCGTGCGCGCGGTCTCCGTTGCGCGCTCCTCCATGACTGCCACGCCGCTCTCCCCCAATCGCTCCGTTCGCATTCCGAACGCCCGTCAGGGTATCACCGCGCGCTTTTCGCCAACAAGGGGTTCGGCAGCAGCCCGCGAATCTGCGACAATTCCAGGGGCATGGATCTCAAGGATATCAGCCTGTACGTCGACGACCGCCCCGCCGAAGGCGTGTTCCGCGTGCACCGCGACGTATACGCCGATCCCGAGCTCTTCGAGCTCGAGCAGAAATTCATCTTCGAGCGCACCTGGAATTTCCTCGGCCTCGAATCGCAGCTGCCCAAGGCCAACGACTTCGTCACCGCCCACATCGGCAGAACGCCGGTGCTGGTCGCGCGCGACACGAAAGGCGGGCTCGGCGCGTTCGTCAACGTCTGCCGCCACAAGGGCGCGGTGGTGTGCCGCGCCGAAGCCGGCAACGCGAAGTATCACGTCTGCCCCTACCACGGCTGGGCCTACGACGCGTCGGGGAGGAACGTGGATATCAAGGACCGCAAGAGCGGCTGCTATTCTCCCGCGTTCGACGCCGAGGATCACGATCTCCTGCCGCTTGCGCGCGTCGCGAGATACAAGGGCCTGGTGTTCGGGAGTCTTTCGGCGGAGGTTCCGGCGCTGGAAGAGTTTCTCGGTGACATGCGCTTCTTTCTCGATCTCATGATGGAGCAGGGGCCGCGCGGCATGGAATACATTCCCGGGCGGGCCGTGTATACCTACCGGGGCAACTGGAAGCTGCAGCTCGACAACGGCCTCGATCCCTATCACCTGACCTCCACGCACCTCTCCTACATCGACATACAGTCGCGCCGCCGCGCGGGGCTGGGGAATGTCGAAGCGCGCCAGTTCGACTGGGCGATGCGGGAGTCGAAGGAAGGCGGGAGCTTCGGATTTCCTCACGGGCACTCGGTGTACTGGCTCGACCAGCCCGAGCCCGAGAAGCGCCCCATATTTCCGGCGATTCCCGAAATCCGCGCGCGCCTCTCTGATCGGCACGCCGAATGGATGCTCAAGGCGCGCAACACCGAGATTTTTCCCAACATGCAGATCGCCGACGCGATCACGCTGATGTTGCGCACCTTCCACCCGGTCGCGGTCGATCGCACCGAGATGAGGAGCTACTGTCTTGCGCCCGTCGGCGAGGCGCCCGAGCTGCGCGCCTGGCGGCTGCGGCAGTTCGAGGACTTCTTCAACCCGGGCGGCATGGCGACGCCCGATGACACCATCGTCTACGCCGAGTGCCAGAGCGGCCTCGCCGCGCAGCCGATGACTTTCCTGCAGGGGCATTCGCGCGGCATCGCCGCGGCGATGCAGGGCGGAAATGACGTCGCGGAGGCGCTCGGCATCCGTCCCACGGTAAGCGTGAAGGGAGGATTCACCATGTTCAACGAGGTCGCATTCCACGCGCCCTACCGCGAGTGGGCGCGCCTGATACAGGCCGGTGTCGCCGGCGGCAAAGCCTATCCGTGAGCGCCGCGCTGGCCGCCGGCGTGGAAGTTCTCGGTCGCGAGGCGATGTACCTCGACGAGCAACGCTGGGACGAATGGCTGGCCCTGTACACCGAGGACTGCGAGTTCTGGATGCCCGCCTGGAAAGCCGACGGCACTCCGACGGCCGATCCGCAGTCGGAGCTCTCGCATATCTACTACGCGAACCGCAAAGGCCTGGAGGACCGGATCGTTCGCATCCGCTCGGGGAAGTCGCCCGCGTCGTCGCCGATGCCGCGCACCGCGCATCTGCTGGGCGCGATCCTGCCGCTCGATCCGCCTTCGCCCGAGCGCATGCGGCTGCGCTCGACCTGGGTGTGTCACGTGTTCTTTCCGCGCCAGGGCGACAGCCACGCGTTCTTCGGAAGCTCGGAGCACGAGATCGTCCTTCGCGGCGGGAACTGGCGGATCGCGAAAAAGAAGATCCTGCTGCAGAACGACGCGATTCCCACGATGCTCGATATCTACTGCGTCTAGGGCGCGGGTCGTGATCGTATGATGGCGAAGCGCGCGAAAAAAACCGCGGCGCCCTCCGCTGCGTTCGAAGCCACGCGGCTGCTCGGCCGCTGGACCAGACTCGCGCAGGGACACGTGGTGTTCGGCTCGGGTTGCTCGTGCGGTGTCGGCTTTGCGAATCTGCGGCTGCAGGATTTCGAGCACCAGATCCTCGAATTCCTGCATGGAAGGCATGGAGATTCGGGTCATGCGACGATTCCGAATCTGCTGCGGTCGATCGCGACGCAGGACGCAGGGGGAAACGCCGCAGCGCTGCTCGCCGACCTCGCGCGCAGCCTCGACTCGTTCGACGATCTGCACCGCGGGCGCCTTTATTGAGGAGCGGCCGGGCGGCCAACCGTAGCCATTCGCGACTACTTGCTTCCGAGCACCCAGCCCACCAGGCTTTTCAGGTCGGCATCCGAGACGCCGGGGTTCGGCGGCATCGGTACCGCGCCCCATGCACCCTGGCCGCCGTTGCGGATTTTCGCCGCGAGGCGCGCCGCCGCGCCCGGATTGTCCGCGTACTTCGCGGCGACTTCCCGGAAGGAAGGCCCGACGATGCGTTTGTCCGGCGCGTGGCAGCCGCTGCACGCGTGAGCGTTCAGCAGCTTCTGGAAGGGATCGCCGCCGCCTGCGAGCGTGTCCGGAGCGGGTGGCGGCGCCGGGTCGCGGCTGTAGTAGGTCGAGAGGTAGTCGAGAATGATCGCCATCTCGGCCTCATCCATGGGCGTGCCGCGCTCCTTCATGTTGCGCAGGTTATCCGCCCATTCGCCGCGCGACAGAGGCGTGCGCCGGACGTGCTGCAGTTCGTGGCAGATCTTGCACTTGTTTTCGGTGAGCGTGGACCCCGGCCCGGAAATCAAGGTGTCGGGGTTCTGCGCCCAGAGATTGCCGGCAAACCCGGCCGCGAGCAGCACGGCAAGGCCGTCAAGCCTCAACGAGCACCCCGACCCGGTGCCAGCCGTTCCAGAAATATCCGAGCGGGTTCCAGTACGGCACCGTCGGCTGCGCGTTGCCCCGGTCGTCCCAGGCGCGCGCCAGGAACGTGACGTAACCGACGCGCTCGGGGCGGAACTCGTAGGTGAACGTGCGCCAGGCGTACTTATCTCCGGCGCGCGCGAGCTGTGCCTGCCGCCAAGTCTTGCCTTCGTCGGTAGAGACCTCGACGCGCTCGACCGAGCCCTCGCCGACCCAAGCGCGGCCGCGCACCGTGATCGGCCCCGAGCCCTTGAAGTGCGCGTTCGGCGCCGGCGAGGTGATCATGGATTTGATCGGCCAGGCCTCGGCCGACACGGCGTCGGGCGGCATCTTCTGCCCGGGCTCGATCGGGTTGCGCGGCACGCGGTAGCTCGAGTCCATGTAGGTGCCCTTGAACGGCGCGTCGAGCACCATGAGCGTATGCAGCCACTTGGTCGATGCCGAGCCGACCCAGCCGGGCACGACCAAGCGCAGCGGGTAGCCGTGTATCCAGGGCAGCGGCTCGCCGTTCATCGCCCAGGCGATGAGCGTGTTCTCGTCCATCGCCTTGCGCATCGGGATCGAGCGGATCACCGGCGCGGCGGTCGGCACCGCGCCCGGGTCGCCGCCCTGGCCGGCGACGTGCGCCGCGTTCGGTTTCACACCCGCGGCCCTGAGAACATCGGCAAGCCGCACGCCGCCCCACTTCGGGCAGCCCATGCCGCCGGTCGGAGACCAGGGCGTGCCGCTCGCGCCCGGCTGGTACGCCGAGCGGCCGGAGCCGGCGCATTCCAGCATTCCCTGCAGCGTCACCGTCGGGAATGCTTTCGCGAGTTCGAACACGGAGAAGCTCAGCTCCTTGTCCACCAGCCCCTTCACGGTCAGGCGGTGGGCATGGATGTCGATCACCGGCGTGAGCAGATTGTTTCGGACGAACATGCGGTCGTTCGGCGTCACGTCGAAATCGTGCTCGTGCGCCGGAACGCTGCCGGTGAGCGGGCGCTCCGAGTGCCACTGCATGGCCTTGACCTTCTCGGCCTTGATCCCTTCGCTGGCGATCGTTCCGGGCGGGGCGGCGGGGGTATCCGGCGTCGCCTGCGACCAGGCTTCTCCACCCAGGACCGCGAGTGCGCCGGCACCGGCAACTCCGGTCAGGAAACCGCGGCGGGATTCGTCGGTCTTCCTCTGCTTTTCCATGAGACCTCCTCAAGAAAGTTCAATCAGTATGAGAAAGCCTGCGGAAGTTTTCAAGCAACACGTCTCAAAACGGAAATCCGACGTGAGCGAACCGGGGGAGGCGTCGTCTTCCTCGCGCAGCCACCACGGGCCGAACTGCCGAAACTGCTTGTTGCTCGAGGTTCGTGTTAGCCGGGACAGCTACCGGGTGTCCGGAACGGCGCCCTTGGCAGGACGCGCGGGAAAATCCGGTCCCGGCCGCGGCAGGGTCAATCGCGCTTCCAGGCCGCCCTCGGCGCGGTTGTGAAGACTCAGCCGGCCGTCGTGGCTTTCCGCGATGCTGCGCGCGATGGTCAATCCGAGTCCGGCGCCGCCCGTCTCCCGGTTGCGCGATGCTTCCAGCCGGTAGTAGGGCTCGAAGACCCGCTCGAGCTCCGGCTCCGGAATCCCGGGGCCTTCGTCGCGGATGCGGATTTCCAGGCGTTCGTCGTTGTCGTCGACGCTGACCCAGGCCGATTTGCCATACTTGATCGCATTGTCGAGAAGATTCACCAGGCATCGCTTCAGGGCTCGAGGCTTTCCCGGATACGGCTTGAGCGGCCGGCCCTCGATGGTTATCCGGCCGCCGGTTTCCGCGAGATCGGCCTGCAGGCTTTCGAGCAGCGCGTTCACGTCGACCGGCTTTGCCGCCTCGTCGGTTTCCAGGCCGTGCATGAAATCCAGCGTGGCGCCGACCATCGATTCCAGCTCGACGAGGTCGCCGGTGAACTTGGCTCGCAGCGAAGGATCGTCGAGCAGCTCCGCACGCAGCCGCAGGCGCGTGATCGGCGTCTTGAGGTCGTGCGACATGGCGGCGAGAACGCGGGTGCGGTCCCGCAGGTAACGGATGAGACGCGCCTGCATGGTGTTGAACGCGCGCGCGGCGCGCGCCACCTCGAGCGGCCCCGATTCGGCCAAGGGAGGACGGTTGATGTTCTTCCCGAGCTCATCGGCGGCATCGGCGAGCGCGTTGAGCGGGCGCGTCGCCCAGCGGACCGCGATCAGGGAAACGCCGATCACCGCGGCCAGCAGCACCGCCAGGCTCGCGAGCAAGCGGTAAGGCCAGTCTTCGGTTTCCGCGGGCTGCCTCGAGTCGAAAGTGACGAGCGTGCCGTCATGGAGACGCACTTGAGCGACGAAGGAGCGCGCGGGCTGGGAAAAAAATGGCATCGTGGGATGAAACGGCATCCCGCCGCCGCCTGCGCCGCCTCCCATGTGAAGGCCGGGCGGACCGCGCATCGCCCCGGGCGTGAACGTTTCGCTGTCCGCGACCGCCACTTCGAGCGGCCAGGCATCGCCGAGCGAGCGGCGCAGAAGCGCGCCGAACAGCGCCGCCCGCGCCGTTCTGTTCCGCTCCTGCGCGATCGGCGCGAGCGGGCCCCGATCGAGTCGGATCGTCATCGGCGGCGCGCTCAGTACATTCGCCATCCGGCGGCGCTCCGCCGGACCGAGCGATTCGAGCAAGCGGACGATGTCGGCGATCCGCTGGGCCGATTGCATGCCGCTCGCCTCCAGCAGCAATTGGCCGCGCTCGTGCATGTGAATCGCGAAACTCACGAGTTGCGCGACGGCCAGCCCGGCGAGCAGCACCAGCACCAGGCGGCTGAACAGCGAACGCGGCAACAGCCTCATCGGTGTGCCGCCTCGACCGCGGCCGCGAATACATAACCCTGGCCGCGCACCGTCTTGATGATGGCGGGCTCCTTGGCGTCTTCGCCAAGGCGGTGGCGCAGGCGGCTCACCTGCACATCGATGGCGCGGTCGAACGGGCTCGCATCGCGCGAGAGCATGAGGTCGATCAGCTGGTCGCGGGTCAAGACGCGGTTCGGGTGGTCGAGGAAGATCCGGAGCAGCCTGAATTCCGTGCCGCTGAGCGCGATCGAGACGCCTTCGGGCGAGGTCAGGTTGCGCGTCACGACATCGAGCGTCCAGCCGGCGAAGCGGAACGACGAGACCTCTTCCTGCCTGAGGTTTTCCGGAAGCGATCGTGCACGTCTCAACACGCTCTTGATGCGCGCGAGCAGCTCGCGCGGGCTGAACGGTTTTGACAGATAGTCGTCCGCCCCCATCTCGAGGCCCACGATCCGGTCGGTCTCGTCTCCGCGCGCTGTCAGCATGATGATCGGCATGTTGGAGCTTGTCCGCAGGTCGCGGCAGAGCTCGAGCCCATCCTCGCCGGGGAGCATCAGATCCAGAACGACGAGATCCGGGGGAACCGTATTTACGGCCGAGTGAAGCTCTCTGCCGTTGGCCGCGGTGGCGACGCGGTATCCGTGCTTCTGGAGATACTCGCTTAACAGGCTGCGGATCTCGGCGTCGTCATCCACGATCAGAATGTGGTCCTGCCTGGCCATCGCGGAGTTATACCCGAGCGGAAGATTGCGGTGCCGGAAAATCGTAACGCAGTGTAACAACTCCGGGAGTTGCGAAGCTGCGACAAGAAACCGCGGCCTCGTGACATCGCTGAGTTACACGCGGCTGGCTTAATGCCCGTGCAAGATCTCCGTGATCGGGCGGCGGGGTTCGACGGACGCCCGAGATCGACGCAAGGACTCTTAACTCACGAAAGGGATATCGTTCATGAAACGCTCGCACAAGATCGCAGTTGGAACCGTCGCATCGCTTGGGATCGCCTTCGCCGTTGCTGCAGCCTACGCCCACCCGGGCCAGATGGGTGGCGGCATGGGGCCGGGGGCAATGGGAGCGATGCAGCACGGAATGAGTGGCGGCACGGGACCCGGCGCGATGGGCGGCGGAGCGACAGGCTCGATGGCGGGACTCATGACGCCCGAAGAGCGGTCCGCGCTCCAGGAAAAAATGCGCAACGCGAAGACGCCCGAGGAGCGCCAGAAGCTTGGCGAAGCCACTCGCGCGGAGATGCAGAAGCGCGCCCAGGAGCATGCGCATTAACAAGATTCGCACGTCATCGCTTGCGGCGGTCTTCGTCCTGCTGGGCAGCACTGCCTGGCTGGCGCAGCCCGCCGCGGCGCAATCCCCTGCCACGCACCAGCACAGCTTTGGCGGCGCGGAACAATGGGCTCACGTCTTCGACGATCCGAAGCGCGACGCGTGGCAGAAACCCCATGAAGTCATCCAGGCGCTGGCCCTCAAGCCCGACGCCGTCGTCGCCGACATCGGCTCGGGCACCGGCTACTTCGCGCTGCGGTTCGCGAACATGGTGCCCAAAGGGCGCGTCTACGGGGTCGACATCGAACCCGACATGGTCAAATACCTCGGCGAGCGCGCGAGACGCGAGAAGCGCGACAACATCGTTGCGATCGCCGGTGCACCGGATGACCCGCGGCTTCCCGAGAAAGCCGATCTGATCCTGATGGTGGACGTCTTCCACCATATCGACGCTCGCGATCGCTATTTCCGCAAGCTGCGCGCTTCGCTCAAGCCGGGCGGCCGCATCGCGATCATCGACTTCCGCCTGGATTCGCCGGAAGGCCCGCCCCAGGGCGCGCGCATTGCTCCGGATCGCGTGATCGCCGAGCTCAAGGGCGCCGGATACACCCTCGCCAAGGAGCACAATTTCCTGCCGAACCAGTATTTCCTGGTTTTCCGGCTCTCCTGACGTATTGAAAGGAACCGATCATGAAACGCTCAAGCAGGATCGCAGTTGGAGTCGTCGCGACACTGGGACTCGGTTTTGCGATCGCCGCCGCCTTCGCCCACCCCGGAGGGATGGAACCCGGGATGATGATGCATGGAATGGGCGGCCCGATGGGCGCCGGCATGCAGCGGGACGGCGCGGGATTCGCTGCCGATATGCGCCTCGTTCACGTCATGATCTTCAATCATGACAAGATCAAGCGCACGGTGACCAAGCTGCCCGACGGTATCCGCACTGTCACCGAGTCGGACGATCCGGAGATTGCGCAAGCCATCCAGGCTCATGTCGCGAGCATGGAGCAGCGGCTCGGCGACGGCCGGGAATTCAACATGTTCAGCCCGACCCTTCCCGTCGTGTTCGCAAACAAGAACAAGATCAAAACCAGTGTCGAGACGACCGCGAACGGTTCCATCGTCACGCAGACTTCCGATGACGACAAGGTGGTCGCCGCGCTTCAGGCGCACGCCGCGGAGGTCAGCGAACTCGCGCGCGATGGCATGGCTGCCATGATGCGCAGCGCCAGAGCAAGCATGGGGGCTCGCCGGGCGCCCCGCGAAACGAGCGCCCCATAGATCAAGCCGCGGCCGAATTCAGGCTCCGGCGAGTTCCGGTTCCCGATCCTCGGAGAGGGAACGCGTAGTGAGCACCGGCGCGAAACCGCCGCCGGTGGTGCGCATGTTCGTGGTCTGGCCCTCATAGAGCCGTGCCGCAAGCAGTTGCACCCTGCCGGTATAGACGTAGTTGCGTACGTCCGTTTTCAGCGCTGTGCCCGCGGAGATTTTCCGCTCGCCTGGTGGCACCAGTTCCTGCGCGACGTATCGGCCGCCGAGGATCTCGCTCCAGACGCGCCGGGTCAGCTTGTCGCCGCGATACGCGGCCTTGCTGCCATGGCCCGCGGCCGGCTTGAAGAACAGCTTGCGTCTCTCCGACCAAAACCGCCCGGCGTCGGCCTTCGAGACGATTTCCGTGCGCGGTATGCCGCGCAGGAGGATTTCGATCGTTGCTTCGCGAACGCCCCACCGCCTCAGCCGCGCCTCGTCGGTCAGGAGGGTGAGGTTGCGCTTGTCGGCATAAACCGCATGGGCGCGCGGATGTGGCGTGACGACCGCGGCGCCTGACAAATACGCTTCGCGGATCGGCGCATGCGCCGGATCACCGAGCGCAAAGTCGGTCAGGCGGTTGTACACGAGGTCCACGCGTCCGCCGGTGTCGCGTAGCTCGCCTTGCGTGAACGTGAGTTCCCCTGGGGAAAGCACGGAGGCGTTCACGCCGAAGCGGCGGAACAGCTGGGCGAAGAGCAGGAACTCGGGGTAGAGATACTGTTCTTCCGGAGAATCATCGACGATCGCGATGCGCCCGGGAAAACCGGCGCGGTCGGCGGCGCGCCACTCGGCGACGAACATGTCGAAGAAGGCCTGCTCGAGCGAATCGGACGCGATGGGGCCGCTCACCAGCCGGGCGACATCCTCGCAACACGCGCGCTGGGCGCGCCCGAGCAGGGCGTTGAGCAATGCGCCGCCCGCGTTGGTGTTGATCTCTATCAGCCGGGGTCCCTGCGGCCCGATGTGGAAGTCGTAACCCAGGAACACGCCTCGCGCACCCGGATCGTGGAGCGCCGTCGCGGCCGCGCCGGCGAGCGCCTCCGCCCGGTAGGCGGGGAGCGCGATCACCTCCTCCACCGCCGCGATGACGCCGGCCATTTCGTCCACGTGCTGCCGGGACACGAAGAGCGGCAGCGCCGCAAAAAGGTTCGGGCAGCGCTCCTCGATCAGCCGGCCCAGGCCGCGCGCGGCCGGATCGGCCTCGATGGCGCGCCTGAGCGCCTGCGGATCCAGGCTGACGCAGAAGCATTCGCTGTTCAGCGTCTCGATCATGCCGGCCGGCCCTCGTACCACTGCCGCGTCGCGTTGACGATGGCGACGACCGACAGCATCACCGGCACTTCGATCAGCACGCCGACCACCGTCGCCAGGGCAGCGCCGGAGGCGAATCCGAACAGGCTGATCGCAGCGGCCACCGCCAGCTCGAAGAAGTTCGACGCGCCGATCAGCGCCGACGGGCCGGCGACGCTGTGCTTTTCCCCGATCCTGCGATTGAGCCAATAGGCGAGCGCCGAGTTGAAGAGCACCTGGATCAGGATCGGCACGGCGAGCATCGCGATGATGAGCGGCTGTGCGAGGATGGCCTCTCCCTGGAAAGCGAACAGCAGCACCAGCGTCGCGAGCAGCGCGCCGACCGACCAGGGCCCGATCCTCGCCATGGCGGCTTCGAACGCCGGCCGTCCGTTCCCGAGCAGGGCCTTGCGCCACAACTGGGCCAGGATCACCGGGATGACGATGTAGAGCACCACCGAGGTGAGCAGCGTGGCCCAGGGCACTGTGATCGAGGCGATGCCGAGCAGCAGCCCGACGATGGGCGCGAAGGCGAAGATCATGATGGTGTCGTTGAGCGCGACTTGCGTCAGCGTGAAATACGGGTCGCCGTCGGTGAGCTTGCTCCATACGAAGACCATCGCCGTGCACGGCGCCGCGGCGAGCAGGATCAGCCCGGCAATGTAGCTGTCGTGCTGGTCGGCAGGCAGATAGGTCGCAAAGACCTGGCGGACGAAGAGCCAGCCGAGGAAGGCCATCGAGAACGGCTTGACGGCCCAGTTGACGAAGAGCGTGACACCGATGCCCCTCCAGTGCGACTTCACCTGACCGAGCGCGCCGAAGTCGATCTTGACGAGCATCGGGATGATCATCACCCAGACGAGCAATCCCACCGGGATGTTGACCCGCGCGAGCTCCATCCGCCCGATCGCCTGGAACGCGCCGGGGAAGAATTGACCCAGGGCGATGCCGATCACGATGCAAAGCGCGACCCACACGCTCAGATAGCGCTCGAAGACGCCCATGCGCTTGCGGGCGCCCGGCGTGGCGGCGGATTCCAGTGTCGCGCTCATTTACTTCATGGGCTCTCTTGACGGACGTCGATATTATCATTATTCTGGAAACATGGAAATGTTGCAGGTCATCGACGCGCTGAGCGCGCTGGCGCAGGCCACCCGTCTCGCCGTATACCGGCTGCTCGTCGAGAGCGGACCCGAAGGACTGCCCGCCGGCACGATCGGCGCGAAACTCGACCTGCCACCCGCGACGCTCTCCTTCCACCTCGCGCATCTGGCGCGCGCCGGCCTTCTACGCAGCCGGCAGGACGGGCGCTTCGTCATCTATTCGGCGGACTTCGAGAACATGAACCGGCTCGTGGGCTATCTCACCGAGAACTGCTGCGGGGGAGCTTCGTGCGCGCCGTCCCGGCGTCAG
>Ga0137463_1000264_pt1 | contig 19912 bp, 19 predicted proteins | sample EasRivERMGT800_2_FD_102333 | JGI IMG/M metagenome (GOLD analysis project Ga0137463, IMG submission 102333) | Soil microbial communities from meander-bound floodplain in the East River, Colorado, USA - East River MetaG ERMGT800_2 | ecosystem: Environmental > Terrestrial > Soil > Floodplain ...
CTTTTGTTCATAATGAAATGGTTAAGCTATGAGATTTTGAAAATACCCTGAAAGTAGTATGCCTGATATGCGGAAATATGGATTGAGGATATTATTTTTGATCCAACAAAATCAATTAAACTGAATTTAAAATAGCTACTAATCAGAGCCTTAACCTTAGTCCCGCTGTTTCTACACTGGGGCTTTTTATTTATTGTTTACAATTCTTGCAAATTCCTTTCACGACAACTTCAACTTCATTCAGGGAAAAACCTTTGGGCAATTTTATTTCGGGTACAGCCAGGTCTTCAAGGCAAAGGGTGGCACCACATTGATCACAGATAAAATGTATGTGGTTATCATGATGGTGGCCTTCAGTACAATTATCCTTACACAAGGCATAACGAACAGAGTTGTCTGTAGTTGGAATGGTATGAATAATTCCTTTCTCAACAAAGGTTTGTAAAGTGCGGTAAACTGTTACCCTGTCAAATTTTTCGCCTGCTTTTCTTTCAATATCACCATGGGCCAGGGCTCCCTGTACATTCAGAAAAAGAGTCAGAATTTTTTTCCGGCTTTCTGTTACGCTTAAACTATTGCGGCGGAGTATATCGTCAATCTGTGTGACCATAAAAGAGTTGTTTACTTAATCAGAGTTTACAGAGATGCTTATTCCTTTAGCAGGTTTTCAGCATCTTTTATTAATTCTTCTACTTCAGTTTTTCTGAGTCCGTCATAAATCTTTACTACTTCACCTTTCTTATTTACCAATGCCAGAAATTGCGTATGTAAAAAATCATCATCAATATTTTTTACATTATTCTGCGGATCGTCAATCCTGTAACTTAATCTTGCCTGCCTGTACAGGCTATCTTTTCTTCCTGTTAAAAAAATCCAACTCCGGGTCGTTACTCCCATCGAATCGGCATACTGTTTTAACCTTGCTGCTGAATCTGTTCCGGGATCAGAAGTATGAGATAAAATCAAAAAATCACTTTCATTTTTAAAATGCTCATATACTTTCCTCACCTCATTATTCATTCTTGGACAAATGCTTTTACAGGTAGTAAAAAAATAATTTACCAGGTATACTTTCCCCGCAACATCTTTTTGGGTAACTATTTTTCCGTCCTGGTTCGTAAAGGAGAAGGGTTGTACGTAACTGATAGGTGGTAATTTTGATTTTCTAAAACCAGGAATTACATTGATCAGAACGGCATAAAATGCGATTACAAGAAAGGAAAAAAAAATGATATAGAATATAGTTTTTCGGCTCATAACGGAAATTGAGTGTCAAAGTTAGTCCCGGGTATGTGATTTCTCTTAGTTTTGGCTGTTGCAAAAATATATTTTGCAACTTAGTTGCGCAGTAATATATTTGCCGCTATCATGAAAATGCAGGTTAACTGGGATGCTTTAGGAGTCGCTACTTCCGTTGTTTGTGCCATTCACTGTGCCGTATTGCCGCTTATTCTGACCAGTCTCCCTCTTTTTGGCATCAATATCCTCAATAATAATTTTTTCGAAGCAGGAATGATCGCCCTGGCTTTTGCAATCGGGTCGTTTACTTTATATCACGGATATAAACGACATCACCATCGTGTTTTGCCATTGTTGATATTTTCAACAGGGTTCATTTTTCTTGTATTGAAGGAAATTTTTATTCTCTATGAAATCTTCTTGTTGATACCGGCAGTTTTATTTATTCTCTCAGCACATTTTTTTAACTATCATTTCTGTCGCAAAGCCAATCATTGTCATTCTACTGACTGCGATCATTAAAATAAGGATACATTGATTTGGTTTATCTGCTGGTTTAAGGTTAGGTGGCTATCCTGAAACGTACTATTTTCAAACCTTTCTTCAGAATATTATTATGTGGTTGGAAAATGGATGCTGACGCGAAGTATCGGCAATCTGAGTGGCTATTACAATTTACTTTTCAAAAAGATCAATGGACATTGGGTTATTATAGCTGATCATAGCAGCTAATCAGTATTCTATTTTAAGTGCTCCTCGCAAACAAATTACTAAAAACAAAATAAGAATAGTAAGGCCCGTGGCAATAAAATAAACTTAATAAAATCAAATTCTGCTCATGTTACTTAGACCAGGTGCAGTAATAATAATATAGCAAGAAAGCAAGACTTAGAACAAACCAGGTAAAAAAAAGAATATTGTGAATGGACAATTTTCCGTCGATAATTCCGTATCCCCAATATAATCCCCCAAGAACATTCAGCGCTAACCATAGTAATCCATAACAAAGAGAATAGAGAACTTTAAATAAATATTTTCTTGCATCTGGTTCCATTCCCTGCGGCATACCTCACAATTGATGGTAGCAAGGTACGAATTCGTGAGACGTGAAACGTCAGACGTGAGACGTGAGATAAAATTCTCAGGTTTGACGTCTCACGTCTCACGTCTGACGGCCTATTTAATTAGTAGCTGGCTAAATGCAACAGAATCCCCGCTGAACACATCGAAATCGACAGGCGATAAAACCCCATTTACCCTGCCATTATCATTATGCTGCCAAAAAACCCAATCTCTTTTTATGCGTGGTTGGCGTGGTTGATAGTAATGCGCAACCCATAAAGGATAGTCATCAAAATCACTCCCAAGATTTTGCTTATAGAAATCAATATTGGTGTAGATAATCGGTTTTACATTATAATTCGTTTCTACAATATTCAGCCATTCTTTCACTTCATTTTTTATCACATCTTTTGAAATGCCGGAACTCTGCTCTATATCAAGTACCGGCGGCAGGTCGCCCGTCTTTAAATTAACTGCTTTGATAAAATTTTCAGCCTGGGCTCTTCCATCCTTGCCAGCCAAAAAAAAATGATAGGCTCCCCGTATCATTCCTGCATCTTTTGATCGCTTCCAATTTCTCCGGAACTGGGGATCAGCATTGCCGATGCCCTCAGTGGCTTTTATAAAAACAAAACCCAACTTGATTTTTTTTACCTGCATTTCCTTTACGGCATTCCAGGCAATTACTTGCTGGTATTTTGAAACATCAATGCCATGAATGGGATACTCTTCAGGAATAGAAATGCCAAATTCCGGGTAGCGCACAAATCTTGCTTTCCCATACAACCACCATTGATAACCTATATAGGCTGCAAAAACCAATGCAGCAGTTAAAACAATAAAAAATATAAACCGTGTGAGGCGTTTTTTTTTACGTGAAGGCATGAATATAGAACCAGCTGATTATGTATGGCAAATATAACAGCTGTATGAGAGTGCAAATGTTAATTTGCTACGAAAAGGAAAAACGAGGTCCAGGATCTGGAAGATCCAAAAGCTGGCAGATAAATGCGTCAATTGCCGGAATGATCATGGCCCTTAAAATGAGACTATGCTTTATATCAATACATCATTAAAAAGATTTTGGTAAATTGCTCAATCGAAAAATGCATATTTGTTTTTTAATACCAAAATCTATTGTATGAAATCAACTGTTCTCTTTTTAGGCACATGCCTTTTTTTATTTTCCTGTGTCAGCTCAAAAAAATATAAGGCAGCACAGGTGCGGTATGATGAACTTAACACCAGGCTTACCGGCGATCTTACCAATTGTAATACTGAAAAAAATAAAGTAACCCGGGAGAGGGATGATCTGCAAAATCAAAATGCCAATCTCAACAACAAGGTTTCCGACCTGAATAAACAAATTGATTTTTTGAAAGAGAATAATTCAACGGTGTTGAGACAATTGCAGGATCTCTCAGTACTTTCATCATCCCAGGCAGAAAGCATAAAAAAATCCCTCGATAATATCGGGGCCAAGGATATTTATATTAAGGATCTGCAATCTGCTATGGCCCGTAAGGATTCCCTGAATTTGGTTTTAGTAATGAATCTGAAAGGAGCTATTGGTAATTTAGACGACCAGGACATTAATATAAAAGTTGATAAAGGAGTTGTTTATATTGATATTTCGGATAAGCTTTTATTTACAAGTGGCCGTTACGAAGTAACAAAGAATGCAAAACAGGTATTGGGTAAGGTGGCGCAGGTGTTAAAAAATCAACCCGATATTGAATTTATGGTAGAAGGTCATACTGATAATGTGCCTTACCACAATAGTGTACTGCTTGATAACTGGGACCTGAGCGTTAAAAGAGCCACTGCTGTTGTTCGCATTCTTCAAAATGAATACGGTCTTGATCCCACTAAAATGGCTGCTGCCGGCCGGGGCGAATATAAACCGCTGACCTCTAATGATAATGCTGAGGGCCGGGCTGCCAACCGCAGGACAAGGATTTTAATTTTACCACAGTTAGATCAATTCTTTAAATTACTGGAAACTAAAAAGAGTTAATCCTTTCAATATAATAGGAAAGAGTGTGTCTCCAGAGCTTTTATTTGCCACTAAGACGCGAAGTCACGAAGAAAAGTAAAATTGAAGACCAAAGCTTTGTGTCTTGGTGCTTTGGTGGCAATTTCCCAAAAATTGTCTCTTGAGACGCCCCTTTTTATTGCAAAAAATTGTTTAACAAGATATGCTTCATAATAAAAGATATTTTTGCACCTGTCCCGTTTCTGGCGGGACCGCAATTAAATATCATGGGCAAAGTAAAAATAGGGCTCGTGCAAATGAGCTGCACAGCTGATAAAGATGAGAATTTATTAAAGGCAACCAGCAAGATAAAAGAAGCAGCTGCAAAAGGGGCAGAAATCGTTTGCCTGCAGGAATTATTTACATCCCTGTATTTCTGTGATGAAGAAAATTATGAGAATTTCAAATTGTCAGAGCCAATTCCCGGCCCTTCTACTGAAGTGTTATGCAAACTAGCTCAGGAAAACAATGTTGTAATTATAGCACCTTTGTTTGAAAAAAGAACACAGGGCATTTATCATAATACAGCCGCAGTGATTAATAGTGACGGTATTTATCTTGGCAAGTATCGCAAAATGCATATCCCTGACGATCCTTCGTATTATGAAAAATTTTACTTTACCCCTGGTGACCTTGGTTATAAGGTCTTCCAAACAAAGTTTGCCAAAATTGGAGTGTTGATCTGCTGGGATCAATGGTATCCTGAAGCAGCAAGAATTACCTCCTTAATGGGGGCAGAAATTCTATTTTATCCTACAGCTATTGGCTGGGCCGGCACACAGGATAAAGCAACAAATGAGGAGCAATACAATGCCTGGCAAACCATTCAGCGCAGTCATGCTGTAGCTAATGGTGTGCACGTTGTAAGTGTTAATCGTGTTGGGCTCGAACAAAATGGTGCCATGAAATTCTGGGGCGGATCATTTGTTTCGAATCCTTTTGGAACAATTCTGTCTCAGGCATCGCATGATAAAGAAGAAATAATTGTACAGGAAATTGATACTGAAAAAACGGATAGCTATCGAACGCACTGGCCGTTTTTGAGAGACAGAAGAATAGATTCCTATCAACCAATTACAGAAAGGTTCATTGATGATGAAGTCCATGGTTCATAGTTCATGGATCATGGAACGTGATTAATCTGAAACTATGAACTATCAGCTATGAACTATGAACTAACCCCCAAGCAACTTGGCTACCATTTTCCTGCTGAATTTGAACGGCATGCCGCCACCTGGTTAAGCTGGCCACACAAAGAAGCAAGCTGGCCGGGGAAAATCCAAACCATTTACCCATACTATTGTCAATTTATAAAAGAACTTTCTGTAAATGAAAAGGTTTGTATTAATGTAAATGACGAGGCAATGAAGAAATTTGCTATTGATCATTTGCAGACAGCCGGAGTTGATTTGAATGAAGTAGAGTTTTTTTATCATCCGTCTAATGATGCCTGGTGCCGTGATCATGGCCCGGCATTCTTAATAAACCCGGATGCAGAAAAACAAAAAATAATTGTTGATTGGAACTATAATGCCTGGGGAAATAAATATCCTCCTTTTGACCTTGACGACCTGATTCCCACCCTGATTGCAAATCACTATAATATACCTGTTTATTACCCGGGTATAATCATGGAAGGAGGTTCCGTAGACTTTAATGGTAAGGGAACGGTAATAACATCAACCCTCTGCCTGTTGAATAAAAACCGCAATCCACATCTTAAACAGGACCAAATAGAACAATACTTATATAATTATTACGGTGTAGATCAAATTTTATGGGTCTGCGAAGGAATCGTTGGTGATGATACCGATGGTCATATCGATGATACGGTTCGATTTGTAAATGAAGACACCGTGCTGGCTGTTGTGGAAGAAAGTAAGAATGATGAAAATTACAAATTGCTGCAAAGCAATTTAAAAGATCTTAAGCAAATGCGTTTGTTGAATGGAAAGCAATTAAATATTGTTGAGTTGCCAATGCCTGATGAAATTATTTATGAAGACCAGCGATTGCCCGCATCATATGCAAACTTTTATATTTCCAATCACGCAGTGATTGTTCCTACTTATCGTTGCGATAAAGATGATAAAGCTTTGGACATTATCCGGCAATGTTTTCCAGATAGGAAGATCGTGGGTATTGATTCCACAGAAATTATCTGGGGTCTTGGTAGCTTTCATTGCCTGAGTCAGCAGGAGCCTGTTGTTTAGATAAAAAAGAACAGAGAACAGAGAATAGTTAATAGTCAGCGTTCCATTCAAAAAAGTTATTTTGCCCAATAATGTTGAATAAAATTGTTGCAGTGTCCCGATAGCTATCGGGATGCTGGCAAAGGGCGTTGAAAGAACTTCTATTCGCCGGGCAAAAAAACATTTTTATAATTCTTATGCTATCCTATATTCGCAAACTTTGCACACGAATTGCTTAACTTTATAAAGAACCAACTAAGCATGGCTACGATAATTGATATTAAATTACCGAAGGCAATTGCTACGGCACTACGAATTCCCCAGAATGATCCGCAGAGACAACAACTCCGTGTTTTAAAAAAATTATTGAAGAAAGCCCGATTTACTGAATTTGGCCAACACTATTTGTTTGATGAAATTTTATTCAGCAGCAATGTTCGTCAAACTTTTCAGGAACTGGTACCTATACACGATTACAGTAAAATTTATGAGCGCTGGTGGAAAAAAACACTTGATGGCGTGCCCGATGTAACCTGGCCCGGGAAGATAAAATATTATGCATTAAGTTCCGGCACCTCGGAAGCGGCCAGCAAATATATTCCTGTAACAAGAGATATGCTTCGCAGTAACACTATTAATTACCTGCGGCAACTTATTACTTTATTCAGTTATGAAAAATTGCCGCGAGGTGCCATGACGAAAGGATTTTTAATGATCGGGGGAACTACAGATTTGCAAAAAGGAAAAGCGGGGTGGTACTCAGGTGACCTTAGTGGAATACTGGCAAAAAAAAGGCCTTTCTGGTTCCAGAATTTTTATAAACCCGGCGGACGTATTGCTGCAATAAAAGACTGGAATCAGAAATTGAATGAAATTGTAGAACATGCTAAAGAATGGGATATTGGTTATATAGTAGGCGTACCGGCCTGGTGCCAGATGTGCATGGAGATGGTCATTGAACATTACGGGCTAAACAATATTCATGATATATGGCCCAACTTTGGATTTTTTGTGCATGGTGGAGTTGCATTTGAACCCTACAAAAAAGGATTTGAAAAACTACTGGGGAAACCCATTGTGTATATTGAAAATTATTTATCCAGCGAAGGGTTTATCGGTTATAAGGATCGTGAAAATGCAAAAGGAATGAGGCTTATATTGAACAATAATATTTACCTGGAGTTTGTACCCTTTGATGAAAAAAATTTCGACGGAGAAGGAAAAATGAAGGAAAACCCCACATCATTAATGATTCATGAAGTAGAAGAAAACAAAGATTATGCATTGCTCATCAGCACCAATTCCGGCGCCTGGCGATACTTGTTGGGTGATACGATCAGGTTCGTTGATAAGGAAAGAGCAGAGGTAGTAATTACGGGGAGAACGAAACATTTTTTAAGCCTTGTAGGTGAACATCTTAGTGTGGAAAACATGAATAAAGCGGTAGAATTGGTGAGCAATGAAATGAATGTCAGCATTCCGGAATTTACAGTGGTGGGTTTCCCATACAAAAATCTTTTTGCTCATAAATGGTATGTGGCATGTAATGATCATGTAAACCCGAATGAGTTAATAAAAAATATCGATGAAAAAATCTGTGTGTTGAATGATGATTATGCAGTAGAAAGAGCAAGTGCTTTGAAAGAGGTGTTTATCGAGGTGTTACCCGAAGAAAAATTTCTTCAGTTTATGGCTCAAAAAGGAAAACTCGGCAGCCAGCATAAATTTCCAAGAGTGTTAAAAGGAAAAATGCTTGAGGATTGGAATAAGTTTCTTGAAAACGGCAAAATCTGAAAATAAAGGTAAAAGCCGGCTTCATTCATCTCATTAATCTTGATACCTTTGATCCCCGCTTAAATGATGTCACAGTTATTAGAAAAAATTGATAAAAAAAAATTGCCCCGGCATATTGCCATCATTATGGATGGTAATGGGCGATGGGCAAAAGAACAGGGACATGACCGTCTTTTTGGGCATTTCCATGGCGTAGAAAGTGTTCGCAATATTGTAGAAGGTTCCGCAGAAATAGGAATAGAATATCTTACTCTATATGCTTTTTCAACTGAAAATTGGGACAGGCCGGAATATGAAGTTGTGGGCCTTATGGAATTACTGGTAAATACAATTCGTGACGAGGTAGAAAATCTTCATAAAAACAATATCAAGCTTCACGTAATCGGGGACATGAATATGCTACCCGATTATGCAAGAAAAGAATTAAATGAAGCTCTTGAATTCACTAAAAACAATACGGGCCTTAACCTTATAATGGCATTAAGCTATAGCGGACGCTGGGAATTGCTGAATGCCGTTAAGAATATTGCCCATGAGGTCAGCCAGGGAAGGCTTAGTATTGAAGAAATAGATCAAACAACCTTACAGCAGTATCTATGCACCAGCGATTTTCCTGATCCTGAACTGATGATACGAACCAGCGGTGAATTCAGGATCAGTAATTTTTTATTGTATCAACTTGCTTATGCTGAATTATATTTTACCAACGTCCGCTGGCCTGATTTCAGAAAAGAAAATTTATACGAAGCCATTATTGATTACCAGAACAGGGAAAGAAGATTTGGGAGAACAAGTGAGCAAATCGAGTCGGTAGTCAAATAAGTCATAAAAGTCAAATAAATCATAAAGGTCAAATGAATTTTCTATATGAGCGTATACTTGTATGACCCGTATGACTTCTATGACCAATTTGACTCACTTCTTTAACAAAACACTTTAAATATTTCCCGTTAATTTGCTGGCAGAATCTGAGTTTTGCCCCGGATTAAGCAACATATTGACTGTTCCAAGGGAATTCCTACGGAATAATTCCAGACTGATTGAATACTAAACCATGCAACGACTTTTATTGAGAACGAGTATTTTTTTAATTGCCTCTATTTTTTCTGTATCCATTTTGCATGCCCAGGAAGATACCACTAAACCAACTTCAGTTGATCCTAATCTTCTTGCCCTGCAAAATGTACGTATTCCAAAAGAATATACTATTGGCGGCATTCAACTCTCAGGCGTTCATTACTTAGATACAGCCATTGTACTCTCAATAGCCAATATCCAGATCGGTGATAAAGTGCTGATTCCCGGTGGAGATCTTTTTTCAAAAGCGATTCAGAATCTGTGGAGACAAAAACTTTTTTCTGATATCCAGATTTACATTACCAGGGTAGAAGGAGATAAAGTATGGATTGAAATTAATGTAACAGAACGTCCGCGCCTTGGCAATTTTAAATTCGAAGGAGCAAAAAAATCTGAACAAGAAGATTTGCAGGGAAAAATCGGCATGGTCAAACAAACCATTATTACGGAAAACATGCGGCGCCGTGCTGTTGAGGTTATCACCAAATATTATACTGACAAGGGATTCAAAAATGTAACTGTAAGAATCACAGAAGATAAAGATCCCGCTTTTGTCAATTCTAATTCAATCGTCTTTCATATTGAAAAAGGGAAAAAAACTCACATTGACAATATCTTTTTTAATGGCAATGAAAATGTTCCGGATGTCAGGTTGAAAAAACAAATGAAGGGCACAAAGGAAATGACAAAGATTTCTTTGTATCCTTCAAAAGAAGAAAGCCCCTATGGAACTGATTCCAGTACCAAGTTTAGTGAATACATAAAAGATTGGGGCTTTCTTACTCCATCAAAAACGAAAACTTTTTTGGATCCCTATTTCCGCTTCAAATTATTCAGCTCTGCAAAATTCGACGTGAAAAAATATGAAGAAGACAAGGAAAAGGTAATCACTTATTACAACTCCCTTGGTTATCGTGACGCACAGATTTTAGCCGACACCCAGTACAATTCAACCAATGGCAATATAAATGTTGCCTTAAAAGTTGTTGAAGGAAAAAAATATTATTTTGGAAATATTACCTGGAAAGGCAATGCCAAGTATTCTGATTCAGTGTTGAGTGTTATTCTTGGTATTCAAAAGGGTGATGTTTATAATATTGAAACATTAAATAAAAAATTAGGAAAGGAGCTATCTCCCGAAGGAGGTGATATCAGTGCGTATTACATGGATGATGGATATTTATTTTTCCGCATTGACCCTGTTGAAACGGCTGTTTATAATGATACTATAGACTACGAAATAAGAATTGTTGAGGGTCCGCAGGCGAGAATTAAAAATGTAACGATTGCCGGCAATGAAAAAACAAAAGACTATGTTATCCGTCGTGAACTCCGTACTATGCCTGGCGAATTATTCAACCGCTCTGAAATTATCCGCTCCGTACGTGAATTAAGTAATCTTCAATATTTCAACCAGGAAAAAATTAATCCCGGTGTTGTACCCAATGCTGAAGATGGAACAGTGGATATAAACTGGCAGCTTGAAGAAAAATCCTCAGACCAACTGGAGCTTTCTGCAGGTTGGGGTGGTGGAATTGGTTTAACGGGAACACTTGGTGTTACTTTCAATAATTTTTCCATCAAAAATATTCTTCATAGAGAGGCCTGGGATCCTTTGCCACAGGGTGATGGGCAAAAATTGAGTTTACGATACCAGTCAAATGGCAGGGCATTTAATTCATACAATGCTTCTTTTACAGAGCCCTGGCTGGGAGGAAAGAAAAGAAATTCCCTGACCCTGAGTTTCTATCACAGTAAATTTTCTAACGCTTTTGATCCTTTTACGGGATTACCTGATAAAGCAAGATCTGACAGCAATTATTTGAAAACTCTTGGCGTATCTGTATCCTTAGGCAAGCAATTGAAATGGCCGGATGACTTTTTCAGCCTTGTTTATTCGCTTAGTTATACACAGTACAAATTGCGTGATTATCCAATATTCCAGGGGCTGGATAGTGGTACTTCAACCAATATCAGTTTCAAACTCGCATTGCAACGTTCATCTGTTTTTGATCCCATTTTTCCACGCAGTGGTTCCAATTTCGTAGCCAGTGTACAATTAACTCCTCCTTATTCTTTGCTTAACCCGAATCTTGTTAATTCAAGCAATCCTTATAAAACTCCGGAATATCACAAATGGAGGTTCAACGCTGAATGGTATGTTCCTATCGGGAGACCAACAGGCGCCGACAAAAACAGGCAGTTTGTTTTGAAGATGGCTGCTAAATATGGTTTTATGGGCCGCTACAACAAAAAGCTCGACTTTTCACCCTTTGAAAGATTCCAGTTGGGTGATGCCGGCCTGACCAATAACTATGGTTTATTGGGTTATGATATTATTGCACAACGTGGTTATCCTGTGTACGAAAATTCTGACCCATCAATCAATCCTGATCAAAGCAGTGCATCACGTTTCTTTACTATTTTTAATAAATACCAGTTGGAGCTTCGCTATCCCCTGGTTACTAATCCCAGCAGTACTATTTATGGTCTTGCGTTTTTTGAAGCAGCCAATGGCTGGTATAATTTCAAAGACTATAATCCTTTCCGTTTGCGCAGGAGTGCAGGTGTGGGAATGCGGTTCTTCCTTCCTATGTTTGGCTTACTCGGCTTTGATTATGGCGTGGGTATTGACCGTTTGGGTCCCAATGTCAAGCTTAAAGATGCATCCCGGTTTACATTTATGCTTGGCTATGAACCCGAATAAAAAAAATTATATTTCCAGCGACAAAATGGTCCTCATCGTCCCTTGCGTCGCACACTTTTACTATAACAATTCTGCTCATCTTTAAACTCAACGATATGAAAAAACTTTTGTTCGTTGCCTGCGGCTTTTTACTTATATCCTTTGCTGCAAGTGCCCAGAAATATGTCATTATTGACACCCACTTTATACTGGATAAAATGCCGGAATATAAAGTAGCACAAGCTAAGTTGGATGATATTGCGGCTGGCTGGCAAAAAGAAATAGACAGCATGCAATCGCAGCTTGATAAGATGTATAAAGATTATGATGCTGAGCAGGTAATGCTGAGTGAGGACCTCCGCAAGAAAAGAGAAGAACAACTTTTTGGAAAAGAAAGATTTTTAAGGGACCAGCAACGCAAACGCTTTGGTTTTGAAGGTGATCTGTTTAAAAAAAGACAGGAGCTGATAAAACCCGTCCAGGATAAGGTATACAACGCTGTGCAAAAAATTGCGGCACAAAGAGGTTACGATCTTATCCTTGATAAAAGTGAAGGAATTACCGTTATCTTTGCCGACCCAAAACTGGATAAGAGTGAAGATGTGCTGAGAGAATTGGGTATCAGGTAGTAAAAATATTTAGTGGGCGGGCAACCAATAATTGCAAAAAACAATCTCTAAAAAATAAAACTACAGTCATTAAAACAAACTGTACTATTCGAAGATCAAAAATTAAATCATGAAAAAAGTCATTTCAGTAGTAGTAATTGTATGCGGGTTGTTGTTCGGAGCCGTTAATGCCGATGCGCAAACCAAAATCGGATATATGAGTATTGATCAAATGGTAAGCCTGATGCCTGAAGCCGCCAAAATAGATACTCTTTTGGGAAAGTATCAAAGTGATTCGCTGAATCAAACTCTGAATAATATTGTGCAGGAATACCAATACAAGGATAGTATGCTGACAAAGGTAGACACATCAAAGACGCCAAAACAAGTGTTAAACCAATTACGGACGGATGTAAATGTACTGGCCTATCAAATACAAAACTGGCAAACCCTCGCGGGGCAGGCATACAATAACAAACAGGAACAATTATTAGCGCCGGTTTACACCAAGGTAGCTACAGCGCTAAGAACAGTTGCAAAAGAAAAGGGTTATGCCTATGTGATGAACAAAGATATTTTTCTGGTGGCACCTGATGGAGATGATCTTTTACCCGCGGTAGCTGCCAGGCTGGGAGTTAAGCTGCCACCCGGAATGACGCAACAAAAACCGGTAGGAAAGCCTAACCAATAAAACATTTTAATAAATTTATTTAGAGCCCTGCTAAGCGGGGCTTCTTATTTTTGTGCCATGCCTTTACAAAATCCCATTGGTGTTCTTGATTCCGGTTATGGTGGCTTAACGGTACTGAAAGAAATAATTAAAAAACTTCCCCGCTACGACTATATTTATTTAGGCGATAACGCGAGGGCCCCATATGGCAACCGTTCTTTTGAAACAGTTTACCATTACACGCTTGACTGTGTAAAATGGTTTTTCTCGCGCGGTTGTCCTCTTGTGATCCTCGCCTGCAATACTGCTTCCGCAAAAGCCTTGCGTACTATACAGCAAAATGACCTTCCTGAAATTGATAAAGAAAAAAGGGTATTGGGTGTAATCCGGCCAACAGCTGAAATAATTGGCAGTTTCTCAGAATCCAGGCATATTGGAATATTGGGAACAACGGGAACGGTTTCTTCAAACTCTTACGTACTGGAAATTCAAAAATTTTATCCTGATATAAGAGTTTATCAGCAGTCTTGTCCCATGTGGGTTCCACTGGTTGAGAACAATGAATATGAAAATCATGGAACAGATTTTTTTGTAAAAAAATGTATTCAGCAATTACTAAAGCAGGATGAAGCGATAGATACGATTTTATTGGCCTGCACGCATTATCCTTTGCTGCTTGATAAAATAAAGGAGTATTCACCTGCAGATATGAAAATTTTGACACAGGGCGAAATAGTAGCAGAAAGTCTTCAAGATTACCTGCTGCGACATCCGGAAATGGAAACCAGGTGCAGCAAAAACAGTAACAGGGAATTTTATACAACAGACTCCATTGAAGATTTTGACAATCACGCCAGCATATTTTTTGGTGACCCGGTAAAATCAAAGCATTTGGATTTAAATGCTGGATAGTCTCCCGATAAGCGACTGATGTTTCGCTGGTATCATAAAAAATACCCTCAAACCGTTCAACTTTAAACAGCAAACCCCTACCTTTGCCGTCCTTTCACAAACCATGGGTGTGGTGATCCGTGGAGACTTGGATACTGGATACTGGATACTGGATACTGGAATACGGATACTGGATTCTTTAGATCAAGATTTTTTTTATTGATTTAAAGAACAAGCAACAGGAATCCAAACAATTAAAAGAAAAAACGAATTAATATGAAACGTACATTTCAACCACATCGCCGCCGTAGAAAATCAGTTCATGGTTTTCGCAAACGCATGCAAACAGCTAATGGCCGCAAGGTATTGGCAAGCCGCAGAAGAAAGGGCCGCCAGAAACTAAGTGTTTCGGATGAAAGAAAACTAAAATAAGCCTCGTGTTAAGCTGATGCTTAAGCATGAATCATATTATAGCTCTGGAGTTTCACTTCGGAGCTATTTTTTTATTATCGATAAAGTCAGTAAATCTGCGTGTGGCAAAGCAATTTACCCTTGGAAAAAATGAACGGCTGAAAAGCCGCAAGCTGATTGAGCAATTGTTTGCTGAAGGAAAGAACATTTCTGTCTCTCCATTCAGAATTTACTATTTAATAAATAAAACGATTAGTACTCAAAATTCTCCGCCTGACCGTCGGGAAGAAATATTTAGTCTTCGATTCGGAGCCGGAGTTAGTGCAAAAAATTTTAAGAAAGCTGTTGATCGCAACAGGATAAAAAGGTTGACAAGAGAAGCTTATCGACTTCAAAAAAAAGAGTTACAAGAAATACTGAAGCAAAAAAAACTGGAGTTAACTATTTTCTTTATTTATACCAGCAAAGAATTACCCGACTTTAACAGGGTAAAGGAGAAAGTAAATGTAATTTTGGGTACATTGACAAGGATCATCAATGAAAATAATTCTTCAAATTCTTAGTCTGCCCTTTATTGCTTTGATAAAAATTTATCAATGGATTATTTCGCCGTGGATGGGGCCAAAGTGCCGATTTACTCCTACCTGTTCCCAATATGCTGAAGAAGCATTGAAGAAATATGGATTATTTAAAGGCCTGTGGTTAGCTATCAGAAGGATTTCCCGTTGTCATCCCTGGGGTGGTCATGGATATGATCCAGTACCCTAGAAGCCCCTGCTCATTAGTTAGTCAAAAAAAAAGAGCAAAAAATGCTCTTTTAATTAGTAGAAAACTGATTTTAAGCCTTGCTAAAAAGCTCTTCTACTTTTTTCCAATTGATCACATTCCATACTGCTTTTAAATAATCCGGCCGCCTGTTCTGATATTTTAAATAGTATGCGTGTTCCCAAACATCTATCCCCAAAATCGGAATGCCTTTTACTTCTGCTACATCCATTAAAGGATTATCCTGGTTAGGAGTTGATGTTACTTCAAGCTTGCCATCTTTTACAATTAGCCACGCCCAGCCGCTGCCGAATCTTGTGGTGCCAGCCGTATTAAATTTTTCCTGGAAGGCCTCAAAGGAAGTGAATGCAGAATTAATTGCACCTGCTAATTTTCCGCCGGCCGGCGGATTGCCGCCTGCATTTGCTGAAAGAATATTCCAAAAGAAAGAATGGTTCCAATGTCCGCCTCCATTATTGCGAACCGCCGGAGAAATTTTGCCTGCATTGGCAATTAATTCTTCCAGGCCTTTCTTTTCATGTTCGGTGCCGGCAATGGCTTTATTCAAATTGTCAACGTAGGCTTGATGGTGTTTGCCATGATGTATCTGCATGGTCTGACTGTCGATATGCGGTTCCAATGCGTCAAAAGCATAAGGTAACGCAGGTAAGGTAAATGCCATAACAAAAAAATTTAGATTTAAGATTTCAGATTCTTCTAAAAAGATTACAAAATTAGTCTCTTAAAGTTTAAGGCATGATGAATTGTTTTTTATGTCGAAAATCTCCTGCCAGCTATCGCGATTTTAATTTGTGCAATTTTTTTCCCTTTTCTGTAAAGGTTTCAACTACCGGGTTCAGGCATTCAATTTTCTCAACAAGTTTAACCGCCATGTTATCGTTTCTTTTTAAAAAAATTTGTCATCAGTTGTCCGCATTCATCTTTTAATATGCCATGCACTATTTCTGTTTTTGGATGAAAAGGCCAATTGGCCGCAGCAATTCTTTTGTAACCATTTTTTTCATCATTAGCTCCCCAAATAATTTTTTTAAGCCTGCCCCAATACATAGCCCCCGCACACATCAGGCAGGGCTCTACCGTTACATATAAAAAAGCCTGGGGCAAATACTTACTTCCTACATAATTAAAAGCAGAGGTTAATGCAATCATTTCTGCGTGGGCTGTGGGATCGTTTAATTTTTCTGTCATATTATGGCCGCGGGCAATTACGCGATCATTCAATACTACGACTGCGCCGATAGGAATTTCATCTTCTTCATAAGCTATTCTTGCTTCTTTAAGAGCCAGCATCATAAAATATTCATCGGTCATAATTATGGCAGGGAGACCGAAATTACGCAGATGCTTTTTATATTTTGCCAGGTCATAAGGCGCTTTTTGAAAAAAATAATAACTAGCTGGCAACTTTATTGCTGTTTAAGACGAATAATAGGTAGGCCCGTCACTTTCCTGCCCTGGAATTACTCCGCCTTAATAATCCTGACTCAAAAAATCAGAAATCGGTTTTCCGGGCATTTCTGAACAGGAATTTTATTTTTCAACCTTAAATCAATGTGTATGAAATCAAATTCTCGCAGAGCTAATTATCTCAGCAGGGCAGTTACTTGCGCATTAGTATGTTTATTTATAATCAGTTGTCAAAAATCTATTGAGCGCAAATCTGCAAGTAACGAACCGAGCATAGCAGGTAAAGACCCGCAAATCTTAAAAAATTTTGAACAGGTTAATCTCGTAGGTGATAATGATGAGTATAGTCCGGCACATATCGATGCAAATCTTGTCAATGGCTGGGGAATATCATTTCCGACGTCAGGACCTGCCTGGGTTTCGGCTGAAGGGACCGGTAAGGCCTTGATATTTTCCGGTGCTGGAGTAGCTGCAGGTATATCACCCGTAAGCATTCCGGGAGCCGGTTCATCAACTGTTGGACATCCGACAGGGCAAGTATTCAATGGCGGTGCAGGTTTTAAACTTCCTAATGGCAATTCTGCCCGGTTTATTTTTGCCGGGGCCGATGGAGTAATCTCTGGATGGAACGGTGGTAGTGCCGCCATAAAAAAAGTTGATGATTCTCCTGATGCTTCTTATTTCGGTATTACCCTGGCTTCTGACGGTGCAAATACTTTTTTGTATGCCGCAAATTTTGCTGAAGGCGAAATTGATGTATATGATACGGGATGGCATGAAGTAAGTAAACCATTTGTGGATCCCAATCTTCCCTCAAGCTATTCACCTTTTAATATTCAAAACATCGGCGGCAAATTATATGTGATGTATGCAAAGGTTGGCCCCGGCGGAGACGAAATCCATCATGAAGGCTTTGGCCTTATTGATATTTATAACCCTGATGGTTCTTTTGTCAAACGTTTTGTTTCAAATGGACAGTTAAACTCTCCCTGGGGTATAGCATGGGCGCCCGCTGGATTCTGGGGCGATGGCTCTGACTCACAAAATGTTATCCTTGTCGGTAATTTTGGAGACGGGCGCATCAATGCATTTAATACTGATGGTGAGTTTCTCGGGCAACTTCGTTCGCACGGTAACCCCATAATAATTGAAGGCCTCTGGGGTATTGCCTTTGCCCCCGCTACGTCTACTACTATAAATCATAACTGGCTTTATTTTGCTGCTGGCCCTGATGATGAAACGCATGGATTATTTGGGTACATTCAAAAAAGTGAATAAGACTGAATAATCATAGAAGCTTCGCCGGAAAAAAGGTCAGAGTTTTCTGACCTTTTTTAATTTTCTGTTCAGGTTGTATCTGATGGAAATGCTTCGCTTGAATGATGGAATGATTAAAAATCATTGAAGTTCCCGATCATGAAAGGTGTCTCCCTTGTTCATATCTCCCGTGTCAAACCCTTTTTTAAACCAGTAGACTCTTTGCTTTGATGTGCCGTGAGTGAATGATTCAGGCACTATGTATCCCTGTGTTTCTTTTTGCAGCCTGTCATCACCAATAGCATTAGCGGCATTCAATGCTTCGTTTATATCACCCGGTTCAAGGATATTTTTCATTTGCTGCGCATGATGGGCCCACACCCCGGCAAAAAAATCGGCCTGCAACTCCATCATCACGGAGTATTTGTTATACTCGCCCTCACTCAACTGCTGTCGAAGGTTTTCCATTTTATCTGAAATACCAAGGAGCTTTTGTATATGGTGACCCACTTCATGAGCTATTACATATGCTTCAGCAAAATCTCCCGGTGCCTTGAAACGATCTTCCAATTCCTGGTAAAAAGAAAGATCGATATATACTTCTTCATCAGAAGGACAATAAAATGGTCCTGAAGCAGCGCTGGCAAAGCCACAAGCTGATTGTACGCTGTTGCGAAACAATACCAGCCTGGGTTTTTCATATTGTTTTCCCTGCGAAGCAAATAATGAGTCCCATACATCTTCCGTATATGCAAGCACCACCTTCACAAACTTTGCCCGCTGGTCATCAGCGGCTTTTTCTTCAGCAGTCATTTGCTGGGTTTGACCCGGAAGCTGAACTTCCTCACTGCCATTTCCCCCACCCAACAATAATTTTATGACAAGAAAAATAACACCGATGATGCCTCCGCCAATTGCAACACCACCACCTGTAGAAAGGCCACGACGGTCATCTACGTTTGAACTTTCTCTGCCGCCTATCCAACGCATAAAAAATAATTTAATCTTAAAAAAAATTAAGGCGGCTCTATGAAGTTATGATAAATCTTACAAGCTTTAATACTCTATTTATAATTTGAGACCTTAATAGTTTAATTATAGATAGGTGGAAATTGCAGAGCTAAATCATAAACCGTTTATAAACACTAATGACGACAACAATTCTTTCAGATACTGGTATAAAACCCCCTGCCTGGTTCGAAAGTGTAATCTTGTTGATGTGATAATAAAGTCAGTTTGGCGCAAAATGCAACTTCCCCGCTTGCTTCTTCCCGTTTGAGGGATTCTTTTTTTAAATACAATGTGGATTGAGACTTTATTAGTAAAAATTACCAAATGAGAAAGATCAACCGCAAAATTCAGTTATAAAGGAGCCTTACAGGTAAGTAGCTTGGTGCAACATTCAAAATTAAAACCACCAGTTATGAAACTGAAAGCCATCAACCACGAAGTCCTCTTTTTTACAAGCACTCATTTTCCAAAAAGAAAATTTTATGATAAGACCGGTAATTGTTTAGATGATTCTTTTGAAGGCCAACTGCCAAAGACCTGCTGGAGTGGATTGATCCTAAAAATCCTTCCCGACATTCCGGAAGGTTCAGTAAGAAAAGATATTCGCTATACCTGGGAAGCAATTCCTGCTGAAAATTTCATCGAATTCAAAATTGGAGCAGTTCCTTTTACGATCGAAAATGCGAGGTCGGTTAATCCTTACTTTTTTCTTTTTGAAAAAAATTTCAATTAATCATTAATATTTAAAAAAAATTATGATCCCCGTATTTATTATCTGGTTCATAC
>Ga0137463_1000265_pt1 | contig 19759 bp, 29 predicted proteins | sample EasRivERMGT800_2_FD_102333 | JGI IMG/M metagenome (GOLD analysis project Ga0137463, IMG submission 102333) | Soil microbial communities from meander-bound floodplain in the East River, Colorado, USA - East River MetaG ERMGT800_2 | ecosystem: Environmental > Terrestrial > Soil > Floodplain ...
GAAGGCGAAGACATGAAGGAAGAGTCCGAGAAGTCGGAATAGGCGCCGCTCGCTCTGGGCCGCCGCCGGTGGACCGCTGGCAGTGGCCCTGATCGCTACAGGATGAACCGGCTCAAGTCTTCGTCCCGTGTAATGGCGGCCAGCTTCGTACGCACGAATTCGCCGTCAATCGTCAGTTTTTTCTTACGCGAATACGGCGCTTCGAAGCTGACATCTTCGAGGAGCCGCTCCACGATGGTGTACAGGCGGCGCGCGCCGATATTCTGGGTCGACTGGTTCACCTGATAGGCGATGTCAGCCATGGCCTCGACTCCGTCGGCAGTGAACTCGAGGTCGACGCCGTCGGCCTCCAGCAGAGCGGCATACTGTTTGGTAATCGAGCCGGCCGGTTCCTGCAGGATCCTGACAAAGTCATCGCGGGTCAGGTCTTTGAGCTCGACTCGCAGCGGAAACCGTCCCTGCAGTTCCGGCATCAAGTCGGAGGGCTTCGACTTGTGGAAGGCCCCCGCCGCGATGAATAGAACGTTGTCGGTGCGCACCGGACCGTAGCGCGTCTGCACGGTTGTCCCCTCGACCACCGGCAAGAGATCGCGCTGCACGCCCTGGCGGCTGACGTCCACCCCATGCGAGCCCCCCTCCGGCCCGCAGATCTTGTCGATCTCATCAATGAAGATCATCCCGCTATCCTCGGCCAGGTGCACTGCCTCTTCAGAAATGGCGTCCCGATCCATCAGACTTTCGACTTCCTGTTCGAGCAGGACTTGCCGCGCCTGTTTGACCGTCATGTGCCGCTCGCGATTCTGACGGGGAATGAGTTTTTCGAACATGTTCTGGAAGTCGACGTCCATCTGCTCGAGCCCCATGTTCGAAAACACCTGCACGGGAACCGAGCGCTGCTCGACGCTGAATTCGACCTGGCGCTCCTCGAGTTCGCCCGCCCTGAGCATTTCCAGAAATTTGGCTCGGGTGCGGTCGTGCCGCTTTTCAGCTTTCCTGGCTTCAGTGGCACTCCCCCCTTCCCACTCGGGGGCGGCAGGGACCAAGAGATCAACGAGCCGTTCTTCGACTCGCGCGCGGGCGTGCTCTTCAACCTCGCGGCGTTTGCGGGCCTTCACCAGCGTCACCGCCGCCTCGACGAGGTCGCGCGCCATGCTCTCGACGTCGCGACCATGATAGCCGACTTCGGTATACTTCGTGGCCTCGACCTTGATGAACGGCGCGCTGATCAGTTTGGCCAGGCGCCGGGTGATTTCGGTTTTACCGACGCCGGTCGGCCCGATCATGATGATGTTCTTGGGAGTGACTTCCTTACGTAAGTCGGTGTGAATCTGCTGCCAGCGCCAGCGATTGCGAATGGCCACGGCCACGGCCCGTTTGGCATCTTCCTGCCCGATAATGTGCTGATCGAGCAGGGCCACGATCTCCCGTGGCGTCATTTCCGACACGGCAACTCCTCCACGACGATTTCCTGATTGGTGTAGATGTCGATTTCGGCGGCGATTTCGAGCGATTGTCGCACGATCGCAGCAGCCGACAGATTGGTCGAGCGTACCAGCGCGCGGGCCGCCGCCGTCGCATAGGCGCCCCCCGAACCAATCCCCAGGATGCCGTCCGTGGGCTGAATCACGTCCCCCTGCCCGGTCACGAGCAGCGTGTGTTCATCGCTGGCGACAATCATCAATGCTTCCAGCCGCCGCAGAACCCGGTCCGTGCGCCACTCGCGCGCCAGTTCGGTCGCCGCGCGCGGAATATTTCCCGGGTAATTCTTCGCCTTGGCCTCAAAGCGTTCGAGCAGGGCAAATGCGTCGGCAGTCGAGCCGGCAAACCCCACCAGCACCTTGTTGTCGAGCACCCAGCGAATCTTTCGCGTGTCGTGTTTCATGATCGTGGTGCCGAGCGTCACCTGCCCGTCGCCACCGATCGCGACTTTGTCTTTGCGCCGAACGCACAGGATCGTCGTCGAATGCCATTTCACGAGCAGCAGGCTCCCGATGTTTGCAAACCGTCTGCAATCAAGATTATCGGTTCACCAGAGCCAGCACAACCGGTGAAACGCTGTTCCCGCGCCCCTGCGATCCGCTAGAATGCGCCGCGACCGGGCTCTCGATTCACTTGATTGCGAAAGCTGCTGGAGAATTCCTATGAGCGCTGCACAGGCCGGCCCTGGCCATCCCGTCTTCGTCGAAGAAGTCGAGATCGCCGGACATATCATTGACAGCCTGATCCTGCCCAAGGTGCTCGATGAAATCGCCGCTCTGGGCGGTCGCCACGATATTCTCGACATCAAAGTCGGACAAAACCGGAAGGACCCCAGCTTTGCGCGGCTGCGCGTCGAGGCAGCGTCGGCCGAGTTGCTCGAACGGATCCTGGCGAGCATCGTTCGGCACGGCGCGGTGCCGGTGCATGCCCGCGACTGCGAACTTGTGGCCGCCGACATGGACGGCGCTTTTCCCGAGGGCTTTTACAGCACCACCAACGAAGACACCGAGATCCGGCTGGGAGGTCATTGGCTGCCTGTCGGCCGCCAGAAAATGGACGCGGGTATCCGGGTCGCTCCCGACCGGCGGAACGCCGACTGCGTGCTGATGGCCGACGCGCAGAAAGGTGAGCTGATCGTCATCGGCCGGCACGGCGTGCGCGTCCTGCCGCAGGAACGGGAAGTCAAACGGCTCGACGCATTTGGCTTCATGGGCAGCACCGTTTCCAGCGAGAAGCCGAAGGCCATCGCGGTGCGCGAGATCGCCGGCGCCATGCGCAAGGCGAAGGAAGGAGCCGGCCGAATCCTGGTCGTCGCCGGGCCCGCCGTCGTGCACACGGGCTGCGCTGAGCTGTTCAGTACGCTGATTCGCGACGGTTACGTGAACGTGCTGTTTACCGGAAACGCGCTGGCGGCCCACGACATTGAGCTGGCCCTGTTCGGGACCAGCCTGGGGGTCTCGATGGAGCAGGGCCGACCGTGCGAAGGGGGCCACGAACACCACTTGCGGGCGATCAATCGCATCCGCCGGGTCGGCGGGATCGCCAGCGCGGTCGAACAAGGCCTGCTGACCCGCGGAATCATGTACGAATGTGTGAAAAACAGTGTTCCCTTTGTGCTGGCCGGCAGCATCCGCGATGACGGACCGCTCCCGGAAGTCATTACCGACACCCGTGCTGCGCAGAAGGTGATGCGCGACATGACCGACGGAATCACCATGTGCCTGATGATTGCCACCGCCCTGCATTCGGTGGCGGTCGGGAATCTTCTGCCGGCACGCGTCAAAGTCGTGTGCGTCGACATCAATCCAGCCACAGTCACAAAGCTCGCCGACCGCGGCAGCTTCCAGACTGTCGGCCTGGTGACCGACGTCGAACCGTTCCTGCGCGTGCTCGTGCAGGAACTTGAGCAAACTTAATTCGACCTTTCAACCAACGGCACGGGAGACGCCGGCAGAGCTCATCCCGCCGCCCATGAGACCAACCGGTCACGCCGATTTCGAGAGCGGCAGCAGCTTGGGGATTGGCACGCGGATACCGACGATACTGCCGTGACGCTCCGTCAGGTCCCGGAATCCGCTTCGCAGAAAGCGAAACAGCTCTTCCGGCGGATTCGCCGCCAGGAAGCGATCGACGAGGAAGTCCATCCGCCGGTCATATTCCTTCTGGCTGTGCGAATGAACATGGTAGTGCCCGGGCAAGCGGCGAATATCGCCGTCGAAATCAGGGCTGATGTGATACAGCTCGTGCATGACCGTGATCAGCTTCTCGCGAAACGACTGTTCGAGAAAGCGTGGCAGGTAAAACGTCAGGATGTAGAGCATTTCGACCTCGCCCGCGTACCAGCGCTGGATCGTCCAGAGCCGGCCGCGGCGCCGGGTCACAAGCTGGCCCCCTTCGAATCGCAGCGGAGTCAATTTCGCCTGCAGACCATAGTTGACACGTCGGCGGGCCTGCGCGAACGTGACGGCGACCTGGTCCATGCGAACGTGACCGAATTCGGGAACGCGCGCCGTGATGTCTTCGCACAGGCGGCGCATCGCCCAGGTGAAATCAAACGGCTCGCCCCGATTCATGCTGAAGGAGAATCCTTTCTCGCACCAGGTCGGCAAACTGGAGCCGGATTTCAGCAGATTTCCCTGATTCGGGGAAGAGCAAGCGACCGGCATGGGCTTGCACCGCAGGTCAGACGCGACGCGAACGAACCCCACGGCAACAAATTTGCCCCTGAAAGTCCCCTGCCGAACCTCTCGAGCACCAACGCCAGGTCGGCCCAGGACTACGACGCGGGCTGATCGGTTGCGGGAGCGGCCGCGGGAGCCGCGCCTTCGACGGCCGGGACCGCAGTCGGAGCCGTCCGTGCGCGGCGCTGCTTGACGCGGTCGTGAACGCCGACGAATTCGATCAAGGCGCGCGGCCCGGCGTCCCCCAGCCGATGGCCGGTGATCCGCACGATCCGCGTGTAGCCCCCGTCCCGCGATTCGAACCGCTTGGCCACTTCGTCGAACAGGATCTGCACCGCCAGTTTGTCGCGGAGCAGGGAAAACGCCTTGCGGCGGTAGTTGACGGCCGGGGCGATCGCCTGATTCCATTTACCGTACTTGTCGGATTCGCGCCACGACTTCCACTCGGCTGAATTCCGCACGGCAGTGGTGGCGAATGCAGCCGCCTCGTGTTCGTGCGACAGTGCCTTGCGGGCAATCGTCACCAGCCGTTCGATAAACGGACGCAACTCCTTGGCCTTGGCGACGGTCGTGATGATCCGCCCTTCGACCTTGGGCTTATTGGGGTCGTCCTCGCCGGGGCGCAACGTGCGGATGAAACTCGCCGCCATGTTCATGAACATGGCCTTACGATGTGAACTGTTACGGCCAAGCGTACGGCCTTTGACTTTATGTCGCATGAGACGATCGCTGTTCTAAGATGTTCGCTGAATGTTTGATCGATTAGCTGCGCGAAGACTGGGGCAATCGCATCCCCAGCCTGAGACCGATCGCCAATAACCGCTCCTTGACTTCCTGCAACGTCGTTTCGCCGAAGTTGCGGACCTGGAGCAACTGATCGTCGGTACGTCCGACCAGGTCACGAACGGTGTTGATGCCTTCGGATTCGAGACAATTGGTGGCCCGAACCGAGAGGTTGAGCTCGGCCAGACTGCGACCCAGCTTCTCTTCCAGCTCGAGATCGAGGGGCGAGTAACCGGTGGCATCGGTCATGCCCTGCAGGCCGCGATCGGGGGGCAGTTCGGGTCCCGGTTCGCGATAGGTGACGAACGGATTGAGGTGCTTCCGCAGGATCTTGGCCGCTTCGACCAGCGCCATGTCGGGCGTGATCGTGCCGTTGGTCCAGATTTCCATAATCAGCTTGTCGTAGTTCGTCCGCTGACCGACGCGGGTGTCTTCGATCTTGTAGCGGACGCGCGTCACCGGTGAATAAATGGCGTCAACCGGGATCACGCCGACCTCGGGATTCCGCTGGTAGTGCTCTGTGGCCGGCACATAGCCCCGGCCATTCTCCACCGCCAGCTCCATGACGAGGGGGACATCGTCGGTCATCGTGGCGATGACCAGATTCTTGTTGAGAATCTCGATCTGGCCGTCCGTGATGATATTGGCGCCGGTCACGACGCCGCGCGTGTGCTGCTCGATCCGCAGCGTCCGCGGATCGGTGCTGTAATTCTTCACCACCAGCGACTTGATGTTGAGCACGACATCGGTCATGTCCTCGACGACTCCGGGGATCGTCGTGAATTCGTGCTGCACGCCCTGAATCTTGATGCGCGTCACCGCGCTCCCTTCGAGGCTCGACAGCAGAATGCGCCGCAGGCTGTTGCCGATCGTCACGCCGAAGCCGCGCTCGAATGGTTCAGCGACAAATCGGCAATACGTCGGAGTCGCCGTATCGATATCGGGAATCAACCGGCTGGGCAATTCCAGTCCGCGCCAACGAATTCGCATCTGTACATCTCCCAATCGCAGAAAATTTAACGCGTTATTTTCGACAGCCAGCAGCAGCGATCGTCCAGCGCCCGCTACTTCGACAACAGCTCGATGATCAACGCCGGATCGACGGGAATCGAGACGTCTTCGATTCCCGGCAAGCGCAACACCTTGCCTTCCGGCACGTCCTTTTTATCGATGCTCAAAAACTCGGGAACCCGCCCGGCAAATCCCTCGAGGCTCTCCCGCACGAACCGCACGCTTTTGGGACGCGATTTGACGCTGACGACGTCGCCCGCGTTGACCAGGTAGCTGGGGATGTTCACCTTGCGCCCGTTGACGCAGATGTGACCGTGGCCGACGAGCTGCCGGGCCTGGCGACGCGATCCTGCAAAACCCATGCGGTGCACGATATTGTCCAGCCGGCGCTCCAGGAGACTCATCAGCGTACTGCCGGTGTTGCCTTTCGAGCGGCCTGCGATATCCACGTAGCGCCGGAACTGGCGCTCGAAGACTCCGTAGTACCGCTTCACCTTCTGCTTCTCGCGCAACCGCGAGCCGTAGTCGCTGACCTTGCGGCGCTTGACAATATGCATGCCGGGCTGCTGATCTCCGCGACGTTCGATCGCGCATTTCGGCGAATCGCAACGCAGCGACTTGAGAAACAGCTTGACCCCTTCGCGGCGGCACAATCGGCAGACCGGACCTGTATAGCGTCCCATGTTCGAATCGATTCCCTCAAGTTAGTCGTTGACGCGTATGTTTCGAATACCGTGAATTCTGATCAGTGCGTGCCGGCGTGCCACAACCCGCTCACCCGCAGGCGTTAGACGCGGCGCCGCTTCGGGGGGCGGCAGCCATTGTGCGGCAGGGGCGTAACGTCCTCGATCGCCTTGATCGACAGCCCTGCCGACTGCAGTCCCGTGATCGCGCTCTCGCGGCCCGAACCCGGACCTTTGACGCGGACTTCGATTTCCTTGACCCCGAATTTGGACGCCTTATCGGCACACGTTTCAGCAGCCCGCTGTGCGGCAAACGGCGTACTCTTACGGCTCCCCTTGAAGCCGGACGTACCCGCAGTCGCCCAGCACAACACATCCCCGTTCAGGTCGGTGATCGTGACCGTCGTGTTATTGAACGTCGCCTTGATGTGCGCGATGGCGCGGGCGACGTTGCGCCGAATTTTTTTGCGTACGACTTTACTCACACCAACTCCTTATTCGGAAATCCCGTTTGCGATAAATCTCGCCGAAACCGATAACGTCAACAGAAGCAGAATGACTTGAAACCAGAACAACCCGGCGGCCGGAACGAAACGACCGCCCGGATTGATTATCGCATTTCCTTGACGCCCTTCTTGCCGGCAACTGTCTTCCGCACACCCTTGCGGGTCCGGGCATTGGTGCGAGTTCGCTGTCCGCGGACCGGCAGCCCGCGACGATGCCGCAAGCCCCGATAAGAACCGATGTCCCGCAACCGGGCGATATCCTGTTGAATCTTGCGCCGGAGCTGCCCTTCGATGACGTATTCCTTGTCGAGCAGATTGGCGATTCGGGCCAGATCGTCGTCCGACAATTCTTTGGCTTTGCGCTGCAGGTCGACACCCAGCGCACGGCAGATGCGAATCGCCGTCGCACGACCAATACCGTACAGATACCCCAGGGAAATGTACGTGGGCTTTTCGCCAGGAATATCAACACCGGAAATACGCGGCATGCGTCAAACTCCGAAATCCAATTTTAAAAGTAACACGGAAGCCCTGTGACTTGGCTCGAATGAAACCCGGCGATCAGCCGAGCCCCCGAACACTATCCCTGGCGCTGCTTGTGCCGGGGATTCGACGAGCAAATGACGTACACCCGCCCCTTGCGACGCACCACCTTGCAACCTTCACAAATCCGCTTGACACTGGCTCGAATCTTCATCGTAAACCTGCGTTTTTTCGATAGTCCGGCAGAACCGGGGACCGGCTGGAATTCAGCGCCAGGGCACGGCAATAGCCGGGCGCCTGAAAATACGATCGGCGCCCCCCTGCCAACCGACTGGGGAACCGATGCCTGAACCGCCCCTGAATTCACCCGGGTACGGACCCCGGATTATAGGGACTCGGGGGGTCCCTTCACAAGGCAGCCGACCCTGCTTTCGGGGTGCAATTTGGGGGATTTTTCCCTGTGACCGTCACTCCTCGCGTTTTGTCAGAATCTCCGGCCCGTCGGCCGTAATGGCCACTGTATGTTCAAAGTGAACACTGGGCTTTTTGTCCTTCGTTTCCACCGTCCAGTGGTCCTTGAGCACCCGCACGTTCTTGGTGCCCGCATTGACCATCGGCTCAATCGCCAGGACCAGCCCCGGCTCGATCCGGAAGTCGTGCCGCTTCAACTGGGAACTGAGAAAATTCGGCACCTGAGGATCTTCGTGCATTTCGCGGCCGATACCGTGGCCGACAAATTGCTCGACACAACTGAAACCTGCCTGTTTCACATGCTGTTCCATCGATTCGGCGATTTCCGACCAGCGCTTGCGGCGACCGCATTCACGAATGGCCAGGTACAAGTTGGCCTCTCCAATTTCCATCAGTCGCTGCTTGAGCGGATCGATCTGGCCCACCGCATAGGTCCAGGCCGAATCACCGCACCAGCCGTTCAGGCGACAACCGGTGTCCACCTTGACGATGTCGCCTGCCTCGAGCCGGCGGGGCCCCGGGATCCCGTGGACGACCTGCTCGTTGACCGAAATACAACACACTGCCGGAAAGGGAACCTTTCCCGGCACCCCCTTGAAGAGCGGCGTGGCGCCGTTCTGCTCGAAGAGACGTTCGACAGCCGCATCGAGTTCCGCCGTCGTGACGCCCGGCTCCACCATTCCGCGGATCAGCCGATGCGCCGAGGCGACGAGGCCGCCGGCTTCGCGCATCAGTTCGATTTCACGAGGACGCTTGAGCGAGATCAAACCACACCATACCCGTTGCTGATCGCCGCGCGTCGCGCCTCTCAAAAGCGGCGCCGGCCGCCCGGCCCGATTACGACTCCAGCAGCCCTCCGTAGTTTCTCATGACCAGATGACTGTCAATCTTCTGTACCAGATCGAGTCCCACCGACACGACGATCAACAGTCCGGTGCCGCCGAAGAAGCTGGCAATCACGAAATCAATGTTCAAAAAACCCTGAATCACCGTCGGGATCACAGCCACCAGCGCCAGAAACGCCGCGCCGACGTACGTAATCCGCACCATCACGCGTTCCAGATACTCGGCCGTCCTTTTGCCCGGGCGATGCCCGGGAATGAAGCTGCCGTAATCCTTGAGGTTGTTGGCCATGTCTTTGGGATTGAACGTAATGGCCGTCCAGAAGTAGCAGAAGAAGTAGATCAGCCCGATGTAACAGAAATTGTAGACGTAGCCCCGCTCGCCGCTGAAGGAGGGGGCCAGCGTCTTGACGATCCACCAGTCGCCGGTCCACGAACCCTGGCTTAACTGTTGCAGCAAGAGCGTGGGGAACATCAGGAGGCTCGATGCAAAAATGATGGGCATGACGCCGGCCTGGTTGACGCGCAAAGGCAGGAACTGCTTCTGCCCGCCCCAGACGCGCCGGCCTCGAACGTGCTTGGCGCTTTGCGTGGGAATGCGGCGCTGTCCCTGCGTGATAAAGATCACGCCAACGATGACTGCGACAAAGAGGATAGCGAGAATCAGGAGGCTTTCCACGCCGCGATCACCGCCGAGGTTGACTCCATTGCCAATGTACTGCGTGTACAGCTCGGTCGCCGCCTTGGGGATGCGGGAGAGAATCCCGGCCATGATCAACAGGCTGATCCCGTTGCCGATCCCGTATTCATCGATCTGCTCGCCGATCCACATCAGGAAAATCGTACCGGCCGTCATTGTGATGGCCGACACCAGCGTCGGGTAGAACCCGTTGAACGAGCTATAGACGATCCCGCCCGAAGTGAAACTGGCGAGGTATTTGATCCACATATAACTCTGGATGAAACACAGGACGACTGTGAGATAGCGGGTATACTCGTTGATCTTCTTGCGGCCGGCCTCGCCTTCCTTCTGCAATTTCTCGAGCGGCGGATAGACGCTGCCCAACAGCTGCAGAATGATCGACGCCGAAATGTACGGCATGATCCCCAAGCCGAAAATCGTGCTGTTGCCGAAATTGGAAGCCGAAAAGATCTCGACCATTTTCAGCGTCTGGCCCAGGGTATCCCCCGGCGACTGCATCTTGCTGAACTGCTCGGCCATCTTGACCTGATCGATCGTCGGCAAGGGGATGTAAAACCCCATTCGATAAACGAACAAGAGCAGGAGCGTGAGCCAGATCTTGCGACGCAGCTCGGGGATTTTGAAGACTGTCGCGAATTTTGCGAACATGATCAGGTCATCCTCTCATTCTGAAAGGACAGGAGAATCCGTTCCCGCCAGACCATCCGCGGAGATTTCGCGGAAGCACAATTTGGTTTGCGGCCGGCGGCCGCCAGGGAACTCAAGCATTCCTAGACGAGCCTTTCGGCCTGCCCTCCGGCAGCCGTGATCTTTTCCATCGCCGAGGCCGAAAACTCGTGCACCCGCACCGACAATTTTTTCGTCAGCGTGCCGTTTCCAAGAATCTTGACGACGTCGAACTTACCCTTCACCAGCCCACACGCCTGCAAAGCGGGCACATCGACCGTTGCGCCCGGCTCAAAGGCCACTTCCAGTGCCGCCAGATTGACTATCGCCACGACACGGGCGAAATACTTGTTGCTGAACCCGCGCTTGGCCAGTCGGCGAACGAGGGGCATCTGCCCCCCTTCGAAAGCGAACCGGAACGAGTGCCCCGACCGGGACGAATGCCCCTTTTCGCCGCGCCCGCCCGTTTTGCCGTGGCCCGAACCGGGGCCCCGCCCGACCCGCTTGCGGTTCTTGCGTTTGACGATTCCCGTGTGCACATCGTTGATATTCATGACACGCTCACTCCGCGCAACCGCGCGATCTGATCCCTGGTCCTCAGTTTACTCAGTGCGTTCAGCGTCGCGCGAACAAGGTTCATGGGGTTCGTCGATCCCCGACTCTTCGTCAGGATGTCGTGAATTCCAGCCGATTCCATCACCGCCCGAACCGTATTGCCGGCGATCACACCGGTGCCGGGCAATGCCGGAATCAGGACCACCTTCGCCGCACCGTAGCGACCTTCGACAAGGTGCGGAATGGACGTGTCCGCCAGCGGCACGTTGATCGAATTGCGGCTGGTGGTCTTCACGGCCTTTTCCACGGCCTGAGGGACTTCCGATGCCTTGCCATAACCCCAGCCCACCCGACCCCGCTTGTCTCCGAGCACGACCAGAGCCGTGAAGGTGAAGCGCCGCCCCCCCTTGACCACGCACGCGCAGCGGCGGATCTGGATGACCTTTTCCTGACCTTCCCGGGATTCCCGGGACTCGCGCTTTTCATTCGCCACATCGCACCTCTAAAAATCCAGGCCGCCGTCGCGGGCGGCATCTGCTAATGCTGCAATTCGGCCGTGATAGCGGTAGCGCCCGCGATCGAATGCAACCTTTTTAATTCCCTTTTCGAGGGCCCGCAGCGCGATCGCCTTGCCAACCTTGATCGCCGCCGCCTTGTTACCCCCATTTTCACCCTTCGGGCAGACCTCGATTTCGGCGGTACTCGCTGCCACCAGCGAGTGCCCCCGGTCGTCGTCGATGATCTGCGCGTAGATATGCTTGTTGCTGCGGAACACGGTCAGCCGCGGACGCTCCGCCGAACCCGATATACTCTTGCGGACGCGCCAGGCTCTGACGATCCGCTGATGCTGAAGGCGCTTTGAAATCTTCATGTTGCTCTACCCGCGCGAACCAAATCGTGTTGCCGATCCGGCACGAAAACTACCCCGCCGTCTCCCGGCACAAAAACCAACCAGCCGTCCCGCCCACAGATCCGAACCTCAAAATCAGCCGCCGCTGGCAAACGCCTTGCCTGCCTTGCGACGCACGTATTCACCCTCGTACCGAATTCCCTTCCCCTTATACGGTTCGGGGGGGCGAACCTTGCGAATCACAGCCGCGAACTGCCCGACTGCCTGCTTGTCGGGACCGGCCAGATGAATGTGCGTGTTATCAGGGAGCGTGCATTTCACACCGGCGGGAATCGGCAGCTTGACGACATTGGCAAATCCAACCTGCAGGTTGAGGGTCTTCCCGCCGATCGAGGCCTGATAGCCGACCCCGATGATCTCGAGCTTCTTTTCGAACGGCTTGACGACCCCCTCGACCATGTTGTTCACCAGACTGCGCGTGAGCCCGTGCAGCGCACGATTCTCCCGCTCATCGTCAGAACGTGAGACGAGGATCTGCTTGGTCTGCTCGTCCACCTTGACCGCAATGGCCGAATGAAACTTGAGTTTCAATTCGCCCTGGGCCCCTTTCACCGAGAGCACGCCGCCTTCAACCTTGGCCGCGACTCCGGCCGGCAACGGAACCGGCTGTTTTCCAATCCGAGACATATCAAATACACCCTCTTAAGCTTCGTCACTCAATGATCGGATCCGGTGGTTACCAGATCGTACACAACACTTCACCACCGACGCCCTTGGTCCTGGCTTCACGGTTGCTCAGGATCCCCTGGCTCGTCGAAACCACGCTGATTCCCATGCCCTGCAGCACAACCGGAAGATCCCGCGATTTGCGGTAGACGCGACAGCCGGGCTTGCTGACCCGCTTGATTTCCTGAATGATTTTTTCGCCGTTGGGGCCGTATTTCAGGTTCACCCGCAAAGTGTTCACCGGCTTGCCGTCAACGACTTCGAAGTCCCAGATATAGCCCTCGCGATGCAGAACTTCGGCAATGCCGACTTTCTCGTGCGAAGAGGGCATGTCGACGAACGGACGTTCGATCGCAACCGCGTTGCGAATGCGGGTCAGCATGTCGGCGATAGGGTCGGTCATCATGGTGTCACCAGCTAGCCTTCTTCACGCCCGGAATCAGTCCGTCGAGCGCCATGTCGCGGAAACACAACCGGCACAGTTTGAATTTTCGGTAAACGGCGCTCGGTCGCCCGCACAACTGACAGCGCCTCTCGCGCCGGCAGCTGAATTTGGGTTTGCGATTCGCCTTTTCAATCTTCGCCTTGCTGGCCATAGCCTCGTTACTCCTTGTCCGGCATCAACGGCATTCCAAGTTCTCTGAGCAGCGTCCGAGCTTCGTCATCGTTGTCGGCCGTCGTCACCAGAGAAATGTGCATGCCTTGCGTGTGTGAGACTTTGTCGGCATCGATTTCGGGAAATACCAGCTGTTCCGACAGGCCCAACGTGTAGTTTCCGTTGCCGTCGAAGGCCTTGGCGCTTAAGCCCCGGAAGTCGCGGACTCGGGGCAGGGCCAGCGAAATCAGCCGGTCGAGAAATTCATACATCCGGCGCCCGCGAAGCGTCACCTTGCAGCCGATTTCCATCCCTTCCCGCAGGCGAAAGGCAGAGATCGCCTTCTTGGCCTTCGTCACGAGGGGTTTCTGACCGGTAATCGTCGCCAGATGCCCCGTGGCTTCTTCCAACCGCTTGCGATCCTGGGAGGCCTGGCCGACACCCATGTTCACGACGATCTTCGTCAGCCGAGGCAACGAATGGGGATTGTCCCGACCGAACTTCTGGGCCAGTCGCGGCAACACTTCTTTTGTAAATTTGTCCTGGAGTCGGGCCATGATCCTTAACCATCTGCGTCCGCCGCTTTCGCACCGGCAGACTGAAACCTGAAGACGCAACCAGACCTTCAACCGCAATTCACCGAGATTTACGCGCTGCCAGCATAGCGAGCGCGAGGAGGACTGACTGTCCCCAGATCGGCCTGGCACTTTTTGCAATGCCGGATCTTGCTGCCGTCGGGCTTGTATTTGAAACCTACCCGCACACCGCGGCCACACGCGTTACAGTAAAGCAGCACATTCGAGATGTCAATCGGCATCTCGCGCGACAACCGTCCCCCCTGGGGGCTTTTCGGATGACCGCGACGCACGTGCTTGTAGACGCGGTTGACTCCTTCCACGACCACCTTCTGGCCGTCGGCGACAACCTGGAGCACCTTGCGAGGGGCATCCCCGGCGTCGTCACCAACCAGCACCTGCACCATATCTCCGCGCTTGATCTTCATGGTTTATACCACCTCACTCGCCAGGCTGAGAATCTTCATGAACTTGCGGTCGCGCAGCTCGCGGGCCACGGCCCCGAAAATGCGCGTCCCCTTGGGATTCAATTCGTTGTCAATCAGTACGATGGCGTTGCGGTCAAACCGGACGTAACTGCCGTCGGCCCGCCGGGTCGGCTTGCGGACGCGGACGATCACGCCGCGTGCCACTTCACCGGCCTTGACGGCTCCCCCGGGAATCGCCTTCTTGATACTGACGACCACCACATCCCCCAGACCGGCGGTGCGGCGGCTCGTGCCCCCCAGCACCTTGATACAGTACGCCACTTTGGCCCCCGTATTGTCGGCGACGTCCATCAACGACTGCATCTGAATCATGACATCATCCTAACGGTCTGGTACGAGCCACTGAGCCCGATTGTCGCTTATTTTGCGGTTCCCTGAAATTCCCCTGGCGCCGGCAGCGAGGCCACACTTCGGCGATTCACACAGTTTCCACTTGCACGTTGGTCGATTTCTGGACGATCTTCACCAGGTTCCAGCGCTTGGTCTTCGACAGCGGACGGCATTCAATGATCTCGACGATATCGCCGACGTGCGACTCGTTTTCCTCATCGTGGACGTAGCAGATCGTCTTCGTTCGCATTGTCTTTCCGTACTTCGGATGCCGGTACAAACGCGGCACCTCGACCCGACGTGTCTTGAGCGTCTTGTCTCTCGTGACCGTTCCAATAGCTCGTTTGCGCATATCTTCAGTTCCCGAATTCGTGTTCACGCCCGTTGATAGTGATGCCCAGGCTGGTTGTCACCAGGCCCCGGGCTTCAGCCCGCCGCCGCCCCCTGCTGCGCTTTGGTCCGCTGGCGTTCCAGCAGAATTGTGTTCAGCCGCGCGATTTCGCGCCGCGTCTTCTTCAGATTGCTGGGCGCATCGAGCTTTTCGGTCGACGCCTGAAACTTCAACTTGAACAGCGACTCCTTGGCCTCGCGGAGCGAAAACTCCAGCTGGTCGTCGCTCATTTCCCGTAATTCTTTCGCTTTGCTCATGCTATCCACCCGGCCTGCGGCCGAACTTTACTATTCACCCGGCCTGCGGCCGAACTTTACTATTCACCCGGCCTGCGGCCGATCATGCGCACCCGTACCGGCAGCTTGTAGGCAATCCGCGACAGACACTCGCGCGCCGAATCCTGCGGTAGCCCGGCCACCTCAAACATCACAGTTCCCGACTTGACCACGGCGACCCAGTGATCCGGCTCGCCCTTTCCTTTACCCATTCGCGTTTCCAGCGGACGGGCCGTCACCGGCTTGTGCGGAAAGATTCGAATATAGAGCTTTCCATCACCACGAATATATTGCATAGCGGCGACACGGCAGGCCTCGATCGTCGTGGCCTTGACGTACCCCGCCTGCAGCGATTGCAGTCCGAAGTCCCCCAGCGATACGCGGTTCCCGCGCGTCGCATTACCTCTTATGCGTCTTCTTTGGCTTTTGCGGTGCTTGACCCGCTTTGGCATTAGCGCCATCGGTCTCGTCCTCGTCTGTGTAGGCGCCCAGGTGGATCCACACTTTCACGCCAATCACACCCTGGGCGGTGGCTGCCTGAGCAAATCCGTAATCAATATGGGCCTGGAGCGTCGACAGGGGGATTGAGCCGCGGGATGCCTTTTCGCAGCGCGACATTTCCGCCCCCCCGAGCCGTCCCGACAACTGAATCTTCACACCTTCCACACCCGCTTCCATCACCTGATCCAAAGACCGCTTGATCGTCCGTCGGAAGCTGGCCCGCTTTTCGAGCTGCTGCGCGATATCTTCGGCCACGAGCTGCGAACAGCGATTGGCGTTGTTGATTTCCACGATCTTCAGATCCATCCGCCGGCCGGTCAGATCTTCGAGTTCGGCCTTCAAACGGTCGACTTCCTGCCCCTTGCGTCCGATGATGATGCCGGGACGGGCGCAGAACAGATGTACGATCACCTGATCGCGGGTCCGTTCGATTTCGATCTTCGGAATCCCGGCAAACAGGTATTTCTTCTTGATGAACTTGCGGATCTTGAAGTCTTCGCCGAGCAGGTCGCCGAATTCTTTCTTCGAGGCGTACCAGCGACTGCGCCAGTCTTCGACAATCCCGACCCGGAATCCCGTAGGTCGCGTTTTCTGTCCCATAAATCGCCAAACCTCAAAAAAACGAACCGCGATTAATCACATTCCATCGCCGGTGCCGAACCACGGCACCGGGCACAAACCTCAACCTTGCTGCGGCGCATCAATCGCCACGTCGATGTGGGCGAAGCGCCGCTTGATCATATAAGCCATCCCGCGGGCGCGCGGCATAATCCGCTTGAACATCGGACCGCCGTTGGCCCGTGCATCGACCACCAGCATGCGATCGACGTTGCGGGCCCCCTGGTCTTCGGCATTCGACATGGCGCTCTTCAGCACCTTTTCGAGCATCCGCGCTCCACGGTTCGGCACGTATTTCAGCAACTCGACAGCCTCGCCCGCCTGTCGACCCCGAATCAGATTGGTGAACGGGCGAACCTTCGTCGCTGCGATGCGCGCGAATCGATGTGATGCCGTGTAAGCCATGACTGAAACTCCTCAACCCTCTGAACGATCGCAGATAAACGTATCGCTGAACAATCCTGTCTCGTCGAACCGTCGGATCCCTCAGGCGAGACCCACCCTTCCTGAACCACACCGACCTATTTGGCCGGAGCGCCCGCCGGAGCAGCTTCTTTCTTGGAACCCTTGCCACTGTGCCCGCGAAAGGTTCGCGTCGGTGCAAATTCGCCGAGCTTGTGGCCGACCATTTCTTCCGTCACATAAACGCTGATGTGTGTCCGACCGTTGTGGACCAGAAACGTATACCCGATGAAGTCGGGAGGAATGGTCGACCGGCGGGACCAGGTCTTGATCGGCTCCTTCGAAGTCGAGCGCATCCGCCGCTCGACCTTCTTCATCAACTTGGCGTCCACGAAGGGACCTTTTTTCAGCGAACGTCCCATGACCTGACCTCACACAGATGCGGATGACTCATATTCGGAATTGAAAACCAACCCTGTCGCAAAAATACCTTCGTTCGAACAACCGGCCGAATTCGCCGAACCGTCCCCTACAGCTTGAGCTGGCCATATCGCCGCGATTTCCGCCGGCGGATAATGGCCGACTTCGAGGGTTTCCGTCGCTTGCGGGTCCGTCCCCCCTTCGCCAGCTTGCCGGTCGGACTGCAGGGATGCCGCCCCCCCTTGCTGCGACCTTCGCCCCCCCCCATGGGGTGAGCGACGGGATTCATGGCCACACCGCGAACATGCGGACGTCTCCCCATCCGCCGCTTGCGGCCAGCCTTACCCAGGCGAATGGCGCTGTGCTCGCTGAATCCGAGGGCCCCCACCGTCGCCCGACACTTACTGGGTACCCGGCGCACTTCGCCGGAAGGGAGAGTGATCTGGGCCCAGTCTCCTTCGCGGGCATTCATGATCGCCGATGTCCCCGCACTGCGGCACAGCTTGCCACCCTGCCCCGGCTGCATTTCGATATTGTGCACTGCAGTGCCGGGAGGAATGTTTTCGAGCGGCAGGCAATTCCCCAGGTTCGGCTCGATCGTCGTCCCGCTTTCGACCTTGACTCCCGCCTTGAGCCCATCAGGCGCCAGAATGTAGGCCTTGGATCCGTCCACGTAGTGCAACAGGGCAATCCGACACGTCCGATTCGGATCGTACTCCACGGACGCGACGACGGCAGGCACGCCATCCTTGATGCGCTTGAAATCGATGATGCGATAAACAGTCCGTGAGCCACCGCCACGATGATGTGCCGTGATCTTACCGTGGAAGTTGCGACCGCTGGTCTTACTCAGCCGCACCAGCAAGGCGCGCTCGGGCGGCTTCTTGCGGTCAGTAATTTCGGCAAAATCACTGACCGAGGCACCCCGGCGCCCGGCACTTGTCGGCTTGTAAAAGCGAATTCCCATTTCCAACTCCTGTTCAGTCGGGCCAACTCTGCACCCGACGCCGGGAAGCAACTCCGCTGCCCGTCACCCAGATTTACCCGTCACCTGACTTACCGGTACCTGCTAAAAGAACGCGATTCGGTCGTCATCATGCAGCTTCACAATCGCCTTCTTCCAGGGACGGGTCTGCACGACCACCGTCTTGGTCCGCCGCGGCTTGCCAGCCCGATTCTGCGTCCGCACAGCCAGAACCCGCACGTTCCACAGCGCCTCAACCGCCTTCTTGATATCAACCTTGGTCGCCAGCGAGTGAACCTCGAACGCATAGGCATTGTGCCGGCTCGACACGTGCGTTCCCTTTTCTGTCACCAGCGGGCGCAGCACGATGTGATGCGGCTCCAGGTCGACTCCATGTTCACTGACGATTGCCATTTCTTTGTCCCTTTACTCTGATCAACTGACTCTCATCACTCCGGGGCGGTCGCAGCCGACCGGCCACTTCGCATCTATCCCGCCTGCCGGGCGGCGCCGCTGCGAATACTATCGAGCGCCCCCTTGGTCACCAGAATCGCCTTCGGCCGCAGCAAATCGTAGGCATTCAAATCCGAGGCCGGAGAAACCGACAGCGCCGGAATATTGCGGGCCGACTTCCAGACCACGGCATCATGCTTCTCGATCGCCAGGAGGCACGTCCCCCCGTCCAACCCAAGCGCCTTCAGCAACCCGACGACATCTTTCGTCTTCGGGGCGGCGATCGACAGTTCGTCGAGAATCGTCACCTGCTTGTCGAGAAACTTGCTCAACAGCGCCATCCGGGTGGCCAAAACGATGGCCTTCTTCGGGAGGCGATAAGAGTGATCGACGGGACGCTTCCCCCAGGTATGACCGCCGCCGCGCCGGATCGGCGTGCGCTTGTTGCCCATACGAGCGCGTCCGGTCCCTTTCTGCTTGTACATCTTCTTCTTGCTGCCCTGGACGTCGCCGCGGTTCTTGGTCTGAACCGTTCCCTGGCGGCGATTCGTCTCGTACATGACCACCACGTCATGCAGGAGCTGCTTGTTGACTTCGGCAGCCAGATCGGCCGGGTCGAACTCGTAAGTCCCGACTTCTTTTCCGGCTCGATTATGGATAGGCAAGGCGATCATCTGTCAGTCACCCACAAGAATCTGTCTTGAAACTTACTTTTGAACCCTACTTTTGAGCCTTGCGCTTCTTCTTGGTCTGGCGAATCATGATGTGGGCTCCGTTCGGGCCGGGAACCGAACCGTACACCAGAATCACGTTGTTGGGCTCATCGACGCGCACGATTTTGAGGTTGCGAACGGTGATCCGCTCGTTCCCCCAGCGGCCCGACATTTTCTTTCCTTTTTTGATCTTGCCGCTGTGCCCACGGTCGGTACTGTGCCCGCCGATACTGCCGCCGGCACGGTGGTGGCGCTGCACGCCGTGCGAGGCCCGCAAGCCGTGGAAATTGTGCTGCTTCATGACGCCTGCCGTGCCGCGCCCCTTGTTCATGCCGATGACGTCGACATGCGTCACTTCGGCAAGGAGCGCCAGCGTCAGCTTCTGACCGACCTCACAGGCGACATCCCCTTCTTCCGTGCGAAATTCGCGAATGAACCGGGGAGGCTCGCAGGCAGCCTTGGCCACCGGCTCGATCTTGAGCTCAGCCCGCGCCTTGGAGCGCTTGCTGCTGATGGCGGCGACATGCCCGCGCTCGGCCCGGATCGCCAGGCGGCGCGGCTTTTCGCCATAACCCAACTGGACGGCCGAATAACC